>Ga0207674_10000479_pt1 | contig 52694 bp, 36 predicted proteins | sample KBSCornC72_FD_184303 | JGI IMG/M metagenome (GOLD analysis project Ga0207674, IMG submission 184303) | Corn rhizosphere microbial communities from Kellogg Biological Station, Michigan, USA - KBS Corn C7-2 (SPAdes) (version 2) | ecosystem: Host-associated > Plants > Roots > Rhizosphere > Soil ... | reverse complement strand
CTATCTACCCGGATCTCGCGCTCAAAAGCCCAGCATCGGTACATAAACCGCACTGATCCTCAAAACGATTCGAACAAAGGAAGCATTGGAGAAGACAGCTCCTCTTTGAGCGGCTCGATGAGGCTCGGATCGTTATTTCGCGTGTTGCCAACCTCCTTGCCCACTTTCCACACTTTCATCTTTTCGGCCGGATACGGCCTCAGAAGATCGACAGGCAAGTGCGCCGGATCAGTGGGGGCAAGCCATCGGTCATAGTCTCGCGGATGAAGAATGACCGGCATACGATTGTGAATCGGCTCCATCACCTCATTGGGATCTGTGGTGAGAATCGTGTAAGTTCGCAGCTTCTGCCCAGTCTCCCTGTCCTTCCATGACTCCCATAGCCCCGCAAAGGCGAACATGCCGTCGTCCTCCTGTGCGATCGCAAAAGGCTGCTTATTCTTCTCATCGAACTTCTGCCATTCGTAGAACAAGTCAGCCGGCACAAGGCAGCGACGCTGCTTCCATGCCTCGCGGAATGCCGGGCTCGTCGCCACTGACTCGGATTTCGCGTTGATAGTGCTGAACGGTGCCTTTCCGTCCTTCGACCAGAAGGGAACCAGCCCCCAGCGCATAACCGTCAACTCGGGCTCACCCGTCTCAGGATTTAGTCGGACAATTGGCTGAAAGCTTTGCGGGGCGACGTTGTAGGAGGGAGCCAGAAGTGTATCGTCGATCTCCTCGAACACATTGGTATCGTGGTTTTGCATCCACTCTGCAATACGCTGCTTGTCGCCTCGCCGGCCATATCGTCCGCACATTCTTCCACCTTACTATTCGACCGCTCGAGCGCCTCAACTGCTGCCGCAAATTCCGCGGGCAAATAAAAGGCGAACAGGCTAGAATGCGTCATGGGCTTCCCCGATGAGCTCTCCTGGGCTCACCCCATCATTCAGGAATGGTTCGTTTCTCGCTTCGGTACACCCACCGAGCCTCAGGTTTTCGGCTGGCCGGCGATCCTTGCGGGAGATCCAACGCTGATATCGGCACCCACGGGTTCAGGTAAAACCCTTGCCGCCTTCCTGGTATGTATCGACCGGCTATTCCGCCAATCCCTTGAAGGCTCCCTGCGCCCGACCACCCAGGTGGTCTACGTCTCACCTCTCAAGGCCCTCTCCAACGACATTCAGAAGAATCTGGAAGAACCGCTGAGAGAAATTCAGCAACTCGCACTTGAACGCGGCTGCCTTTCGATCGGGATCCGTACAGGAGTTCGAACTGGCGACACATTGCAAAAGGAACGCGCTTCGATGCTGCGCAATCCTCCGCACATTCTGGTCACGACGCCCGAGTCGCTATACATTCTGCTCACTGCCAAACGGAGCCGCGAGCACCTTCGTTGTGTCGAGACGGTAATCGTCGATGAGATCCATGCCGTTGCCGACGACAAACGGGGCGCACATCTCGCGTTAACTCTTGAACGCCTGGATGCTCTCGTGTGTGGTGAAAACCGGCTTTCTCCCGTTGCATTCATCACAGGTCTGATGAACCCGCCTCAGCGAATCGGCCTTTCAGCAACCCAGAACCCTATCGAGGTCGTCGCGGAGTTCCTCACCGGAAACGGTCCCAATCGGAGAAGGGCAACCATCGTTCAAGTTGGGCAGAAGAGAAGGATGGACATCGCCATCGAGGTCCCCGGCGAAGAACTCACGTCCGTCGCCTCTCAATCCATGTGGGAAGAGATATTCGACAGGCTGGCTACCTGCACCGAGACACATCGGTCAACCCTCGTCTTCGTGAACACACGTAAGCTTGTCGAGCGTGTTTCGTTCGCCCTCGCAGAACGATTAGGTTCTGAGAACGTGGGCGCGCATCATGGCTCCCTCTCGCGGATGCTGCGTCTTGATGCAGAAAGACGTCTGAAGCGCGGCGAGATCAAGATACTTGTGGCAACGGCGTCACTCGAACTCGGCATTGATATCGGCAATGTCGACCTCGTTTGCCAAATTTCCAGCACGAGATCCATTGCAGTCGCGCTGCAACGAATTGGTCGTGCAGGCCACTGGCGCGGGGCGGTGCCTAAGGGCCGACTCTTCGCCATGACACGCGATGACCTGCTTGAACAGGCAGCGCTTGTACGGAAGCTCCGAAACGGCGAACTGGATAGACTGGAAGTTCCTCCACAGCCTGTTGACGTTCTCATGCAGCACATAGTCGCTGCGTGCGGAGCTGAACCGTGGCAGAAAGAGAGTCTCTTCAAAGTTCTGCGACGGGCTTATCCGTATCGAGATCTCAGTTGGGAGCAATACGAAGAAATCCTGCAGATCCTTTCGAGTGGAATCGAATCGAGTCGAGGGAGATACGGCGCGTACCTCCTGTATGACGGCATACACGGCGAGTTGCACCCCCGTCGCGGCGCACGCATGATCGCTATCTCAAACGGTGGCGCTATCCCGGATACAGCGCTGTTCAGCGTGATACTTCAGCCGGAGAACATCCAGATCGCGACGCTCGATGAACACTTCGCTGTCGATTCAAGTCCGGGAGATGTGATTCTACTTGGCAACAATAGCTGGAGGGTGCAGAGAATCGAGGCTGCCGGGCAGGTCCATGTAGAAGATGCGCATGGAACACCGCCCAGCGTGCCCTTCTGGACCGGCGAGGCTCCGCAACGCACCGAAACATTATCCGATGGTGTCAGCGAATTACGGAATGAGATATCCCAGCGCACCAGAGATCTTTCGCCCGACTACATTGTCCCCGCGCAGCCAGACGTGGTCTCCGCAATCGCCTGGTTAAAGGAGGAATGCGGAGTGTGTCCATGGGGAGCAGAGCAGCTTATCGCGTACATCATCACCGGTCGTGCCGTGCTCGGCGCAGTGCCCTCTAAAACCACCATCATCGCCGAGCGGTTCTTCGACGAAGGTGGTGGCATGCAGCTGATCCTTCACGCGCCCTTCGGCGGGCGGATTAACAAGGCCTGGGGGCTCGCGCTTCGAAAGCGGTTCTGCCGCGGATTCAACTTCGAATTGCAGGCTGCCGCGACCGACAACGGCATCAACATCTCTCTCGCCGAGCAGCACAGTTTTCCTCTTTCCGACGTGTTCCAGTTCCTTACTGAAGTGACCACAAGAGCATTGTTGGAGCAAGCCTCCCTGGCTGCTCCAGTTTTCAAAACCCGATGGCGCTGGGCGGCTGGCCGCAGTCTGCAATTGCTTAGGTTTTCGAAAGGCAAGCGTGTTGCTCCGCAGGTTCAGCGAACCCGTTCAGAAGATCTTCTCGCCAGCGTGTTTCCACAGGCCGCAGCTTGCTTCGAGAACATTGAAGGCGACATTCAGATTCCCAACCATCCGCTCGTGAGAGAAGTGATGCAGGATGTGCTACAGGAGGCCATGGACCTCGAAGGACTTCTGGCAGTACTCCGCGGCATTCAGGACGGAACCATTCAGTGCCTTGCCGTCGATACTCCCGTACCCTCGCAATTTGCACACGAACTGATCAACGCGAACCCTTACTCATTTCTCGACGAAGCAGGCCTTGAGGAGCGAAGGGCGCGTGCCGTCTCGCTCAGCCGGAACATACCGTCAAGTGTTCTCGAGCAGCCCGGCAAACTGGATCCGGCGGCCATCGCGAAGATACGATCAGAGTGCTGGCCTGACATCCGTGACCACCATGAATTGCACGACCTCCTGATGAGCGTTGTAGCGGTGCCGTACTCCATGATCGACGGGAAACCCTCGAAGCATTGGCCGGAGTTACTCGACCGCCTTGTGTGTGGCGGCCGTGCCCAGATGTTGCAAGTAGCCGGTACGGATTGCTGGGTCGCAACCGAACTCGTCTCACTCGTCAATCACATTTGGAGTTCTACGATTACCTCGCCCGAGCTTCGAGAGAAAGCGATTCGCAAGTGCGTTCAGGGATGGATCCAAATTCTGGGTCCAGTGACCGCAAACAAATTTGCAGCTTTCCTCCCGATCGATTCGCGATCGATTCACCAAGCATTTCTCTCTCTCGAGGCACAGGGCCTTTTGATGCGTGGCAGCTTCGAAGCAGCGCCAGCTGCGGACGAACTCGATACAGAATGGTGCGAGCGTCGCCTTCTGCAGCGCATTCACAAGCTGACGATCGGAATAAGGAGACGGCAAACCGAATCAGTCTCCCCATACGGCTTTATGCGCTGGCTGCTTAGCTGGCAGCACGTTGCGGCTCAAACTCAGCTGACCGGGGAGGACGGATTGCTTGAGGCAATCTCGAAGCTCGAAGGATTCGAAGCACCGGCAGTTGAATGGGAGAAAACCATTCTGCCATCCCGCGTGGCGAACTATGATCCACGCTGGCTCGATCAGCTTTGCCTGTCCGGAGCAGTTGGCTGGGGACGCGTGTCACCCCATCCGGCTTTCCGCGAGGGCAGTGGAAACGGTCCGCAACGAGTCATACCCACGAGCGCCGCGCCCATAACGTTCTATCTGCGCGACTCAGCGTCCTGGTTGGACCTCGCACTGCGCGAACACGCAGTTGATGAAGCGAAGCTTGTCCAGGCTCTCACCCCCAATGCGATGCGAATCTGGGGATTTGTGAAGCATAGTGGAGCATCCTTTGCCGAGGAAATCGAACGTTGTCTAGGCTTGAGTTCGATCGAGGCTCGATATGCTTTGTGGGAACTGGCATCAGCGGGGCTAGCCTCCGCAGACGGATTCGACCAGCTTCGAGCGATGATTGATCCGGATCGCCGCCGCGCTACAAATTTCTCCTATCGCAAGGTCCGAAGTGTCGCCGGAAGATGGTCCTTGTTTCGAAGTGGCGCGAAAGTTCCCGAAGACGTGATCGAGCAGGCTCGATTCAACGACATCGCCATCGAATCAGCTGCACGAATGCTCCTCAACCGCTATGGAGTTGTGTTCCGTGACTTGTTAGCCCTCGAATCGAACATTCCTCATTGGGGAGTTCTGCTGCGCATGCTTCGCCGTCTTGAGGATCGTGGAGAAATTCGCGGTGGCCGATTTGTAAGCGGCTTCCGAGGTGAACAGTTTGCGCTCCCTGAAGTGCTTGAGAGCTTGCGTGCGGTCAGGGATGAGAATCTTCGGGACGATATTAGAATCGCCGGAGCTGATCCGGTCAATCTGATCGGAATACTAGTCGCTGGTGAGCGAGTCCCCGCGGTGCCAGGGCGATCCTTCGTGATTTCCAAGGACATGCTGTTTAATCCTGGATCCGTTCTTGCACGAGAACCTGATGATTGGCCCTCCCGACTTGCAGCGCGGCGGCCTCAATCACCTAGGACTGAAAATCAGAGCGCAGGCCACTTCCAATTGCCATTGAACGCATGAGTCTGCCCTCTGAACAATGTCGCAATGTTCCGCGTCAGCCAAGTCATTCTCTATTTGGAAGAATGTCTAGATGCCCTTCAACGTGAGGCGAACTCGCGCAGCGCTTCGAGTAGCCGCTCGACTTCAACCAATGTGTTGTAATGCACAAGGCCGATGCGCAACATTCCACCCTTCTGTTCGACTCCGAGGCGCTCCGACAGATTGAGTGCATAGTAGTTCCCATCCCAGCTGAAGATGCCCCGTTCATCGAGAAACTCGGCAATCGCTTTCGGGGCGTGATCACCAATGCGCAGCGAGAGCGTTGAGCAACGTTCCTCGAATCGCCTCGGGTCAGTGATTCCATAGATGCGGAGTCCAGGGATTGCCTCTAGGCCTTCGATGAGCCTTGTAAGCAGGTGACGCTCGTAAGCCACAGTACTTCGATAGCCGGCTGCTATTGCCTCCCGGCGTGTCTTCACAAGAGGGTCAGTGCGGCGGCCAATGCCGGCTATGTATTCGACAGCCGCACCCACGCCTGCAATCAATTCAAAAGCCAGGGTCCCTGTCTCCCAACGATCTGGAGTTTCATTGCTCGATGGACGCACCTTGTACGGCTGCAAACGCTGAAGATGTTCGCGTTTGCCAAAGAGCGTACCCATGTGAGGACCGAAAAATTTATAAGGCGAGCAGACCAGAAAATCGCAATCGAGCTCTTTGACGTCAATCAGACCATGAGGCGCATAATGAACCGCGTCAATATAGGTAAGCGCGCCGGCCGCATGGGCGAGCCGAGTGATTTCCTTGACGGGGTTAATGGTCCCAACAGAATTTGAAGCGTAGCCAACGGCAACCACTCGTGTGCCACTGTTCAATTTGCTTTTCAGGTCCTCGAGGTCGAGCGTGCAGTCTTGCTCCCGAATGTCGACGACCCGGATCGTCACTCCCTTTTCCTCGAGTGCCTTCCACGGGGAAAAGTTTGCATCGTGATCGAGGAGGGTTAGAAGAATCTCGTCACCCGGCCCAAGCTCCCTTCCGATCGCTCTTGAAATTGCAAACGTGAGGGTTGTCATGTTCTGACCGAAGACAACCTCATCCGGATAGCAGTTGAAGAAATCCGCCATCACTCCCCGGGTATCGGCAACCATTTCGTCGCTGCGACGGCTAGTGTGGAATGCGCCGCCATGATTAGCGTTGAAATGCGTAAGGTAGTCTTGAACGGCCGAAAGAACCGACCCGGGAACCTGAGTGCCTGCAGGACCGTCGAGAAAAGTCGCCATTAGCCCGTTAACACGCATTTCAAGAGATGGAAATTTCGATCGAACCCACTCCACATCGAGCATCCTGTCTACATTTGCTTCCGCGGTTGACATGAGCACTCCTCCAGCCACACGACGAAGTGTACATCGTGGCGATTGCGGCACAAAGGCCCTAAGTTCTTCATCTGCCCCGCTTGATCCAACTCCGCCGGACTACGAACTCCAGGAAAGCGCGAGACAAGGCGACGAAAGCCTCTCGGCAGTTGGCGAATGTCTCTTACAATCAACTCATCCCGGGGGAGTCAAACACTCAGATGCGCTTCCATGGCCCGACCCATGCATTCCTGGCTGTTCTGACTATTTGCCCCGCTGCGTGGCAATCCGCCCAGACCCCCGCGGCTGCACCAAAACTGGGCGAAACTCAGACGATAGCTCCCGGAGGATATCCAGAACTTGTCGATATCACTGCCTCGACAGGCATCCGCTTCGATCATGTTTCGAGCCCCGAACAGAAGTTCATCGTGGAATCGATGAGCGCGGGGTTGGCTCTCATTGACTATGACCGAGATGGTTTTCTCGACATCTACTTCACCAACGCGCAGAGTACCGAGATGGCTCTTCACGGGCAGAAAGCTCGAAGTGCCCTTTATCACAACAACGGCGATGGAACATTCACTGACGTTACGGACAAAGGCGGCGTCGCTTTCCCATGTTGGGCAATGGGGGCCGTTGTCGGAGATTACAACAACGATGGCTGGCCTGACTTGCTGGTGACCTGCTTCGGCGGAGTTGTACTTTATCGAAACAACAAAGACGGAACATTCTCGGACCAGACCCGGGAAGCAGGTCTCGCCAATGACAAGATGTGGGCTACAGGCGCAACATTCGGAGATTACGACAACGACGGATTCGCCGATCTGTTCGTCTCTCACTATGTCGAATTCGATTTGAATCACATGGCCGCTCTGGGTTCGAGCGATATCTGCAAATATCTCGGAATCGACGTTCAATGCGGTCCAATCGGAATGAAAGGCTCGCCCGACACGCTCTATCACAACAACCGCAACGGCACCTTCTCTGATGTATCGAAGAAAGCCGGCGTCGCAGATGACGAAACTCGCTACGGCCTTACTGCTATCTGGACCGACTTCGATCAGGACGGCAAACTCGATCTGTTCGTCACGAACGATGGCCAACCAAACTATCTCTACCAGGGAAGCGGCAAAGGAACATTTGAGGAAGTAGGGTTCTCTTCAGGGGTTGGGCTGAGTGAAAGCGGCGCCCGCCAGGCGAATATGGGGATCGCACTAGGCGATTATCTACACTCCGGTAAACTCTCTCTCGTAATTTCCCACTTCGATAATGAATTCGCCGCGTTCTATCGCAACGACGGGGGAATGAACTTCACGGACGTCTCTCTACCTTCGGGAGTGGGACGCGGCACGGTGGGCTACGTCGGATGGGGAGACGCTTTTGTCGATTTCGACAATGATGGCTGGCAGGATCTGTTGGTCGTGAACGGCCATGTGTATCTCCAGGTGGATCAGATCCGCTCGTCATTGCGATATCTAGAGCCCAAGCTGCTCTTTCTGAATCAGAGAAATGGAACTTTCAAAGACATCAGCAAACTCGCGGGCGCGGCCATTCAGATCCCTCAAGTTAGCCGGGGAATGGCCATTGGCGATCTCTTCAATGACGGCACCCTCGAGGCAGTCGTTGAGAATTTAAAAGGGCAACCAATGATTCTTCGTCCGAAGGGTGGAAATCGCAATCACTGGATCAGCTTTCAACTAGAGGGTGCGAAGTCCACTCGCCTGGCCCTGAATACACGTGTTCGTGCTTTTGCGGGCGATCTGGTGCAACTTGATGAAGTGGTAAGCGGAGGCAGTTATCTATCCCAGAACGACCTTCGTGTCCATTTTGGTCTCGGAACGCACGTACGTGTGGACAGAGTCGAGATTGCATGGCCCGGAGGCAAAAGAGAGGAACTGACTAACCTTCCGGCAGATCGCTTCTACTTCGTGCGGGAAGGTGCCGGCGTGATCAGATCAGAAGGTACCAATGCTAAAGCGCCGAAGATCAATTAGTGCTTGCAGGCGGCGTTTGCGCGTTCGCCTTTTCGTGCTTCTCCTGAGCCGAATGTAGCTTATCGAAAATACTTTTGTCGGCTGCCTTCTGCAAACTGCGCGTCTTCTGGAATTCAACTTCGGCTTCTGTCTTTTTCCCGATCGATTTATAAAACCGGCCTAGCCGCCAGTGGACATTCTGATCTGTGGGATCCAGCTTTTCCGCAGCTTTCAATTCGCGAAGTGCGTCGTTGTTCTTTCCGGCATTTGCATACAGCACGCCTAGATCAACATGTGCCAATTCGATTTTCGGGTCAAGCCTCACCGCCTTCTCGAGCAGCGGAAGCGCCGGTTCAGGATGATTGAGCTGGATATGACAGTCCGCAAGATACGTCAGAGCTTGAGCGTGGTGAGGATTATTCTCAAGCTCAGCCTCAAGCTCTTTCGCCGCCTCGTCAAATTTCAATTGAGCCCACAACAGGTAGCCCAAGCCAAAATGCACGTCAGGCATCTTCGGGTCGGCCTTCACTGCTGCGCGAAACTGCTCAATCGCTCCAGGCCTGTCCTTCATCTCGTCGAGCGCCTGGCCGGCCAACATGTCTGCTTCGGCCGAGTTCTCATTTAAGGTCACAATCTCACGATAGACATCAAGAACGCACTGATACTGTTTCGACCAGAGACAACTCTGGGCTAGTGTAAGCCGGAACGGAAGATTCTGAGCATCAGCCGCAACAGCCTTCTTCAGAAATGGCACCGCTCCGCCGAAATCGCCCGCTCCGTAGCGAGCCAATCCGACGAGCGTAGTCACGCGCAATGCCTCTTGAGAATCTGCCGGCAGGATCTTGGTGAGCGGCAACAATGTATCAGCCGCTCCTTTCATTTTTCCCGCCTTGAAGAGCGCGAGTCCGAGATTCAGCCGCAGTCCCGGCATCTCAGGACTGAGCGCCAGCGCCTTCCGATAGCGAACCACAGCCTCTTCGTAATGCTCCTGCCGCGCCTCAAGTAGTCCAAGATGCGCGTATGCTTCAGCATCTTGAGGATGAAGCTTCAGAACAGCTTCCCACGCGTTCTGAGCTTTGGCAGCATCTCCCTGTTGCTCGTACGCAATTGCCGCCTGCCGCGCATCGTCGTCACTGGTCGGAGCCTGCGCGAGAATACTCGCGGCAACGATGGTAGTCAGCAGCGTGACCAGCAATCTCCAGCGCAGTGGCTTGTCCCATTTCACAGTTGCATTCTCGCTCCGCCGCACCATCAAAGGCAACTTCCTGAGAGTTCATTTGATGATCAAAAGAAAGGGCGCGCCAGGATTGCCCAGCGCGCCGAAAGCGGAGAAGTAACAAATCAGAACACGAACTTACCGCCCAACTGCAACGTACGTGGGCCATAGTCGCTTGTGATCTTGCCGAAGTTGGAGTCCTTACTATTCAGATTGACTCCTTGCGGATTGGCATGATTGAAGGTGTTGAACGATTCAAAGCGCAAGTCGATATGTACCCTTTCATTCGATGAGAAGGCAATGGACTTGAACACGGACATGTTCCAGTTCTGAATTCCAGGGCCCTTCACTGCATCCTTAGCTGCAGTACCGAATCCCTGGTTTTGGCCGCCCTCCCACGGAGCAAGAGGATCGGCGAAGGCGTCAATGTCAAACCAGCGTTGAACGTCGTGAGTGAGTGTCTTTGGGTAGTGGACGGGTCCGACTTGGTTCGGACGATTGCTCGTCCCGCCACCCAAGCCAAGTTTGTCGCTGCCCGAATAGTTGGGACGCAGTGGAAGTCCGGTTTCAATGAACGTGATGCCGGAGAGTGACCAGCCTCCGAGTATCGTGCGCGCTGCTGCGTTCGAGCTCTTCCTGTACCAGGGAAGCTGGTAGACATAGCTAACGTTCAGGATATGGCGCCGATCGAAACCGGTGTCCGATCCAAAGTCGTAATGCGCGTTGAACGGGTTGGAAAGCCCGTTGAGGTCGTTCGCGACGATGCTCAACAGGTGCGACCAGGTATAGGCCACTTGGGTGGTGAGACCGTGCCGATTCTCAATACGCACACCGGCCTGAAGCGAGTTGTAGTTGAAGTTGGTTTCGTTCTCTTCCTGGTTGATGTTTGCGTAACCAGGGTACTGCCGATACAAGTTGGCATTTAACTTGCCCGTCGCAACCTGTTGGCGATCCCAGTAGGGATTCGCCGCGTCTGAGCCTACAGTAGTGGTATCGAAGTTGATCAGCGGGAGCGTGTTGATCTGGCGATCATTGTTCTGGCTGAAACCGTCGGAGCCCACATATTGGACGACGGCAATGATGGACGGAGCCAACTCGCGCTGAATGCCCATGCTGTAGTTTGCGGTTCCCGGTGCGTTGTAATCGTACCGGATGTTGGTGATATTGGACGGGAAGTGGTTAAGCGTAGTCGCTCCCGTCAAAACGCTTGTGTTCGGGTTGGAGAAGTACACGTTGGTCGCCGAGGGAATGTACGCGAACGGCGGGTTCAAAGCGGCGTTATAAACGTCGTTGCCTTGAATGCGTTCCCAGAACAGGCCGTAGCCACCACGGAATACGGTTTTGCCGTTCCCAGTCAGATCCCATGCCCATCCAATGCGCGGCTGGAACGTGTAGTAGTGGTTGCGCACGTTTCCTCTTGGGAATCCGTTCACTCCGGCTTCGCGTATGCCGTTCAAATAGAACTGCTCGCTCCCGGTGTCGGCGAAAGTTGACAGGGCGGCCGGGTTCAGCGTGCCATCAACTGTGTTCAGGGGGTATCCGAGCGACCTGTCGTAATCTTCCGCAACAAAGTTCGAGAACTTGTCATAGCGCTCGAATGCATGCGGCAGGCCGTCATAACGCAATCCGAGATTCAGAACCAGCCTCGGTGAGACGTGCCAATCATCGTTCACGTACCCGGAGTAGTTGTTGTTCACCCAGTGCTTGCCTGCCAGATACTCCAGCTGCGAATACGTGCTGGCCATGCCCAGAATGTAGTTGATGTAGGAGTCGCCGGAGAAGTTACTGGAGTTGAAGGTGGTGACACCGTTGGTGTTGTACTGCAACTCCTGGTTCTTGTACGTGTGCAGCCAACCCGCCCCAAACTTGAACTGGTGGCGGCCCTTTGTCCACGAAACGTCATCCCGATACTGAAAACCCTCGTACCCGTTCTTCCAGGGGTAGTAGCTCGGGCTCCACGTCACGTTAATCGGAGAACCTTGAAGCTGAACCTCCGGCAGGCGATTCATCCGGTTGTTCGCATCCGGGAAGAAACTCGTGGCATTCCAGCCACTAGGCTTCACAAATGTACCTCCACCGGGACCATCAAGGGGAGTTAACGTGATCTTGTTTCCGCTGTATAGGAACGCGGTCTCGTTCAGCAGGTTCGGCGAGTACGTCTGCGTTAGCTTGATCACCGCCGAATACGAGGGATTGTTCATTGCCGTGCCCACCGTGGGATAGGTGCTGTTGCCCCACAGAGGCGGGAAATAGTTTTGGGCTAGCGTGTCGTGGAGATAGTGCCCCATGAGCTGGTATTTGGGGCTGATCGCGTGGTCGATACGAACGATGTCCTCGCGAACCTGGGTCGGCTGCGGAATCGAAGCGATGTACTGCGTGCCGTTGTTAAAGTTCGGCTTTGGGAATGTGCCTGCGTTCAATTGCAAAACCGCATTCTGGTCAATGAGGTTCGCAGGGATCACGTTGCCAGGGAAAGGCTGCCCAGGTGTCAGTCCATCGGCTGCATACAGCGCGAGCTTGGCGGGGTCGCTGGTGAGTGGAACGATCGGAGCTTTCCCGCTGGGCGGTGTGTAGGCCAGGGCTGCTCCCGCTGTCGGGAAGTTCGATGCCAGAATCGCATTCTGGGCCGAAGGCGCGCTGCCTTGAATCAGTCGGCGCCATTCTTCATTCCAGAAGAAGAAAGTGCGGTTCTTGTTTTCGTTGTAAACGTGAGGAATCCACAAGGGGCCACCGAAGTTTCCGCCCGGTATATTCAGCTGGAACTTGGAACGAGGCTTGCCGCCCTGATTAAGAAACCAATCGTTGGCATTGTAAGCGGTGTTGCGGTTGAATTCGTACAGTTCGCCGTGATATTGCGAGCTTCCGGATTTGAGCACCATGAGAATGGTGCCGCCTGATCCAATTCCGTAATCGGGCTTGTAGTTGCTGTCGAGAGTCTGGAACTGAGCGATGGCATCCTGCGATGGCAGGTTCATGAAGCAGCCGCCGCACCCGCGATCATTCTGCTCCCCACCGTCGATCATGTAGACGTTGTGGGTGGATCGAGTTCCATTGAAGCTGATGCCGTTTGCAGATGTCAGCGCGTTAACTCCGCCAAACGCCGGGAGCGTGTTGGATACACCCAGGCCAAGCGCTGCCAGCGAGGTGATGTTGCGGCCGTTGGTCGCGAGTTGCTCAACCTGGGTACCGCTGATCAGCGTACTTACTTCACTTGTTTCGGTTTGCACCTGCAAAGCATCCGCGGTGACGGTCACCGTAGATTCCTGGCTGCCCACCGCCAGAACGGCATCTTGTTCAATCGTCTGGGCAACGTTCACCACGATTCCGGTCTTGGTGTACTTCTGAAAACCCTGAGCTACCACCGCCATCGTGTAGGTGCCAACTCCCACATTGGCGAACCGGAAACTTCCCGCTGCATTCGATACAGTTTCTCTGGTCTGATTGGTCGCATTGTTGGTGAGAGTGATCTGAGCATTGGGGACAACAGCTCCGCTGGGGTCGTTAACGAACCCAGTGATCGTTGCATTGTCCTGGCACCAGGCTGGGATCGCGGAGAGCAAGAGCAACAGGATCATGGTGAGATAGATTGGCGGCGTATTAGTAAATGCGCCAAACCGCCCATCTCTGATACTCAATGGTGTTTGCCTCAAAATGTGGTTCATCTCTGGACTCCTAAGTAAACGCTTACCTTGGTTCGATGGCTAGGTTTCACTTCTCATGGGGAACAGCAATCATCTTGAGAAGCCAGAAGCGCTTTTCACCTGAACTGCATTGAATAGAACCACCACGGCTTCGGATCCAGAGGGGCGTCGCGTTATTCAGTGCGGATTCCTTGAGGAATCTCCCTTAGAAACTCGAACGTGATGGCAAAGTATTGCCATCTCGCTCTGGACAGTGTTCAATGATCGGATCCGAAATTCTCAGCCTTGGGGAAGATCGGGAAGTACTGGTTCTCCTCTTGCGCGAATCGATTTCGCGGAAAATCCGTCACACTGTCAGGTTTGGCAGGGTGATTTACAGCAATCGTTTCCTTAGCGCGCCATTCTCCCGCTACGTGAGCGCTCTTGTCAACGGTAAAGTTGCGAGAGTGACAAGGAGACCGACTCGGCTTCTTATGGCCTAGAAATTCCCTTTACTTTCTGAATTACGGACCCTGTGGGTCAGGCGAAAGATTTTGCTTGACGGGTAGAAAGCGTTTACAAAGAATCGCTAAAGAATGGCGGCCAGCTCGGTTGTGCTACGGCTGAATGCTCAGCTAGGAGCTCGTGAACCATGCAAAGTGGTATCGAAGACCGGGATTTATCCCGAAGAAAGTTCCTGAAACTCGCCGGAGCAGTCGGTGCCTGTGGGATATCTCCAGCTGCCCGGGCCCCAGGTGCATCTCCCGTCGCTCTGGTGATCGATCCACAGAACGCAGCCGCCTCAAGCGCACCTGTCAGAAGAGCTGCTGCCCGGCTGGTCAAGGCGCTGAATTCGAAAGGCCTCGAGCACCTGATCACTCCTGGTCCTGCAGCTAAAGCCGTGGAAAGCTCGATCTTCTGCATTCTCGTGGCAGACCCGCGCTCGAATTTGGCAACGGGGTTCGAGCATAGCAAGCACCTGACCGCTCCTGAGAACTTCAGGATCACCCCGGGAAGGGTGGCCAAGGTGCCAGGCATTCTCATCTCCGCCAGCGACGCGAGGGGCTACGCCTACGCGTTGCTCGAATTGGCTGAGCGGGTGCAATACGGAGACGATCTGCTCAAGGACCTGCAACTATCTACCGCAATTGAAGAACGGCCTGCGAACGAAGTCCGCAGCGTGAGTCGCTACTTCTGCAGCGAACTAGAGGACAAGAGCTGGTACTACGACCGTGATTTCTGGAAGAGTTATCTCGATCACCTCATCGCAAGCCGCTTCAATCGGTTCACCCTCGGTTTCGGGCTGGAGTATGACTTCCCACGCGGAGTAACCGACGACTACTTCCATTTCGCTTACCCGTATCTCGTCGAGGTTCCCGGACATCCCGAGGTTCGCGTCATGCAGTTCGCCTCAGAAGATGGAACCAGGCTAGCGACTCCTGGGCTACTCGCTGCCTCCGAGCGTATGAAGAATCTCGAAACCCTGCGCTTCATTGCCGAGGAGACTGCCGGGCGCGGTCTGCAATTCCAACTTGGCATCTGGACCCATGCCTATCAATGGACTGACAGCCCAAATGCCTACCACCGCATCGAGGGAGTAACACCCGAGAATCACGCTCTGTACTGCCGCGATGCGCTCGCGATTATCCTCAGAGAGTGCCCCGAGATCCAGGGGATCACGATGCGGGTGCACGGCGAGAGCGGGATACCGGAAGGCAGCTACGACTTCTGGAAAAAAGTATTCCAAGCTTTTGCCAAAGCAGGCCGAACCATCGAGATCGACATGCACGCGAAGGGTATCGATGAAAAGATCATCGATATCGCCGTCGCTACCGGAATGCCGGTGAAACTGGGAGCCAAATACTCCGCCGAGCACCAGAGCCTCGGATATCAGCAGGCTGACATCCGCGCTCTCGAGATTCCGCATGGAACCCTATCGCAAAGCAATGAAGCATTGTTTCGATTCAGCAGCGGCTCCAGAAGCTTCACGCGCTACGGCTACGCGGACTTCCTTCGGGAAGGAGCGCGCTACAAGCTGTGGTTTCGGCTCTGGCCCGGAACGCAGAGGCACCTGCTCTCCGTCGATCCCGAGATGGCCGCGGCATATGGCCGCACCGCGAGTTTTTGCGGAGCGGCAGGTCTCGATCTCATGGAGCCTCTGACCTTCAAAGGGCGCGAAGGCTCCGGCCAGCCCGGAGGAAGATGCGCCTACAGTGACTCAACCCTCAATCCGGCGCACGACTGGCAGAAGTACGCCCTCTATTACCGCGTGTGGGGTCGGAAACTCTACAACCCCGATGCCGATCCGGAGACCTGGCGCAGAGCGATGCGGGTAGACTTCGGCGTCGGTACCAAGGCGACAGAGATTTCGCTCGCCCACGCGTCCCGGATCCTTCCGCTGCTCACCTCGGCTCATCTTGCATCGGCAAGCAATCACGACCTATGGTACGAACTGCCGACGAATATGCCCATCGTGGAAGGCAGTGAGCCTTCTCCTTATGGTGATACGCCTGTTCCAAAGGTCTTCGGAACCGTCAGCGCACTCGATCCCGAGATGTTCTCTAGCGTTGTCGACTATGCTCGGTCACTGATGCAGCAGAACCCGAGCGCAAAGTATTCGCCAATCGATGTAGCGAGCTGGATCGAGCGATGTGTGAATGATGCGAAGCACTCGCTCGAAGAAGCAAAACGTAGAACAAGTTTGCGCGCCGGGAACGAATTTCGCCGGATCGAAGAAGATGTTCTCATTCAGATCGGCTTGGGAACCTTCTTCGCGCATAAGCTCCGGAGCGCGGTGCTGTATGAGCTCTTTCAGCATTCGAATGACACAAACGCGGCTGATGCAGCCCTGGAACATTACCAGAAAGCAAGAGATGCCTGGGCGCAAATGGCGGAGCGTGCCAAAGGCGTGTACCGCGCGAATGTCTCATACGGCAATATTCCCAAGCGAAGCGGTCACTGGATCGACAGGTTGCCAGGAATTGATGCTGACTTAGCTGCGATGAAATCGAAAATCCAGCTGAACAAATCGGAGAAAATCTCGCGTCGCGTCGCCGCACACATGAATGCTTTCGCAGAAATTCTGCCGCTGTCTGTCCGACTGAAATGCAGTCACACTCCGCCGCAGAAATTCACACCGGGCAATGCTCTCATTCTCCAACTGAGCGTTTCGGGCACGTCAATCGTAGAAGGGAATCGGTCATTGCGTTCCATCCGGCTCCGGTATCGGCACGTAAATCAGGCGGAACGCTGGAACACACTCGACTTGAATCGCGAAAACGGCTTATATAAGGCGACAATCCCGCCAGAGTACACCCGTAGTGATTTCGCCCTCGAATACTACTTCGAACTGGAAGATGATAAGGGCGCCGCCTGGATGTATCCAGGCTTCAACGACACTCTTTCAAACCAGCCCTACTTCTCATTGCGCGCAATTGATCCTGAAATGAAGCAACCGAAGGGAAACGAATCAGAACAAATGGACAGCCGCGATGTGTCAGACTCTAGTACTTTTCGATTAGCTCAGCACTCAATTCCAGCTGTTCATGGGCAGAGATTTTGAGCGGAGTCTTCCAGTCGCGGGCAGAGACCCTGCCGGCCGCGACCCAGCCATAACGAAGACAAAGCGAGCCGATGATCCCTGAGAGCGCCGCAGCCTGGCGAAGGTTGCGCTTTCTCCCCCCGGCGAAGAGCGAAGCAATACGCAGCGCCAGTGGCAGTGGTCCGGAGAGCACTCCTGCTGTCTGAATCAATGCTCCTGTGAGTCCATGCTTTGCGGGACTAAGCTCGGGATCTCGCGCGCGAAGGAGTTCGAGACCCTCCCAGGTTTCGAATGCTGCGGCAACGAGTCCGATCGCGTTCAGCGCGCCGCTTTCTGTCTCACCAGCGAACTCGAGCAGGCCAACAGCGGACTGTAGGCCCGACATCCCGAATTCTCGCGGAAGTGAACGAATGCGGTTGTTCCACGCGGGAATAACAGTCGCGCCAATGAGAACGCCGGTGTAGTTGTGAAACGGCATGCCCAGGACTGTACAACCCGTACGGCCAACAGAGCGCAGAAATGCACTGATAAAGCTGCCATCCACTTGCGTGTCGAGAATGTCGGCTAGCGTTGAAGCAGCAGCACTGGAGGCAAACCCGCTCAGGACCCAGGATCCCACTGACATCGCACTCTGAAGTTTGAAAACCCGCAGCATGTTCAGGAAGCGTGAAGGACGGCCGAGATCGGCAATCAGGAGCACCGATGAGATGGCAGCCCCGGCTGTCGCCATCGTGCGGGCTTTGCGCGCAAGGTCGTGATCTTCGCCCAGAAGATCCGCGAGCGATCCAATGACGCCGAGAGATCCGGAAGCTCCTCCAACGAAGAAGTAGAGCGGGACCAGCGGAGTCCACTGCGGCTCTTTGAGAAGCGGCTGCTGATAATAGCCAGTCTGCGGAGAAGCCTTCGGTAAAGGGGACCCTGCGGCGCGAATGCCAGGCTGCTGAACGGCGCCGAGTTCCGAAGCTTTTCGCCGGATCTCGTCGAGACGGTTCTCTCTAATGTCAAACTCTGGTTGATTCTGACCGGCATCATTCATCGAGCTATCCTTTCCGGCCCAGGAACAGGAATGACGTGACGACCGCACTTATCATGACAACAGCTTCGATAGCCGCGGACTTCCATCCCTCCTTGAGGTAAACAGTCGGCACCTCAGGCTCAGGCGGCAAATTATAGGTCTCAGGTTCGCCGCGAATGATGAAGAGCGCGTGGAGGCCTTTAACGCTGGAGTCAGTAGGGTCATAAATCTGTGCGTCGCTCATGCCACGGGCCTGTAGCGTGGCGAGACGGCCTTCAGCTTCGAGGCGTAATTCGTCAAGTCGGCCGAATTTGATCGACTCAGTGGGGCAAGCCTTTGCGCATGCTGGCATCAGCCCGGCCTTTTGTCGATCGGTGCAGAAGGTGCACTTGAACGCACGGCCGTCATCTTCGTTCTTCTGTACGACGCCAAACGGGCAGGCGACGACGCAGTAGGCACATCCGTTGCAAATGTCCGGCTGCAGATAGACGGAACCAAACTCTGTTCGTACCAGGGAACCCGTCGGGCATGCCTCGAGACATCCTGCGACTTCACAATGCTTGCAGACATCAGACGAGAACTCCCAAGACACTTGCTGGGCAGAGTTGCCTCCAACGCCAGGCGTGATCTGGCCTTCGACGAACTTCACGTGACGCCATGTAGAGTGCCCAAGTGCGCCGGTGTTGTCATAGGACCAGCCGGTGAAGTCAAAGCCATCCGCGGAGATCCCATTCCACTCTTTGCAGGCCACCTCGCATGCTTTGCAGCCAATGCACAGAGTTGAGTCGGTGAGGAATGCCGTTACCTCTCCCGGCTTGATCCCAGTGTGATCGGTTGCCCCGCTCATTTCCGCTCCTCCAGAAGTTCCTGCAGTTCCTCCAGCGCAGCATGTCCGGCCGGATGCCTGCCGGGAATGAGATTGCAAACCAGGCCTTTGGTCTCCATGATGCGCACATTTGGGTCCTGCGAGATGGCGAGAAGATCGTTGGCTACGTCTCCCGTCACGAGACCTTTCCACCCCCAGTGATAGGGAAGGCCGACTTGATGGAGCCGCTTGCCATCTATTTCGAGCGCATGCATACGTGACGTGACGAGAGCGCGAGCAGAAATCAGAGCACGCGGTGTCACAATCGTTACCCACTCGTTCGGAGAAACGCCTGTGGCTTCGGCGAGTTCCGGCGAGATCTCCGCAAAAAGCTCGGGCTGCAATTCAGACAGATGGCTTAGAGCCCGAGACATGCCGCCGGCCGTGTGATGCTCGGTGAGGCGATAGGTGGTGAGTACAAACGGAAACCGGGAATCGCCTGGTGAGTTGGTGTAGATGTTGTCTGAACGTTCCTTTTTATCCGTAGGTGGATTGATCTGTTGCGCCGGATAGAGCGGATTTCGCACAGGCGACTCGAGCGGTTCGAAATGCGTAGGAAGTGGCCCATCTTTCAGCCCGCTGTTTACATAGAGCCAGCCGCGGCCGTCCGGGTGCATGCCGAACGGCTTATCCCCATCGAGTGCTTCGAGCCCGCCTTTACTTTGATCAGCCTTGTGGTCAGGTGGCATGTCTTTCTTGAAATCGCTGGTATCTTTTCCCGTCCACTCCCTCTTTTCCGGATCCCACCACATGAATCGCTTTTCTTCGCTCCAGGGAGCACCATCAGGCCGTGCAGAGGCACGGTTATAGATGATTCGTGTGTCCTTGGGCCACGCGAATCCCCAGCCGTGTCCGAGAGCGTCTTCCGCATGACGCATGTTGGCGCGGTTCTTGCCTTCGCCCGGCATCACGCCGGTATAGATCCAGCAGCCAGACATTGTAGTACCGTTATCCTTCAACTCTTCGAAAGTCGAGAGAAGCTTCCCGTCCGTCAGGTTGCGTCCGTTGATTTCCGCAAGGATCGTCTCCGCACTTGGCTCCGCGACTTTGCCTTCAGTGGGAACATCCCAGGTCAGGGCGTTGAGAGCAACGTTCTTTGAAGTGCGTTCACGGGCGGCGCGCGCCTTGAGCATGCGACCGAGGTGATACGCAAACCACAACTCGCTGCGCGCATCTCCAGGCGGCTCCACCGCTTTGTTGTGCCATTGAAGCAGGCGTTGCGTATTTGTGAAGGAGCCTGACTTCTCGGCGGGACCAGCAGCGGGCATGAGGAAGACTTCAGTGCCGATGTCTTCAGGACGAAGCTCGCCCCGTTCGACTTCAGGAGAGTCCTTCCAAAAGGTTGCGGTTTCCGTTTCAACTAGATCGCGTACGATCAGCCACTTCAAGTTCGCCATTGCCTTGCGCTGAAGGCGTCCATTTGGTGCGCCAACTGCGGGGTTCTGCCCCATGACGAATAGACCCTCGAGTTTGCCGTCGGCCATGTCGAGCCAGTAGCCGAGTTCCGAGTGATCGCCCGTTACACGCGGTAGAAAATTGAATCCCCACTGATTCTCTTTTGTTGCGGCATCCCCGTACCAGGCTTTGAGGAAGCTGACCATGAACGTCTCGAACTTCGACCAAAGGCCTGCTTCTGTCTTGTGCTTCTTCACGTATGCGTCGAAGCTCTTCGAATCGTCTTCGAAGAAAGGCATGGGCATGTAGGCAGGAAGAATGTCATAGAGAGTTGGGATGTCGGTTGAGCCCTGTATCGACGCATGTCCCCGAAGTGCGAGAATGCCGCCTCCAGGTCGACCAAAATTTCCAAGAAGGAGCTGAAGAATCGCGGCTGCGCGGATGATCTGCACGCCTGTCGAGTGCTGCGTCCAGCCCACCGCATAGCAGATGCACCCCGTCTTATCCGGACCTGAGGCCGCCACATAGGTCTCTGCCACTTTAAGGAACACGTCCTTTGGTACACCACACGATCGCTCGACCAACTCGGGCGTGTAGCGCGCGAAGTGACGCTTCAGAACCTGGAAGACACAGCGCGGGTGCTGGAGGGTCTCATCAGTTTCGAACTGCTCGGTATGGCCCGCCTCACCGCCGCGGTCCTTAGCATGTCCGCCTCCTGAGGGGTGATGTCCGGCGTGAGCTCCACCCGATTGTTTGGGTTCTGAACCTTCATAGAGCCAGGTTTCTGGTTCATACTGCTTCTTCTGTGCATCCCAACCGGAGAAAAGCCCTCCTGCATCTTCGGCATCAACGAAATCCTCGCGAAGGATCGTGGATGCGTTGGTGTAATGCAGAACGTACTCCTTGAACCACTTTTCGTTCTCGAGGACATAGTGGATCACAGCGCCAAGGAAAATGATGTCGGTTCCGGCGCGCAAAGGCACCCAGATATCGGCGCAAGCCGAAGTTCGCGTGAAACGCGGATCGACATGAATCACCTTACATCCACGTTCGCGAGCTTCAACCACCCACTGAAATCCAACCGGGTGCTGCTCGGCCATCGACGAGCCCATGATTAGGATTGCGTCGGAATCGGCCAGCGATTGTTGAGCAGTAGTTGCGCCGCCGCGTCCAACCGAGGTGCCCAGACCGGGTACCGTGGAACTGTGTCAAATACGGGCCTGGTTGCTGATGCAGACCATGCCCAAACCTCCTGTAAAAAGTTTCTTGATCAGGTAATTCTCTTCATTGTCGAGAGTTGCTCCGCCGAGATGCGCAAAAGCAGTGGTCCGCATCAGGAGCTCGCCGTTTCGGGTCTCCTCAAAAGTGCGCTCACGAGTCTCCCAGACGCGCTCCGCAATCATCTGCATCGCTGAATCCAGATCGAGTTCCTCCCAGTCGCGTTCGTAGGGCCGACGGTACTTCACCTTCGTGAGTCGACCGGGATGCGAATGGAGTTGGTGCGTATTGGCGCCTTTGGGACAGAGGTGGCCGCGTGAAATCGGCGAAGCAGGATCACCTTCGATGGAAACGAGCTTGCCATTCTTGTGATAGACAAGCTGTCCGCAACCTACGCCGCAATAGGGGCAAACGCCGCGTGCAACTTCGCAGTCAGCCGTCTTCGGCTTGAGATTGCGCGTACGTTCACTCCATGATTCAGGTCCAGTGCCATCAGATCCCGTTCGAAGTTGCTGAATGACCGGCCATCGAGAAAGAAGCTCCTTGAGCATACCGACTCCAATCCGGGGCGATTCACCACTACGAGCTCTGCGATGCTTCCTCGAGAAGAGCGGTTGTTTCAATCGTTTAAGCGCGAGTGACAGCCCAACCTGGGCTCCGTGCCAGACGGACCAGCCACATAGCGAAGAGAACACCGCAAGAGCCCTCAACGCACGCGCGTTGAGAAAATTGCATGATGCGCCAGGATGAAAAGCGTCCGGCGATCCTCCCCTCCAAAAACCAGCTGCAAAGGGCGTTCCGGGACGTCGATCTCTGCAATCTGCTTTCCGCTTGGGGCGTAGACAAAGACCTGCCCATTTGCAACATAAACATTTCCGTGCGCGTCCACCGCTACGCTTTCGCCTCCACGTTGAGCAAACGGCTTAAGGTCTGTCAGTGTCCCATCCGATTCAACCTTGGCGCTGTAGGTGATATCTTCCGACTCGCTGCTGGCATAGACTTTTTGTCCGGGCTCCGCAGTGATAAAGCCGTAAGTATCAAGAGTGTCACTGAACCGCCAACCTGACGTGTCGCTTGCCGGGCCTTGCTGGAAAACTCGCCCCGCCGGCAGAACCACGCTTTCGTCCTGGGATACATATTCGCGCTTCTTGGCAGTCGTTGCATCCTCCGCAAACATCTCCGCCAGCGTCGCGAAACGCATCGTGTCCAGATTCAACTGATCTTTAAACTCACCGTTGTTCCACCAGTTCACCGGCAAGATGAAGGTGGCTCTTTCATGTGCGTGCGCAAGCTGCGGCGAAAGGACTGTAAGCACCTCCGCTGAACTTCCCGGTCGAAATGTGAACACCGTGCTCTCCGGTCCGGCCGACGAAAGCACAAGCAAGTTGCCTGACTTATCGAACGCCAGATTCACGGGATCGAGCGGACTATCGCGCTCGACGGTGAGCCCTTCCTTCTCTGACCACCCGTATATGCGCTGGTTGTGATGATCGACGAAATAGAGCTTGCCTGCTGCATCCACGGCCGCCCCGGATATGGAAAAGAATCCGTCCTCAACCTTCTTAACCTTGGTACGCGCATCCAGCATGGCCGTCGCATCACTATAGAGCGGCCGTTCCGAGTCTGCCGGTATATTCAGTGACGCAAATTCCCGCTCACGCACCTCGAGATGATGCGTTACGTCCTCAATCGCATTTTCATAAGGAAACTTGCTGAGGCGAAGAAAAGTTCCGCAGCCATTTGCGTCACAGATGCCATACCCGCTCTCCGCGTTCACATGCACGTTGCGAAAGCGAATGTTAGACGATTGATAAATGCGCACAGCTGCCGGAAACGGTGCTCGCGAGCGCGTCACGCGATAGCCATGATAGTTCGCAATCGTCAAATTCCTGCAGTAATCGATCTCGAGCGAGACTGCCTCGGGGCTCTCGCCCGCCTCCTCCTCGGTCTGCGGTGTGTTTATATCCCAGTTCTCCACGTGATCGAACTTGATTTCGTTCCGCACGTGGTGTTCGTTCGACAGCTCGTATACGTGCCCCGGAGTCTTCGTGTTCGATACAAGAAATCCAGACTGCGCGAAGGTATTCGGCGTCCAGATATTCGCGAATGTTCCTCCGCCTCCATCTGCCACCCACAGGCTTGGATATTGCCCGTCCCACCGTTTCCGCAGATCAGGATCAGCAGTGTGGTTGTTGTTATAGGGGTTACCCCCGCTGCCGTGTCCGCCTAGAAAGCGCACGTCATCCATCAGGGACTGCCCGCCGGCCTTCCAAAGGACTGCAACTGCTCGCGGGTTGATCCCACCCGCAAACACGCCAATTCCGCTGACGATGTTCTCGCCTCCCGGGGGAGCAAAAAGCACAGCCTTAGGCGCTCCAATGCCTTGATAACCCGGAGTTCCATCGAGAAGATCGATCTGTGTGAGCGTGGGATGAAGCCCGATGAGCACCGTGTCAGGCTTCAGGGTTATTGTGTCGCGGACTATGTAGTGTCCGCCTGGAAGGTAAAGTATGCGATGTGTATTGATGGCTTGTTGTAGTGCTGCGGTATCGTCGCTGGCGCCATCTCCCTTTACGCCGAGCGTGTGCACATTCACCCATTCAGTGCTCGGCGGCAGCTGCCTGATGGCCGGGGGAAGCGGTGCCGATAGGGAAGGGAGCAAAGCGGCATCGTACTGCATTCCGATTGTCCCCATTCGACCGAGCCCTGGCACGATCAAACCGTAGGTGAAGTTTTTCACCTCGTAAATCGGGCCCCTTCCAGCTACCGTCTTCCCGCTCTCCCGAAACCTGGCAAATAGAGGCGCATCGCTCAAGAGCGCATTCTCAAATCCGACCTCCGTCAGCGGACTATGCTCCAGGCTGATCGTCACGACCGGACCACTGATGTTCTCAAAGCGAGAATTCTTGACCCAGAGCTGGTCGGGATACCCCTCGTCGATATCGATCGCTTTGGGCACGTTCTTGAACGTATCCCGAATCAACGTCAACCCCGCTTCATGTTCGCGGATCGCCGCTTCAGTTTGTCCCTCGAATACTGAGTCAATCAAGGTGAACTGCCATGCGGGCGACGTCTTCTCGGTAAGAATCCCATATCGTCCGCCATAGAAATGCAGGTCTTCCGCCTCATTTCCGGCCTGGTAAACCCCTGCCAGCCCTGAGCCGAGGTGAAAATCCATGTGCGCCAAAAACGAGTGTTGCGCCACATGAAACCGTACCGCCACCGCCCCCGGATTGCCGTCTCCAATCTCAAAATCGATATTGCTGAGTGCCGAGTAGAACGTATTCGGGTTTGCATCGGCCACATTGTTATTCGGAGGCACCGATCCGGGTGGCGGAAACGCAATCCGATCCCCAGCACGAGCTCGCTCATGAGGCGTCAGCCCCGTGAACATCACCACTACCCCTATGCCCTTTTGGAAACCAGGCGTATTGGGCGGAAGTACAAAGACCGGGCGCGTCGCGCCGTAACCGATAAGCCGCACCCCTGGCCATAGATAAACAGTCCTGGTTATTGTGTATCGACCCTCGGCGATCAACACGATGCCCTCTCGCCCCGTGCCGGATGCCTTGTCGATGGCTGCCTGGATAACGACGGAACTGTCTCCCTTTGGAGCGGGCCGATCTATATAGATAGCCTTCGGATCCTCAAGACGCGACGTAATAAAGGATGCGGCAAATGCCGTCGAGCAGAAGCAAAGCGCTACAGCGAGCAGTACATAGTTCTTCATTGGACTCCAAGAAAGGCTAGGATTCAGCCGGAACCGCGCAATCCAGCATACTCGAAGGATTTGTCCCGATCGGATCAAATCGACTGTCGTGCGTGCTAACATCCACTAATCCGGCTCGCCCACCCGCTTGAGCCGCGGAGGTCTTACATGAGTCCAACCACACGGCGTAGTTTCCTAAAAACAGGTCTGGCCGCTGGAGCCATGGCCACCGTAGGCGCCCTTCCAATCGCCGCCAAAAGAACCGCAACCGACACCGTCACGCTCGGCCGCTCAAATTTGCAAGTGACCCGGCTCGCCTTCGGAACCGGTACCGACGGTGGTGCTGTCCAGGCTGGCTTGGGACAGCAGGAGTTCACGCGCCTCGTTCACTATGCATACGACCACGGTATCCGCTTCTTCGAAACGGCCGAGGCATACCAGACTCCTGCCATGCTGGGTGAAGCCCTGAAAGGGCTGCCTCGCGACAGCTATCAGTTGATGAGCAAGGTTACGACCTTCCATGAAGGCATCGATCCGCAGGCAAAGTTCGATGAACTGCGTCGCACTTCGCAGACCGAGTACTTCGATATCATGCTCCTTCACTGGCAGCACACCGCCGACTGGCCCGAAACTACCAAGCGCTGGCAGGACGGAATTCTCGAGGCGCAGCAGAGAAAAACCATTCGCACACACGGAGCCTCCGTGCACGGCCTCCCCGCCTTGCGCCAGATGCCGGGCACTCATTGGCTCGACGTAGGCCTCATTCGCATCAACCATAACGGCGCGCGTATGGACGGTCCGACCTATGAGGATACTAATCATCCCGACAACGTTAGTGAAGTCGTCGGCCACATTCACCAGCTGAAGAAAGAGGGGCTTGGTGTGATCGGCATGAAGCTCTGCGGTGGCGGCCAGTTCCAGAATAGTCACGACGATCGCACCAAAGCGATGAAGTTTGCCTTCCAGAACGCGGGCGTCGACTGTGCCACGATCGGTTTCAAAAGCACTCAGGAGATCGATGAAGCCATCAGCAATATGAATCTTGCTCTGGCCTAGTAAGGTTGGGCGCTGATAGCTCGACGTGAACCGAGCTAGGATTCAAGATGACGAACAACTGGATAGCGTTCGGGCAATATAGCCTGAGCGCTATTTCTTTTTGAACATACGCTACACTTCGATCGACGGGGTCCAGCTGCAGCTGATCGACGCTTCACCTCGTGTTCATGGCCCAGGCGGCCACCTCCATCAGAACCAACTGATCGATCCGGTCTCCCTGCCGATAAAGCAGCTAAGCAACGGTAGCGGTCAGGATCTACGCCTACATATCAATCGCAGCAAAACGAACAAGTGCGTGAAATAGAGGCTCATCGCAACGTTCAGCTGCAGTTGCCGAAAGCAGGCACTCGCCTCGAGGCTGCAAGTGCCTGTCAGGCAGATTCGCATTCCGTTATTGAGCGAGGCCAAAGGAAGGTACTCATGTCAACCGCAATCGTGGAGGAGTTGCAAAACGGAAATGAAACGGCGGGCAGTCCACAAGCAGGAAAAGCCCTCGATCACACCCGACTGTCACCCGGCAGTGCGCCGGGAAAACGGGAAGCCAGACACTCAGGACTCGATCAGCGAACGGGCAAATACCTCACGTTTCTGCTGGGCCACGAAGAGTTTGCGATTCAGGTTCTCAAGGTCCGCGAGATCATGGGCATCCAGGACATCACCGCGGTGCCGCAGACGCCTTCGTATGTGAAGGGCGTGATCAACCTGCGCGGCAAGGTGATCCCCGTCGTAGACCTCCGCCTGAAATTCAGCCTTCCTGAGATCGAATACACGCAGCGCACTTGCATCATTGTCGTTCAGGTCGAGTCTGCCGGGATGACGCTACATACCGGCATCATCGTCGATGCGGTATCTGAAGTCCTCAACCTCGCAGCCGGCGACATAGAGGACACTCCGGATTTTGGCGATGGAGCCAGCTCTGCCGCCAGCTACCTGCTCGGTATGGCCAAGATCAAGGGCAAGGTCAAAATCCTGCTGGACATCGACCGAGTACTGAGCGCGCAGGAAGTCCACGGCCTGGACGCATTCGCACAGAACTAATTGGGAAGAGAAGAGAAGGAGAGCAAGTGATGGCATCGCAGATGACAATCGGGAAAAAGCTTTTTGGAAGTTTCGGTGCTTGCGTAGCGCTGACGCTGATCGTGGGAGGCACTTCGCTTTGGCTGATCAGCGACCTCGGGGCAAGCCTCAAGAAGACGGTCAATTCTACTGCCCGCAAGCAGTTGCTTGCCGCAGACATTGACATGGGAGAGTCAGACTTGCTGGCGGCAGAACGTGGCATTCTGCTCAGGGCAATGACCAAAGAGGCAGCACTCGTGGCTCACTATAACCAGGATTTTCAAAACGCGGCCTCGACGATGAAGAAGGACATCGATGAGATGAGACCGCTGATCGAAACGGAACGCGGACATCAAGTCATTAACGCGATTCAAAGCGATCTGGAGACAGCTGAACGGCTTCATCAAGAATACTTTCAACTGGTGAACGCCGGTAAAGATATCGAAGCTGCCGCTTTCTTGAAAGACAAGATAATTCCCGCTCTCGAGGAACTGAGCAAGCAGGCAGTGCAAGAAAAGCAACTTACATCTGAACTGATGGCTAAAGCGCTGCAGGAGACATCGGAACAGGTAACACTCGGCAACTGGATGACAGGCATCATGCTCCTGTTCTCATTGATAGCCGGAGCGGCGATCATCTTTGTGGTGCGCCAGATCAACACCTCTCTCCGCAAGGCCATCAGCGATCTCTCCGAAGGCGCAGGTCAGGTCGCCAGCGCAGCCGGCCAGATCTCCTCTTCCAGTCAGTCGCTCGCCCAGGGCGCGTCAGAGCAGGCCGCTTCGCTCGAGGAAACCTCATCCTCCAGTGAAGAGATCAATTCGATGGCTAGGAAGAACGCTGAAAACTCCCAGACCGCACATTCACTCGTTCTCCAGTCGCAACAGAGAGTTGATGAAACCAACCACTCGCTTCAAACCATGGTGACAGCCATGGCAGACATCAAGACCTCCAGCGACAAGGTTTCCAAAATCATCAAAGTCATCGATGAGATCGCCTTCCAGACCAACATCCTGGCACTCAATGCAGCCGTAGAAGCCGCCCGGGCCGGGGAAGCCGGAATGGGCTTTGCTGTCGTCGCTGACGAGGTGAGAAACCTCGCGCAACGCTGCGCACAGGCAGCAAAAGATACGGCTGCGCTCATTGAGGAGTCGATTACCAAGTCAAACGACGGCCAGGCCAAGGTCGAGCACGTCGCCGTCGCGATTCGGGCCATCACCGAAGAATCGGCCAAGGTGAAGACACTCGTCGACGAAGTCAGCGTTGGTAGCCAGGAACAGACACGTGGAATCGAGCAAATCGCAAAAGCACTCACCCAGATGGAGCAGGTGACCCAGCAATCCGCAGCCAACGCCGAAGAGAGTGCCGCCGCGGCCGAGGAGCTGACCGCACAGGCCTCCACTCTCATGGAGGTCGTTCATCAGCTTAGTGCCATGGTCGGCGGAATGCAGGAAGGCGAACACAGCCGCTCCACTCGCCCCGCCTGGCATTCCTCCACGGTCGAGCACAAGCAATCAACTGCACGAATCAATCTTCACCTCGGGAAGACAGCAGTCAAATCCGAATCGATTCCCATGGAAGCAGATTTCAAAGCCATGGCCTAAAAAGAACTGAACGTCGCTTCTCTCCGTGCGCGTCTGCGATCGAAGAGGTAGAGCTGCCCTGAAGCAGGCGCGCCGTCTCAGCACAAGCAAAAGGATTGGGTAGCATGGCACACGCGGAACCGATCGCAAATGAAAGTGGCCGTCTGTCTGAGGTTTTGATTGCTCGGGTAGAAAGCGCCGCCGTTCAAATCGTTCTGGGCGCTCTCGACAATTCCGAGAGTCTGGCTCTTCTCCGCGACCTCTGTGAACAAGCCAGGGCCAGCGACCGCAACGACATAGCTCAAACCATCGATGCCGCTGTCGCGGCCGCATCCAGAGCAACAGAGTCGACCGCAGCAGACATTATTCTCTCCGATTGCATCACACAGGTCCAAAATGTACTCTGCAATTCGTGTGCCGAGCTGCCAAGTAACCCCTCGCAATCCGCATCCGCTCCCGTTCCGTCTCCTTCTGTTCCACTGGGCGAAGACCGTGAATTACTTGGAGACTTCATCCTCGAATCGCGTGATCACCTGACGCAAGTCGAAGTTCAGATGATCACGCTGGAGAAAGATCCCCAGGACGCCGAAGCAATCAACACCGTCTTTCGCGCCTTCCACACCATTAAGGGTCTCGCGGGATTTCTAGGCCTGGACCATATTCGCGAGATCTCTCATGAAACAGAAACGCTGCTTGATCTCGCCCGCAATCACAAGCTCATCATCTCTCCTGCGATTGTGGATGTTGTTCTCGCATCGGCGGATTTTCTCAAAGCCTCCATGCTCAATCTGGAACAGCGTCTGAGTGGTGCTGAAGCCTCGCCGATCCCAAACAAAGAGCGCTTGGTCGACAAGATCCGCCGCGCAATTTCGTTCGTGACTGAAGCTCCGGCCCCATCATCCGATTCAGAGCTCGGCGGTGCCGTCCCTTTCCAATCGACCGACTCGGCATCAGGTTCAGAATGGAAGGGGCCCGAGCGGCGTAACGGCAATGATCGCAGGAATCGCGCCTCCGATGCTAACTGCGTCAAAGTTGGAACAGCCAAGCTTGATTACCTCGTTGACATGGCGGGCGAGCTGGTCATCGCCGAATCGATGGTTCGGCACCATCCCGAGCTAGCCCAGTTGCATAGTCCGGCGGTGCTCAACAGCCTGGCGCAGATGGCGAGAATCACAACCGAACTGCAAAAGACCGCGATGTCCATGCGCATGGTCCCAGTCGGCGGGCTCTTCCAGAAAATGAATCGTCTCGTCCGAGACCTTGCGCGAAAAACTGGAAAGCAGGTGGAGCTGGAGCTCATTGGCTCTGAAACCGAACTTGATCGAAATGTCGTTGAAGAACTCGCCGATCCGCTCATGCACATGGTTCGTAATGCAATTGATCATGGACTGGAATCCGAGCAAGAGAGGCTGAGAGCCGGCAAGGACCCACTCGGGCATGTTCGCTTGCGAGCTGGCCATCAGGCTGGCCACATCGTGATCGAAATTGGTGATGACGGTCGCGGGCTGGATCGCGACCGAATACTCATAAAGGCCGGGCAGATGGGCATCGTCGAGGAGTCCTGCCACCTCTCTGACCCTGAAATCTTCGATCTGATTTTCCACCCCGGCTTCTCTACCGCCGTCGAAGTCACAGATGTCTCCGGCCGTGGCGTGGGAATGGATGTTGTCAAGAAGAGGATCCAGAAACTGCGGGGTCATGTGGAGATCACATCGACCCCTGGACACGGGACAACCTTCTGTCTTCGCTTGCCTCTGACGCTTGCCATCATCGAAGGTCTTGTTGTCGGCGTCGGATCCGAGCGGTATATAGTTCCCATCTTTTCCGTTCGCGAGATGCTGCGACCCACTGCAGAGATGATCTTCACCGTCGAAGGCATGCACGAGATGGCGCTGGTCCGTAACAATCTGTTGCCTGTCATCCGCCTTTACGAGCGCTTTGGCATTCAGCCTCGCTCCAGCGAAGCGGCAGAGAGCCTCCTCATCGTCGCCGAAGTAGCCGGCCGGGCATTCTGCCTCATGGTGGATGATCTGATCGGCAAGCAGGAAGTCGTGATCAAATCGCTGGGCGAGAGCATAAAGGATATACCCGGAGTCGCAGGCGGCGCGATCCTCGGCGATGGCAGGGTCGGACTGATTCTCGATCTTGATGGCATTTTTCCGGGAGGGGCGAAGTGACTGGGCAGATCCCCCTCAATGAGCACGATCGGAAGTTATCACTCAGCCCGCTTGCCCTCACTCACAGCGAATTCGCGGCAATATCCGCGCTGGCGCACGAAGAGTTCGGCGTCGAACTCGGAGCGGGAAAAGAGCAACTCGTGGCTGCGCGCATCGGCAAACTGATGAGGCGCCTCAGCTTCTCCAGCTTCCGTGAATTCTATGACCATCTACAGGCGGATCGCACAGGGCAATGCCTCACGCAATTGATTGATAGCCTCACCACCAATCACACGAGCTTTTTCCGAGAACAGGCGCACTTTGACTTCCTTGTGGGGCATATTTTTCAGAATTGGCAATGTACTCGTCCCATGCGCATCTGGAGCGCTGCCTGTTCGACCGGTGAGGAACCATACACCATTGCTCTCGTCGCAAATGAGTTTTTAAAAACTCGCGGTAGAAGCACACCATGCATCCTCGCCTCCGATATCTCCACGCACGCCCTCGAAACTGCCCGTAAAGGCGCATACCCCGCACAACGGCTTCAGCAGGCACTCGCTCCGTGGCTGCGGAGACACCTTCTGCGCGGCGAGGGTCACTGGGATGGTTGGTACCGGATGCGACCGGAAATCATAGACATGGTCGAATACCGCCGCATCAATCTCATCCAGCCCCTGCCCGACATCAGCAGATTCGATGTGATCTTCTGTCGAAACGTCATGATCTATTTCAGTCACCAGACCCAGACCCAACTCGTCGATCGCCTTACTGCCTGCCTGGAGCCCGGAGGCTATCTCTTCGTGGGCCATTCAGAGACCCTCACCGGCATTCAGCACGGCCTCCAGCACGTTCAGCCGGCCATCTATCTCAAAAGAGGCGCAAAGAGATGAAAGAGCTGGTCATCGGCGTGGGCGACGGGGCGGTGAGCCGGGACGCTGAAACCATGTTAATTACCTACGCGCTCGGATCCTGCATCGCCCTTATGGTGCATGACCCGGTCGCCCGGGTCGCGGGCATGGCCCACTACATGCTTCCTGAATCGCCGCAGTCACAGGCAGAACATGACACTCGGCCCTATAAATTCGCTGATACGGCCATTCCGCTTCTTTTGCGTGCTGCTCTGGCCCAGGGAGCAGACAGACGCCGCCTGGTCGTCTTCGCCGCCGGCGGAGCCCAGGTGATGAATGACAACTCAATCTTCAATGTGGGCAAGCGCAACTGCCTCGCGCTACGCAAAGCGCTTTGGAAATTCGGCTTGGTTGCTCACGCCGAAGACATAGGCGGCACGTTAGTCAGGACCGTTCGCATGGAGGTAGGCAGTGGCCGCGTGTGGCTTCAGTCCCCCGCAGGCAAACGTTGGGAGATGAGCGCTCGCGGCCCCCGTGCAGCCGACCCCGGGGAGGGATCTTCATGGCGCTAAACATCCTGATCGTAGACGACTCGCCGGTGATGAGAGTCTTCCTTCGCAAAGTGGTGCAACTGACAGGACTTGCCGTTGGTGAGTACTGCGAGGCGGGAGACGGCGAAGCCGCATTGAAACTGCTGCACGAACAATGGGTTGATCTCGTATTGACGGACATCAATATGCCGCGAATGAATGGGGAAGAGCTTGTCAGGCAACTGGAGTCGGATGAAATGCTGCGAGATATTCCTGTCATCGTCGTCTCCACTGACGCGAGCCCCGAACGCATCAGCCGCATGATGAAGCTGGGTGCGAAAGGCTATATCTCAAAACCGTTCGTACCTGAAACATTGCGCGACGAAGTTGAAAAGGTCCTCGGAGTCCAACATGTCTAGGAATGACCTCGATCGTCTCCTCACCCTTGCCGTTGATGATGTCCTTGAAACGATGTTCTTCTCTGAGAGCTCCGGTCCTTGCCAACCCGATCCGAGTGCCGAGTTGGAAGCGGATGTGGCCTTCACAGGTGAGACCTCCGGAACCGTCGGCGTCCGTATTGCGAAAGCCGCAGCAGCCAGCCTGGCGGCATCGTTTCTCGGAGAATCCGAGGATTCTCTCAGCGACATCCAAATCGGGCATGTCGTCTGCGAATTGGCGAATATGCTCTGTGGTTGCATCGTCTCGAAAATGCCGGCACGTGGCTGCTTCACTCTCGGCTCTCCCGGGTTGCGTGGCGGAAAAGCCTCCAACTCAAACGGAATCGTTCAGGTTCAGCAGAGTTTTGCGATCGAGCGCGGAATCCTTACTGTCTCGATGTCTTCGAGTGAATCCGCATGACAGGCCAAAATCGAATCAAGGTCCTGGTCGTCGACGATTCCGCAATTGTCCGCAAGGTTCTCACCGACGCCCTGTCGAGCGAACCCGATATCGAAGTTGTAGGAACCGCGCCGGACCCCTTCGTCGCTCGTGACAAAATCCTCTCCTTAAAGCCAGATGTACTCACGCTTGACATAGAAATGCCCCGCATGGATGGGCTCACGTTCCTCAAGAAAGTGATGCACTATCAGCCCATGCCGGTGATCGTAATCAGCTCCCTTGGCATTGCATCAAGCCGAACCGCAGTTCAGGCTCTCGAAGCCGGCGCAATCGATGTCCTGGCAAAACCGGGCGGCCCACAATCAGTCGGAGAACTGCGGCTTAGCCTGGCCTCCAAAATCCGCGCCGCTAAAATTGCCCGCCTGACACGCCCGAAAGAGATTCCGCCTACCTCGTCGCCAACAACCTCTTCCGTCCCTCTAAATACCTCCCAGCCGTTTCCGCCCTCCGCCGTCATCGCGATCGGTGCCTCTACAGGCGGAACAGACGCCATCCGCAGAGTACTGGCCGACCTTCCCAAAAACTGCCCCGGGGTGGTCATCGCTCAACACATCCCTGCCGTTTTTTCCCGTTCCTTCGCGAATCGCCTCAACGAGCTCTGCGCAATCCAGGTCCGGGAGGCGCATGACGGCGATAAGCTCGAGGCCGGTCTTGCCCTTGTAGCTCCAGGAAATTTCCATATGCTCCTCCGCCGCGCACCTGCGGGATATCGCATTGAGATCAAAGACGGCCCCCTAGTCTGTTTTCAGCGTCCGGCTGTGGATGTCTTGTTCCATTCCGTGGCTGAGGCCGCCGGTCCGCATGCCACTGCTGCCATCCTTACTGGCATGGGTTCCGACGGAGTGCAAGGTATGCTTGCATTGAAGAGAGCAGGCGCTCGAACCATTGCGCAGGACGAAGAGAGCTGCGTGGTTTTTGGTATGCCCAAAGAAGCAATAAAACTCGGCGCTGCCGACCGCGTTCTTCCTCTCGCAGCCATCCCGGGCGCTCTACTCGCCGAGTCCCGCCGAAGCAGCCGATAGTCCATTCTTCACATTGCCAAACATTGAGGGACATCACTCCCTCAACTTTTGCATCCAACAAATCGTCACCTTTATGCCCTCCCGTAGCAGGAAACCAATCGACATCTCTGCCGCAGCCCAGAAACTTCTCGGGTTCAAGTCCCTGCGGCCCGGCCAGCGCGAAGCTATCCAAAGCCTCCTGGAGGGACGAGACACTTTGCTCGTCCAACCTACCGGCTCAGGCAAATCGGCCGTCTATCAAATCGCCGGCAGCTTGCTCGCGGGCTCAACAGTCATCATTTCTCCGCTCATTGCTCTTCAAAAAGATCAGGCGGACTCGATCCAGGCCAGCGACCTCGACGAGACCGCCGTCGTCAACTCGACCCTCAGTGCCGCCGAACATCAGGAAACTCTGGACCGAATTGCCGAAGGTGAAATCGAATTCATCTTTCTGGCGCCTGAGCAGCTTCGCAATCCTGAAACCCTCGATCGCCTCCGCAGTGCGGGCGTTTCCCTCTTTGCCATTGATGAGGCGCACTGCATCAGTCACTGGGGACATGATTTCCGGCCAGATTATCTTGAACTGGCCCACGTGATCGAAGCCCTCGATCGCCCGGTGGTGCTGGCGATGACCGCGACAGCGTCGAAAGAGGTCCGTTCCGAGATCATCGAGAGACTCGGAATGCGCGATCCGCGGGTTTTCGTGCATGGCTTTGACCGTCCGAACATTTCTCTGCGCGTAGATCTCTTCAGCGAAGAAGACGAAAAATTCGAGGCCGTGGTCAAACGTGTCGAGTTCGCTGAGAAGCCCGGCATCGTCTACGTCGCGACCCACAAACACGCCGAGACTCTCGCAAAAGAACTGAGAGACCGCGGAGTCAATGCTGTCTTCTATCACGGCGGATTGAAGACAAAAGATCGCGATGAGATTCAGGACCGATTCATGAACGGAGAGGTCCCCGTTATCGTCGCAACCAACGCCTTCGGAATGGGTGTCGATAAGCCGGACATCCGCTTCGTCTATCACGCTGACGTCAGCGATTCAGTCGATGGCTATTATCAGGAGGTCGGCCGTGCCGGTCGCGACGGCGAGCCTGCGGAAGCGGTGCTCTTCTACCGCCCGGGCGACATCTCCTCACAGCGGTACAAAACAGGCGCAGGCCGGGTAAACTCGGCCGACCTGCAGGCCATCACCGACGCGCTCGTCTCCAAAGACAAATCAACAAATCCTCGAGAGCTGAGCAACGAAACCGGCCTCTCTCAGCGCAAGGTCATCAATATCGTTCATAAACTCGAAGAGGTAGGCGCCGCGGAAAAGCTCAACTCCGGCGAGATTCAGCTGGTTCAGAAGAAAACACCAGCACAGTTAGTTGAGGCCGCCTCAGAACAGCAGCAGATACTCAAAGACTTGAGGAGCCGTCGCCTGCAGCAGATGCAACAGTACGCTGAAGGTCGAAGCTGCCGTCGTGTCTTCCTCCTTCGCTATTTCGGCGACGACTTGAGCGGCCCCTGCGGCAACTGTGATCGCTGCGAGGCTACCGGCGGAATCGCAATAGCCCGCTAATGCCCTGCGAATGCGAGACCTACTCTTTTCGGTTGTTGGCATCCAAGCCGCCGAGAGGAGAAGTCTGATGTCCATCGCTACCGCCGCCGTGAACGAACTTGAAAACCGCCTCCCCAAGATCATCGACGCTCGCAAACATGGGATGATCGACTATTGTCATGCCGCATTCTTTCTGGGAATGGCTTACGTATGCCGCAAGAGCGAGCCGCGTGCTGCACTAGCCGCCCTTCTCACAGGATCATTCGTCCTTGTTCAATCGCTGCTTACCGATTATCCGCTCGGCGTCAAAAAAGTGATTCCATTCCGTGTTCACGGTCAGATGGATGCCGCATTTGCGGCCTCCTCCTTCATGATGCCCAAAGTGTTCGGCTTCTCTGATTCTCCGGCCGCTGCCGTGTTCACAGGAAACAGCTTTGTCGAAGCAGGCGTCGTCGGGGCCACCGACTTCAGCAGCGAGCGTGCCCGAAGCGAAGAAGTCGGGTACTCGCTCTAATCAAAACGAGCTCGGTCTCCTTCGCGCGAGAAATCCGCATCTCACCTGATTGGTGAGCCACCAGATCACGGCCGGCTTCGTCTCCCTCTATACGGTTCCAACGGATTCTCCGGAAGCCGACGGAACCTTCAGCTGGAACAGCACTTCAATGGTGCTGGTCCAGCTTGAGTGCGGCTCCACGCGAGCCGTCGGCTATACCTACGCCGACCATTCCACGGCAGTCCTCGCTCATAAACTGCTGAACGAAATCGTCATCGGCTCTGACCCTTTCTGCCACGCCGCCACACTCCAAAAACTCCTCGCTGCGATCCGCAACCTCGGCGAAACCGGTATCGCAATGATGGCTGTCTCGGCCATAGATAACTCGCTCTGGGATCTCCGCGCGCGTCTCGTGAATCTCCCTCTTGTTAGCTTCCTGGGACAGGTCCGTCCATCAATCCCCGTCTACGGCAGCGGTGGTTTCACAATCTACTCTGACAAGCAGCTCACAAAACAACTTGGCGGCTGGGCAGAGCAGGGCTTCAATATGGTGAAAATGAAAATCGGCTCAGAACCTGAGCGCGATCCCGACCGCGTCATCACAGCTCGCCAGGCAATCGGAACCGATTGTAAACTCTTTGTCGATGCGAATGGCGCCTACACTGTCACGCAAGCTGTTGAGCTCGCCCATTGTTTCGCACAGCAGGGTGTCTGCTGGTTCGAAGAGCCAGTTAGCTCCGACAATCTGCTCGGTCTCGATCAGGTCCGTCGTCGCGCACCGCTCGGAATGGACATTGCCGCCGGCGAATACGGCTACACGGCCTGGTACTTCCGCCGCATGCTCGACTCGCAAGCAGTGACGATCCTGCAGGCTGACTGCACTCGCTGTGGCGGCATCAGCGGATTTCTTGATGCTGCTTCCCTTTGCTGGGCGCACAACATTCCGCTCTCATCTCACTGCGGACCCAGCATGCACCTTCATGCGTGCTGCGCGGTCCCGCGCGCCGTCCACATGGAATTCTTTCACGACCATGCGCGCATAGAGCGAATCTTTTTCGATGGCTTTTGCGAGCCTCGACAGGGCCAAATGGCGCCCGATCTCTCGCGCCCCGGAATGGGATTAGAGCTGAAAAGACAGGATATTGAGAAATTCCGTGCAACCCTCTAAACCACGCACGGCGGATCCTCCGCATCCAAGGCGGAAGGATAAGAGTCAGGAGTTTTCATGGCTAAGCAGGTTTCTGATCTGATTGTTGAGCGGCTGATTGAGTGGGGTGTTGATACCATCTTCGGCTTACCGGGAGACGGCGTCGATGGATTCTTTGAGTCGCTGAGAACTCATCAGGATAAGTTGCGCTTCATACAGGTCAGGCATGAGGAAGCCGCTGCATTCGCGGCAGTTGGATATGCCAAGTACACCGGACGGCTAGGAGTGTGCGTTGCAACTTCCGGCCCCGGCGGTATTCACCTGCTCAACGGTCTTTATGATGCCAAATGCGACCAGGTCCCGGTTCTCGCCATTACCGGTCACACATTTCACGATCTGATCGGCATGGACTACCAGCAGGACGTCGATCTCGACAAGCTCTTCATCGATGTCGCTGAGTTCAATCAACGCGTCATGGGCCCTGCTCACGCGGTCAACGTCGTCGACATGGCTGTGCGCACTGCTTACGGTCGCCGCGGCGTAGCGCACATTTGCATACCAAAAGACATCCAGGAGTGGCCGGTCTCGGAAAAGATGCGCAGCTCTGCAAACGTAAAGGGACACAGTGGAGATTGGGAACATCCGCCCACTTCAGTCCCAGCTGATTCATTACTTCGCCAGGCAGCGGAAGTCATCAACGACGGCTCTCGTGTAGCCATTCTCGTCGGGCGTGGAGCACTGAAGGCCCGCGAAGAAGTCGCCCAGCTCGCGGAAACCGTCGGAGGTCCCGTCGTCAAGGCGTTGCTTGGCAAAGGAGTGCTACCCGACCGCAGTCCGTACACCACCGGCGGTATCGGCCTGCTCGGCACCGCACCATCAGTGGACGCCATGGAAGAATGCGACACGCTCATCATGATCGGCACCAGCTTCCCGTACATGGATTTCCTTCCCAAGCCCGGTCAAGCCAGATGCGTCCAGATTGAAATCGATCCCACCCGCGTTGGTCTGCGCCATCCCGTTGATTTAGCGCTGGTCGGAGATGCCAAAGCCGTCCTTCATCACCTGCTTCCTCTTCTCAAGAGAAAGAACAATAAGTTTTTGAAGAAGTCGCAGGACAGGATGACAACTTGGAACGAGCTTATGGAAGAACGTGGCACCCGCGCCGACATGCCCATGAAGCCGCAGGTAGTCACCTACAACCTCAACAAGCTGCTTGAAGATGATTCCATTATCACCGCCGATAGCGGCACCATCGCAACCTGGTCGGCGCGTCAGATCGAGATGCGCGGATCGATGCAGTTCTCGCTCTCTGGCTCGCTTGCAACAATGGCCAATGGCCTGCCTTACAGCATTGGCGCCGCCGCTGCTTACCCCGGTCGCCAGGTCGTCTGCGTAGTTGGAGATGGCGGGCTAAGCATGCTCATGGCCGAACTTGCGACCCTTGTGAAATACAAAATGCGCGTCGCTGTTGTTGTGGTCAAGAACAACGTGCTCGGCCAGATCAAATGGGAGCAGATGATACTCGAAGGAAATCCTGAATTCGGTGTCGAACTGCATCCTATCGACTTCGAAAAAATCGCCGAGGCCTGCGGCGCACGTGGTTTCACCATCGAGAGACCCGAAGAAGCTGAAACTACCCTTCGCAAAGCGCTAGCGGATCCAGGCCCGGTTCTCATTCAGGCAGTCGTTGATCCAAACGAACCGCCAATGCCCGGCAAGGTCACCACCGAGCAGGCATATAAATTTGCCAAGTCTCTCGTTCGCGGACAGAGGGATGCGGCAAAGATTATCGAGACGATCGCTGAAGATCAGTTGCGCGAGGTGATTTAAGGCTCCGGATGACCGACAGCAGAATACAGATTCTCCATCCCGTCAATGAACTTAAATCGCTGGAGAATCGTATACGCGAAGGCCGTTTCCAGCGCTCGCTCGCATTGTTCACAGCCGCGACAAGCGTATTCAGCGGCCTCGAAGTGGCCTACGAGCACTACCGCGGAAGTTATAGCCGTCGAGTAATGTACACCCCCGTCATCCTGAGCGCAGTGCTTGCGGTCGCGGGGGCGGCTGCATTCTTTAGTCGCCGAGCCGCGCGTACTTTTCTTCGCCTTGCCGCCGCAGTCACTCTTGTCGATGCGAGCGTTGGCTTCTACTTCCATATCCGCGGCATACACCGCAAGCCTGGTGGATGGCGTCTTCCGATGACCAACATGATCATGGGACCACCCATCTTCGCGCCCCTTCTCTTCGGAACGAGCGCCTACCTCGGACTCATCGCCTCATACCTTCAGCGTGAAGACGCGAGCGATATTGAGGGAAGAGACCGCAGCGGCACTGACACGTGGCTCGCTCGCCTTCTCCCCGCGAGAGAAGGCCGCGAGCTCATCTCCGAGGAGCAGGATATTCGCGAAGGCGCCTTCCAGCGGCAGGTAGCTATCATCACCGGCATCAGTGCGCTGCTCAGCGGATTCGAAGCTTACTACTCGCATTACAAGAATAACTTCCGTTACGCAGTGCAGTGGACGCCGATTATCATCGCGCCCGCGCTTGCAGCCGCTTCGTTTGCGGCCGTGCGCAGCCGTCGTGTGGCGGCTACGACCTTGCCTGCCCTCTCCGCTGTTGCTGCGGCAGACTCCGCCGTGGGCTTTTTCTATCACGCGCGCGGAGTCCTGCGCCGCCCTGGCGGAACGAAGCACCTCATCTACAACATCATTTATGGTCCACCGATCTTCGCTCCCCTTCTCTTCGGTGCCGCTGGAATGCTCGGCATCCTCGCGAGCCTTCTTCGCAGGAGCCGCGCATGAGTAAACAATCCCGCAAATCCGCAAAGAGGCTTCCGCCGGACGTGGATACGTCACTTCTCCCACGCAACGCTGAAAGTGGAGAGGCCATCTTGCCTTCAGAACAACCCGGCTACTACAGCGGTTACAGCACGCTGTCGCAGCAGGCCTACTGGGACAGAACCACGCGCGATCTCGTCAACGATCGTGTAAAAAATATTCCGCGCATCCGACATTTCGACGCCCAGTCAGCGCGCTTCTGGCGTGCAGTCTTCGACCATATTCTGCCCCAGACCGACCGCGTTCCCGAACGCCGCATTCCTCTGCTGGAGAGGCTCGACGAACGCCTCTACAGCAACAGAGGTGTTGGCTATCGCTACGAGAAGATGCCACCGGATCGCGAAGCCTACCGCCTCGGCGAGATCGCCATTAACGCAGAATCGCAGTCTCGCTACAGCGCCGATTTCGTTGATCTTCCACACCTGCAGCAAGACATCATTCTCCAGTCCATCCACGACGGCAAACCCGCCGCCGCCAAGGAGATTTGGAAGCAGATGCCAATCGGCCGGTTCTGGCTTCTGCTGTTGCAGGATGCAATCGAAGCCTACTATTCGCATCCGTGGGCTTGGGATGAGATCGGCTTCGGAGGCCCAGCTTATCCCCGCGCCTACACGCGCTTGGAACGAGGCGAGCCCGAACCATGGGAGGTCGAAGAGCAGCGCTACGAGTGGGGCGCACCGCGTTACTCCGTCTCCGATACCACGGAGTCCACGCACCATCTCCACACCGAGTCGCGCCAGAACGAATCTATTCCGGATGAAAGCCAGTGAAGACACCCCTGCTCGGACCATTCCGATCCAAAGGAAACGGCCATCACAGTCTTGGGCCGATGCAGCATATCGACGTTCCGATGCGCCGCTATCGCGATACCGATGAAGTTGACTATCTCATCGTCGGCTGCGGCTCAGCTGGTGGAGTTCTTTTACAACGCCTCAGCCGCGCGGGCTTTCGAGTCGTCGCTCTCGAGGCCGGGCCCTTCTGGAATACAGAACGCGATTGGGTCAGCGATGAGTCTGGTTCGCACAAACTCTACTGGGAAGATCTCCGCATCACCGGCGGGACCGATCCGCTCGCTTTCGGAGCGAACAACAGCGGCAAAGGTGTCGGTGGTGGTTCCGTGCACTGGGCCGCCTTCGCGCCGCGCTTCCACCCTTCAGATTTCGAAGTCTACACGCGTGACGGCCTCGGCGCCGACTGGCCATTCAAATACGAGATTCTTCGCCCCTATTATGAGCAACTCGAACTCGAGATGCCCGTAGCTGGCCCCGCCCACTTCCCATGGGGAGATCCGCACGGATACCCGTACGGTCCGCATCCGATGGGCGGCGTCGGCAATGCACTCATCAAAGGCTGCTCCGCTCTCGGTATTCCCGTGTCGATCGGCGGTCCCGTCGCCATCCTCTCCGGCTCTCGTGCAGACCGTCCCCACTGCATCTATCGCGGCTACTGTATTCAGGGCTGCAAAGTCGGCGCAAAGGCCAGCACGCTAATCACTCACGTTCCTGATGCCATTTCTAATGGCGCAGAAGTGCGCGACTATTCCATGGCCTATCGAATCGAACTCGGCAGAAACGGACGTGTCGCAGGCGTGCACTACTTCGACCGCGATGGGGCTGCATGGTTTCAGCGCGCGAAAGCCGTGATCGTCTCGGGATACGCGATCGAAACACCACGCCTGCTGCTCAACTCTGCCTGTCCCGGCCACGAGAACGGCCTCGCCAATTCCAGTGATACTGTCGGTCGCTTCCTCATGGCTCAGGCCGGCAACGTCGTTCTCGGTCGTTTCGACCAACCCGTACGTATGTACAAAGCGCCGCCGGCGCATGCTCTCACAGAGGAGTTTTATGAAACCGATCCGCGTAACGACTTCGCCCGCGGTTTCGCCATTCAAACTGTTGGACCGCTCCCGATCGCCTTCGCCAAGCAGATGGTCTCCGCTAAACGGGCCTGGGGATGGGGCCTCCGACGCGAAATGATGGACTACAACCACTGGGCTAGCTTCGGCCTGCTCGGCGAAATCCTCCCTTGGCCGGACAATCGCGTAACCCTCTCTGAAGAGCGTGACCAATTCGGAATCCGCGCCCCGCATATTTCCTTCAGCCTTCACGACAACGATCACAAGCTCATTAAGGGCGCGAAAAACAAAACCATGGAAGTCATGCGCGCCGCAGGCGCCACCGAAGTGGCGCAGGAAGCACGCTACGCTCATCTCGTTGGAGCAGCGCGCATGGGCAACGATCCGCGCACCTCCGTCGTCGACAAGTTCGGTCGAACGCACGATATTGCGAATCTCTTTGTCTGCGATGGATCAATCCTGCCCACCCAGGGATCCGCAAATCCGGGACTCACCATCCAGGCACTGGCCGCCCGTACAGCCGACTACCTCATCGCACAAGGTACTACTATCTTCAGCAGTAGTAAGCGTGATCAGGCAGAGCCGCCCATGCGCCGGAATCTCGCACCGCCCGATACCTGGGGCCACGGCGTTCCGCGTCTGAAATGAATCAGGCGACTGCTGCGTTCGCCTCGAGGCTGAAATCCGCAAGCAGCGGCAAATGATCCGACGCCACCAGCGCTTTCCGGCTGCGCCACACCGTCGTGTGCTCCAGCTTCAGCGGCTCTTCGTAGTAGCAATGATCGAGGCTGAGCAAAGGCAGAACACCTGGATACGTCCGCTCGAATCGGAACGGCGGCCGAGGCCGATGGCTCAGGAAGTTATTCTGCAGCACCTTCGTCGTTCGTCCGCGTGTCCACTCGTTGAAGTCGCCGATCACGATGCGCGGCCCATTCAATTCCGGCTTGGCCAGGATTTCGTCTCCGACTAGGACCTCGATCTGCTTGCGCCTCTCCATGTACCCGGTCCCAAAATGTACATTGAAGACGTTCACCTTCAGACCCTCGCCTACGTCGATGACGCAGTGAAGCACACCCCGTTGCTCGCGCCGAGCTAGCGGCAAATCATGCGTATGGGCTTCCATAATCGGATAACGCGACAGCACCATGTTGCCGTAGCGACCCCCATGGAGCGGGCGCGTTTTCCCGAAAGCCACATGGAGCTTGGGAAACGCCGCGGCAATTTGATTCGCCTGGTCAAACTTGCCTGTGCCGCCCTGCGCATCCACAATCTCCTGAAGACAAAGGATGTCCATTTCGAGCTCCGCGATGACCCGTATGACGCGCTCAGGCGAAACCGTACCATGAATTCCGCGGCACTTATGTGTGTTGTAGGAGGCCACTCGAAATCGAACCGAAGGTTTGCTCATTGCTGTCTCTGAAAAACTAATCCCATCAATTCTGTTGCTCGCTCCGTTACCGGCCGGTTCTGCCATTCCTTGAGTGAAATCCTGCGGCTCTGCTCCAGATCGAACGCCATATCATTCTCAAAACGCATTGCTATATTTTCGTCTCGAAGAGCCAGGTTCACCTCGTCGTTGATGCCAAATGAGCGATTGTCGAAATTTGTGGAGCCCACAACCACCCACAGATTATCAATGCACAATACCTTCGCATGAATCATAGAGGGCTGGTACTCGTAAACCTCCGCCCCCGCCTTCAACAGTTCGCCATACCCCGCGCGGCTGGTGCTCCGCGTAACCATATGATCGCTCTTCCGGCCCGGAACGAGAATCCGAACGCGCAGTCCCCGGTCCACAGCTCGGCATAATTCTTTCATCAGACTCCTGTCTGGGAGAAAATACGGCGTGGTGATTGATATGCTTTCGCGTGCCGATGCAAGCAGCAGCTGAAAAAGGATTCGGGCACGAGTGCCGCCTCCCACCGTCGAGGTGCTGTTCACTACCATCGCGACCAGGGGGTTCTCGTTCCTGAGGCTCGGAAAATACGCCTCTCCCATTAGTACTTCGCCCGAAGCCGCCAGCCAATTCTCCGCGAATGTCGCCTGCAGGTTGCAGACCGCTTCGCCCTCGATACGGACCGCCGAATCCCGCCAGCGTGGATGTCCTTTCGTGCCGGAATACCACTGATCCGCAATCCCGGCCCCGCCGATGAATCCAACTCGTCCATCTACGATCATCAGTTCGCGATGCGTGCGATTGTCCAGGTGCATCAGTCGATGCCAGCTCGGGCCGTTATACCAGCCGACCTTCCCACCTGCATCCAGCAACGTAGCCAGGTATCTCTTAGTCGTCCCCGCACTCCCAAACGAATCGATCACCAGGTTGACTTTCACCCCCGCACGCGCCCGTTCCGTCAGGGCCGAGATATACTGGTCCGCAATTTTTCCCTTCTGAAAAATGTATGCTTCAATGTTTACGCTCTGCGTCGCGTTGCGAATAGCCTCGAGCTCCGCCGGGTAGAACGACGGACCGTTCGTCAGCACGTCCAATACCCCCATTCGATTCACCTGCGCGTCGCTCAGTGCCTCAAGCACCTGCAGAAACCGCTCAGAATCGTTCGACGGCAATCCATTGCGGTCGGTCAGCTCGTACTTCGGAGTCGGCCCGATCAGCCCTCCGATGAGAGAAGAAGCCACCAGCACAAGCGCGATAATCCCCAGCACAGCGATGCCGGTGGGTACCGAAACGACCATCATGCACACAAACACCCCAACTTAGATGCGTTCAGAATGCCATTGGTTCGGGCCTGAGATTCTGGTTCTAATCGACGGAGCAGCCTACTCGCGTTCCGGGAAGTTCTGCAGATCGATTCCCAACTGCTGACACTTCTTGTACAGGTGGCTTCGCTCCAGTCCCAGTGCCTTGGCCGTCTGGGTCACGTGCCGCCCGTGCCGTTGCAACTCCGCGAGTACGGTCTCCCTCTCAAACGCGAGCACACGTTGAGCCAGCGGACCTTCTGCATGAATATCAGAGGACGCATGCGCCTTCACCGCACCCTTTACAGGGGGAAGCGCCATGCGCACATCCTCGGTTTCCACTTTAGCCTCAGCAAGCAGCAGCAATCGCTCCACAACATTCCGCAACTCCCGAATGTTCCCGGGCCACGAGTACTCCTTCAAAACATCGATCGCCCCTCCGCTGAACGGCACCGGCTTCCACCCGTTCTGCGCGCTCACTTGCCTTGCGAAATGATCCACCAGCGCCGGCAAGTCCTCACAACGATCCCGCAGTGGCGGCAGCGTCAAGGGGAACACAACCACACGGTGGTACAGGTCCCGCCGAAAACCAGCACTATCCACAAGTTCTTCGAGATTCCGGTGCGTGGCAACCACCACTCGCACATCCACCTTCGTTGGCTTGTCCGCACCGATCCGCTCAATCTCGGCCTCTTCCAGAACGCGCAGCAGCTTCGCCTGCATAGCGATGGGCATGTCGCCGATCTCATCCAGGAAGAGTGTTCCACGATGCGCCTGCTCAAATTTTCCGTTGTGCCGCTGCGCCGCTCCTGTGAACGAGCCCTTCTCGTGTCCGAACAACTCGCTCTCGATCAACTCAGCCGGAACCGCCGCGCAATTCAGGGTGACAAACGGCCCGTTCGCTCTTTGACTCTTCTCGTGCAGCGTGCGCGCGACCAGTTCTTTGCCGGTACCGGTTTCGCCATAGATACAAACGCGCGTCTCGCTCGCCGCAACGCGCTCGATCTGCGCCATCACCCGCCGCATTGTGTCCCCTGTCCACACCATTGTGTGTTTGCCGACGCGGGTACGCAGATCGCGATTTTCCGCCTCCAGTCGCGTCAGCTTCATCGCGTTGTCTAGTGTGACCAGCAGCTTTTCCGTGGAGAGCGGCTTCTCCAGAAAGTCCAATGCACCCAGCCGAGTTGCGCGCACCGCCATCTCAATGTGAGCCTGGCCGCTCATCATCACCACTGGGGCCGCAACTTCGGCATTCTTCAGATCCTCCAGCAATGCAAGCCCATCGCGCTTCGGCATCACCACGTCACTCAATATCAGATCGAACGTTTGTGCCTGGGCCAATTCCAGAGCGCGCCCGGCGTTGTCGCAGACCACCGCTTCGTGCCCAGCAAGCCGAAACGCGCGAGACAAAGAAGCCAGTGTGTTGGCCTCGTCATCCACGATCAGGATCTTCGCACTCATGCGTCAGCCCTAGGCAGCGTAATCACAAACGTCGCTCCCGTCCCCTTCCCGCTTTCCACCGATATGGTACCCGCGTGATCCGCCACGATGCTCTGTACGATCGCCAGCCCCAGTCCAGTTCCGTGCTGCTTCGTTGTGTAATAAGGCGTGAAAAGCCGATCGCATTCCTCAGGCGTCATTCCTTCTCCTGTGTCCGACACGCGAATCTCCACATCCTTCTCCCGATTCCGCGCACCAATAGTTACCGTTCCTCCCTCCAGCATTGCGTCCTTCGCATTCAACACAAGATTCGAAAGCGCGCGATGCAGAAGTTCAGGATCCGCCATGAGCGGCATTGGCGTGTCTTCAAGCTTAGTCTCTACATCGATCTTCGGCCCGTCCTCCCTTCCGGCCGCATACAGGTTACGCACTCGCATCACTGCATCTCTCGCATCGATCCTCTCCAGTTCCGGCTTCGGCATCTTGCTGAATTCGCTGAACCGGCCGATGATCTTTTTAAGATTGCCGATCTCCATGCTCAGCGTCTGAGTGCTTTCGTTGAATACCTCGTCGAACTCCGCAGGCGGCAACTGTCTCGCCCGTGCCAGGTTCTCCACCGTCAGCTGCAGAGGAAACAGAGGGTTCTTCAACTCGTGCGCCAGCCTCCGAGCAAGTTCTCTCCAGGCCGCAACCCGTTCGCTCTGCACCAGCCTTTCGCGCTGATTCTGAAGCTGCTCCGTCATGTGATTGAAACTGCGCGCCAGCACACCCACTTCATCATTGCCCCGCACTGGTACCCGCGTGTCCCAGCTGCCATCAGCTACTTCTTCTGACGCCCTGGCAAGTTCCTCAACCGGCCGAGACACACGAGCTGCGATCCATAGGCTGAAGACGATGGCCAGAAGAATTCCTCCGGACGCGATACCGTATGCTGTTGCACGAATCTGCTGCTGTTCAGCAACCAGCCCGCCGCGGGATATAGCCACCGTGAGAACCGCCATCACACTTCCAGAAGAGTTCTTTAGCGGAATCGCCGTTGCCGCAACGCTATCTTCGCGTTTCGACGTCAGGTATAAGATGCCGCTTGCTTCATTTCCTCTCTTGCGCGCCTCCTCGATCAGTCCGGCATACTTCGCGCCACCCGGAACTGATCCATCCGCTCCAACGAAGTTTCTGGAATCGAATCTGCCGGCTTCCTCGGCCAGCGCTCGCTCTGTTCCGGCCTCTCGGTACAAGCCAACCTGCATTCCGGGAGCGACAGGAAGATCTGCCAGAAAGCTCTGATCCAACCGTACGCCCCCAATTAGTCTCACCGCTGGCTCTGACCCCCGAACCGCGCGCACCGCGAACAGTCCTAGCGCTGCGCTTCCGTCGGGCAACTCCTCACGTTTCAAAAATGGAGTATTTGCGGTCTCGCTCGCTGCAGGCTCCGGATAACCGAACCTCGCCGGCCATTGCGCGGAACTCACGATATTTCCGTCAGGCCCTACAATCTCCAGAAAATCTAGCCGGGCATCCTGCGCGAGCGTTTGCCCCTCATTGAGAAAAGGCGCGGCATCACCGGACTGCGCCAGTTCAACCGCCATGTTCCGCACTCGCTCCTGAGTCGCGATGCGATCAATCGACGCGGACACATCTCTCGACCGATGTTCAAACTCGCGTTGAAACTGGCTCACGAACAGGGCAGTCTCGTCTTGGTCTCGACGCTCGAACACCTGCCTGATTCGCACCAGCACCGTCCACGCGACTGCTGCCACGGCCGCTGCCACCGTGAGCGAGAAAAGCAACAGGAGCTTCTGCCGAAGGCTCACCGCGCATCCTCCAGCGAAGCGCCCGCCAGATCAGCCGATCCGTCTCCACGCAAATGCAGATCCCGCACCTTCGCGGCGATCGCATATCCAAGAGGCAAGTCAAGTAGAGGGATGATCCTATGATCATTCAGGATCGATTGCTCGCGCTTATAGAGATCGAACGAGGCTTGCTCTGTCACGGGAACAAATTCTCCGGCCTCCCAGGAAATGCCTTCCAGCGTTGCTGCCGGATCGTTCCCTGGAACCAGAAATTTTCGAAGCGCAAGGTCGGAACGTTGCGCTCCCACTGGCGCCATCTGTACGTTGAATCCAGCTTCGTGCAGATTCAGCGCTATGCGCTGAGCCGCCAGCTGTATTGCGCCATCACCATCTGCACTCATGGTGAGCAAACTGGCTGCCAAACCTCCCCGCAACTCATGCGCCTTGTTCAGATCTCGTTCTGTCGGAAACAGGAACGAATACCCGCTAATCCTTTGCGGAAGCAGACTCGCCGTCACATCTCCCTGTTTCTGAAAAATCACGTTATAGAGAGCGCCCCGGTCAATTGCGGCAGCGATTGCTGCCCGCACGTTAACGTTTGCCAGCGTACCCGAATCGCCAACTTGCAGTGCAAGCAGCATTACCGGCGGTGATGATATGACCGAAAGACGCGCCTGTTGTGCCTGCCGCACCTGCTCTGCCGGAACCTCAACCACATCCGCGCGCCCCAGGCTGAGATCGAGCCACTGATCTCGCACCGCACGACGTGGGCGGATCTCTACCGCGTCCGCAAAGGGCCGCCCCGACCAGCAGTTTTCATTCGCAGCTAGGGCGAGCACACCGTTGTTGAATCCCGTTACCTGAAACGGTCCCGTTCCAATCGCACCGGCTGAAGCCCTACCATCCGCCGTAGCTGTGAGCGCGATCAGAAACTGATCGCTTGCGAGCAGAGCAGGAAGATTCGGCATCGGCGAGTCGTTCGTGAAAATGACCAGCGGCCCCACTGCCTTCACCGCATCCCATGGGCACTTCGCATTGCACGAAGCCGTAAGGGATGAAACCACGGTCCCCGAAGTGAGAGCGGTCCCGTCGTGAAAACGCACCCCTGAACGAACCCTGAATTGCCAACGATGGAAGTTGTTATCTTGTTCCCAGGTGATCGCTAGCGCCGGACGCAGGGCGCCGTTTGTATCCAATTGCGTCAGTCCATCGTAGACGAGCCGCCGGGCAACACCCGCGGGTCGCTCCCACGCGTCGCCCGCAACCTCCACATGCAGTGTGCCGCCATAGTGCGGACGAGTTCGTGCAGAAGCACCCACCACCCCGAAAACGAGTGCGACGCTAATTGCAAGACGCCGAAACACGGTCCACCTCGTATTCACCCAAACCATTGAGCACCACAGCCAAAGCGCTTTTTCCGTCCTGCGCCGTCCACATGGCGGTTACTGTTCCATCCATCGCAAGCGCGTTGCTCTCCGGGAGTGCTTCGAGTGCCGGAATCGCAAACGCCCGCAGACTATCGCTTACCGCCTCGCCTGAACTCGATGCAATCACCTGCGTCCCTGCTCCGCACCCGGAGCGCACCACTGCAAAATCGCTACCCCAGTCACGGGTACCCGCAACCGCGCGCATCACACTGTTCTCCACGATCTGCACTTTCCCATCCACGCCGGCCAGCAGAACCGCTGCGCCACCCGCCGCCCGCGGGATCATTCCAGCCGCATAGAACGGCGGCAGATCCGTGCCAATACTCGGCGTAAGTACTCCGGTAAAGAAATCGCGCGCTGTGTTGTAAAAGGCCTTCAGCGCTGGAGCGTTACTCGCATCCGCGCTCTGGTAAATCGGCCAGGGATCATCGCTCGCGCGGCATCGCACTGTCCATCCACTGTCTTGCGTCGCGCCGTTCAAGGGAAGGGAATAGCTTCCGGTGCACTGCGTCCCCGGAGCATAAGCCGTAAACAAGCCGCCGTCGGCCGTAGGCAAGAGTACTCCCCTTGGATCGCGCGACAGCTTCGGGCTCATTGCGAAGCTGTTCGACTCTGTCCAGTTCCCTCCAGCAGATGAGAACACCGATATTCGATCCGCAAACATCACCACAAAGTGCCCGTTGATCTCCGCCGCGGCCAGCACCGGAACACCCTGCACGCCAGCTCGACTGACAAGCCCGGCAATCTTCTCTTTCCGCAACACGACTCGTTCGCTCGTGCTGCGGATCGCCGCCGCTTCTCCAGGTTCGAGATGAACCATTGTCACACGCGTCGTATTTCCCTCAGCGACCTCCGCCACCCACAGTCGTTCGCGCGAATTCTCGCTCAGGGTTACACGGATCGCATTCGCACTCTCCGTGCCACCCGCCAGAACGCCGCGAGATTTCAAATCCTGTTCGAGTAGCTTCCGGATCGACGGAATCTCGCTCGCCTGAATCTTAGAGACATTTCGCAGCGTAAGCTGCGCCTGCCCGGGCCCAAGAATATCTGCCACTTGCCCCGCCAGTTCCGATGCCGGCTGTGCCCATCTTGTCGCGATCGGCGCCGGCTGTCCGTCACACGCCGCACGCACCGCCATCCAGCACACCGCCAGCGTCACTGCTCCAACCAGCCTCATCGCCCTCATCGCTTCTAGCTTGTTATGCGCGGATTATATCGCCTGCGGAGCTTCAAGTCCGTGTATCCGCAACGATCAGCAGCCCAGCAGTAATCCCGCTAAGGGAGGCACGAACCTCTGCCGCACCTCCCTCGCCTGCGCCACCCCCGGCATCAATGTCCCGGCTTCGGCTCAGGTTCTGACTCCGAGTCCATCTCCTGCTTCACCACACCAGCGTTGGCCATGTTCTTGAACACATCGTTGGCGAAGAAGAACTTCCCGTCAGACGGCACCATCACCACCTGGATCTTGTCAGACAGCCGTTCCGCCACGATCTTATTGATCAACAGCGGAGATTTATTCAGCAGCGACGCCTCACTTGTCATCCGCTCCGCATTCGCCGCAGCGATCAGCTTGATCCGGCTCGCCTCCGCATCAGCCAGCAGATTGCGACGCTGCAGCTCGGCCTTGCTGTCGATCACCTTTGCCTCCGCCTCAGCCTGGGCGTTCTGAATCGTCGCTTGCTTTCTCGCTTCCGACTCAAGCTTCGTCTGCTCGATCTGTTTTTGCTTCAGCGGCAGCGTGTACTGCATCGCGTCTGCCTCGCCTTTCGCCTCGATCACCTTGGCGCGTGCATCGCCCTCTGCATGCTGCGCCTTCTGTTTTGCCTCCGCCTCAGCCTGCAACTCGGCAATGCGAACCTGCTTCTGCTGTATATCGGTATCGATTGCCATCTGATCATCCTGCTGCTCTTTCAACAGCAATCCCTCAAGTCCCTTTGCGTACTGCTCGGGGAGCTGAATGTCTGACAGCATTACTTCTTCCACCACAATTCCATCGGCAGACAGCTTCTTTGCAATGATCCCGGCTGCCCGATTTCGCACCTCCTCACGCTTGCTCGAAAAGATCTCGCGCACCGAGTACGAAGGTGCCAGTTCCCGCCACGCGCTTGCCACCACCGGAGGTACCAGCTGCTGATCCGCCGGCTGCGGCAGATGCGCCTGAACACTTGCCAGCTTGTTCGGATCGAGCCTGTAACGCACCGTCACTGCCAGCCCAATGTTCAGACCTTCACGAGATTGCACCGTCATGTTGTTCTTTGTTCCCGGCTTCCCCGCGTCCACAATGCCCGCGGTGAAAAGGTGATCGCGGAGGTCAAACATCTGCACGCTCTCCACCATGGGAGTGATGAAGTGCAACCCCGGATACAGAGTGCCCGGCTTCGTTCCGCCGATCTGGCTGATCCTCACGCCGCCCATCCCGCTTGGCACCACTACCATGCTTCCAGCAATCAGCAGAGGTACGCATGCAGCCAGCGCCAGCGCAACCGGCCCCCTCCACATGATTGGTCCCGGCTCCGGCTCCGCCGCGCCACCCTCGAGCAGCATTCCATCCCCGCCCGATTTCCTCTTCATCGCATACCGAAACTGCATCCACAATCCATGCAGCGGAATCCCCGCCGCCACAGTCATCATCAGCACGCCCAACATCATCAAAAACGTCTTCAGCGCAATCATCGTCCGCCTCCCGACCCCTCAGGTTCGAGAACCCCAGGGTTTCCACAAACCATTCGATCTGTGGAGTGCTTGTGCTCTGTCCGTCCGCGTCCTTTATGGGCCGCCCCGTCTTTCCTGGTTCCCGGCCATGGAGCAATCAGCAGCCGGACCAGTCCCCCAAGCGTCAACTCCTCAAACAGCAGCGCCGCCGCTACCGGCAACAGCGCTGCTCCCACTCCGCTCATCGCATCAGCCAGTAGATTCATAGCCGCCCTCCTAGTTCGCCGCCGCTACGGTTTCATTTGCCACTTCAAAGGTAGTAGTCACCGGAAACGCGCTTGCCACCACAACCGGCTGCTCTGCAATGACCGGTCTCTGCTCGCCGAATAGCTGCGCCGTCTCCTCATTGCGCTGCCCGATCAGTTCCACGGTGTCGCCCACGTGCACCATCTCGTACATCTCTTCCAGATCTTTTCGCGCCATCCGGATGCACCCGTGCGAAG
>Ga0207674_10000478_pt1 | contig 52698 bp, 58 predicted proteins | sample KBSCornC72_FD_184303 | JGI IMG/M metagenome (GOLD analysis project Ga0207674, IMG submission 184303) | Corn rhizosphere microbial communities from Kellogg Biological Station, Michigan, USA - KBS Corn C7-2 (SPAdes) (version 2) | ecosystem: Host-associated > Plants > Roots > Rhizosphere > Soil ... | reverse complement strand
GCTTCGACGACCACCGCGAGCACCGCCGCCTTCAGCCCGAAGAACAGCGCCGCGACAGGCCCCAGCGACGAGTACCGAACATACAGCCAGCTCAGGGCGAGCATCACGACCACGCCCGGTGCCACGAACAAACCGCCCGCAGCAATGCCGCCCCACGTTCGATGCAGCAGCCATCCAATGTACGTCGCGAGCTGCTGCGCCTCCGGACCCGGCAGCAACATGCAGTAGTTCAGCGCATGGAGGAATCGCGTCTCGCTGATCCAGCGCCGTCGCTCGACCAGCTCGCGATGCATGAGCGCGATCTGACCGGCCGGACCGCCGAAGCTGAGCCAGCCGATCTTGGTCCAGACTCGTAGTGCCTCGCCGAAGCTGATCGGCGAGGCCGTGCTCACTGTGTCGCGAGTTTCTGCGGCCACGAATGTGTTTCGTTGCGGGCGGTCTTGCACCAGGCGTAGAGCGCATCGTAAACCGGCATGGCCTGTTCGAGCAGCACGATGTCGTCGCGCACGTTGGCTGACAGGCCGAGCGAGATGGCCAGCAACCCGGGTGCCTCGCGCGATTCGCCCAGCTCGCCGGTATCCGCAGCGCGCACGATATTAGCGAGGCTGTCTATGACAGGATCGTGAAGGTCGAACTCATCGAGGAAAGCATCGAAGCTGCAACGCGTCCCCCGATGCGAGAACGTGACGTCGGCAATGTCATATGGCTCGGCGTGCAGCGCTTGTGACTCCGCCCGCACTTGATGGGCCGGCGTGTAGAAGAACGACGCCCGCGGATCGATGAACCGCCGCACCAGCCACGGACACGCGAGGCGATCGATCTTCGGCCGCTCGCGGGTCACCCACCGCGAGGCGCCCGGCGCGTTGAGGTCGGCGCGCGCCTTCACCGTGGGATGACCGGCTGCGATCCACGCCTCGATGCCGCCTTCGAGAATGAACGCCGGATATCCCATCGTACTCAGCGCGTCGGCGACGAAGCTGCTCGTCTTGCCGCCGTGCTTGCAGTACGCGACGACGGCGCGGGTGCGAGGCAGCGTTCGTCCCCACTCGCTGACCTGATCGGGATCGCCGCGTAGTGCGCCAGGAATCAGGCGTGGGCGTGCGGCGAAGTCGGCGTTGTCGCGCACGTCGAAGAGGACCGGCGAATCCGGCAGCCCGAGTCGCTGGAAGATCGCCGCTGGAGACTGAGACGAGCGCATAACTACCTCGCAGGCGCCGCCTGCTCGAAAGCCCAGGTGATTTCAGTGCGCAGGCCCGCGACGTCGGTTCCGATCGTCACGAGCGGCGCATCGAGCGCGCGACAACCGCGACGATCGAACCAGTCGAACAGGGCGTCGAGCGCACCCGCCAGTTCCGACGCGTGCGCATGACGAACGCTTGTCGCGATCACCGCGCAGGACGCTGCCGGCAATTGGCGCAGTGTGATGCCTTGCGGAATGCGTGCCGGTGTTGGTACTGGAATAACGACTTCGAGCCGGGCCTCGTCGTCGGACAGCGGATCGATGAGCGCGCAAGCGGCTTCGCCAGGAACCAGTCCAGCATGCGCCAGCGGCTCGCTCGCGGCCTGAGCCTCAGCGCGAAATTTCTCGACGAAGTCATAGCGGTTCGCCATGAACGGACGGATCGCAACCGTCGTGTCCGGACGCGAGCGCTCGATGATTTCCGGCGCTTCAGCTCTGGTCGGCCTGCGCAACTGCACGAGCGCTGCGTGATACGCGCGTTTCTCGCGCGCATATCGCTCGTCGATCTCCTGCGCGAGTTGCGCAAGGACGTGCTCCGCGCCGCCGCCGTCCTTAGTAGCGACCACGTTCGCGATATCGGTGAGGGAGAGATTCATCTCGCGTAGTGTTCGCACGAGTCGACCGAGCGGGACCTGGTCGCTGCCGTAGTAGCGATATCCCGTGGCCGCGTCGATTCGCGCCGGCGGCAGCAGGCGCTGCTCGTCGTAGATCCGCAGTGCCTTCTGCGAAAGCTGCGTCGCCGCGGCGAATTCGCCGATGGAAAGCAGCCGGGAGGAGGGCGTAGTCACGGCCGCACTCTAGCGCTTGTCCCAAGGTCAAGGTCAAGCATGGGAACTCCGCGGCGCGGATCGCGCGGCACGTCGATAGCATGCCGGCATGAGCTCACCTCCAGTCCTGCTGCTTTCCCGCGAGGCGATCTCGAAGCTCGCCAACACCCGCGACTATCTGGCTGCGATGCAGACGGGGTTTGCCGATCTCGCCGCGAGCCGCTTCGAGATTCCAGCGGTCGGTCACGTGCCCGGTGTCGGTGGCACGTTTCACATCAAAGCGGCGCAGCGGTCGGGCTCGCCGGCGCTGGCTGTGATCAAGGTCAACGGCAATTTCCCGAACAATCGTGCACGACATGATTTGCCGACTATCCAAGGCTTCATCGCGCTGCTGGATGCCGACCGCGGCTGCGTGCTGGCGTTGATGGATTCGACCGAGATCACTGCGCGGCGGACGGCGGCGGCGACCGCGCTGGCCGCGAAGTATCTGGCGATGCCGGGAGCTCGATCCCTCGCGATGATTGGGTGTGGAGTGCAGGCGGCCTATCACCTCGAAGCATTACGCGATGTTGCCTCTATCGAAGCCGTTACTTTCTGCGACCCGCGCGACGAAGCTGCTAATGCCTTCGGCGCACGCGTCCGCGAACTGGGCCTGAACGCACGAAACGTTAGCGATGCGAAAACCGCCGCGCGCGATGCCGACATCGTCGTCACCGTCACGACATCGACCCATCCGCTGCTCGCCCTGGCTGACATCGATCCCGGAACGTTCGTGGCCGGCGTCGGCGCCGACAATCCTTCCAAGCACGAGCTCGCCGCGGATCTCATGCAGGCAAGCTGCATCATCGTCGATTCCGGTGCGCAGGCCTCGACGATGGGCGACTTGCACCACGCGATCGCCGCTGGCGCCATGAAGCTGACGGATGTGCGCAGTGATCTGGCCGACCTCGTAGCGGGCAAATCGGCCGGCCGATCGAGCGACGCCGAGCGCTGGATCTTCGACTCGACCGGCCTCTCCATCCAGGACCTGGCCGCCGCCGAGATGATCTACGACCGGGCGCAGGCCGCCGGCGGTGTGCCGGAGATCCTCCTGAGCAACTGATTCTTGTTGCTCGATCCTCCGGGTTGCTACTGTTATCGCCCCGTAGCAGCTCGCCAGGATCAGCCGTGATTCACCCCGCACCCGTCACGCTCGAACGCAATGGAGTCCGGCTCGAGCCGATGTCACCCGAACACGCGCCCGGTATGGAGGCCGCTGCGGCCGATGGCGAGCTGTGGAAGCTGTGGTTCACGAGCGTGCCGGACCCGGGCGGCATGCCCAAGTACATCGAGAACGCGCTCAAGGGCATGCGCGAGGGTCACATGCTTCCGTGGGTCGTGCGCGATCTGGCGAGCGGCTCGATCGTCGGCTCCACTCGCTATCACGACATCATCGCGAACGTCGATCGAGTCGAAATCGGCTGGACGTGGTACAGCGCGAGCCGCCACCGCACGCACATCAACACGACCTGCAAGCTCATGCTGCTCGCGCATGCGTTCGACACGCTCGGCTGCAAGGTCGTCGGCCTGCGCACGGACAATTTCAATTTCAGATCACAGCGTGCGATCGAAGCGCTCGGGGCGAAGAAGGATGGTGTGATCCGTCACCACTGGGCGCGTCGTGATGGCACTGTTCGTGATTCCGTCCTCTACAGCATCCTCGCGACGGAGTGGCCGGACGTGAAACGGCACTTGGAAATGCGCCTCACGCGACACAGTAGTAGCACCCTGTAGGTCGGGCTTTAGCCCGACAATCCGTGCATGCAGAAGAGTCGGGCTGAAGCCCGACCTACAGCGCCTTAACTGTGCTCCGTGATGCCCCGTAGAGCGCGAACGTGCCGAGCCAGTGACTGCCGACGTAATGCTCGCTAGTCACCGCCCCGAGCGACGTGTCCTTATGCAGCTTGGCTGTCGCGCGCAGCGCATTCCGACGCTTGTCATCACCGGGCAACCCATCCGCGATCCCTTCGAGCATCCACGCACGGCTCAGATTCAAGCCGTCGAGATGCGCGAGCTTCGGGTCGGTGCGATCGGTGATTCGCGCCACGGGGAACCACGCTGTCCCGCCATCGATCGGCACCTCCGGCAGGAAGGCAGTCAGCCAGTGCGCGAATTCGGGCGGTGCGAGCACGCGGCGGACGAAATCCGCTTCCGAAATGCACGGCGAGAGGAAGTCCTGGCCGGAGGGCTCGTACGCGAGCGGACAGGTCTTGTCCGATAGATAAAACTGCTTAGCCTTCTCGCGCAACAGCGCTTCCATCGAAGCGTTGTGTGTCGTCTGGGCCCAGTCCCAGATCAAGCCGAAGCCGAACGCAGTCTGGTCGTGTTCGCCGATCCGGATCGGATAACTCAGCTTGGGTAGCCACGTCGAGACCTTGTTTGCCGCTGCGGTTTCGAGCGGTGCGAGCGTCGCAGACCATTCGCGGAACTGACGGTCATCAGACGTGCGCAGCTCCGCGGCGAGCTGCAGCAACCACGCGAGGCCGTAGGGTCGCTCGAACGACTCGCGACCCGGCGCCGTGATGTACGCGACTTCCGCCGCGATGTTCGGCGCCGTCAGGCTCTGCGCCAGCGCGGCACGCGCCTTGCCCGCCACTTCAGACTTCGGAAACAGCTTGATCACACGCGCCAGCAGCCAATGCCCATGCACCGACGAATGCCAGTCGAAACACCCATAGAACGCCGGCGTCAGCTGCCGCGGCAGCTTGAGATCCGCATCGCTGGCCATGTAATGCGCGATCTTGTTCGGATACTCCTTGTGCACACAGTCGAGCGCGAGCTGCGCAAAACGCGCCGCGGAGGCCTCGTCCAGGCCTTCGGCGCGCACGACGCCGACCGCAGCGAGCGAGGCAATCAAAGCGATGAACATTCTGGTCATGACTTCACTCAGTAGTGGGTCGCGAGGTATTCGATGATTTGATTGGCATCGTCTTCGCCGATCGGCGCGCCGAACTGGTCGATCATCTTGCGCACACTCTTTTGCCAGCCGGCGCGATCCAGGACGGGAGCATTCATCTGCACGTAATCGACGCTGTGGCACACCGAGCAGCGCGCGACGACGAGGTCGCGGTCCGGTGCATCCTGCAGTTGCATCGATTCCTCGCCCGCAGCGACGGCGAGGCTCGCAAAAAGTGCGGCAGCAAGTGCGGAGGCGCACCGCAATTGCGTGTTCATGCGACCTCCAGCGTCAGCGTCTGGATCATGTTGTGATGATAGCCAGAGGGATTGGGCGTCAGCTTGTCCGGCTGGCGTGCGCCGTTGCGGCCGGTTGCACGCACCGCGATTTGCAGCGAGCCGGGCTTCGCAGTGTCCAGCGGCATTCGGAACCCGCGCCAGGAATAGGAGCTGGGTGCTTCGCCGAGCTTCGCGGGCCGCCATGAGCGTCCTTCATCGGAAGAGACTTCGACTGTGCTGATGCCGGTGCCTCCGTCCCAAGCCCAGCCGAAGAGCTCTGCCGCTCGCCCGCGTTCGAGCCGAGCGCCGTTCGAGTGACTCGTCACCAGCGAATTGATGAGGATCTCCGTGATCGGCGTGGTCTGCGCATTCTCCTGGCTCTTGAAGCGCGCGCCAGGGAAGGCACCGGTCGGAATCCGATAAGCGCTCTTCATCCAGAACCCATCGAACGCCTTCGGCTCCACGTTGATCGACGTGAGGTGCTTGACCCAATACGTCGCAGTCCAGCCAGGCACGACGAGGCGTACGGGCGCGCCGTTCCAATGCGGCAGCGGCTCGCCGTTCATCTCGAACGCGATGAGTGTGTCCGCGTCCAGCGCGCGATCGACGGGCAAGCTCTTGGCGAAATCGGGCGTGGCGGCAAGCAGAGCGGCGTCAGCGCCTTCGAGCACGACCTCGAGCGCATCGCCTTTCACGCCGACGCGATTCAGCACGTCGCGCAGGCGGACGCCGCCCCAAAGCGCATTGCCCATCGCGCCGTACGTCCATTGCACGCCGGCAGCGCGCGGTGTGAACAGGCCGCGGCGATTGCCCGAGCACTGATTGATGGCCGCGAGATGCACGCGCTTGAAATCGCGCTTCAAGTCAGCGAGCGACAACTCCAGCGTGCGATTCGCGCTCGCGCCGCCAATTCGCAGGCGCCAGGTGCGCGGATCGATCTCCGGGATCGATGCCAGGTGATAGCGCACGAAGAACGCATCGTTGTCCGTCATCTGCGAGCGCAGGTCTGCGAGCGGCGTTTCGTAGTTCGGCGGGCGGAAGGTGCGCTTGATCAGCGGCCGCTTGCCCGGCAGTTGCGCGAGAGATTCTTGATCAGGCTCTGCAGCGCCGAAGGTCAGCGGTGCGCTCAAGCTGGACAGCAGCAGCCCGCCGATCGATCCTGCAACGACTCGACGTCTGGTAACCATCTGCGAGTCTCCCGAGTCAGTGCGTCAGCACGCGTCCCGGCTTCGCGCCCGTCGGCTGACTCTCGTTCCACACCTTCACGCCGTTGACGAAGACAGCTTTGATTCCCACCGGCAGCTCCATGGGCTGCGCGAACGTGGCGCGGTCGATAACGGTTTCAGGATCGAACAACACCAGGTCCGCAAAGGTTCCCTTGCGCAGCGTGCCGCGGTCGCGCAATCCCATGCGCTGCGCCGGCAGCGACGTCATCTTGCGAACCGCCTCTTGCACCGTGAACCAGTGCTTCTCGCGCACGAAGCGGCCGAGTACGCGCGGGAATGTGCCTGCGCCGCGCGGATGTCGCAGGTCGATGCCGCCGTCGCTGGCGACCATCACCCACGGCTGCTTGTAGAACAGCTCGATGTCTGCCTCCGTCATCGACTTGGCGACGATCAGCGCGTCGTCGTTGGCTGCATTGCCTTCGCGGATGATGCGAATGAACATGTCGATGGGATCGATCTTCTCGTCCTTCGCCAGCTCCTCGATCGTGTGCCGCTCGTAGCGCTTGTTCGGAGCGAAGTTGGCGATGGTGATGTTGCCGGCACCGCCGACCGCAGCGAGTGCATCTTTGACGCTCGGCGGCGATTCGTACTGCTTGTCCGGCACGAGCACTTTGATGGTCGAGAACCACGCGTCGTACGGATAGCAGTCGGCAAGGAAGTCGAGTCCGTCGCGGCGCGCGTCCTCGATGATCTTCACGTACTCAGCGGCCTTGCCCCACACGCTCACCGTGCCGAGCTTGATGTGCGAGTGCTGCACTGGAATGTGAGCACGCTGCCCGATGGCGATTTCTTCACGCAGCGCTTCGAACGAGCGATCAGCCTCATCCCTGATGTGCGTCATGTAGAACCCGCCATGCTTCGCGGCCGCTGCGGCGACCTCGACCATCTCTTCGGTCGTGCTGTAGCTGGCGACGTCGTACTCGAGCCCGCTCGACAGGCCGATCGCGCCCTCGGCCATGCCTTGCTCCACGAGCTTCGCCATGGCGGCGACCTCGGTGGGCCGGGAGACGCGGCGGAAGTCCTTTTGCAGGATTTGCTCGCGGACCGTCGCATGGCCGACGGCGACGGCGAGATTCATCGCAACTGGCTTGCCGCGCCGTTCGTCGAGCCACGAACCGATCGGCCACGGCGAGTCGCCGTCGGCGCCGAGCAGCACCGTGGTAATCCCTTGCGCGATCTGGGTGGTCGCGAGCGGATCGCGGTCGAGAGCGCGGTCGGAATGGTTGTGGATGTCGATGAACCCAGGAGCGAGCACCAGCCCCTTGGCATCGATCACCTCATCGCCCGGTGCAGGGTCGAAATTGCCTATCGCAGTGATCCGGTCCTCCGTAATCCGTACGCTTTCCCTGCGCAACGGCGCTCCCGTGCCGTCTGCCACCTGCGCATTGATGATGACCGTGCTCGCAAGAGCGATGAGGAGTGCATGCATGGGGCGGCAGTGTGCCCCATCTAGTCCAAAGGCTCCATCAGCTCGATGCGATTGCCGAACGGGTCGAAGACGTGCACTCGGTACCAGCCTTCGACGCCGTCGGCCGGAACGATCTCATGGCCCTTGCTGCGTAACGTCGCGACCAGCGTCGCGAGGTCCTGCACGAGCAGCGCCGGATGCGCCTTGCGCGCGGCGCGAAAGTCCGCCTCGATGCCGAGGTGAATCTTGACCGGCCCGGATTCGAACCATGCGCCACCGCGCTTGGCGAGCTCCGGCGGCTTCGGGACTTCGGGGATGCCGAGCGTTCGTGCGTAGAACTCGCGCGCGATGTCTTCCTTGCCGGCGGGCATCGCGAGCTGCACATGATCGATGCCGGTGATGCGCATATCAGGCTGGCGCCTCCGCGCGAGGAGTGAGGAAGAAGGCGATCACGAACAGCGTGCCCAGCACCAGATCGACGCATCCGAAGGCGAGCGTCATCGTCTTTATGCGTTGCTGTGTGAACAGCACGATGGCCGGAACGCCGTACGCGAGCTTCTCCAGTACCGAGACCAGCATCAGCGGGCGATAGCGCACCGGGTTGCGAGCGATCACGAGGAAGACGATTTGCCACGCGAGCGTGATACCGATGAAGCCGTAGAAAAATTCGGGATGCGTGATGGCCGGCGGGTCGTTCTGTGCGATCTGTCCTGCGGCGAAATACAGCGGCGCGATGACCAGGATCCCGTAGACCCCGGCGATGGCGAATATCCAGCGTGCGAGCTTCATGAGTCCTCCGTGGCGCAATGGTACCGCGGTACGGTGCGCCGGTTCACTGGACTGTCACACCATGCGCGGTCGCGTCGTCTGGGTGGCGAGAGACGGATCTAGAGGAGAGCAGGGCGATGAAAGAGCATCGCATCGTGATCGCGGGAGCGGGCTACGCAGGTGTCAGTTGCGCGCTACGGTTGGCCAGGCGTGTGCCGTCCAACACGAATATCACGCTGATCAGCGCCACGGATCGCTTCGTCGAACGCATCCGGCTGCATCAGCGCGCCACGGGGCAGAACGTTGGCGATTGGAGCCTGCCGGCGTTGATTCGCGGTAGCGGCATCGAGCTGCGCGTCGGTGTTATCGATCAGCTGGATTTGAGCAATCGCGCGTTCCGGATGGGCGGAGGCGATCGCATCGAGTTCGATACAGCCGTGCTTGCACTCGGCTCGTACGTCGATGTTTACAGCATCCCGGGCGTTCGCGAGCACGCGATGGCGGTGGAGTTCGGCGCCGTCGCCGGCATTCATCAGGCCTTGCGGAAGGCTGCGCAGCAGGGCGCACGCGTCACCGTGGTCGGCGGCGGTTTGACGGGCATCGAGCTCGCTACCGAGATTGCCGAGGTCTTTCCGCAGCTGCAGGTGTCGCTCGTCAGTCAGACGCCGCTGGCGGAGTCCTGGTCCAAGGCGGCACGCGAGCACGTGCTCGCGTCGATGCAACGCTTCGGCATCCACGTCGAGGAAGGTCCGCATATCAAGGCAGTCCACGCCAAGCGCCTGGCAACGGATCGCGGCGACTTGCCGTTCGATCTGTGCATCTGGGCCGGCGGCTTCGTCGGGCATTCGCTCGCATGGAACAGCGGACTCAAGGTCAACGATCAGGGCCAGGCGCTGGTCGACACGCAGCTGCGCTCGGTTTCGCATCCCGGTGTGCACGTCATCGGCGATCTCGCCACGATCGCGCCACAGCTCCAGCCGCAGATGCCGATGGGCTGCAAGAGCGCGATGCCCGCGGGCGCCTGGGCAGCCGAGAACATCGCGCGGCAGTTGCGCGGCGAGTCTGAGCAATCCTTGCAATACGCCGTGCCATTTTTCTGCGTGAGCCTCGGTCGGCGCGACGGGCTGGTGCAGATGGCAGCCAAGGACGGGTCGATGACCGGACGCGCGCTCACGCATCGCCGTGGCGCGTGGTTCAAGGAATTCATCTGCCGCAGCACCCTGTGGGCGCTGAAGATGGAGCGCCTCGGCATCTCCGGTATTCAGTGGGTGAAGAGCCGGCCGGCGTCCGAGATCGAGGCGCCGCAAGCGAGTTGAAGCTAGAATTCTCCCGCCGCTCTTCAGGGAGAATTCGCATGAACCGCTTCCTCGCAGCCGGCCTCGCGCTGGTTCCATTCGTCGTTCACGCGCAATCCGCACCTGCGCCGTCCGCCGAGCTCGCGGCGCGCGTCAAGGCGATGGCGGAGATTCCCAGCACGTTCAGCGCCAAGTATTCGCGCGATGGCAAACGCATCGCGTTTCTCAGCAATCGCAGCGGGACGCCGCAGGTGTGGGTGGTCGATGCTGCGGGTGGCGAGCCGAAGCAGGTCACGCAGGGCGTCGATCCGGTCGGCTCGGTCGAGTGGTCGCCCGTCGAGGATCGGATTGCGTACGACGTCGCACGCGGCGGCGGCTTCAACGCGCAAGTGTACTACAGCAAGCCCGATGGCACCGACGTCAAGCGCATCACGAGCGGCGGCAAGGAAGACAACTTCTCAGGCGCCTTCGCGCAGGACGGTCGCTACTTTTTCCGCTCCGCGCAGCGCGATCCGCAGTTGCCGGATTCGTGGATCTACGACCCGAAGGCCGACAAGTCGACGATGGCAATCCAGTCGCAGGGGTTCGGCGGCATCGTTGACATCCAGCGGCCGGCCAAGCGCGCGTTGATCAGCCGGCTCGTCACGCGCGGCAACGACAATTACTACCTGCACGATCTGCAGACGCATCAGGAGATTCTGCTGACGCCGCATGAAGGGCCGGCGCTGGTCGGTGGCGAGCTCGCGCCGGATGGCAGCGCGGTTTACCTCGTGCACAACCTCGGGCGCGATCGGCAGGTCGTGTCGGGGATCCCGATCGATGCCGCGGGCAAGCCCGGTGCGATGACGGTGATCGCGGAGCGCGCTGATGCCGAAGCGGACAATTTCACGGTCAGCGATGACGGCCGGCGCGCAGTGATCGTTTGGAATGTGAATGGTCGGAGCGAGCTGGAGCTGGTGTCGTTGCCTGACGGCAAGCGCACGCCGTTTGCGCAGGCGCCGGGCGAAGTAGTTGCTGTGAGCGATTTTTCGCCCGACGGCAGCCGCGTAGCGCTGAACGTCACCGGCGCCGCCCGGCCCCAGGGCGCGTGGCAGTACGAATTCGCTTCGCAGCGTTACACGCAGATTGCGCCGGTCAAGATGCCGGGTGTGGATCTGCAGGCACTCGTAAGTCCCGAGCTGCGCAAATACAAAGCGCAGGACGGACTCGAGCTGTCTGGCTGGCTGTATCTGCCGAAGGGTTTCAAGCAGCCGGGCCCGGTCGTGCTGAGCTTCCACGGCGGGCCGGAAGGGCAGGAGCGTCCGGTGTTCCGGGCGGACTACCAGGCCATCCTCGCGCAAGGCATCGCGGTATTCGCGCCGAACATTCGCGGCTCGTACGGTTTCGGCAAGAAATTTCTCGCGCTCGACGATCGCGAGAAGCGCGTCGACGCGAACCGCGACGTCTACGATTCGGCGCAGTATCTGATTCAGTCTGGAGTCGGCGCGCGCGGCAAGCTCGGCGTTTTCGGCGGCTCGTACGGCGGCTATGTCGTGATGATGGCCGTCACGGAGTATCCGGACACGTTCGCGGCCGGCGCCGACCTCTATGGCATCGTCAACTTCGAGACGTTCTTCGCGCAGTCGACGCCGTGGATGGGCGCGATTTCCGGCGGCGAATACGGCGATCCGAAGACGCAGGCAGATCTGTTGAGGCGGCTGTCACCGATTCACAAGCTGGAACGCGTGCAAGCCGCGATGCTGGTGATGCACGGCGCGAACGACACCAACGTGCCCGTGGTCGAAGCCAGGCAGGTAGTCGACACGCTGAAGAAGAACGGCCGCGACGTCGAGTTCCTGCTGTTCCCCGACGAGGGTCACGGCTGGCGCAAGATTCCGAACCGCGTCAAGTCGACGACTACGCTTGCTGAGTTCTTCCGTCGACATCTGGTGGAACAGAGTCGGCAGGCCGCCTTGTGATGCGCCAGACGCCGATCGTCAGCACCGGGATGATCAGCAGCACGATGAACGCGTAGGTGAGATAGCCGTAGCCTTTCTCGATCAGGCCGACGAGGCCGATCGCGGCCGCCGCGTAGACCGAGATCAGCATCACGATGACGGCGAGCGTCGGACGCATCGCGCGCGGCATCTGCTTGCCGCGTTCCTCGTAGACCCGCGCCACGCGCTCGTTGATCGCGTGCAGGATCGGCACGCCGGTGTCGATCAGCGTCAGCAGCACTGCGAACTGAAACGCCCACGTGAACCAGGGTGCGCCGATCTTGCCGAGCAGGAAGGCCGAGGGCAGCGCGACGTTCGCGATCTGGTCGGAGTAGCCGACCATGGCAATGTAGAAGACGACGCCGGGCAGCATCCCGAGCGGGCCGCCAAGCAGTCCTGCGACCATCGTTTCACGCCGCCGCGTCAGGTGGCGGATACAGAAGAAAACTGCCGGGACCGTCGCAACGTTGTAGCCGGCGTAGGTGACGCCGGCTTTGAACCAGCCATCCCCGACCGGTTGCGATGCGAACGCCGCTTCGATGCGGTCGCCGAACGCTACGAAGCTCCAGATGAAGAAAACGATGTACACGAGGTACAGATAGCCGACCGACAGCGCCAGGAATTTCTCGATCGCGGCGCTGCTGTAGAACAACATCGCGCCGGTCGCGACGATCATGCCGACCGAGCCGACGATCTTCGGCAGGCCGAACAAGTCGTGCGCGATCTCGCCGGCGGCGGCACCCATCACGGCGAACACGATCACGATCAGCAGGAAGTAGGCGATCTCGAACAGGAACCAGCCGGGGCCGAGCAGCAACTTGAAGAAGGAGCGGTAGTCGTACGCCTTCGCCATGCGCGCCAGCTCGAAGCTGACCATCAGCACCGCGCTCCAGAACAGCATGCTGACGATCATGCCGAGCAGGCCGCCCCACGGTCCTGCTGGCAGGAAGAACTGCACGAGCTCGCGACCGGTCGCGTAGCCGCCGGCAATGACGGCCGACTCGAAGACGAAGCCGGGCAGAAGGTAACGCTGGAAGAAGTCTTTCATCAGGCCGCCTGTTGCGGAGTGGAATTGAGAAGTCCGAGACGGATGAGGCTTTCGGCGCTCGCGACGATTGCATCCTCCGCAGAGCGCGGCTTCCAGCCGAGCAGTCCACGCGCCTTGGCGTTCGTTCCGTTCTTTTGCTTGCCGAGCTCGGGGATGAGCTGCTTCAGCGCCGGGTCGCGCAAGGCCGCGAGGCGCACGAGCCAGTTGGGCAGCTGTCGCGCCGGCACTTTGGCTGCAGCCGGGCCCATGCGCGCCTTCAGCACCTTCGCGATCTCGAGCATCGACATGAAGTCGCCGGCAGTGCAGAGAAAGCGTTCGCCGCGCGCGGCGGGGTGAGTCATCGCGCGTACGTGCAGGTCGGCGACATCGCGCACGTCGACGATGCCGAACCAGCGTTGCGGACAGCCCGGAATCGCGCCGTCCATCATGCGCTGAACGATCATCACCGAAGGCGAATAGTCGGAGCCGAGCACCGGCCCGAGGATCGCGACGGGATTGACGACGGACAGCTCGGGGCCGCCTTCGCTCGCGACGAAATCCCACGCCGCCCGTTCGGCGATGGTCTTGGATTTGATGTAGGGCGTCGCGCCGTAGCCGTTGACGTCGGTCCAGCTGTTCTCGTCGAACGGTGCGGTCTGCGGCTTCAAACCGTAGCCGATAGCAGCGAACGACGACGTCATCACGACTCGCTTCACACGGGCGTCGCGAGCAGCACGCAACACCCGCAATGCGCCTTCGCGCGCCGGGACGATCAACTCGTCCTCGTTCTTCGGCACGGCTACCGGAATCGGCGAGGCGACGTGCAGGACGTATTCGCAGCCCGTCACAGCCTGCGACCAGCCCGCGTCTTGTTCGAGGTCAGCCGCGACGAACTGCAGGCGGTTGCCGGCGTCTGCGCCGCCCGCCTTGAGCATCGCGCGTACTTCAGGCTCGCGTTTGAGGTTGCGCACGGTCGTGCGCACTGCATGGCCTTCGGCCAGCAGCTGCAGGATGCAGAAGCTCCCCACGAACCCCGATCCACCGGTCACAAGCACTGCGCTCATCGTCGCCTCGGCTATGCGGGAAAAAGCGCCTCGGCGACTTTTTCGCCATCGAAGCGCAGCGAAAGTCACGCCTTTCGCAAGCGGTTATGTGACAAATAGGCCGGGCATCTTCGGCTAGAATTGCGCCCATGTCACGCGAGGATCTCCCGGTATTTCGCCTCGTCGACCTTCGCAAGATCTATGGACAAGGGGACGCGGCGGTGCATGCACTGCGCGGCGTCGACCTGACGATCGCGGAAGGCGAGCTGCTGGTGCTGCTCGGACCGTCCGGCTCCGGTAAATCGACCCTGCTGAACGTGCTCGGCGGTCTCGACCGACCGAGCTCCGGCCACTGTTTTTTCCGCGAAACGGACCTGGCGAGCGCTGCCGATGCGGACGTCACGCAGTACCGTCGTCAGCACGTGGGCTTCGTGTTCCAGTTCTACAACCTCATCGCCAGCCTGACGGCGCAGGAGAACGTGGAGCTGGTGACGGAAGTCGCGCCGAACCCGATGCCGGCCCCGGAAGCGTTAGAGCTGGTGGGCTTGGGTCAGCGGCTCCATCACTTCCCGGCACAGCTTTCCGGCGGCGAGCAGCAACGTGTCGCGATCGCGCGCGCGATTGCCAAGCGGCCGACTGTGTTGTTGTGTGACGAGCCGACTGGCGCGCTGGACGTGGCGACCGGCGTTCATGTGCTGGAAGCGATCGTCACCGCGAACAACAAGCTCGGCACGACTACGTTGCTGATCACACATAACGCAGATATCGCGCGCATCGGCGATCGCGTCGTGCGGTTTGCGGACGGTCACATCCGGTCGATGGAAGAGAACGAGCAGCGCATTGCGCCGGCGGAGCTGACTTGGTGATGCGTATCGCAACACTCGATCGCAAGCTTCTGCGCGACCTGAAAAGGTTGAAGGCGCAGGCGATTGCGGTTTCGGCGGTGCTGGCCTGCGGCGTGGCGTTGTTCGTCATGGCCACGGGCATGTACGGCTCGATGGAGCGGTCGCGGGACCACTACTACGATTCGGCGCGCATGGCTGATGTCGCGGTGTCGGTAGTGCGAGCCCCGGATCCGGTCGCGAACGATCTTGCCGAGCTGCCGGGCGTGAATGCTTTGGAGCCGCGAGTGGCGGGCATCGGGCTGATCGATCTCGCCGGGAAATCCGATCCTGTGTCCGCGCGGCTGGTGTCGTTACCGGCTGATCGGCATCCGCGCGTCAACGATGTGTTGCTGCGCGCCGGTCGTTGGCCCGATCCCACGCGGGACAACGAGGTGCTGATCAACGAGGCCTTTGCCGAAGCGAACTACCTCGCGCCCGGGGCGCAACTGCGGGCGCTGATCTACGGGCGGTATCGCGAGCTGGAAGTCGTGGGTATTGCGAGCAGTCCGGAGTTCGTCTTTGCCGTGGCGCCAGGAGCGATGTTGCCGGAACCCGAGCGCTTCGGTGTGGTGTGGATGGGGCGCGAGGCCTTGGGCCGCGCGTTCGACGTCGATGGAGCGTTCAACGACGTCGTGTTTCGTCTCGCGCCGGGTGCTGACGCGCGCGAAACGATCTTCGCTATCGACGAGAGGCTGGCGCGTCACGGTGGTCGTGGTGCATATGCGCGCGATCGCATGCTGTCGGCGCAGTTTCTGTCGGACGAGTTGAAGTCGTTGCAGACGATGGCTTCGATCCTGCCGCCGATCTTCCTGCTGGTCGCGGTCTTCCTGCTGAATGTGTCGCTGTCGCGACTGGTGGCGACAGAGCGCTCGAATATCGGACTGCTCAAATCGTTCGGCTACGGGAACGTGTCGATCGCGCTTCACTACGGCAAGTTCGCGATCGTGTTCGCGCTGCTCGGGGCTGCGATCGGGGTGATCGTCGGCCAGTACCTCGGTGGCTACATGGCGGTGATGTACAGCAAGGTGTACCGGCTTCCGAACCTGGCGTTCAACGCGGAGCTGCATGTGTACGTGTGGGCCGTCCTGGTTTCGTTGATTGCGGCGATACTCGGTGCGGCCCAGGCAGTGCTGCGCGCGGCGCGGTTGCCGCCGGCCGCGGCGTTGGCGCCGCCGGCGCCGGTGGGCTTCAGCCGCCTGGGTCAGGGCATCGAAAACGCAGCCCGCAGCCTGGATGGCAAGTCGCGCATGGTCGCGCGCCGCATCGCCCGTTTCCCACGCCGCTCGGCCACGACAGTCATCGGCCTGATGCTGGCGCTCGCGCTGCTCATCACGTCACAGCACTTTCCGATCTCGATGAATCACATCGTCGATGTGACGTTTGGTGTGGCGCAGCGGATGGACGCGACGCTGACGTTCGCGGAGACCGCTGACGACAAGATCCTGGCGGAGGTCGGGCGGTTGCCTGGCGTTCAGACCGTTGAGCCGCTGCGTGCGACCGAAGTGATTCTGACCGCCGGCAGTCGCAAGCGCCGCGATACGTTGATGGGGCTGCCCGAGGGCGCCTACTTGTATCGTCTGCTCGATCAGGACATGGAGGCGGTCGCTCTGCGCGAGGATGGCATCACGCTGTCGCAGAACCTCGCGGGCAAGCTCGGCGTGAAGGTCGGCGATACGGTGAGCGTGCAGGCAACCGACGGTCATCGTGCGCATGCGGATCTGACGGTCGTTGCGGTCGTGAAACCGTATCTTGCCGGCGCCGCCTATATGCAGATCGATGCGCTCGGTCGTGCTTTGCGCGAGCCGGGGCGAGTGAGCGCAGCGTACGTGCTCATGGATCGTGCCGAGCGCGACGCTCTCAGTCGCAAAGTGAAGGAACTGCCGATGATTGCCGGTGTATCGTTCCTCGACAACGCCTCGGCTTCGATGCGCAAGCTGTTCAACGAAGGCAGCGGCTTCTTCGCGTACATGTTCGTGACCTTCTCCTGTCTCATGGCGGCCGGAGTTGCCTACTCGGCTGCGCGCGTCACATTCGCTGAACAGGAGCGGGATCTGGCGACGCTGCGAGTGCTGGGCTTCAGCAGGCGCGAGGTTTCGTATGTGCTGTTGGCCGAGATCGGCGTGCTGCTGCTGATTGCGCTGCCGGCGGGTGCCATTCTCGGCACGTTGTTGTCGCGCTGGCTCATGGCGCAGTTTCAGACCGAGATGTTCGTGTTTCCGTACATCACCGAGTCCCAGGCTTACGGCAAGTCCGCACTGTTCGTCGCTGCCGCCGTCGTCGGCGCGGCGCTGGCGGTGCGGCGCGGAGTCGATCGCCTGGATCTCGTCGGTGTGCTCAAGTCGAGAGAATAAGAATGGCGAATGAAGAGCTTCAGCGGCGTTCGCGCCGGGTGCGCATATTCTGGATCGTTGCCGCGGCGGTGGTCCTCATCGCGATCGGACTGTCGATGCTGCCCGACGCGGTCGAGGCGGATCTTGCCAAGGCGGATCGCGGTGACGTGCGAGTCGAAGTCGTCGACGAGGGGCGCACGCGCATGCACGACATCTATGTCGTCAGTGCGCCGATCACCGGGCGGGTGTTGCGCGTCGAAGTAGAGCCGGGCGATGTGGTTGCAGCGGGCGCAGTCCTGGCGCACATGTCGCGAGCGGCGGCGGGGTTTCTGGATACGCGCAGCGACTTGCAGGCGCGCGCTGTGGTTACGGCAACGCAGGCTCAGTTGCGCTCCGCGCAAGCTGATCTCGATCTGGCTGAGCGTGAGCACAAGCGCAATACGGAACTGGTCGGGGCGAATTTGATTTCCAAGGCCGCGGCGGATCAGAGCGAAGCTCGCCTGAATGCAGCCCGGGCATCGCGAGATGCGGCTCGTGCAGAGGTCGATCGGGCACGCAGCGCGTTGCTGGATCCATCGCGGATGGAGAAAGGCATCGTCAACGTGACGAGCCCGAGTGCGGGGCGGGTGTTGCGGCGGCCGCAGGAGAGCGAGGCTGTCATCCAGATCGGCACACCGATCGTCGAGGTCGGCGATCCGCGGCATGTCGAGGTCATCGCGGAATTCCTGTCGCAGGATGCCGTGAAAATGCAGTCTGGCGCGCCCGCGCAGATCGAAAACTGGGGCGGCGTGCCGGTGCCGGCGGTTGTCGATCGCGTCGAGCCCGTCGCCCACACGAAGATCTCTGCGCTCGGCGTCGAAGAGCAACGTACGAACGTGATTCTGCAGTTCAAGGAGCCGCCGCCGGAATCGCTGCAGGCGCACGATTTCCGCGTCGATGTTCGTGTCGTCGTAGGCGAAGCGAAGAACGCCATCCGCGTGCCGCTCGGTGCGCTGTTCCGGCAGGGCAGCGGTTGGGCGCTCTACAAGGTCGTCGCTGGCCGGGCGAAGCTTACGGCAGTGCAGGTGGCCCAGGCCGATCCGCACTTCCGTGCGGTGACCTCCGGCATCGCCGAAGGCGACGAAGTCATCGTGTTTCCGAGCGCCACGGTTGCCGACGACGTCCGCATCAAGCGCCGCAAGTAGGACGGGTGCCGGGGGAAGAAAACGAGTCATAACTCAGCACCGCAGCATGACTCCCGTCCGTGCGTCGCAATTGTTGCAGTGCTGAGTTATAGGCCGCTTTCTTCCCCCGGCACTGCAACTTTCTCCAAGTTACGGGTGGTCCTGGGCGGCTAGGATTCGCGGGGTTTTCTTCTTGGAGTTAGGTTTGCATGAATGCATCGACGGTGGGTGCCGCGGTGACTGCCGCGGCGTTGTTGGTTGGAAGCTCCGCGAGCGTTGCCTCGCCGCAGCAGGATCGGGCGGAAGTTGCGGCTATTGATGTCAAGTACCAGGACGCCGTGAAGCGCAACGACGCTGAGACCATGGCGCAGATCCTTCATGAGGATTTCGTGCTGGTCCTGGGCACCGGCAAGACCTATACGCGGGGCGATCTGCTGGAGTCGGCCCGCTCGCGTCACATCGATTACGAGCGTCAGGACGAAGATCCGGGTACGCAGACAGTGCGGCTGTGGGGTGACCACACGGCCGTCGTCACTGCTCGTCTGTGGCTGAAGTACGTCGCCGAAGGCAAATCCTTCGAGCGTCGCCTCTGGTTCAGCGATACCTATGTCCGCACGCCGAAGGGCTGGCGCTACGTATTCGGCCAGGCATCGATCGCGTTGCCGGCGGAGTGATCAGACGTCGAGGCCGATGGAGCGCATCAGCTCGAGGCCGTTGCTCTTCGTGACGATACCTTCGTGCAGCTTGAAGTCGAACTTCATGCGGCCGTCGCGCAGCTCATCCTGGAAATGCAGGTTGCGCAGACGGCCGCGCGCGGCGACGTCGATTTCGGTGAGCGCGAGATCATGAGTGGTGACGAGGCCGATCGAGCCGCGCCCGAGCAGCGCACGGATGACGCCCTGCGCACCGACGAATCGATCCCGCGAGTTCGTCCCTTGCAGGACTTCGTCGAGCAGGAACAACAGCGCCGGCGTGCCCGCCGCGAGCTCATTGAGATGTCGTAGGCGCGTGATCTCCGCGTAGAAGCGCGAGCTGCCTTCGTGCAGCGAGTCGTTGATGCGGATGTTCGCGCCCACCTGCAGGGGCGACAAACTCAATCGCTGAGCTCGCACCGGTGCGCCGGCCATCGCTAGCACGGTGTTGATGCCAACAGTGCGCAGCAGTGTGCTCTTGCCTGACATGTTCGAGCCGCTGATCAACAGCACTCGCGTCTCGCCTGCGATCGCGACGTCGTTACGTACGCAAGTCGCGCTCGGCAGCAACGGATGCCCGATCGAAGTCGCCGCGAATATTGCCTCGCCCTCGATCAGTTCGGGGAACGGGTCGGCCGGATGCTCGTAGCTGTAGCCGGACAGCGAAATCAGTGCCTCGAGATCGCCGATGGTCTGCAACCAGACACGCACAGCATGGCCGTGATGGCGGCGCCAGCGTTCCGCCGCCAGAGCAGCGTGCACGCTGTAGAGCAGCGGCAGATCCAACAGCCCGATGATGATATTGCGTCGCGACTCGATGAACTGCACGACCGTGCCGAGCCGCGAGATCGCTTGCGACGCCCGGATGCCCTCCGACGACAACTGACCGAGCAGCCGCTTCGACAAGGTTTGCTCCGCCGGCTCTCGTTCGAGTCGCTCAGTCAGATTCGCCAGCAGCTTGAGATTGTCGAACGCCTGTTCCGTGCTGCCGAAAAGATCGCGCAGCTGCTTGCGCAGCAGCCGCACGACGCCGAATTCCAGCCCGAGCACTACGATGAGCGGCGCCGCAACTCCCGTCGTGCTCCAGATTACGAGCGTCGCGATGAGCAGCAGCGGCAACACGAGCGCGACCGGCAACACCCAGCCGACACGAAGTTGATTGGGCGACTCCGCCCAGCGCACGAGTTCCTCCGGCTGCACGCCCACGCCGGCGTTCTCGCCGAGCACCGCGAGGTCCTCGCGCAGATCCACTCGCTCGCGTAACTCCCCGACGCTTTGCTGTCGTTCCAGAACGGTTGCGACCGGAGCCGGAGCGACCAGCCAGCTCGCGAGTGCGTTCTCGCCCATCCGCGTGCGCGCGATTGACAGCAGCTCGAACAGGTTGCCCGGCCCGAACAGATCGAGATCCGCGGCATAGACATGATGCGGATCGTCGAAGCGCGTGCCGGGATTGCCCTGTCCACTCCAGCGATCTTCGATGCGTGCAATGCCTGCTCGATAGTGAGCGGCCGCGCGATCCGCGCTTGCTCGCGCCTGGCGCACGCGCGAGTGATAGATCACTGCGACGATGAATAGCACTGCCGGCAGCAGCCACCAGTAGTTACCGAGCCAGATCGCTGCGACGGACAGAATCGCCAGCGCGATGCGCACATAAGAAACGCGTTCGGAGGCGCGATCGAGTTGCGCGACGAGTTCCTGGCGCGCTTCCAATCGCCGGCTGTACTCCGCGTGAGGCGCTGCGTTTTGCGATGCCATCTGTGCGTTCGAGCTAGGTGTTGCCGAGCCGGCCTGCGAGCATCAGGCCGGCGTGGAATCTCATGGGAATCGCGGATAGCCAGGTTCGAGCTGGATGCCGAGACTGTTGATGGCGAGCGCGGTCATCGTGTAGCCGCCGCTGGTGTAGACGATCTCGATCAGCCGCTTCGTGTCGTAGTACTTGGTGAGCGTCGCCCAGGTTCGATCGCTCACGAACGCTTCGCGACGTAGTTCGTCCGCGGCACGCAGCACCGCTGCATGTTCCTCGCTCCAGCCCTGCGCATCGGGACCGCTCTTGATCCGGCGAATCTCGTCCGCGGAAAAACCAGCCTGCTGCGCGGACTCGACGTGATGTCCCCATTCGTATTCCGCTCCGGTCAGCGCAGCGGTTCGCATGATCAGCAGCTCGCGTGTCTTCGGCGGCAGCAGCGAATCGCGCTGCAGATAGCTGCCGAACTTGTATCGCGGACCGTACAACACCGGATGATTCAGCATCGTTGCGTAGAGATTGATCACCGGTCCAGTGATCTTCTGCTCGGCGATCAGCTTGCGCTGCTCGTTCGTCCACTCGGACTCGGCGAGCGGCGGCACGCGCGGTTGCTTCAAGCGCAGGGATTTCGGCTGTGTCGCGAGCGCCGGCAGTGTCACGTCCTTCGGCAAGCGATCCTCGAGCCCCGGATCGAGCTGTACGCCGAGACTGTTGAGCGCCATCGAGACCAGTTGATACTGCGCGGCCGTGTACAGCGCTTCGATTACCTGCTGCACCGAGTACTTCGCTCGCAACGCCTGCCACGTTGCGTCGCTGATCATCGTGTCGTAGCGCAGCTCATCGACCATGTGCAGCAGTGTGCGCTCGAAGTCGGACCAGCCGGCGGCCGCAGGACCTGCAGCGATGCGATGAACGTCCTGGCTCGTCAGACCGGCCTGAGCCTTGGCGATGCGAGCATGCTGGGCCCATTCGTATTCGGACTGGCACAGCCAGCCCATGCGCAACATCACCATCTCGCGCTCGCGCGGCGGCAGGCTGGAGCCGTCGAGGATGAAGCGACCGAGCGGGCTCCAACGGTTGTACAGATCGGGATGATGAGCGAGCGTCTTGTAGATGTTGAAGTCGGGACGACTTGCGAGCATCGCCTCCTGCTCGGGCGTGCGATTCTCTTTGCCTAGCGGCGCGACGCGCGGAGTTTGCAGACGCGGCGTGAAGGTCTGTTCTGCAGCGAGGGCGGTCGCGACCGGAAGCAGTGTCGCGACTAGCAGCAGCAGTCGTGCGATCTTGGAGCGTGCTCGCATCATCCCTGGAATATAGCCATTCTCAACGATGTGCGACATCTGGGCTGAGCACCGGCTTGAGGTCGATGATCGGTGTGCCGTCGATCGCTTCCAGTCCGCGCACGCGCACACGTCCGCCTTCGATGGCTGTCACCGTCACGTCGTGCAGACCGAGCGGATTCGGACGATGCGGCGAGCGCGTGCTGAACACACCTTCGGCCGGACGCGAAACTTCGCCACGCGGATGCACGCTGAGCACATCGCGCCGCGCACGATCGAGCCACGTGATCAGTACCAGCTCGTCGCCCGGCCGTATGTTGCGAAGTCCCTCGACGGCTGCGGGCTCGAACACCAGCCACGCTTCGGGCGCACCTTCGTCAGCCTGTCGCGGGGCTGCCTCCAGCGACTTGAGACTCGACGACACCTTGCCGATCGACTTGATCTCGAAACTGTTCATGCGGTTTCCCGGGGCTTCTGTGCCGATGGTGGAGACAAGTGACTTTCGTCAGGGCGACGCGTCTCCCCAGCGGGAACATAATCACGTCACGACGGTCTTTGGCCGTACACTGTATGCCTTTGGAGAAGTGAGAGAAGTCATGACCAACGCACGCTACACCGGCCGCTGTTTCTGCGGTGAGGTCGAGTTCGAAGTCACGGGCGCGCCCGCTGCAATGGGCTATTGCCATTGCGAATCCTGCCGCCATTGGTCGGCGGGCCCTGTCAACGCGTTCACGTTGTGGAACCCGCAATCGCTGCGTGTTACCAAGGGCGCCGCCAGCATCGGCACCTACAACAAGACGCCGGTCAGCTACCGCAAGTGGTGCACGAAGTGCGGCGGCCACCTGTTCACGGATCATCCGCCGATGCAGCTCGTGGACATCTACGCGGCGATGATTCCGCAACTGAAGTTCGAGCCCGCGCTGCACGTCAACTACCAGGAGACCGTGCTGCGCATCAAGGACGGCAAGCCCAAGATGAAGGATATGCCGAAGGAAATGGGCGGCTCGGGCGTCGTGCTGCCGGAGTAGGTCCGGAGTCGGTATAGTCGCCGCCATGGCGACAGGTTGGGCCGGCGACGGCGCAGTACAGGATCAGATCGACGCAACGGTGAAGGACGGCGTGAGCCGGGCGCAAAGCCGCCTGGCCACCGGTCCCGGACTGGAGCGTTGCGGGGAATGCGGCGCGTCCATCCCCGAGGCGCGCCGCAAGGCCATCCCCGGCGTGCGCCTGTGTGTCGCCTGCCAGGAAGCCGCAGACCGCGAAGCAGAGGCCTTCAGCGGCTATAACCGACGCGGCAGCAAAGACAGCCAGCTGCGGTAGCCGGCAAAGGTCGCGCCTTTTGACGGCGTCGTCGAAAGGGCCTTGGCCGCTTTCGACCAGAAGCCAAGTTCAAGTCACGGGCTCGTTCTTCTTCACGCCGCGCACGTTCAGCGCGAACAAACCGACCTGGAGTGCGATGAGCGCGTACGCATGGTCGTGCACCGCCCACGTGATCCACAGAACGTTGCTGGCGATGAAACAGCAGAATCCCACCGTGCGCTTGCGACTCGATTGAGAGGCGACCAGCCACGCGGCGGTCAGCGTGGCGATCATGGCTGGCCATTGAAGCGCGTTGATTAGAGTTTCCATTGCGGCCTCAATGCCGAATGTCGGCAAGGACGAGGACTTCGCTCGGAAGCAGTCGGATCGACGAGGGTAGACATGTACCTCGTCGACACGGACGTTATCAGTGAAGTGCGGAAAGGCGAGAAGGCTAACGCCGGTGTCAGGGCCTTCTTCCGCAACGCCGCTCAGGAAGGAGCAGCGGTCTATCTTTCAGTGGTCACCATAGGTGAGCTGCGCCAAGGTGTCGAAGCTATTCGCTGCCGCGGCGACGCACCTCAGGCAACGCGTCTCGAGCGATGGCTCGACCGCGTGTCGGCCGACTTTGGCCAGGCCATCCTGCCATTCGATCCGGATGCAGCACACGTGTGGGGTCGGCTTCGAGCCCCCAACCCGGAGAATCCCCTGGACAAGCAGATCGCCGCGACGGCCTTGATTCACGATCTGGTGGTCGTGACCTGTAACGTCTCTCACTACCAGACGACGGGTGTACGGTCATTGAATCCGTTCACCTGACTCTCGACTGCAAAACTGCCGCGCTAGAGTCGTCAGCCTGAGAACTCAATTGTTGGGGAACAGGAGCGACTCATGGGTATCTACAGCCTCGGCCAGCACGTGCCGCGAATTCACGAGACTGCCTGGATCGCGAAGAGCGCCAAGGTAATCGGCAGGGTCGCGATGGCCGAAAATTCCAGCGTCTGGTTCGGCGCCGTGGTGCGCGGTGACGTCGAAGACATTCGCATCGGGCGTAACACCAACATCCAGGACAACTCCGTGTTGCGTGCCGATTCAGGCATCCCGCTGACGATTGGCGAGACTGTCACGGTCGGCCATCTCGTGATGCTTCACGGTTGCACGGTCGGCGACGGCGCCTTGATCGGCAGTCGCGCCGTGATCCTCAACGCAGCGCGGATCGGTCGCAACTGCATCGTCGGAGCGGGCAGCGTCCTGACGGAGGGCAAGAATTTTCCTGATGGCACGCTGATCGTCGGTACGCCTGCGAGGGTCGTGCGCGAGCTGAGCGCCGAGCAAATCGCGGAGATGCAGCACGGCGCGATCCACTACGTCGAGAACGCGCGGCGTTTCCGCGAGCAGCTGAAACGAATCGACCGATCCCCCGGGGCATGACTTTTTCTGTACGGATGTACAGGAGCGTGATCTTCGAGTAGGATCGCTCGCGCTCACCTCAAGGAGGGTTTCGATCATGGCCAACACGGATGACACGTCGAAGAAGCAGAACGGTCCACTGGAAACTTCGCAGCGCACGCCCACGCAGCTCGAACGATTTCTCGAAGTGCAGCGTCGCAAGCTGCTGCAAGCGCATAGCGTGCTGCATTGCTTGTACGAGGTGCTGCTCTACGCCGAAGGCGAAGACACGGTGACGTACGCGGAAGCGGCGCATCTCGCTGCGATGCTGGTCGATGATGTCATCGAGCAGCTGGATAGCGCACGGCTGCAGCCGATGATCGACGCCATCCAGCGCGAGGCGAAGACGGGAACAGGCGGCGATCAGGTTCGAGAGCCGAACGTCCTCCACATCCACTAGCTCTTGCGGGCTCCGAGTTGCGCAAGCATCTCGGAGAGCCGCTCAGGACTGATGTAGAAGTGCTCGCAGACGCGGCCCCACAGCATCGGCGTCGGCACATTGTGGTCGCCGCGTTCCTTCTGCAGTTGGCTCAGCACGTAGAGCACGACGCGCTGCTCGCGGGTCAGACCATCGCGGACATCGGGTATTCTGTCGTGACTCATCGTTGCGGCAGTCTACATCCATCGAGCGGGAGCGGAGCGCCTCATGTGATCGACCCAGGATTCGCGATCATTCCCGCGTCATCGAAGGTCACCATGACTGCCTCGCGCAGAGTGCTGCACTTCGAGTACGCCGCAGCCGTTAGCTTTGATCAGGGCCTGCGCCTGCACGTCGCCACGCACTGACGAATCGCGGCGTCACGGCAGCTCGAACGGCTGACCATCCCAATCTTCGTAGACCAGCGGCTGGCCGCTGAAGCGCCCGATCTGGAACGTGGTGCCGGCGAGGGCGCTCGGCACGTGCCCGACCCGCTCGCGGTCCAGCGGCACCCAGATGTCGATCAAGTTGTCGTTGCTGGGAAAGCTTTGGGTGATCGTGAAGCCGATCGGAAAGCGCCGGCTACCGGTCTTCACTCGCACTTCCACGCCGCCGTTCTTGCGCAGCGTGATCGTTTTGTTGGTGATCGGTGAGGAGTACGCGATCTTCTCGCGATACATCTCGTAGCCGGATTTGTAGACGATCAGCACGATCTCGCCCGGCTCGATACCGGTGAGCGCGACCGCGCCGAAGTCATCCGTCCTCTTGTCGCCGCGGACGCGCGCCGTCTCGGGTGCGCTGCCTCGCAGATACACGTCGGCGCCGACGACCGGCACCGAGCCGCCGTCCTCCACGACGCGAGCGGCGAGCTGCACCAACGGAATTTCCATGTTCAGCACGAAATCGCCGGCGATCGCGATGGCTCGACTGATGTCTTCGTCCGCACGCAAGCGATAGTCGCCTGGAGGCAGGCCTTCGATCTCGTACTCACCGTCGTCGGAGGTGGTCGCTCGATAGACCACGTCCGCCTTGGCGTCAGTCGAGCGCATCCAGATGTTCCGGTGTGGCGCCGGCTTGCCGCCTTGGGTGACGAGGCCCGACAGGCGCGCGCCCGCGGGAAGGACGATGTCGAAGGTGACGTCCTGGTCGGTCGGCACGTCGACGTGCCTCTCGAATTGCGCACCGGCGGCGTACACGATGATTGTCGCGGGTCCCGGCGGTGCGCCGTTGAACACGTACACTCCACGCTCGTTGGGATGTCCGCTCATGAAGGCCCCGCCGGAGTCCGCCCGAAACAGGAGATGTGTTTTCGGGATCTGTTCCGGCCGCGGGCCTCGGACTACGCCGCGGATCGTGCGGCCTGCGCCGACCACGAGCACGATGCCGTCCTTGATCTCATCCTGTTGCAGCACGAGCTGCTGCTGGGCGCTGCCCGCGCTCGTGTCTGCTCCCAGGCTGTAACGGCCTGGTGGCATGTGCTTGTAGGAGAACTGACCGGCTTCGTTCGATTCGGCGCTATAGCCGGCGATCGCTCCGGTGAGCGAGACACGCCCTTTGACGGGTGCACCCGCTGTCGTCGTCACCATGCCCGCGACCGTGGCGCCGACGGAAAGGGTGATTTCCTGCGGCGGAGTTTTTTCATCCACCAGCAGCGGCAATTCGCGATACGCGTGATCCGGTGCGCCGACGGTGAGCACGATGTCCCCGCCAGGAATCCCATCCAGCACGAACGAGCCATCGTCCTTGGACTTTGCCCACGCTGCCGACCGCGGGCCGCCGTACCCGCCGTACCGGTCGGCGGGAACGCGAAATCCGATGCCCGCTTCGGCGATGCCTGCACCCGTGCTTGCATCGACGACTTGTCCGCGGACAGCGTAGCCGCGCAGTAGCGGCATGACGATCTCGCCTGTCGCCTTGCCGGCCTCGATCGTGAACTCAGGGACGTTGAACATTTGATGGCCAGGCGCGCAGACGCCGGCCACCCAGGTGCCGGCGTCCAGGTCGCTCCAGACGAAGCGACCGCTCTTGGACTGAAAGGTCTTAGTGATCGGCTCCAGATAGCTCGTGCCCATTCCCTCGTGACGGATGGGAATCAGCCGAACTTCGAACTCAGGCAGCGGCAGACGAGTGACAGCATCGATGACACGACCGCGAAAGCCGGTTGCGGGCGCGGCAGCCGTAGTGGCTGGTGGGGCAGGTGCGTTCGTGTCTGCTGCGCCTCGCGCGGGCGCGATGTTGGAGGCTTGCGGCTCGGGCGCTTGCTGCTGGGGCAACTCGACCTCGGCGACGAGCCGTTCAGGTTCCGACTTCCACTGCCTGCCAAGGAACAGCAAAGCTGCGCCGGCGAGGAGCACGAGTGCGACGAGGAGGGTTCGGCGATGCTGCGGACGATCCATGACACGAGCCGCCATCAGGTTCGCGAGTCGCCGTCAGAATGCTCCGTTCACCACGGCCGCGCAAGCGCGCGTTGCGAAGACAACTAGCGGGAATTGGCGGTCAACGTTTGGGGGATGTCGAGCTCGCCCCAGCCGTAGACTGAGTCGCGGCCAGGGGCGCCGAGGTCGCGGGCCTCGCTCTTGAGCGAGTCGATGACGCTGCCGAGACCTGCGGTTCCATCGAGCCTGCGAGCAATGGCCGCTGCGACGATCGGCGAAGCGAAGGACGTGCCCGACACGGTCTTCGCTTTCGACGTCGCCGATTCGTAGTCGGACTCGACGTGCACGCCGCGCGCGGCGAACGCGATGTAGTCGCCGCGATTGGCGCGTCGATAAACCTGGCCGTTCTCGTCGACTGCGGTGACTGCGATTACGCCGGGATAGGCGGCAGGAAAGGCGGGCGCAGCGCCGGGTCCGCCGTTGCCTGCCGCGGCCACGATCGCGACGTCTGTGGCGAGCGCACGCTTGATCACGTGAGCAAGCACGAAGTTGTCGGGCCCTTCGATGCTGATGTTGATCACGCGCACGCCGCTCGCGACTAGCCAGTCGATTGCGCTTGCGATCGCAGCGGCCGGTGCGATCAAGCGATTGTCTGCATCCACACCGAATACATCAGCGACGGTGAGATGCGCACCGCTGCGAGCCACGATCTCCGACACGAGCGTGCCATGGGCACGCGAGGTGTAGCCGCCGTCGGCGAAGCCTTCGGTTCGCACGATCGAATGGGCAAGCGCGGGCCAGGAGACATCTGCTCCCGTGTCGATCACGCCGACGTGACCTGTGTTGATTGGAGGACCCGGCGTCGGCGCGATCTCGACACTCGTGACAGCGTCATCGCCTGACGGACGGAAGAGATGATCAGGCGCGATGCTCGCGAGCGGCGCGAGTGCCTGCAGCTCGCTGATCGTTTGCTCCACCGAGCGTCCTCGTCGCACGCGAATGCGCGCGAGCGTTTCAGTGAATGCAGTCAGCGGTCGCTCTGAAATGATCGCGAACCCGGCGTCACGAACGGTGTCGATCGACTGCTGGTCCGCGACCATCAGCACTTCACGTCGCACGCGCTCGCGGCCGGCCGTGTCCCGTTCGACCTCGAACCTCGTGGACGAGCCGCGGCGCTCGGCGCGATCGTGGCGGTCCTCGCGACGACTGTCGTCCGATCCCGATCGCGAAGAGCCGCTGCCCGAGTTGTCGATGCGATCGTCGCGACCGCTGCGATCCTCGCGTGTCTCGCCGTCGCGATGCTCGCTGTCTTCATGCGACCACGCAGCCACCGTGAACAGCGCCAAAGCAGCGAAAACAGCAGTTTTACGGAATGTTTGGACCGGACGACCCATGAGCTGCACACTACAGAAAGAACCCGCCGAGGGGAATAATCCTCCTACGGGATCGTTGTCGGTTGGAGACAGGTTGAGAACATGCCGGAGTTCAGGCGCGAGCTGGTCGAACTGCTGCCGCGGCTGCGTCGCTTTGCGTCCGTGCTGACGAGATCGCACGACGACGCAGAGGACGTAGTGCAAGCGGCGGTCGAGCGTGCCTTGCGCCATGCGGACTCGTGGCAGCAGGGCACTCGGCTCGACAGCTGGCTGTACAGAATCATGCAGAACCTCTGGCGCGACGAGCTGCGCGCCCATCGCCGGCGCGCGGAACCCCTGGACTCGCATGCGGACATTGCAGGTGCCGACGGACGCGACGTGACGATCCGACACATTCAAACCAGCGAAGCGCGGCAGGCGCTCGATGAGCTGCCTGAAGAGCAACGCATGGTGATCGTCCTGGTGGTGCTCGATGGCATGTCCTATCAGGAAACTGCGAGCATCCTGGAAGTGCCGGTAGGGACCGTGATGAGCCGCCTGGCGCGGGGGCGAGCGAAGCTCGCAGCGAGCCTGGGCGAAGGGCCACAGCGAATGAGAGCCGCAAAGTGAGCGAACGCTTGGAACTAAACGACGAACTGTTGTGTGCGTACATGGACGGCGAGCTCGATGCCGAGATGCGTGGGCGCGTCGAACGGGCATTGGTGGACGACGCCGGTGCGCGCGTGCGGCTCGAGCGGATGCGCGCGGCGGATGAGCGATTGAAGTCGGAGATTCCGCTGTCAGCGTTGCAGCCGAACGATGCGTTGTCGGCTCGCATTCTCGATGGCACGCCGCTGCCGAGCGCATCGCGGCCGCCGCTGCGGGTGGCTGCGGTCATCACTGCGCTGGCCGCTGGTATCGCCGGAGTGATAGTCGGATTCATGTTCGCGCGTTCGCAAGAGGTCCCGGCAACGCCGTTTGTCGCGGCCGCTCCAGCGCCATCGCTGAGCGGAGCCTCGTCGAACAGGTTATTGCTCGCTGCCCTGGACAACGGCGAGAGCGGCAAATCGATCGAGGAAGGAGGCCGCTCGGCACGGATCATCCTCACGTTCGAGTCCGACGACGGACGGTACTGCCGCGCTTTCCGTTCGCACGAGGCCGGCGCGGCTGCAGAAGGTGTGGCTTGCCGGGATGGCGGACAGTGGGAAGTCGTTGCGTGGGACGGCACTGTAGATCCGGATGAAGGCTTTCGGGCCGCGGGCGCGAGCGAGCTCCTCGACGACGTGATGGATCGACTCGGCGGCGGCGCTGCACTCGAGCCTGCAGATGAGCGCGCGCTCATCGAGCAGCACTGGTCGACGCCGCCGCAATAAGGCGCGCTGCGTTGAATCAGTGCTTCGCGCTGCTGCGCCAGATCAGCGTGAGCCCTGCGGTGTAGTCGGCGCTTGCATCGGAGAGACCGACGCCGCCGTTCACCTCGATCTTCCATGCATCGTTCAGTCGCCACGACACGTACGCCTCGATCGAGCTCGGATCTTCGCCGTCGCGCGTGGATGAATCGCGCCAATCGTAGTAGGCGCCGACCACAGCGGTATCGCCGACGTTGACCCAGCCGCCGACCGACGCTTGCCAGCCGTCGACGCGCTCGAAGTCATCGACGCTGCCGAGAAAGCGACGCCCCGCGCTCACGAACGCGCCGCCGGCGTCGCCGTCCCAACCGAGCTCGGACATCGCGACGTAGTCCGTCGCGCCGATGCCGAGCCCGTCTGCCTCGCTGCCCGTCGGCAATCGCACGCGACCCGTGAAGTCGACATACGCGGGCGAATCGCCGAGGGCATCGATGCTGTAGGTCAGGGCGATGCTCGCATCGCCGATACCTGATTCGCTGCGATCTGCGGTGGTCACGCCGCCGGCACCGTCGTCAGTGCCACTGCCGCTACCTCCGCTACCACTGCCACTTCCTCCACTGCCGCTTCCGCTCCCACTGTCGTCGCGGCCACTCGTGCCGCTGCCGCTGCCGGAACCCGAGCCTGAGCTGCCCGAGCCGCTGCTCGATCCGCGACCGCTCGAGTCGTCGATGATTTCGCTGACATCGGCCGGCCCGTCGACCATGACATATGGAACCGATGCGCGAATCGACCACGCGCCGAACGTGGCGCGAACCGAGAAGGGCACGACCAGTGCGCTGGTGCTCGTGGTCTCGCCGTATTTCCCGTCCGAGTACTGCAGACCGCTCGATGCTTGCATGCGCGGGTCGGCGGATGCGGTATTGACCTGGGCGAGCGCGGCTACGACAGCCCCGGCCAGGAGAGCTTTAGAGGAGGTCATGGGTTGCGATCTTACTCGTTGCCACGCTGTCCGTGCCCCGAGCGGCCTTCGTGGTTCTGTCGATCGTGATCGGCGTGGCTCGGGCCGCTGCGATCGTGCTCGTTGCGGTCCTCGCGGCGATCTTCCCGACGATCCGCGTGACGCTCCGCATCGCGATTCTCGCGGCGATCTTCACGGCGCGGGGGTTCATTGGGCTCGCGAGCGACGGCCGCTGCGGAGAGCAGGGTGCTCGTGACGAACAGTGCAGTACACAACTGTGAAAATCGGGTCATTGCAAGCTCCTGAAAGTGAACACGCAGTACCCGGGCGGGCGCTGCTTTGACAATAACGACTGGCGGCCACGCCTATTCCGCGACCCGCTCGAAGGAATATTCCTGCGGCTGGTCCGTTGTCGCTGCATCTCAGCGGGAGTCAACAAGATGACGCGACAACATCTGATCAAGGCGCTGTTCGCCGCAGTGGCGGCGCTCGGCCTGGCCGCCTGCAGCGGCGGCGGCGGTTCTGCGAGCGACAACGCAGCGCAATCCGCGGCGCAAACTGTCCCGGTCATTTCGAGCGGGACGGTTACGGGATTCGGCAGCGTGTTCGTCAACGGCGTGCGCTTCGAGACCAGCAGCGCTGCGTTCACCATCAACGGCAAGCCGGGCACGCAGGCGGATCTGCGCGTCGGCCAGGTCGTCAAAGTCCACGGTCATCGCGACGGCGCCGGCAATTGCACGGCGGATCGCGTCGATTTCGATGATCTGGTGAAAGGTCCTGTCACCAGCGTCGACGCGGCAGCCGGCACGCTCGTCGTGTTGGGCCAGACAGTGCTGGTCGATGCCGACACCTCCTTCGATGACAACATCCCCGGCGCCTCGCTCGCGGGTCTCGCTGCCGGCGACATCGTAGAAGTCAGCGGCATGCGCCGCGCCGACGGCGACATTCAGGCGACGCGAATCGAAGCGAAACCTGCGGGCACGACCTTCGAAGTATCCGGTGTCGCGTCGGCAGTCGACACGGCTGCGCACAAGCTCAACGTCAGCGCGCTGGTCGTCGACTATTCCGCCGCGACGGTTCAGAACTTTCCCGGCGGTCAGCCGCGCAATGGTGACCTCATCGAGGCGCACGGCAGCTCTGTCAACGCGTCGGGCGAGCTGGTCGCGAGCTCGATCGAGCTGAAGCGCGACGATGACGATCGTGGCGCGGGCATGGAAGTCGCGATCGAAGGTCTCATCACGCGATTCGTTTCGGCAACCGACTTTGACGTCGCGGGCAAGCCGGTCACGACGACGTCGAGCACGCGGTTCGAGAACGGCTCAGCAGCGGACCTGGCGCTCAACATCAAGGTCGAGGCGGAAGGACAGGTCAGCGCGAGCGGCGTGTTGGTCGCAACCAAGGTGCAGTTCAAGCGCCAAGGTAGTGCCCGCATCGAAGCCCGCGTCGATTCCGTCGACCGTGCGGCGAACAAGCTCGTCGTGCTCGGCATCGACGTGACGGTGAACGCGAACACGCGCGTCGAGGACAAGAGCGATCAGCGCGTGGCGAGCTTCAGTCTCGGCAACATCGCTGCGGGCGACTTCGTTGAGGTGCGCGGCGCCGAATTGCCGGCCGACAGCAACGACGTGGTCGCGTCGCGGCTCGAACGGCGTCGAGCGGAGAACGAAGTGCGGTTGCGCGGAATCGTGGATACAGCGACCAGCCCGAGCTTTGCGATTCTGGGCGTGACGATTCAGACCACGGCGGGAACCGACTTCGAAGGCACCAGCGCGGACGACTTCTTCGCCAATGCCGTCGGCCGTATCGCGCAAGTGAAAGGCACCGTGAGCGGCGGTGTGTTCACCGCGCGCGAAGTGGAATTCGAGAACGACTGAGCCTGAGCATGATGGCGGCCTTCTCCCGGTTGGCCGCCATCACGCGCCTTGGGGAAGGCCGCAACCCGCGCGAGTGGCGCCTCTTTGCTCGCGCGGGTTGTTGTTGGTCGCTTCAGGTATCGTGTGCGGCATGCGTCGACTCGCTGCTGCGATTCTCCTGGCCTGTCTTGTCCTTTGCGGATGCTCGTCATCGGCCAGGCGTACGACTAGCGATGCCGAGCGATCGCGCGTCGTCTATGTCGTGCGGCGTGGACATCACACGGGCTTGGCGCTCGCCGTGGCGGACTGGCCCAATCGCGACTGGTCAGTGCTCGCGAGTTTTCCGCAGGCCCGCTATCTGGAGTTCGGCTGGGGCGATGCTGATTTCTATCAGACACCGGAACCGACGAGCGGCATGACGATTGCGGCGATCTTCTGGCCGACACCGACCGTGATGGAAGTGGTGCCGTGGCGGCAAGGCATCGCCTCGGGACTCGAAGACAGCGAGACAGTAGCTCTGCATGTCACGGACGCCGAGTTGCAGGCGATCGCCAAGTCGATCGACGATGCGTTCGTTCAACCGATCAGCGCGACGGGAATTGGCTACGAGACCGCCAGTGGCCGCGCGCTCTTCTATCACGCCAACGGCAAATTCCATCTCTTCCGGATGTGCAATCGCTGGACCATTGAGCGACTGCTGCTTGCCGGATGCTCAGTGCACCCGAGCCTGGTCATGACGGCGACACAATCGATCACCGCCGCCAAGCGCTGCGAGTCCGCTGTTACGCCGCAACCGGCGCCGCAGTGATCGTGCTGAGCCGCGTCCTCATCTGCTTCTGCAGCAGCGTGAAGCTCACGATCGTCTGCAACATCACCGAGCCCACTGATAGGAACCACAGATGCTCCAGCTTGAACCACGGCTGCGAGGACACCCATAGCAGCGGCAAGCTGTACATCACCAAACGCGTCGCCGAGCTGTAGAGCGAGGGCAGCGTGTTGCCGAGCGCCTGGAACATACTCGAGCAGGTGAAGATGATGCCCGACAGCACGAAGTTCCACGAGATGATGTGCAGGAACTGCGAGCCGATGTCGATGACCTGAGGTTCGTGCGAGAACAGGCGGATCATCGCGTCCGGCCGCCACTGGCACAGCAACATCAGCACGAGCATGAGGCCGGTGCACAGCTTCACAGCAGCGCGGAACGTTTCGCGCACACGCTCGGGCTGACGCGCGCCGAAGTTCTGACCGGCGACCGGTGCGGCGGCGAACGCGATCGCCATCACGGGCAAGAAGATACCTTGCATGATGCGTCCGCCGATGCCGAACGCAGCCTGCGCGGCGGCGCCGAAATTGCGGAGCGCGTAGTACGTCACCGCGGTGAACAGGAACATCAGCGCGAACTCGCCGCCCGCAGGCAAGCCGACGGTGAGCATGCGCTTCCAGACGACGACGCGCGGCTGCCACTGCTCCTTGTGGAAGGAGACGTATTTCTCCAGGCGCACGAAATAGAAGGACAGCAGGATGACGCCGACCGCCACCGCGATCGTGCTCGCCAGGCCCGCGCCGGCGACGCCCATCGGTTTGCCCACGCCCCAGCCAGCGATCAGTACTGGTGCGAGGATCGTGTTGATCACCAAGGTCAGCACTTGCACGACCATCGTCGGTTTCACGATGCCCGTGCCGCGCAGTGCCGAGCCCATCGCGACCATCGCGAACTGCAGCGCCATGCCGGGCAGGAACCAATATAGATAGGTGACGCCCGCCTCGACGGTGGGTGCATCCGCGGCGATCGAGCGCACATACGCCAGCGAGCCCGTGTAGCCGACGAGCAGCGTCAGCACTCCGCACAGCGCGGCGATCAGCAGCGACTGATTGAAGATGAGGTTCGCATCCGCCTGGTCCTTGCGCCCGACCGCATGCGAAATGAGCGCGACCGTGCCGACGCCGAGCACCTGTGTCATGGCCATGATGATGAACATCGCGTTGCCGGCCGTGCTGACGCCGGCGACGGCCGCGTCGCCGAGCCTCGAGACGAAGTAGAGGTCGACGAAGAAGTACAGCGTCTGGAAGATCATGCCGGCCGCCATCGGCACCGCCATGGCGACGAGATGGCTGGAGATCGAACCCTTGGTAAGATCCTTCATACGATTGGAGCCTGTGGGTCGGGCTTCAGCCCGACACAGCGATAGAAGTGGGAAAACAGCGGGAAAAGATGAGCAAGCCAACTATAGCACTGGTAACAGCCGAAGCAGCACGCAATCTCGACGAAGACCTGCCGCCGCTCGAATCCGCCCTGCGCAACGCGGGCGCTGACGTTGCAATCGCAGAGTGGGATCGGCCGCACGACTGGAGCCGGTTCGACGTCGCGCTGCTGCGCTCGACCTGGGACTACCCGCAACGCCTGCCTGAGTTCTTCGATTGGGCGGGGCAGGTGAGCGCGCAGACGAAGCTGTTAAACCCGTTGTCAGTAGTGAAGTGGAGCTCGGACAAGCACTACCTGCGCGAGCTCGTGCGCGCCGAGGTCCCAACGGTGCTGACGAAGTTCATTGAGCCGGGCGAGAGTGCGCCTTGGCGGATCGCTGAGCTGCTCGGCGAGCCGAATGTGGGCGAGTTCGTGGTGAAGCCGGCGATCGGTGCAGGATCTCGCGATGCCCAGAGATTCGGAGTGGAGGAGAAGGATGCGGCGGCCGAACATGCTCAGCGGATGCTGAGTGAGAAGCGGAGCGTGATGCTGCAGCCGTACTTGAGCCGGGTGGATGAGTATGGCGAGACGGCGTTGATCTACTTCGAAGGTCAGTTCAGTCACGCGATTCGCAAGGGACCGCTGCTGAAGCGCAGGGAGGGCCCGACGCAGGATCTGTTTGCGAAAGAGACGATCACCGCGCGGGTGCCGGATGCCGCGGAGTTGCGAGTCGGCGCGCGAGCGATGCAGGCATTGCCGTTCGAGACGCCGCTGTACGCGCGAGTGGACTTGATAAGAGATGAGAAAGGCGAGCCGGTGGTGCTGGAGCTGGAGTTGATCGAGCCGTCGCTGTTCTTTCCGTTTGCGGGAGGGTCGGCGGATCGGTTTGCGGCGGCGGTGTTGCGGAAACGAGAGAGGAAATGATCATGCGCTCACAGTCGCCCCTAGCAATATTCCCAGAGAACTTCCTCATTTACGAGTATTCCGCCCAGTGCGAAGAAGTCCCGTACTTTCGGATCGTAGGGTAGGGGCTTGCGGTCTGGAGTCCGAGTGCCAGAGTCGTCCATGTAAAAGTTCAGAATGTTAGACATGCGCCACTCCGTGGCCTTGAGAAACTGAAGAGGGGCGCTGGATGGCGGCCCAGAAGGCAATTCCAAAACAGGATGAGCACGACGGCTCATGCAGTCAAGCTGAAGAAGTACGGACCGCATCAAATGCCAAGCAAGTGTAAACCCCGAATCGCGCGGCCGGTGCTCGGCAGTCCCTTCCTCACTCACCTCTCCCTGAAAGAGGAGAAGATCCAGCGCGGCGTTCATCCGTTCACGCTGCCGCTGCTCGAGCGCGACGACTTCGAGCTCAACTTCACGACACCCGTGACTTTCCTCGTCGGCGAGAACGGTTCGGGGAAGTCCACGCTCCTGGAGGCGATCGCGTGGGCGCTGGGCTTCAATGCACAAGGTGGCAGCCGAGACAACTCGTACGCCGAGGGTGCCGATGGTCATCCGCTCGGTCGAGCGCTGAAGCTGAGCTGGCGCCAGCGTGTGACCGACGGGTTCTTTTTGCGGGCAGAGACCTTTTTCAACTTCGCGACGTATCTGGAAGACGTGGGGAGCCCGTTTACCGCATACGGCGGTAAGTCGCTCCACGACCAGTCGCATGGCGAGGCGTTCCTGGCGCTGTTCGAGAATCGAGTGGAAGACGGGATGTATCTGCTCGACGAGCCGGAAGCAGCGCTGTCGCCGGGGCGGCAACTGACGTTCCTCAGCATCCTGCATCAACTCGCCTCGATGAAGGTCGCGCAGTTCATCATCGCCACGCATTCGCCGATCCTGCTCACGCTGCCGGGAGCCACGGTGCTCAGCATCGAGGAGGGGCGGTTCCGCGAAGTCAACTATCGCGACACCGAGCATTTCCAGCTCACTCGCGACTTCCTGAATGCGCCGGAGCGGTATCATCGCCATCTCTTCCGCAGCGAGAGTGCGGAAGATGATTCAGGAAACGCATGATGCGCGCAGTTCCCTCTCTCATTGCAGCTTGCTGCTGGATGGTTGCCATGTCGCCGACGCACGCCGCGACCGAGGAGCCGATCTCACTCAGAACGCCGACGGGCGAGCTGCACGGCTCATTGATGCTGCCCAAAGATTCAAGGTCGCATTCAGTCGCCCTGATCATCGCCGGCTCAGGTCCCACAGATCGAAACGGCAACAGCGCGATGACCCAGAACGACAGTCTGCGACTGTTGGCCGAAGCGCTCGCCGGTAACGGCGTCTCTTCGGTCCGCTACGACAAGCGAGGTGTCGGCGAGAGCGCCAAAGCGCTTGCTGACGAATCCAAGCTGATATTTCACGATCTGGTCGATGATGCGAAGGCGTGGCTGGCGCTGTTGGCTGCAGACAAGCGCTTCAAGGATGTCGTCGTCATCGGCCACAGCGAGGGCGCGACGATTGGCTTGCTCGCAGCCCAACAGAGTGCGGTCCGCATGTACGTCTCGATCGCCGGGCCGGCTCTGAGTGCATCCCAGATCCTTCGTTCCCAGCTCGCGGGCAAGCTGCCGCCGGAGCTGGCGGCGCAGAGCGAACAGATCCTGACCTCGCTCGAAAGCGGCAAAACGGTGTCGGACGTACCGCAGCCGCTCATGGTGCTCTACCGTCCGAGCGTGCAGCCGTATCTCATCGATTGGTTCAAAGTCGTCCCGACCGATGAGATCAAGAAGCTCCGCGTGCCGTGTCTCATCATTCAAGGCGACACGGACATTCAGGTTCCGGTCGCGGCCGCGCAGGCCTTGCACGACGCAAATCCCAAAGCGGACCTCGTCGTCGTCGAAGGCATGAACCACGTGCTCAAGCTGGTGCCGAGCGATCAGGCCAAGCAACTCGCGTCCTATCGCGATCCCTCCTTGCCGATCGCTCCGACGATGCACCAGGCCATTGTCAGGTTCGTCGACGCTCACATGAGCCGATAGGGTGTAGTGATGGCTATTCGTGGCAGCTGCCTGTGCGGTGGCGTGACGTTCGAGATCGATCGCGCTTGCGGTCCGGCGGAGTACTGCCACTGCAATCGCTGTCGCAAAGTGTCGGGCAGCTCCTCGCTCCTCACCGTTCGCGTCGCGACGAGAAACTATCGATGCCTCACGGGACGTGAGCTCGTCAAGGTGTATGCGGCGCCGATCCTGCACGAACCGCCGGCCTATCAGTCGCATTTCTGCTCGACGTGCGGCAGCCAGGTGCCACCGTCATCGCCGGAAGGTGAATCGTTCGAAATCCCGGCCCTGTTCGACGACGACTTCGGCATCCGGCCGGACAAGCACATCTTCGTCGACTTCATGCCGCCGTGGGACGATCTGCAGCAGCAGTTGCCGGCCTACACCATGGAGCAGATCTACGCTCTGCGCGAGGATTTCCGCTAGGCACAAGGCGACATGGCTGGCAGCCGCGAATCAGAGGTCCTCATTGTCGGTGAGCGGGAAGTCACGATCTCGCATCCCGACAAGGTGCTGTTCCCGAAGCCGAACTACACCAAGCTCGACCTCGCGCAGTACTACGTCGCCGTCGCTGACGGCGCGCTGCGTGGCGCAGGCGGTCGGCCGAACATGCTCGTGCGTTATCCCGATGGGATCGAAGGCGAGCACTTCTATCAGAAGCGTGCGCCGAAGAGCCGACCTGCGTGGATTGAAGTCGTCGAGCTGCACTTCCCGTCGGGACGGGGCGCGGAGGAGGTCGTGCCTCGCGACGCTGCGGCGCTCGCGTGGCTGGCGAACCTCGCTTGCCTCGAGTTACACCCGCACCCGGTGCGAGCCGAAGATCTGGATCATCCCGACGAGCTGCGCGTCGATCTCGATCCCGTGCCCGGTATTACCTGGCAGCAGATCCAGGAAGTCGCAAAGGTTTCGCGCGCCGTGCTCCAGGACTTCAATCTCGTCGGCTGGCCGAAGACTTCCGGCTCGCGCGGCATACATATATGTGTGCGCATCGAACGACGCTGGGACTTCGACGAAGTGCGTCGCGCCGCACTTGCGCTCGCGCGCGAGGTCGAGAAACGCGCACCGACGCTTGCAACCAGCAAGTGGTGGAAGGAGGAACGCCAAGGCGTCTTTGTCGACTACAACCAGAACGCGAAGGATCGCACCGTCGCATCCGCGTACTCGGTGCGACCAACGCCGGAAGCACGCGTCTCTGCGCCGCTCGCGTGGGACGAACTCGACGCTTGCAATCCAGCAGACTTCACGCTCGCCACCATGCCCGTGCGCTTCAAGAAGCTCGGCGACTTGCACGCGGGCATCGATGAACATGCGGGCTCGATCGAAGGTTTGCTCGAGCTCTTCGAGCGTCAGGGCCAGGGCGATGCGCCCTGGCCGCCGCACTATCGGAAGCAGGTGGCAGAGCCTCCGCGCGTCCAACCCTCCAAGCGCAAAACTGCCAAGCGCAAGTCAACGAAACCACTGATCGAGATCGGTCGCGCTCGCCACAAGGCCGATGCAATCGCAGGACTCGAACGTTGGAAAGCGCGCCATCCGGACGCCGCCGCGCAGTTGCAGCCCGCCGATGTTCTCGTCGACGCCATGCGCGGCCGATACAGCACCTGGACGCGCATCCGCATCAATCTCGAACATGTGCCGGAAGATCTGCGGCCTGCTCAGGAGCCGCTCGATCCGGACGAGAAGATCTTCTCCAATTCGTAAGGCTTCGTGACTTCGAGCTGATCGTAGCGGCAGTCTTGCGGCTGCTTGTCGGGCCGCCAGCGCAGGAAGATCGCGGCGTGTCGGAAGCGATCGCCTTGCATGTGGTCGTACTTTACTTCGCAGACACGCTCGATCCGCAGCGGCTCCCACGACAAATCCTTGCCCGCACTCCAGCGACTCTGGCCGCCGGGCATGCGGCTGGACTCGGCAGCGGCGCCAGCCCACTCGCGCCACGGGTGATCATCCATTGCATTCTTCTGCAGCGGAGCGAGCTCTTTAGCGAGCTGCTTGCGCATTGCCATCGTGAACGACGAGGTGACACCGACGTGTTGCAGCGTGCCGCTGTCGTCATACAGACCGAGCAACAGCGAACCCACAACATCCTTGCCGGTCTTGTGCCAGCGAAAGCCAGCGACTACGCACTCTGCGGTGCGCGCGTGCTTGATCTTGATCATCGCGCGCTTGTCCGGCTGATACGTACTCGATGCCGGTTTTGCGATCACGCCGTCCAAGCCAGCGCCTTCGAATCGCGTCAGCCAGTCGTGCGCGACCGCGCGATCTCTCGTGACGGGTGTCAGGTGAACTGGCGGCTGCACCTTGGCGAGCAGCTTCTCGAGGGCAGCACGGCGCGTCGCCTGCGGCTCGCCCATCAGGTCTTTCCCACCGACCTCCAGGACATCGAACGCAACGAACGACGATGGCGTTTCCTTCGCGAGCTTGGCAACACGCGAGGCCGCGGGATGCAATCGCAACTGCAGGACGTCGAAGTCGAGCCCGTGCTCGGTCGCGATCACGATCTCGCCGTCGACGACGCAGTTCTTCGGCAGACGCTCCAGCAACACGTCGTGCAGCTCCGGGAAATAACGATCGAGCGGCCGCGAATCGCGGCTCTGGATGTACACGTCGTCCTCGCCGCGGAACACGATCGCCCGGAAGCCGTCCCACTTCGGCTCATACAAGTAGTCGCCAGACGGCAGCTCGTCCGCGAGTTTCGCAAGCATCGGTTCGATGGGTGGCTTCACGACAGTCGCCTTCCGGGAGGACATCAGTTATACCGTGCCCTCATGGCTGCGGTCACTGAACACTACGCAACGCATCTCGGTCCGGTGTATGCCTGGATGGCCGGCGGCGTCGAGGCGGCGATCGCCCGCGGCGCCAAGGAAATCGAAACGCTCGGACTCCTGCCGCGCCTCACCGGTCAGGCCGTGGATCTGGGTGCCGGCTTCGGCATGCACTCGATCCCGCTCGCGCGCCGTGGCTTCAGCGTGCTTGCAATCGATAGCTGCGGGGAGTTGCTGCAGACCTTGCGCCAAGAGGCCGGTGACTTGCCGATCCGAACCGTCGAAGGCGATCTACTGGCATTCGGCCGCCATCTGGATGGGTTGAGCGAGATCGTCCTATGTATGGGCGACACACTCACGCATTTACCCGACTTCGCGACGGTCAACGCGCTGTTCGATTCAGCAGCGCGCCAACTGTGCGCGGGCGGCAAGCTGGTACTGACGTTTCGCGACTACTCGACGCCGTTGCGCGGCGAGCAGCGATTCATCCCGGTGCGCAGCGATGCCGGACGCATTCTGACTTGCGTGCTCGAATACGAGGATCAGCACGTCGTCGTGCAGGACTTGCTGCATGAATTCGACGGCACGGTGTGGCGGCAGCGCGTGAGCAGTTATCGCAAGCTGCGCATCGAGCCATCGATGGTAGTCGCGGCGCTGGAATCGCTGGGATTCACCGTGCAGCGTTCCGCTGGCGTCGCTGGAATGATCTGTCTCGTCGCGTCGATCTGAGTCCGTCAGAGATCCTGCTTGAACAGCCGCCGCGACACTTCGGCGTAGCAAGGTTCCTTGCGTAACGGGTCCATGCGCGGGTCGAGCCGAATCCACCCAAGCATCTGCGAGTGATCATCCGGCGCGTGGCGCAATGCCGCGCACGCCTCTTTGAGGTTGCCAAGTGCGGCCTGGACGATCGCGATCTCGTAGGACATCCCGTAGCCTTCGAGCTCGCGACGCTGCAGTCGCTCCAATTCGCGCACGGCATCTTCGCGCCGCCCGGCGTGCGCGTAGACCAGGCCCGCATCGCTCAGCAGCGGTATTTCCGAAAATCGCAGCGGCAACTGTTCGAGCGCACCCTTGATGTCGCCGGTCTCGACCAGGGCGCGAATCAACACGCCGCGCGCCTGATCGAATCGCGGCTGCGAAGCGAGCAGCGGACGAACGAATTCGATCGCTTCGTCGTAACGACGCGTCTGATAGAGGAGGCCGGCGTAGCTGTACGTGTACAGCAGCGTCATCGGCTCGAGCTCGCGAGCGCGTCCAAAGTATTTCAGTGCTTCATCGGTGCGGCCCTGATAGCCGCGCAACGAACCATAGGTGTGCCAGATACGCGAGTAGCGATCGTCGAGCGCGCGCGCCGCCAGCAATTCCTGTTCGGCTCCAGCGTAGTCGAAGTCATAGTGAAGCTTGATCGTGCCGAGGGACGCGTGCGCTGAGGCGAGCTTGGGATCGAGCTCGAGTGCCCGCAGCGCCGCGGTGCGGGCTTGCTTGATCGCTGCGTCGATCGGCATGAACTGAGTGATTCCGGCGCCGAGGTACGTTTCCCCGAGCGCAGCCCAGGCTTCAGCGAAGTAAGGGTCCTCGCGCAGCGCAGCTTCAAGACTTGCGATCGCCAGAGGCGTCCCGTTCACGTCGCGACGCGAGCGCTGAAACTTGCCGTCCAGATAGAGCTCGTACGCGCGCTGATTGGTGCCGCGGCCGCCGCCGTCGCTGCCGCCAATCCGGGCGACAGGACCCATCGGCGTCCGGGGCTGTTGCGCTTCCCACCAGATGACACCCGCGAGCACGGCGACCAGACCCACCACGGCCGCAAGTCCCCAACGAACGTTGGGAGAGCGGATGCGCTCCCGCTTTTGCGGGAACGACGGGGCGGGCCCGATGAATCGATAGCCGATGCGAGGGAGCGTTTCGACATACCGCGGCGTCTCGGAATCGTCACGGAGCGCAACGCGCAACTTGCGGACCACGGCGTTCAGGCTGTTGTCGAAATCGACGATGCCTTTGGGCCACAGCACCTGCACCAGCCGCTCACGCGTGACCACTTCGCCCGGATGCTCCAGCAGTTCGACCAGCATTCGCAGCGGCTGCTGACCGAGACGCTGCGTATTGCCGTCGCGCAGTAGTTCGCCGGAGCTGGGACGCAGCACCCATCCGTCGAAATGAATGTCCTTGGCTTCAGTCACTTGCACGCGATCATAAAGAAATAAGCGGCAAGTAAGCACGCTTTCATTGCCCGCGGCGGAGTGGTGGATAGGTTGGCGAGCCATGAACACACTCATCGCACGCCACCGATTCCACGCCGTCGCAGTCGCCGCCCTGGCCGCAGCGGTCTTCGCCGGGTTTGCCAAGACCTACTACTTGAGAGTCCTTTCCGGCAGTCCGCCACTGGCTCGGCCGGAGCACATCCACGGAATGATCGCGACCGTGTGGATTGCTCTGCACTACACGCAAGCGCGGCTGGTTGCGGCACATCGAGTCGACCTGCATCGTCGGCTCGGGATCTTTGGCGCATTGGTAGCGGCCTTGCTCGCGATCCAGGTGATCACGATGGCCATCGGCAACGCGGCAGCAGGGCATGGAGCGCCTCCCGGTCGCGATCCGATCCAATTCCTGTCCGTCCCCATCGGCACGACCACGATGTTCGTGACGTTCGTCGGCAGCGCGCTCGCGCTCCGGCGCAAACGCGAATGGCACAAGCGACTGATGCTGCTCGCGACGATGACCTTGCTGGTGCCCGCGATGGGACGCCTCGACGCGCAGGTCATGCAGCCGCTCGGCTTGCCGCGTCTGCTGCTAGCGCCTGGAATTACCTTTGCGTTCATCGCCTGGGCGTGGGCGAACGATTGGCGGCGACTCGGGCGAGTGCATCCCGCGTACATCGTCGGCGGCATCGCGCTACTCGTGTCGATACCGCTGCGACGCGCGATCGGTTTCACGGATGCGTGGTTGCCGATCGCTCGCTGGCTCACGAATTAACCTTAACTTGCCTTAATTGCACTCGGCTCGAGATGGGGCTAGCCTCCGTCTCCCCCGCCGATTTTTTTGCCCGGCGAGACGGAGCCGACCATGGACACACCCGTATGCCGCACGTGCGCGAAGCCTCAACGGGGTGTCGTGGAGTTTCGCTGGTCCGACGGCGACGTGGTTTTCGAATGCAAGGACTGCGGCGCATTCAACGTCGTGTCGGAAATCGCCCGACCGGTGAGCGCGCGACCGTCACATAGACATCATCTAAGAGTCACACGCGAGTATCAGGCGCCGGTCTTCGGTGCGATCGTCCGCGTCAGCGCCAAAGAAGAGCGCGCGCGCTAGCCGCTCCTACTCCGAGATCAGGTCATAACGCTGCTTCTCGCGCCGCGAGAGTTGTCGCTTCGAGACTGCGTAGAGCTTGTGCGATCCATAGCACCTTGCGCGCTCCTGCACGTCCTTGCCGGCGGTCGGTATCGCGCGCTTCATGACCACGTCGAAGAGCGCGGCCTCCGGGCTCAGTGAGACCGGCACCTGTGCGAGACGGACCTCGTACCACTCGCCATTCAGCAGGTGCAGCTGCGTAAGCTCGTCCAGGATGCGCACGTGCGCATCGATCTTCACCTGGCGTGCACGCGCTCGCTCGCTCGCGATCTTTCGCCACGAGCGGTAGTCCTCATTCACGCGAAGCAGCCCGGTGCGCGGATCTACGTACAACTCCTGCCGCAGGGAACTCGTCATCCTGAAGCTCGACAGTGGGTCCGCCAGATCGACCAGCTGTCCATCTCTGCGGCCCACCTTGATTGCGACAAAGTCGCTCAGGTGCTGATAGATGTGCTGCTGCACGGTGTTGCGACGATCGATATTGCGCGCGATCTCGCTGTACACCTTGTTCCACGGGCGTCCGACCTGCGCGCGCAGGTAGCGGCGCAGGGGATTCAGATTCTCGTTCAGGCTGCGATATCCGTAACCCGCACGCATGCCGAGCTGTGGCGGTCCTTCGAAATCCCGCCGTCGTCGAGCAGCAAACGAGCCGTCGCTTTTCCCCTTGCGGGGACGCTCGACGATGACTTTGAACATATCCTCACGCATAACCGATCCCCAGAAAGCAAAAGCCCCCGGCAAAAAAATTTCTGCCGAGGGCTTCGGTGCGCTCGGCCAGGCGAATGCGCGATTCGCCGGGCCTGCAGCCTGGGAATCAGCGCGTCATGTAGACGTCGAGTTCGAAATTTTCACGGTACGCTCCATCGAGAGGCGCGCAGAATACTCGCGGCCATTGCGAAGTCAAGCCAGGATCGATCAGGGGACCTTCCATGCCATCGGCCATCACGTTGTCCGGCAGCTGCCTGTGCGGAGCCGTCAAATATCGGATCGCGGGTGACCTGCTCATCTCGATGAACTGTCACTGCTCGATGTGTCGCAAGGCGCATGGCGCCGCATTTCGTTCCGGCGCGATCATGAACGTGCAGGAATTCGCGTGGACGCAGGGCGAGGAACTGGTCGCGGACTATCGTTCCTCCGCACAAAACCATCGCCTGTTCTGCCGGACCTGTGGCTCCCACATGCTCGCGCGCTCCGATGCTCATCCCGCGATCGTCAGCGTGGCGATCGGGACGGTCGATGGCGATCTATCAGTCAGTCCGCGGCAGCATTGGAATGTCGCTTCCAAGCCTCGTGGTTCGAGATCACTGATGAGCTGCCGCAATTCCCGGTGGTGCCGACGCGCTGATCAGCGCAGCGTCTTGGCGACGCGAATCCCGATCGAATCGTCGCGATGCGTGGGCGGGTAGGGGATGCGCTCGGCGATGCGCCCATTGTGAGCGAGCGAACCCCACGAACCGCCCTTGGTGAGTCGACGCGCACAGTCGCTGGCGCTGTAGCAGTCTTCGACCCACTCCTGCACGTTGCCGATGATGTCGTAGACGCCGAACCCGTTCGGCTCGAGCGACCCGACCGGTGAGGTATTGAGCCGGCCGTCGGCGCAGTCCATTGGATCGAAGACTTTGTAACCGCTCGTGTCCATGCCGGCGTACTTCTGCATCGTCGTGTGGTCGAACAGGTTGGCGTACGGGCAGCCCTGCGCCTGGTCGTCGCCCCACGGATAGATCAGGTTCTGCGTCGCGCCGCCTCGTGCAACGTACTCCCACTCGATTTCGGTAAGCAGGCGGTAGCCGCCCTTGGTTTGTGTGTTGAGCCAGGCGATGTACGCCTGCGCCTCGTCCCAGTTCACGCACGCGACGGGATGATCGCCGGCCTGAGTAAAGCCCGGGTCGCGAAACGTCGTGACGGCGTCGGTCTGCCAGTCGCCGCGCTTGCGACGATCGGTGAGGCAATCGCCGCCGACGGGCCGGTTGGTTGCACGCACGAAGGCTTCGTACTGATCGCGCGTGATCTCGTACCGACTGACAGCGAACGGCTGGCTGATGGCAACCCTGCGCTCGGGTAGTTCATCGGCATTGCGAAACTTGTCGTTGGCGCTGGCCCCGACGATCGCCGTGCCGGCCGGTATGACAACCATCTCGGGGCACTGCTCGCAGTCGCGTGTGCGCGTCGAGGTGCATCCGCAAACGACAATCGACACGAGTAGCAGCAGGCGAAACATGCAGACAATCTTACCGAAGCCTGCGCGCCTTGTTAGCATGCGCCGAGGATTTTGAGCAGGATCCGCCATGAGAATAATCGTGCTTCTCCTTGCACTTCTTGCGCCAGCTGCGTTCGGTGCGGCCGACGACGCGAAAAATCCAGCGGACACTCCGGAGTCCATACGCGCGAAACAGGATCTGCTCTGGGCGCGCATGGAGGACTCCGTCCACACGATCGTGCGTGAGACAGACGCTGTTGTCGGCGTCGCGATTCTGGATCTCACCGATCAGCGTGCGTTCTACCTGAATGCCGATGCGATCTATCCGACGGCGAGCACAATCAAGATTGCGGTGCTCGCGGAGCTTTATCGTCAGCACGAGCGCGGCTCGGGAGCGAAGCTCGGCGATCTCTATACCGTCAACGCGAAGGACGGTGTCGGCACCGAGGGGATTCTGCAGTCGATGTCGGCGGGCGTTTCGCGCATCACGAATCGCGATCTCGCGTTGCTGATGGTTTCGCTGAGTGACAACTCGGCGACCAATGTTCTCATCGACCGCGTCGGGATGGACAACGTCAACTCGTGGCTCTCGCAGCTCGGGCTGGAGCGCACGCGCCTGCGGCGTCACATGCTCGACGTCAAGGCGGCGCAGGAAGGGCGAGAGAACACGTCGACGCCACGCGAGCTCGTGACGATGCTTCGGGCAATCCACGAAGGACGCGTATTCGGCAAGGCGACCACGGAAGAATTCTTCAGGATGTTGAGCACGCAGAAGTCGAGCTACATTCCGCGCCACTTGCCGGCAGACCTCATGATCGCCAACAAACCCGGCAATCTGGACGCCGTGCGTAACGACGCCGGCATCATCTTCGTGCCCGGCCGCCCGTTCGCCATCGCCGTGATGACCACCTTCGCCACCGACGGTGTCGAAGCGGAGGAGAGCATCGGGCGCATCGCCCAGGCCGCCTGGAGTTACTTCGAGCGCGTGGGCAAGAGCTCATCGCTCGGGCGGCTGGTGCGATAGGTCGATGGATACTGGATATCCACACAGTCAATGCGCTACTGTGTGGCCATGGGCGGCCGAGTACGCGTTCGTTACGACCCGCAAGAGTCCGGGTGGATCGGGATCAGCAATTCCTGGGAGATGATTGCGCGCATCGACTGTCGCGCAGGCGGCGCGCAGCGCGCGTTCACGGAGCTGTGTCAGAGCTTCGAGCGTGCGGGTTGGCAGCTCGAAGGACGCAAGTTCGACTGGCAGTACGTGAACAAGGGCGGCCTGCGCTGGGAAATCCGCATCGGCGTGCTCGGCCCCGGCGAGAGAATACGAAAGAGCTTCGGCGATCCGTACTGAGCTTCATGGAGATCAGCCAATGACATCCTGGACGCTGCATTTCCTGGTCCCGATCATCCTGATGAGTCTGAGTGCGCTGGTGATCATGGCGCTGGGTACGCTGCACCTGGTCTATACATTTCGCGGATCGAAGCTCACCCCGCGCGATGCGGCGCTGCAGGCACGCATGGCCGAGGTCCCTCTGGTCATCACGCGGCAAACGACGGTGTGGCGTGCGTGGGTCGGATTCAACGCCAGCCACAGCATGGGTGCGATTCTGTTCGGGCTGATCTACGGCTTTTTGAGCAACGCTTATCCCGAGATCCTGTTCAATTCGCCGTTCCTGCTGGTCGTCGGGCTCGCGATGCTGGGGGGCCTGGCCGTACTCGGTAAGGTGTATTGGTTCCGGATTCCGTTCGGCGGCATTGTCATTTCGTTGGCGTGCTATCTGGCCAGTATCGCGACGTGGTGGTGGCCTTAGCGCTGTTCGCGCACGAACTTGAGATTGAGCCGTTCGCCGTCCCATTCACGGACGCTCTGCATCGCGTAGCCTTCAGCCCAGAAGTCGATGGCAGCGCCGGCGAGCTCGCCGGGAATGTAGCCCGCGCCTTCCTCGTCGAGCGAAATGGAGACCTGGAAGGTGGCTCGCTCGCCCCGCATTTCACTCGCGGTCAACTTCCGCAGAGGTTTGCCGGTTGCTGCGTCGAGTGCGCGCACCTCGACTCCTGGGTCGCGCCGCAGGCGTATCGTCATGTCGAGAACCGGCGCTGCGAATGCGATCCGCTCGCGGTACATCGCATAGCCCGGCTTGTAGACGGTCATGACGAAATCGCGCGGCTCGAGCCCGGCCATCGCGAATCGCCCGTAGTGATCCGTGCGGTCGAGCGCGCGGCTCTTCGAAGTTTTCGGATCGACGGGCCAGACCGCCAGCTCTGCGTCGGCGATCGGCACCTTGCCGTTGTCCTCCAGGATGCGGCCGGCGAGTTGCGGTGACGCGTCGATATCGAAGACGGTGTCGCCGGCAACCTGGAAGGGACGGCTCTTGTACCCGTCGATCACGATCGTGTACTCGCCGGGCGGCACGTCGTCGATCACGTACTGCCCGGTGGCTGTGGTCCTCGCCCCGTACATATGGAAATCGTCCTGAGGTTCGGCAGGCCGGGGTTCCAGCCACACTCCCGGGATCGGTTTGCCGCGCTGCGTAACGCGGCCCGAGACTCGTGCGCCGCGCGGGAAATCCAGGTCGATCGTCATGTCCGCGTTCACGGGCACCTCGATCATTCGTGCGAGTTGCTTGCGCATGTTCACGTCAGCCGACAGTCGTCCGCGTCCCGGTCGCGCGTCGCGCAACTCGTACTCGCCCCGCTCGTTGATCGATGCTTCAGTGCCGAGAGCTTCGCCTTCAGGCGTCAGCGTGATGCTGAGCTGCTTCATATCCTCGGGCCGCAAACCAGTGACCCTGCCGCGGATGATGCCTCCTGAACGCAGAGCGAGAATGACGCCGTCGATGCGCTCGCTCTCCGCAATCGTGAACTCGCGTGTCGCGTTGCCGCCGGGTCCGCGGCCGGTCAGGCGATAGGTTCCGGGCTCGAGGCTGTCAAACGAAAACTCGCCGGCGTCATTGGTACGTCCTTCGCCGCCGGACGATCCGCGGCTGCCGGTGACCCGGTACAGGCCCGCCCAACCCGCGACCGTGGTTGCACCGTCGCTCGCGGTGAGTCGCCCGGAGATTGCCCCGCCGCCAGACAGACCGATCTCCAGCGGTGCGACGTCGTCGTCGATAGTGAGATCGAGCTCGCGCGCGGCGTACTTCCGTGCGCTGACATCAAGAGTAATTCGCCCGGGCGGAAGACCGTTCAAGACGAACGTGCCGTCCATGCCCGACTGCGTGCTGGGGCGCAGACGAAAGTTACTATCGTAGAAACCCTGGCCGGCCGGGTGATACGTGATGCCGGCGGATGCGATGCCGGTATTCGAAGCCACGTCGTACACGCGACCTCGCACTGCGTAGCCACGGACCAGCGGCAGAAGCACTTCAGACGTCGTCCTGCCCGCAGGCAACTCGACGGACTGAAGGAAGAAGGGCTGATAGCCGGCAGCGGCCGCGATCATCATCCAATGTCCCGGCGGCAACTGCTGCCATTCGAAGCGGCCGTCGTCAGTCTGAAATTTCTGCGGTCCCGGTGTCTCTTGATTCGTGCTTCGTCCCCACTCTGCGAACCGCAGCTCGAACTCGCGCACCGGCTCGCGGGTGGCGGCATCGATGACGCGACCGCGAAACGCACTGAGCGCGGGACTGGAACGGGAGGGCGGCGCGGTGGCCTTGGCTAGCTCCTCTGCGGGCGGCAACGCTGCTGATGCCGGAGCAGTCGAGGTAGAGGAGGGCGCGGGTGCGACCGGCGTCTCGTGTGAACGCAGCGACCACCACGCGACGACGAGGCAAGCGATCACTGCCAGGCTCAGTCCGAACGCGCGACGACCACGGTTCATAGCGCCGACAGAATGATCTGCCACGCTACGACCCGCAAGTCGTTGCGATATCCTCATCGGCCATGAAGAAGAACTGCCTTGGACTCGCATTCGCCGTTGTCGCATGGATATCGATCTGCGTGCCGGCGCAGAGTGCGGAGACGATGATTCATACGGACGACGTCGATCTGTTCTACAAGGTCTACGACGCCGCTGACGGGCACCCGACCGCCGAGCAACTCCAGCGCGACTACCTCGATGCCGGTTCGGAAGGGCTGCACAACCTTGCGAAGCTGCGCAACGTGAGCGGCGTGCGCATCGCCGACACGTTGTCCAAGCATCCTGAGCTCTACGTCAAGGCAAGAGGCTGCACGGCAGCGTTGCCGCGCGTGCGCGAGCGCGTCGAGGTCGCGTTGCGCAACTTGGTGCGTCTCTATCCGCAGGCGCGCACGCCGCCCGTCACGATCGCCGTGGGGCGCGGCAAGCCGGTCGGCGTGGGCAGTCCTGTCACCGGTCTGCAGATCGGCCTCGAAGCGCTGTGCTCGGCGGAATGGATGAACCCGAACGTCGAAGACCGCTTCGTGCACGTGATCGCGCACGAGTACGCACACGTACAGCAGGTGCGCGAGCTCGTCGACGACGAGCACCCGACGGTTCTCGAGCGCTCGCTCATTGAAGGCGCAGCGGAATTCGTCGCCGCGCTGACATCCGGCAAGACCGGGTACGCGCACTTCGACGCGCTGACGAAAGGGCGCGAGCGTGAGATCGAAACTGCATTCGTCGCCGACGTCGACCAGACCGAGCTCTCGCGCTGGGTGGACAACAGCACGATGGAGAAGGGCAACGACCTCGGCTACTGGGTCGGCTACCGCATCTGCAAAGCCTACTACCAGCGCGCCACGGACAAGCGACAGGCGCTACGCGAGATCCTCGAGCTGTCCGATCCGCACGCGTTCCTCGCCAAGAGCGGCTGGCAGCCGGGAATGACCCTGTGAGCATTTTTGCCCGATCTCAGATGTCGGGGAACGGTCTCCTCGTTCGTCTTTCATGCAACCGTGCAGCTCGCCGCCGAGTTGTTTCGGCCCGGGCCCATTTTATTCAGGAGCACCTGCCATGAGTTATATCGACGGTTTCGTGATCGCGGTTCCCAAGGCGAACAAGCAGAAGTTCATCGACCACGCCAACAAGGGCGACAGCGTGTTCGTCGAGCTCGGCGCGACGCGCATCCTCGAATGCTGGGGTGACGATCTGCCGGACGGCAAAGTCACGGACTTTCGTCGCGCAGTGCAGGCGAATGACGACGAGGCCGTCGTCTTCTCGTGGATCGAATGGCCCGACAAAGCCACGCGCGATGCCGCGATGGGCAAGATGGAAGATCTGATGAAGAACGATCCGCGCGTGGGCCCCGAGAGCAACCCGATGCCGTTCGACGGCAAGCGGATGATTTACGGCGGCTTCGCGCCGATCGTGACGTTGGAGAAGTAACGGCACGCCTCCGCCCCGAGCGGGTGGAGGCGTACCTTGCGCGGCTATGGCTGAACGAAAGGTAGTTGCCGCCGCCTGTCTGGCGCTGTCGCCGCTGTTCGCCCACGGCGACGTGACACCCGCGCGGCTCCGCGAGGACAAATACTCGATCGAGAGTCTGCTGGAAGTTCCGGGCGACCTGGAGCATCGCCGATACGACGTTCACTGCGACGTACACGTCCAGAGCACCGGTCGGCCCGGCTACTGCAGCTGCTATGCGCTGGATGCGACCGTTCCGCGGAAACTCGTCGACGCAGTCAGCCGGGCCGGCATCCATTCGCGATTCGTGCCGGCGACGCGCGATGGTGAGCCGATCGACATTCACATGACGGTCATGGTCAGGGTCCTGATCACCCCGCGCGAGTCGCTGGTCCTGACCCTCCCGAACAACGGTATCGAGTACGCGCGCTATGGCCTGTTATATCTCGCTCCGCAGCGCCTCAATGAATTCTATTGGGGCGGTGGCGAGCCTTACTTCAACGACCATGTATCGAACCCGGACGTTTTGTTATGGCAGGAGTTCTGGATCGACGAGCACGGCGCCGTTACCGATACACGCCTGACGAATCGCTCGGGTGCATCAGCGGCGGTCGTGAAAGAATTCGGTGAGTCGGTAGCGAGAATGCAGTTCATCCCCGGGTTCTTCGGCGGCAAGCCAGTGCCGATGCACTATGCGGAGCCGGTGTCCTCGGGCAATTGAGCCGGCGATCACCATCTCCACACCTGGTCGTACTCACCAAACAACCGCGGCAATTGGTTGCGGGACATCAGCACGATGCCTTCGAGCAGCTTGCATTCCATCA
>Ga0207674_10000477_pt1 | contig 52707 bp, 43 predicted proteins | sample KBSCornC72_FD_184303 | JGI IMG/M metagenome (GOLD analysis project Ga0207674, IMG submission 184303) | Corn rhizosphere microbial communities from Kellogg Biological Station, Michigan, USA - KBS Corn C7-2 (SPAdes) (version 2) | ecosystem: Host-associated > Plants > Roots > Rhizosphere > Soil ... | reverse complement strand
GGGAGCGGTGAAGAACTGGGCCGAGCTCCAGCGGAGCTACGAGTCGTTCTTCTGCATCGTGGATTACCACGCGATCACCATTCCCTACGAGCCCGAGGACCTTCGCGTGCGCACGCGCGAGATGATGGTGTCGCTGCTCGCCGCCGGCCTCGATCCATCGAGGTCGACCATCTTCGTCCAGTCGATGGTTCCGGAACATACCGAACTCGCCTGGATATTCAACTCGGTCACGCCGCTCGGAGAGCTCGAGCGACAGACGCAGTACAAGGACAAGGCCTCGCGGATGGAGAGTGTGCCGGCCGGGATCCTCAACTATCCCATCCTGCAGGCGGCGGACATCCTGCTGTATCGCGCGGATCTCGTGCCGGTGGGGGAGGACCAGGTGCAGCACCTGGAGCTCTCACGCGAAATCGCCCGCCGATGGAACGCCAGATTCGGCGACGGCTTCTTCCCCGAGCCGCAGGCCAAGCTCACGCCGACGCGTCGCATCATGGGGCTCGACGGCAACGCGAAGATGTCGAAGTCCATGGGAAACACCGTCGGCCTGCTCGAGCCACCGGAGTCCATCTGGGAAAAATTGCGGCCCGCGGTCACGGATCCGGCGCGCGTGAGGCGAACCGATCCCGGCACGCCCGAGGTCTGCAACATCTACCACTTGCATCGAGCGTTCAGCCCGCCCGACGTCGTGGCGCACGTGGAGACCCAGTGCCGGACGGCGGGCTGGGGATGCATCGAGTGCAAGAAGGTCCTCTTCGAGCACATGAACAAGGAGCTGGCGCCGATTCGCGCCCGCTCCGTGGAGATCCGTGCGCGCCCGGAGATCGTGGACCAGGTGATCGGCGACGGAGCCGCGACCGCGCGTCGAGTGGCGAGCGAGACGATGCGCGAGGTCAAGCTGCGCATGGGCCTCATCTGACGCGGGCGAGCCCGACTGCGCAGACCGCACGCATCTTGCACGAATTCCGTCGCCCCCTACCGAGAGCAGTCGATGGCAAACCAGAAGGGTTCAGGCTACGTCACCACGATGGTCTGCGTGACATGTGGCGCGGAACAGTTCTTCGACGATGCGGTGCCGGCTAGCCTCACATGCTTCAAGTGCCAGTCGACGGTGTTCCGGCAGTTCACGACACCCACCGCGCGCGACGAGGCGGCCATCGCGACGCTCGAGGAGCAGGCGCGCAGCATGTCGTACGGCGACGCGTCACCGGGTACGTCGGCGGACGACGTGCGGGACCTCGAAACCTAACGAGTTCCCGACGGTCCCGAGGCCACGTGAGCTCTCCGCGGCGTCTGGTCGTCGATCTCGCAGCCACTGCTCCAAGCTGGGCGCTCCCGTCGTGGGCCGAAGCGGCCATTCTGAGCGCCGCTCCCGCTGACTGGGATGTCCATTTTGTCCGCGATCTCACCGTCTCGGACGGCGATGGCACCGGCGCCGTCAGCGCCGAGGCGCTTGGCGCGGTGGCCGACGCGGAGGTCTACTTCGGGCACGGGCTCGCGCCGACCCTGTTCGCTGCGGCGCCGCGGCTGAGATGGGTGCAAACCGCGGCCGCGGGTGTTGCGAGCCTGCTGTTTCCGGCCATGCGGGACAGCGATGTGAGGCTGACCAACTCCGCGGGTGTGATGGGAGACACCATCGCCGAGCACGTGCTCGGCGGTGTCATCTATCTGCTTCGCTCCTTCGACATCGCGGTTCGGAACCAGGACCAGCGGCACTGGGACAAGCTCGGATTCGCGGCAACGGATACGACGATCCGGGAGCTGAACGAGTGCCGCGCGCTGATAATCGGTACCGGTGGCCTCGGCGGCGCCATTGGCTGGCGACTGTCGGTCCTCGGCCTGCGGTGCGTCGGAGTGCGGAGGCGGCCCGAGTTAGGCGCGCCGACCGGGTTTGATCGAGTCATCGGACCTGACGGTCTGGATGCCGAGCTTCCCACGGCGGATATCGTCGTCCTCGCGACGCCGCTCACGTCAGGCACCGATACGATTTTGACAAGTGCACGGATGGATTGCCTCCCGCCCGCCGCAATCGTCGTAAATGTGGCGCGCGGTGCACTCCTGGATGAGACGGCTCTCACACATCGTCTCGAGCGCGGGAGTCTGCGTGGCGCGGTGCTCGATGTTTTCCGGGAGGAGCCGCTCCCGCCGACCAGCCCACTCTGGGGGCTGCGGCAGGTGCTCCTGACCCCGCACGTGGCAGCCATCTCGCCTCGTCGGTTCTGGGAACGCGAGCTGGAACTGTTCCTCGACAACTGGGCGCGATACCGGCGCGGTGAGCCGCTCCGGAACCTCGTCGACAAGGACGCGGGCTACTGAATCCCGTACAACTCTGATTCATGGAAAAGATCATCAAGGCGGCGGTCGATCGTGGGGCGTCGGACCTGCATATCAAGGCAGGCGACGTCTTCCGCGCACGTATCGATGGCCGGCTCGTCGCGCTCACGAAGCAGGCGCTCACTCCTGAGCAGACGAAGGCGATCGCGCTCCGGTTGATTCACAACGAGGAAGTCAGACAGCGCATCGACAGCATTCTCGACTACGACTGCTCGTGGGGCGTGGCGGGCGTCGGTCGATTCCGCGTCAACATCCTGCGGCAGCGGTCGAGCTTCATGATCGTGATGCGGGTGATTCCATTCACCATCCCGACCGTCGAAACGCTGCAGCTCCCGCCGGTGATTTCATCGTTGGCCGAGGCTGAGCGCGGGATGGTTCTCGTTACCGGCGTGACCGGCTCCGGAAAATCCAGCACGTTGGCGGCGATGGTGCAGTCGATCAATCAGAACATGCACAAGCACATCGTCACGCTCGAGCAGCCGATCGAGTTCCTGCACCGCGACATCAACTCATCGATCACGCAGCGGGAAGTCGGCATCGACACGGACAGCTTCCGCGATGGTCTGAAGGCAGCGCTCCGTCAGGACCCTGACGTCGTCCTGATTGGCGAGATGCGCGATTCCGAGACGATCGACACGGCGCTCAAGGCGGCCGAGACGGGGCACCTGCTCATGTCCACCCTGCACACGCCCGACGCCGTCACGACGATCATGCGCATCATCGCCATGTTCCCGCCTGAGGAGCAGGACGTCGTGCGGATTCGCATTGCAGAGTCACTCAACGCGGTCATTTCGCAGCGGCTCCTGCCGCGCAGGGACGGGAACGGCCGCGTGGTCGCAGCGGAGGTGATGGTCGTGACGCCTGCGATCCGCGATCTGATTCTCGAGTCCCGCATTGGGGAGATCCGCGACTTCATCGCCGAGGGCCGCGAGACCTATCAGATGCAGACGTTTGACCAGCACCTGGTCGACTTGGTGAACGCCGACAAGGTATCTTTCGAGATCGCGAAAGCGGCGTCGACGCGCCCAGCAGACTTCGAGCTTCAGATGAAGGTGCTGAACAGCGGTCCCGAGACGTCGAACGGACATCACGACGACGACACCGAGGGCGGGATCATGGGACTCGTGCCGACCGCACTGGCCGAATCGGACTCGCCGCCCGAAAAACGAGGGAAGAAACGGTAAAATGCTCAATCTGCGCGGCGTAATCGCACCGGTGGTGACGACGTTCGAGGATCGAAACGAAGCGGTTGACCTCGATGCCTTCGCAACCAACCTCCGGGTGTACGCCGCGGCGGGATTGAGCGGAATCGTGGTGTGTGGCTCCACTGGTGAAGCGGCGCTCCTGGACGAAGACGAGCGCCGCTCGCTCATCGAACACACCCGCAGTGAGGTGCCGAGCGACATGCTCGTCATCGCGGGCACCGGAGCAGAGTCGACGCGCCAGTGCGTCCAGCGGTGTCGCGTCGCAAGCGATCACGGCGCGCACGCCGTGCTTGTCGTCGCGCCGCACTACTACAGTTCGGCCATGACGCCGGCCGCGCTCGACGCGCACTATCGACGTGTCGCTGACGAGAGCCCGCTGCCCGTGCTGCTGTACAATATCCCGAAGTACATGCACTTCGCACTGGAGCCGGATCTCGTCGCCCGACTCGCGTCGCACGAGAACATTGTCGGCATGAAGGACAGTGCCGGAGACCTAACGCGGCTTGGCGGCTATCTGCAGTCGCAGAGCGAGAGCTTCACTGTGCTCACCGGCCATGGCGGGACGTTCCATCAGGCGTTGGCGCTCGGCGCGCGAGGGGGCATACTCGCGATCTCGCTGTTCGCCGCGGAGTTGACAGTCGAGATCTACGACAGCTTCACGGCGGGCGATCGTGACGCATCGGCGGAAGCACAACGATCCGCTGCTCCGCTCGCGGCCGAAATCGTGGGTCGGATGGGGGTGGCCGGCGTGAAGGCGGCGATGGACCGTGTCGGACTGAACGGAGGTCGGGTTCGTGCTCCGCTGATGCCGCTTGGCATCGAGGACGAAGCGCGCGTCGATGCCCTGCTACGGGACGCGCGGGTGACGGCGGCGGTGTAACGCGAGTGTCCGCGCCGCCGGTGCAATCGGCGGAGCGATCCGCGGCGCGTGCTGAGCACGCGCTCGACATCGTGCGGGTGCTGGCGCGTGAGCCACGGCCGGCCGGCAGCGAACCGGAGGCGCACGCTCGCTCGTATTGCGCGGAGCGGCTTCGCGCCGCGGGGTTCGTGGTGCAGGAAGAAGCGTTCGAGTATTCCGCGTTTCCCGGTCGATGGGGCACGCCGGCTGGTGGACTCGTGGCGCTCGCGGTGCTCGTGGCTGCCGCGGCGGCCGGCCGGGCAGACAGGGCCGGAGTCGCCCTCCTTCTTCTCGCGTTAGGTGGGGCTCTCGTGGGGGCCGCGGTGCGGTGGCTGTCCCGCACGGGAGTGCTCGCGTTTCCGATGCTGCGCCGGAGCGGCGTGAACCTGGTCGCGATTCGAGGTGACCGGTCGCCCAACGAGTCAATGCTCTGGCTGATGGCGCATCTCGACTCCAAGTCACAGCCGGTTCCCATTCTCGCGAGAGCGGCGGGGATCACCCTCGTCGGGGCCGTTTGGATTGCCGGCCTGGTCGTCGGCGCGACACAACTCACGTGGACTCATCTCCACGTGGCTGACAGTTGGCTCGTGTTGGCCGTGCTCGCGGTCGTGGGAGCCATTCCGGTCATTGCCACGACGGTCGGCGCGAAATCTCCCGGCGCACTGGACAACGCAACCGGCGTCGCCACCGTGCTCGCCGCGGTGGAGGAGGCGCGCCACTCGCCGTGTGGCGTCTGCCTAACAAGCGCCGAGGAGCTCGGGCTCGCGGGCGCGCGGGCCTGGGTGTGGGCGCGGCCTGACGGTCCGGGCGTCGCCATCAACTGCGATGGGGTCGACGACCGTGGCGCGACAACCTGCATGTATACGGGTCCGCGACCCGACGCACTCGTGGCGTCCGTGCTCGCTGCATCAGCGCGGGCCGGCTCTCGAATGCGCGCACATCGGCTCCTGCCCGGTGTACTCACGGACGCTGTCGCGCTGGCCGACGTTGCATGGAGCGTGGTGACACTGAGCAAGGGGGGAGTGCGTACGTTGGGGCGCATTCACACGCCACGTGATCGCGCTGAACAGCTGAACGGCACGGGTATGGCCGAGGTTGCCCGTGTGATCGCCGATCTCCTCGAGACCAGAACCTGAATTTCCACTCCACATGGAAGTCTTTCTCTTCGCCGTCGTCCTGTTGGTGTCGCTTTTCCTGATTCCGCTCGGACTTCCGGGGACGTGGATCATGGTCGGATCGGCGATCGGCTACGACGCGATCGTCGGCGGAGATCCCATCGGATGGGTGACGATTGCGGCGACGGCGGTGCTCGCGATCATCGCCGAGATCTTCGAGTTCTCGCTGTCGGCGCGTTACACGAAGAAGTACGGCGGCTCGAGGCGAGCCGGCTGGGGCGCGATCATCGGTGGCATCGTGGGTGCGATCGTTGGCGTGCCGGTGCCGATCATTGGCTCGGTGATCGGCGCCTTCGTCGGCTCCTTCATCGGAGCGCTCGTGGCCGAGTACACTCGGCGCGAGGCGACGGCCGGCACGGCGACACGTGTGGCGACCGGCGCGCTCATTGGCCGCGTGGTCGCCGCCGCCATGAAGACCGGGATCGGCGTCGTGATCGCTGTGTGGCTGGTGGCTGCAGCGGCGGTCTAGCGACGGCGGTATCAGACGGAGACGGGAGAGAACTGAAGACAGCAGACAGCAGGTTGCAGATGGCAGAGGCCACTGTTCCTCTGCCCTCCGCCATCTGACTCCTGCCGTCTATCGTCTTCGGTTGTCTGCTGTCTGCCGTCTCGGCTGCTGGCCCTCCAGCGATGCTAACGACAGTCGGTTGACGCGCCGGATCCTGAAAGTAGATTCAATCAACGCCCCGCCCGAGCCGGGGCGTTTTTTTGTGCCGCCCTGCGACCTCCTGACGGAGCACCATGTTCGATACCAAAACGCGCACGCTCGTCGTCGTCGGCGCCCAGTGGGGAGACGAGGGAAAAGGAAAGCTCGTCGATGTGCTCGCCGAGCGCGCCGACTGGGTCGTGCGGTATCAGGGCGGCGCCAACGCCGGCCACACCGTGCACATCGGCGACGCGAAGTTCATCCTGCGCCAGATTCCGAGCGGCATCCTGCACGCGGGCGTGCGATGCGCGGTGGGCAACGGCGTCGTGCTCGATCCGGACACGCTGTTCTCCGAAGTCGACCGTCTCGTTGCCGACGGCATTGACGTCGAAGGGCGACTCTACATCAGCGACCGCGCTCACCTCGTGCTCCCGTATCACAAGCTGCTCGACGGCGAGAGCTCCGCGAGCAAGGAGATCGGCACCACGGGTCGAGGAATCGGGCCTGCGTACGAGGACAAGGTCGCGCGCCGAGGCGTTCGCGTTCTCGACCTGCGTCATCCCGCCCGCGTTCGGCAGCTCGTGGAGCGCGGCGTCGAGCACGCCAACGGGCAGCTCGCGCGCTTCACGGATCGCAGGGCCGATGCCGACGCCACCATGCAGCTGCTCGAGCGTATCACACCACGGCTGCTCTCACTGTCGGAGGACGTGGGACTTTGCGTGCACCAGGCGATCGAATCCGGTGCGGCGGTGTTGCTGGAAGGTGCACAGGGCTCGCTGTTGGACATCGATCACGGGACGTACCCATTCGTGACGTCGAGCAACACGACGTCCGGAGGCGCCGCGATCGGCGCTGGTATCGCACCCACGGCGATCGACGCCGTGCTCGGCGTGGTAAAGGCGTACACGACGCGGGTGGGCCATGGTCCGCTGCCGACGGAGATTCCGGGCGCCCTGGGCGAGCGCATTCGTGAGCTAGGCAACGAATTCGGCGCCGTGACGGGCAGGCCTCGGCGCTGCGGATGGTTCGACGCCGTGGTCGTTCGCTATGCGACGCGCGTCAACGGCCTGAGCGGTCTCGCGGTGACGAAGCTGGACGTTCTGGACACCCTCGATCGAATCGCGATATGCACCGGCTACCGGGTGGGCGACGACGAGTATCGCGAGTTTCCCGGCGATGTGACCGCGCTGGAGCACATCGAGCCGCTCTACGAATGGTTCGAAGGGTGGCAGCAGTCGACAAGCGAAGCCCGAACGCTCGAAGCACTGCCCGCCAAGGCCCGTCGATATCTGGACCGCATTCGCGAGCTGGTCGCGGCACCGATCGTGTACGTGAGTGTCGGGACACGGCGAGACCAGATCATCGGCCTCGAATAACCGGGCATCGGGAAGCGTGAATCGAGTGAACGACGTCGTGATCGTCGGGGCGGGGCCGTGCGGGCTCGCGGCGGCCATCTCTGCCCGGCGTGCCGGGCTCGACGCACTCGTGTTCGACGCCGAATGTATCGTGAGCTCGATCACGCAGTACCCGACGTACGCGACCTTCTTCTCGACCGCCGAAAAATTGTCGTTAGGCGGGCTGCCGTTCGTCACGGCTGGCGAGAAGCCGTCGCGGCGCGACGCGCTGGCGTACTACCGCGCCGTGGTCAGGTACTTCGACATTCCCGTGCGGCAGTACGAGCGAGTCACGCGCATCGAGCGCTGCGACGGGGCGTTCGTCGTGCGCACGAACCGACGTGGTATCGAGCACGCCACGGACGCGCGCGCGGTCATCGTCGCCACCGGCTACTGGGGATCACCAAATCGGTTAGGCGTACCCGGAGAGGATCTGGCGCACGTCACGCACGCGTACCACGAGGGCCACTACGCGTTCCAGCAGAACGCCGTGGTCGTCGGTGGCGGCAACTCGGCGGCGGAAGCAGCGCTCGATCTCTGGCGCGCGGGCGCGCGCGTGACACTCGTTCATTTCGGCCCCACGTTCGACAAGAAGATCAAGCCGTGGGTGCTTCCGGATTTCGCGAATCGCGTGGCCGAAGGAAGTATCACGGCAATCTGGAACAATCGCGTCGTCGAGATCGGGCCCGAAAACGTCACACTCCGCTCTACCGATGGTACCGCGTCAGCGATTCCGGCGGACCATGTATTCCTCATGACGGGGTTCGCGCCGAGCGTCGATCTGCTTCGACAGGTCGGCGTGACGATCGATTCGGCGACGGGAATTCCGCGGCACGATCCCACGACCCTCGAGACTGACGTGCCCGGGGTCTTCATCGCCGGTGTCGTGAACGCCGGTTACGACGCCAACAAGGTGTTCATCGAGAACGGCCGCTTTCACGGCGACCAGATCGTGGCCAAGCTGCTCGGGAAGCCGGCACCGGCGCCGGCGAAAATCAGCCGGGATCTGGATTCCTAGCCGATTACATTTCGGGTTCGCCCTCGCCCAACCAACCTCGCGCCCAGATCAGGCCCGGTCATGGCTAGCGTGTCCGCACATCCCGATGTGATGGAAAAGCTCGTGTCGCTCGCGAAGCGACGCGGATTCATCTTCCAGTCCTCCGAGATCTACGGCGGCACGGGATCGGTGTGGGATTACGGGCCACTCGGCGTCGAGCTCAAGAAGAACGTCAAGGACCGCTGGTGGCACGCGATGGTCCGCGCCCGCGATGACATTGAGGGACTCGATGCCGCGATCCTCATGCATCCGCGCGTCTGGGAAGCGAGTGGCCACGTCGCCGGGTTTACCGATCCGCTGATCGACTGCCGGAACTGCAAGCGCCGCTTTCGCGCGGACGATCCGGCGATCAAGGGCACCCCCGGCGCGCCGGACGCGCAGTGTCCGGTGTGCGGATCGAAGGGGACGTTGAGCGAGCCGCGGATGTTCAACCTCATGTTCAAAACGTTCATGGGGCCGGTCGAGGAGAGCGCGGCGATCGTGTATCTGCGCCCCGAGACGGCGCAGGGCATCTTCGTAAACTTCCTCAACGTTCAACAATCGACGCGACAGAAGATACCGTTCGGGATTGCGCAGATTGGCAAGGCGTTCCGCAACGAGATCACGCCGGGGAATTTCATTTTCCGGACGCGGGAGTTCGAGCAGATGGAAATGCAGTTCTTCGTCGAGCCGGGGACGGACGAGGAACACTTCGAGTACTGGAAGGCTCAGCGCATGGAGTGGCACCGGTCGCTCGGGCTCGCTCCGGATCGCCTGCGCTACAAGCCGCACGAGCAGCTGGCGCACTACGCGCGCGCCGCGGCCGACATCGAGTTCGATTTCGGCGGATCGTTAGGCTACCAGGAGATCGAGGGTATTCACAATCGTTCGGACTTCGATCTCGGTCGGCACCAGGAGTATTCCGGCAAGAAACTGGAATACTTCGATCAGCCGAGGAATCGCCGGTACATCCCCTATGTGATCGAGACATCCGTCGGAGCGGACCGCACGACGCTTGCCTTGCTGGTGAACGCCTACCGTGAGGAAGAGGTGCCGGGTGAAACGGAAGGCCGGACGGTGCTCGGCCTCTCGCCGTCTATCGCGCCGATCAAGGCGGGCGTCTTTCCGCTGGTGAAGAAGGACGGCATGCCCGAGATGGCCGAAAAAGTCGCGAACGACCTGCGGCGGGCTTTCCCGATCTTCTACGATGATGGCGGTGCGATCGGGCGGCGCTATCGCCGTCAGGATGAGGTGGGTACGCCGTTCGGCATCACCATCGATGGGCAGTCGACGCAGGACGGCACGGTGACGGTCCGCGATCGCGACACACTTCAGCAGGTCCGTGTGGCCGCCGACCAGCTCCGCGGCTACATCGCCGAGCGCATCGGTACCACCGAGTAGCGGGTAGGCCCCACATGGCCGATCTCACGCTCGCGGTGCTCCGTCAGGGCGGCGAGGCCTTCATGGAGGCGGTGTCGCGCGAGCAGTACCTGGCGGCTTCCGGCCACAAGCCTAACGCGGAGCTGCGCCCCATCTATGCCCGGTTCGCTCAGGTACTCGGACGGGGCGCGCTCGAGCTCACGCGCGACGCGTTTCGCACGGCGACACCGGGCAGTGAGGACTCGCGCTCGGCCCGGGCGCTGCTGGATTGGCAAGTGGAATACCAGGCCTCGCGTGAGCTCGCCGAGCTCGACGAACGGCTGATCGACTGGGAAGCAAACTCCGTGATCCGTCTTGCCGACGGACGCGAGGTGCCCTACCAGCGCGCTCCGGTGGAGATGGCCACCGACCCCAATCGCGATCAACGACTCGCGCTCGATGATGCGCGCGCATCGCTCGTGGAACGCGAGCTGGCGCCCATGCGCGCCGAGCGCCTCCAGCGCGAACGCGACCTCATCGAGGCGCTCGACGTTGCGCCGAGCTACGTGGCCGCATTCGAAGCGCTGTCAGGGATCGAGCTCGGCGCGCTCGCCTCGGAATGCGAGCGCTTCCTGAGTGACACGCAGTCGATGTGGTCCGAGGTTCATGCCGAGGCCGTACGGAAGCACCTGGGGCTCCGGCCCGGCGAAGCCACACGCGCCGACGCGCTGGCGCTCATGCGCGCGACGCGATTCGATCCGTACTTCCCGGCGGCGGACATGGAGCCGGCGGTTCGTCGACAGGTGACGGAGATGGGTGCCAGCCCGGTTGCCGAAGGGCGAATCATTTACGACCTCGCGCCGCGGCCGGGGAAGCGGTCGAGGGCGTTCTGCGCGCCGGTACGCATCCCGCGTGAGGTCTACCTCGTGCTGCTTCCCCACGGCGGCGCGACCGACTACCGCACCCTGCTGCACGAGCTTGGGCACGCGCTGCATTTCGGCAATATGCGGGACGATCTGCCATTCGAGTACCGGTGGCTCGGTGACAACTCGATCACCGAGGGCTACGCAATGCTGTTCGACCATCTCCTGCACGATGCCGGCTGGCTGGCCCGCTACTCGGCGTTAGGCAGGGCGCATGTGGGCGAGTATCGGCGAGCGGCGGCGTTCGAGGAGCTCCAGTTCCTTCGGCGGTACGCGGCGAAGCTGGTGTATGAGCTGAAGCTCTACGGCGGCGATACGCCGTGGTCGTCGCTCCCCGACGCGTACGTCGACATTCTGAGCTCGGCCACGACGTTTCGGTATCGCACCGCGGACGCGTTCGTCGACGTGGACCCCCGCTTCTACTCGGCCCGCTATCTCCGCGCGTGGCAACTGCAGGCGGCGCTGCGCGAGGTGCTCACAGCACGGTTCGACGAGGACTGGTACCGGAACCCGCGCGCCGGCCCGTGGGTGGTACGCGAGCTGTTCGCGGAAGGACAGCGCGAGCTCGCGTCCGAGCTGGCCGAACGCGTCGGAGCGCCCGCGCTGTCCTTCCAACCGGTGATTCGAGCGATCGAGGCGGGACTGGCCGCCTAGCGGATCACCCGCCCCAGGCATTGGTGCGGAGCTCTACCCCATGGCCGTCGCGTGTTCGCGCGTCCACATGTTGGTAGGGCATGACTGGCCATGCCGCCGCCGGGTGGTCGGCCCACTCATTTTTTACGGTGCTCGGACTGCCTCCAGCGGCCGCGCCCCGCGATCGAGAACGAAACCGACGACCTTGCCCTCGATGACGTCCACCATGATGCGGCCCGGCTGGCCCATCGCCGCATATGTGTTAGGCGCGGACTGCTTCATCATGCGAATCGCGGGTTGATTCTCGATCTGTAGCATCAACTGCTCGCCGTTCGCGTATATCCGCGCGTTCCGCTTCGACCCGTCCGGCCAGGTGACCTTGTAATTCCCCGACAGTCGGGCGATCTCGTCGGCTGCAATCGGCAAATCCGCTGGCGGTGCTGGCTTGTCCGGAAGCAATGGCAGACCGAAGGCGACCCGGGCGAGATTCTCGGCAACTTCGTCCGAGGGAGCTGGCGCGGTGTTCGACAGCACGACGACGGTCAGCGAATCGTCGGGGTAGTACGCCAGCTCCGAAATGAATCCGTTGATGCCCCCGCCATGATGGATTCGGCGATGGGTGCCGACGGTGTCCATGAAGAGCCCGAAGCCATACTGCATCGGCCGTCCGCTCGTGAGCTTGGCCGGCGTGGTCATGGCCGCCAACGACGACTCCTTCACGAGCTTGCGGCTGTGCAGCAGCCGTGTCCACGCCGCGAGGTCACCGACACTCGAGCAAAGTGACCCTGCTGCGTACGGCAGGTCCATGCTGATGTAGGGGGCGTTGACGATTCCCGTCGGCCGGCCCTCATACCCCTGGGCGCGATGCTTGATGAGTGGCATGACGCTGCAATACACTGTCGAGGTCAGGCCGTTAGGCGCGAACAGCGCATCGCGCAGGTAGTCGCCGTACGGCTTCCCGGTCACTCGCTCGATGATCATGCCGAGTAGGAAGTAGCCGGTATTGTTGTAGTAGAAGTGCGACCCCGGCTCGAATTGCAGCGAGTCGTCCTTCACCGTGGCGATCAAGGAGTCCTTCGACAGGTCGAGGCGCATGACGCGTCCGAATTCCGGGCCGACATCGGTATAGCTCGGAATCCCGGACGTGTGGTTGAGCAGGTGCCTCACGAGGACCCGACGACCGTGGGTCGGCGCATTCGGCACGTACTTCGTCACGTCGTCGTCGAGCGACAGCTTGCCCTGCTCGACGAGCTGCATGATGGCCACCGAAGTGAACTGCTTGGTCACCGACCCGATACGGTAGACCGTGCGGGCAGTGGCCGGAACGTCGTTCTCGATGTCAGCCATTCCATACCCTTTCATCACCAGCGTGTCGCGTCCCCGAATGACGCCCACGGACAGCGCGGCAACCCGGCCACGCTTGATGACCGCATCCGCTATGGAATCGGCGGCATGTGCGACCAATCCGCGATTCGACCGGCCGTCTCGCGTGGACTGAGCCACTGCGGTCGATTGGAGCGCGAACGCGATGAAGGGCAGGGCAGACAACATGATCGTGCGTCGTGTGCGCATCGTCGGCGGGTCTCGAGGTTGTGTGGTGGCGCCACCGGCCAATTTGCTCGCGGTGTCGCATGACGGCCAGCGCCCGGGACGCGCTTTGAATCAATGCGCCACCGTGCGAATCTTCTGCTCCTACGACCCAGCGACTCCACGGTGTTTCGCGCTACGAATTCTTCCCCACACGAACGTGACGGCCACCTCCAAATCCTCCGAAGCGCACGCGATCGATTGGGCGGCCGTCGCTCGCGAGACGGTCGTCCATCTGCAACGCATGATCCGCATCGACACGGTGAATCCGCCCGGTAACGAGCTCGCCGTGGCGCAGTATCTCGACGGCGTGCTCAGAGCCGAGCGGATCGACACGCGTCTGTTCGAGCCTGCGCCGGGTCGAGCTGCGGTCGTTGCGCGGCTCGTGGGAGACGGGACCCGCCGGCCCGTCATCATCATGGCTCACATGGATGTCGTGGGGGTCGAACGCGCGAACTGGACAGTCGACCCGTTCGGCGGCGAAACGCTCGGTGGGTACCTGTACGGTCGCGGGGCGATCGATGACAAGGGGATGCTTGCGGCGAACCTGCAGACCATGTTGCTGCTCAAACGACACGTCATCGACATCGGAGGCAAGCTCGCGCGCGACGTCATCTTCATCGCGAACTCCGACGAGGAGGCCGGCGGAGAATTCGGGATGGGGTGGCTCGTGAGAAACCATCGCGAGCTGATCGACGCGGAGTACGTGCTCAACGAAGGCGGGCGCACGCGAGTCGTCCGCGGCAAACCCCTCTACGTGGCTGTCCAGAACACCGAGAAGGTCCCGTACGCGGTCGCAGTGACGGCGCACGGCCCTGGCGGGCACGCCGCCATTCCACTCGGCGGCAACGCCGTCACGCGACTTGGCCGAGCACTGGCGGCTATCGGCGAGCACCAGGAGCCTGTTCGATTGACGGCGACGACCCGCGAATTCTTTGGTCAGCTCGCGAAGGTCTGGCCCGATCCAGTAGAGCGACGCGCGATGCATGACCTGGCCTCGCGAGAACGGCGCCGAGTGCTGCGCGGCGCCCGCCTGCTCGCCATGACGCCCGTCTTCAATGCGGTGCTGCGAACGGGAATCTCGGCTACAATGGTGAACGGTGGAATTCGCTCGAACGTGATTCCTACGGAAGCCACCGCGCTCCTGAACATCCGGACGCTGCCGGGCCAGTCGATCGACGCGGTGATCTCGCGCCTTCAACGCGTGATCGACGACCCGCGCGTCGACGTGACGATCGTGGACCGCGGCGAGGATGCTCCGGCATCAGACTTTGCGTCGCCGATGTTCGAGGCGATTGCGGAAACCGTGAAGGAGCTCGCTCCGGACATGGTCACGGTGCCATACATGAGCACGGGGGCGACGGACAGTGCGCGCCTCCGGCAGCTCGGGATGCAGGCGTACGGCCTGTTGCCGTTCCCGATGGACCAGGAAGACGAGGACCGGATGCACGGGAACGACGAACGGATCCCGCTTGCGTCGCTAGACTTTGGGACCCGGCTCATGTTCGGCGCGGTCCACCGCGTGGCTCGTTAGGCGCTGGCTCGGGAGCCGGATTGGCGGGTTGCGGCCACAGCAGTGTGGCGTCCGGGCTACATCTGCCGGCAGGCGTCGCCCAGCCGCTCGACACGCGAAAAACGGCCCTCGAGCCAAGCAGCCGCAGTCCGGCCGGGCGTAGGCTGCGGTGACGGCCTTCGACCCACGCTCGTTAGTGTTCGAGCACCTGGCAGATGCAGATGGGCACGCTTGTTGTTACTGGAGGCAGCGTGCCTGAGTTCGGTGCGCCGCCTGCATCGATTCGTTTTTCCATTAGAAAAATTCAACCCTCGGAACATCCCGATGACACGCAATCGCCGCTCTGGCTATTCGCGCATGCTTTCACGTCGTTCGTTCGCGCCAATCGCCGCGTCCATCCTCGTTGTTCTCGCGGGCTGTAAGGAAGGCGGTACTACCGAGCCAAAGAAGGGTCCGACAACCATTACGCTCGACCCCAGTGCACTGACAGTAAAAGTCGGGCAGACCGGGACGGTTTATTCGACCGTGAGGGACGAGAAAGGCGCCCGCATGCCAAGTTTTAGCGGGGTGACGTGGAGCTCGGCAAACTCCAGCGTGGCGTCCGTCGCGAAGTCGGATACGACTGGCGTGGTCACTGGCCTCGCGGTAGGCGACACCCAGATATTGGCGACTATCGGCAGCACCGTCGCCCATATTTCGGTCACAGTCGTCCCCTGATTCTCGGGTGATGTGGCAACGATAGATGACAGGAAAACAGCGGTCGTCACTGGCGCGTCCCGAGGGATCGGGCGCGCCATTGCGCTCCGGTTAGGCACGACCCACCACATCGTCGCGATCGCGCGTACCCAGCGCGAGCTCGAGACGCTCGCCAGTGACGTTCGGTCGGGCGGCGGGTCGTGCGACACGATCGAGCTCGATGTCGCCGATGCGAAGGCGGTCGCTCGCGCGCTCGAGGGCGTCCGTGCCGAGGTACTCGTGAACAACGCCGGCGTCGGGTACATGAAGCCGCTGCTCGAGCTCACGAGCGAAGAGTGGCACGCGATGGTCGACGTGAACTTCAACGCGCTGTTTCACGTGACGCGCGCCGTACTACCGGGCATGGTGGAGCGCGGGCGTGGGCACATCGTGATGGTCGGCTCGATTGCCGGGCGGAGCGCGTTCGTCGGTGGGAGCTGCTACGCCGCGACGAAGCACGCCGTGATGGGCTTCAGCGAATCACTGATGCTCGAGGTGCGCGACAAAGGCGTGAAGGTCAGCGTCGTGAATCCGGGCTCAGTCGCCACGAGCTTTTCGCGACGCGAACGTGACACGAGCTGGATGCTGACGGCCGACGATGTGGCCGAGGCCGTGATGCACGCGCTCGATACGCCGCCGCGGGTGCTCGTGCATCGGATCGAGGTGCGGGCGGCGGCGCCGAAGAAGGGGTAGCGCGTCCTAGCGAAGCAGGAACCGCCACCCGGCTGCGATGGTCGCGGCGATGATGGCGAGAAAAACCCACCAGCGCACCGCGAGGCGTCGCGACTCGCGGCGCCCGAACGCTGACGCGGGAACGACGGCCTGCCTAACGACAATCTCGATCGGGGATTCGATCCCGTCGGCCCGTGCCGTGACGATGGCCCAGCCTTCACCCCGTGCAACGATCCCGCCGTCTTCGCCCACCGACACGACCCCGGCATCACTCGAGCGCCAGGTCACGGGGCGCGCGAGGACGTTGCCGCTCCCGTCGTACACTGTCGCCGAGAGCGCCGCCGTGTCCCCGAGGCGGAGCAGGGACGAGGGTGACTTCACCACGATGGAATGGGCGCGGACCGTGACCACCGTGACGTCGACCTGCCCACGAACCCCGTCGCACGTTGCGCTGATCACGACGCGTCCGGGCGTTCGCGCCGTAACGGTGCCGTTGGCGGCGACGGCGGCGATGGCCGGGTCGCTCGAACGCCATTCGAACGTTCGGTCCTGCTCGACGTCAGCGGTACGAGCCGCCATCCTGGCGAAAGCACGCAATGGCGTCTTCGACCCGACCACTACTGCGGCAGGCGCGCCGTCTATGACGACGGCGACCACCGGTGGCGGCGTGACCGTGATGCTGACCGCCCGCGCGGAGCCTCCCGATTCCGCGACGACGACGGCGACACCGCGGCGCTTCGCGGAGAGAGTGCCATCGTCGCTGACCGAAGCGACGGCAGGGTTACGCGAGGCCCATCGCACCGCGATCTCCATCGGGTGGCCGTGTCGATCGACCGCTCGAGCAGACAGTGGCGTCTTCGTCCCCGCACGCACTTCGGCCGGCGCAACCACCTCGATAGTCCCGACTTCCTGAGCCATGACGACGAGGTCCACCGAGCGCCAAGTCTGACCGGCCGACACGGTGATCGTCGCCGTGCCGACCGCCTTCGCCGTCACCACGCCCGCCACGTCGACCGTGGCAACCTCGGGGTTGGACGACTCCCACTTGAGGCGTGCCGCGTCGATGGCGGCGCCGCCTTCCACCCGCGGCCTGGCGCGGAGAACCACGCAGTCGCCAACCTCGATCGCATCGGGTGGCTGGTCGAGCTCTATGGACGCGATAGCGACGCGTTTTGGCCTGTCGCTCGAGCCGGCGGATGGCGACGCGGAAGGTCCCACTGCCATCTGACTCGGCGTGGTGGTCGGCCGGTGCCTAACGATTTCAGCGAGCCGGCCCTCCGCATCCGCCGCCGCGGCGAGTGCGGACATCTCCGCACGCACCGGCCCGAGCGAGCCAAGCGGCTGCGCACCGAACGCTTCTGCGGCCGCGGCGAGATCGGGAAATCGATCCTCCGGCTTCTTGGCCAGCATGCGCATGATGGCACGCTCGACGTGCTCAGGGACGTCGGGACGTACAGCGCGAAGCGAGGGCGGGAGCTCACTCGTGTGCGCGCGCATGACGGCCATCGGGTCGCCGGTAAACGGCGCGTGGCCAGCGAGCAGTTGGTAGGCGACGACTCCGAGCGCGTATTGATCGCTGGGCGGGCCGACCTCGAGGGCGAAGCATTGCTCGGGGCTCATGTACGTCGGTGTGCCCAGGACCGTGCCGACGAGCGTGTACCCCGGCGCCTCGGCAATCTTCGCGATGCCGAAGTCGGTCACGATCGGGTCGCCGTCCGCGTCGAGCAGGATGTTCCCTGGCTTCACGTCACGGTGTACGACGCCGCGGCGATGTGCGTAGTCGAGCGCCGATCCTACGTGGTACACGACCGCGCCGGCAGACGTCAGCGTGAGCTGTCCGTGATCGCGGATGACGCGTTCGAGCGATCGGCCGGGCACGTACTGCATGACAAACAGGTGCAGATCGTCGACGGTTCGCACGCCGTGCACACCGACGATGTTCGCATGCTGCAGGTTCGCGATGGTGATGGCCTCCTGGCGAAAGCGTTCCACCATCCCCTCGCCGAGCAACAGTCCGGGGGCCATGACTTTGAGCGCGACGCGGCGGCTGAGCGCGCGCTCACGCGCGAGAAAGACGGCGGCCATGCCGCCTCGTCCGAGCTCGCCATCAATGTCGAACTCGCGAGCCAGCGCCTCACGGAGCCGCTCCACGACCAATGCCCAGGTCATGTCGCCCGCCGGGACCGCGGCGGCAGAAGTGATGCCGTCGGGTTGCCCGACGCTGTGACCGCAGCTGCCGCAGAATCGATCGTCTGGGGACACTCGGCCACCACACCGCGCGCAGTGTGTGGGCGGGACCGGCGAAGAAGCGAGAGGTGACAGGAGAGGGCGCCGCGAGGCTCTTCGGCGAGTGTGATCGGACGCACGCGAGATCTTGCGCAGGTGCGTTCGCAAAGTGCAGAAGAGCCCAGGGTCCCGCAAGCGAGCGAACCTCCTCGCGCGAACGCTGGCGGCCGGGTTCAGTCGCCTCTAGAATTGCGTTCCGGTGCGACGGTTCCGACATCGCGCGCGTTCACGAGCGCGATCTTCGCCACTCATTCCGAAAGCCATATGCGCCGAAGCATCGTTGTGCTCGCGTTGATGACGGCAACCGCGGCAAGCGCTCACGGACAGGGTCTCCGAGAGAAGCTCGAGCGCGGATTGTTCTCATTCGGCGACTGCGGGGAGCCGCTGTGTCTCCCCGCGCTGGTCCTCGCCGGCAATCCACACGGCCGCCATTTCATCCCGTCGGCAGAGGCGGGGAACGCAGCGATCATTGCGTTCCTCGGAAGCGCGATCGGCGCGAACGTGAGCAACATTCCGATCAGCGCGACGACGAGCGGTGTCACCTACTCCTTCGAGGGTGGCGCTCCCGTCCGGAACAACGTGTCCAGCGGCCCGATCTTCGCGGAGCGCGCACAAACGCTCGGGCGCAGGAGAATGCTGATCGGCGCAAACGTGAGCTCCATTCGATTCAACACGCTGCGCGGAATCCCTCTCAATTCGCTCGATTTCAATTTCACGCACCAGGACATCAATCCACCAAGCGAAGGTAGCCCGGCCTTCGAAAACGAGTTCATCACGGTGCGTACGTCGCTCGAAGTGAACGTGCTCGCAACGATCGCATTCGCGACCTATGGAGTCACTGACCGGATCGATGTCAGTGTCGCTGTGCCCTACGTTTCGAACTCGATTGATGGTCACAGCTTCGGCCAGATCGTACCGTTTGGGCCGAACCCCGCCCACTACTTTGCCGGCACAGCCGACGCCCCGATTCTCTCGGCAACAACCGACGTCAACGGATCCGCATCGGGTATCGGCGACGTCGCGCTGAGAGCGAAGGTGAATCTTTCACCGGGCGGCTCGAAGGCGCGGACCGGGTTCGCGCTCCTCGGTGACGTGCGTCTTCCGACCGGGAACGAGGATGACTTCCTCGGTTCGGGCAGCACATCCGCGCGCATTCTGGGAATAGTCTCGGCGCGTTATGGCGACTTTGCTCCGCACGCGAACGCGGGGGTCGCGCTCCGGAGTAGCGACGACCAGCAGGATGCGATTCTCGCCACCGCAGGCTTCGACCAGCTGCTCGTTCGGTGGGCCACGTTCGCATTCGACGTCATTTCCGAATGGCAGCTGGGCGACCAGAAGTTTTCGCTGCCGGGTCCTACGCAGATCACGATCCCGTTCGCGCGCACGATCTATCCAAGCAACATCCCCGATCGTCGCGATGATCTACTGAACGCGTCGATTGGCACGAAGCTGTCGACGAAGAAAGGCCTGACATTCATCGTGAACGCGCTGCTGCCGCTCAACCGTGGTGGGTTGAGGGCGAGCACGCTCTGGACGACGGGGCTGGAATACGGCTTTTGATCCTACCGGATGCTGGCGATATGCCAACCGCCGGCGTCCCGCTGCACGACCGCGATGAAGTTGACCGGGAAGGACTGATCCGACCTCGCGGCTTTCGACGAGAATCGCGCCGAATATCGCGCGCGCACCTGGACTTGTGAGCCGGCCGCATCTCGCGGCGGATCGAGGATCTCCACCGTGCCGCCGCTCATCGCTATCGGGCCGCGCGCGTCGTCGAACGTCGTCTGCCACCGGGTCATCAGCTGGCTGCCCGCGTTAGGAAACACGCGCCGGATGAGTGACGTATCCCGCTCTTCGATCGCGCGCGCATACACCGCCATCACGCCCTGGATCTCCGACCGGAGCTCGGCCTCGCTCTTCGGTGCTGGCGTCGGCGTCACCGAAGACGTCGACGGCAGATCGAGACGCGCGGGCGGCCGCGCAACCGAAGTATCGGGCGTCGTGACCACGTTAGGCTTCGGAGCCTCCGGCGGTATCGGTCCCGGCGGTGCTGGCTGTGTCACGATGGCAGAATCGGGACGCTGCCGCGTGGCGGAGCGCGCGTTGGCCGGCCGTGCCTGCGGTGGTCGGATCGCCGGCGTGTCGGCCCGGGGTGCCGGACTGGCGTCCGTGGTACGCGTCGTCACGGCGCCCGCCGGCGCGGCCGAATCCACTGGCGCGGAGACCGACACGTTAGGTGGTGGCGATGGGGGCGTGGCGGTGTCCTGCGTAGAGGCGGGCGAGGCCGGTGCCGACGGCGTTCGCCCGGGCTGCTTCATCACCACGTATCCGGCGATGGCCACCGCAATCGCGGCCGGCAAGGCCCAACGCAACACCCCGCGCTTCGGCGCTGGCGTCACTGCCGGTGCCGGTTCCGGCGACGGCGGCGCTAGCGGCGTCGCGGGCGCATGCACGACCGTTGGAGGCAACTCCGCTGGTCGTTCCGATTCCCTGGCTGCTGGAGCCGTTGCGGGCAAAGCTGTCGCGGGCAGAACAGCCGCGGGCAGTGCAGCCGCGGGCAGAGCAGCCGCAGGCGCGACGTTCGGCGCTTGTTTTGGCCGCTCCCGCGTTTTCGGCACAGGGCTCGGAGGTGTCCGCACCACGTCCGCGAGCTGATCGAGCCGCTCGGCTGCCGCCGCGAGCTTCTGGAGGTCGGCGTGCAACGGATCGTCGTGCGAGAGCGGCACGGCGCCTAACGATACGAGCGCGTCCGAGAGGCTCGGAAACCGCTCTTCGGGCGTCTTGGCCAGCATCCGCATCACCGCCGCCTCCATCGCCGGCGGGACGTCCGACCGCACCTCGTGCAGCGGTGGCGGCGGATTGTCGGTGTGTGACCGCATCAGCGCGAAGCTGGAGCCCGAGAAGGGCGGGCGACCCACGAGCATCTCGTAGGCAACTACACCCAGCGAATATTGATCGCTCGCGCCTGTCAGCTCCCGCGCGTAGCACTGCTCCGGGCTCATGTAGACCGGCGTGCCCACGACGGTCCCGGTCTGCGTTTGATTCGGACTCTCGGCCACCTTTGCAATGCCGAAGTCCGTGACGATCGCCTCGCCGTCGGCGTTCAGAAGAATGTTGCCGGGCTTGATGTCCCGATGGATGACACCCCGACGATGCGCGTACCCGAGCGCCGACCCAATCTGGAACAGCCAGGCGCGAACCACCGGAATCGGAAGTGCGCCGACGTCGCGCAGCACGCCCTCCAATGTCCGGCCGGGCACGAACTGCATGACGAAGAAATGCAGGTCGCCGATCTGGCGGACGCCGTAGATGGCAACGATGTGGACGTGCTGCAGGTTCGCGACGGTGACCGCTTCCTGCTTGAAGCGCTCCATCATACCGGGGCCGAGCAGCAGCCCGGGCGCCATCACCTTGATCGCAACGCGGCGATTGAGCGCGAGATCGCGAGCGAGGTAGACGGCGGCCATTCCGCCTCGGCCAAGCTCGGTGAAGATCTCGTACTCGCCTGCTGTGGCGGCCTGCAGCCGGGCCCCTACGACCGACCACGGCGAAGCTTCGGTCAACGCGTCCGCGGCGGTCGGAGCTGAGGGATCCACGCGCGCGTCCAGCGGAGTCGGATCCGATCCCGCCGGAGCAACTGGCGTCCCGCAAATGCCACAAAAACGGTCGCCGTATGAAACGGCGCCGCCACAGCTCTTACACGTCGTTGTTGTCGTTGGCGTCATCGAGTGAGGAAGCGCCGCCGTGACCATTGCGGGTCGCCTTAGCCCTCGGGCGGCTCGACCCGTAGCGCCTCCAATCTAGGGTGTTGTGCCCGAGAGTCGCTACGCGCGCGCGCGCAACGCGTGGCAACAACTGTAACGCGAGCGTGGCGGTCTTGCGGACATAAGGCGTGAGGATCACGCGAAAAGTGTCATTTCAACGGTACGCGGGTTTGATCGCCAATTAGTGCCGTCCGGCGGACCTCGTCGTCCAAACAGATGTGGCCGAGTCGTCAAACATCTGAAGTAACCGAAATGTTGCTTCGGACAACCTCGGCCGTGGTCGCGCATCTGTCGTTCCACCTTTAGATTGCGTCTCGTGCCAAGATCATCCGTCTCCAGAACGGAACGGTTGCGTCCGCCTACCGCTGCGCCCGATCAGTCTGTTCGGGAGCTAATGGCGGTACGCGAGGTGATCCACGCGTTCCTCACGGCAGACCGGCCGGAGGAGGTCTACCAGTTTGCGCTCGAGCGGGTGAGCCCTCTCGTCGGCGCCACCTTTGCCTCGGTGTACCTGGTTGACGGAGCGTCGGAGCTCATGCGGCTCGGCGCGGCGTACAACTGGCCGCAGCGTTTCAGGCCGTGGCTGGGCGAGGCTCGGGTGCGACTCGGGTTCGGACCGAGTGGTGAGGCTGCGAGCGAGCGCCGCACGATCGAGGTCCCGGATGTCTTCGCCGACGATGACCTCGAGGATTGGCAGGAGGTCGCGTCCGAGCTTGGATTCCGCTCGCTGATCGCGCTGCCGCTGCAGACCGGATCCAAGGTTCTTGGCGCACTGACCTTCTACTTCGCGGACGCGGAATCATTCTCGTCGGAGAAGCGCGGGCTGCTGCGAATCGTTGCCGACCAAATGGCGGCGACGGCCGAGAAGTCTCTGCTCATCGACCAGCTCCGTCGTTCCAATGCGGCGCTGGTGGAGGCGAACGCCGAGCTCGAGCGTCAATATGCCGCGGTACTTCAGGCTCGCCGGCTCAAGGACGAATTCCTCGCTAACATCTCGCACGAGCTGCGCACTCCGCTCACCGCCGTTCTGGGATACATCTCGATCCTTCAGGACGGCATCTCGGGTCCGCTCACCGACGGTCAGCGACACGACCTGACGCACGTGAAGCGCGCGAGCGAGCGTTTGCTCGACCTGATCGAGAGCCTGCTCGAGCTGACGACGCTAAAGCGCGGTGAATTGGACGTCTTCATCGAGGACGTGGACCCGCGGGCGCCGTTGCGCGACGCGGTCGCGTCGGCGCCAGCGCCGATGCCCGGCGTCACGATGCGCCTCGACGAGCCGACCACCATGTTGCCGCGGATCCGCAGCGACCGGAAGAAAATCTTCCGAATCCTGGTTAGCTTACTCGGCAACGCCGCAAAATTCACCGAGCGCGGCGAGATCGTTGCAAGCGTATCGCTCGCCAACGACCGGGTGGTGTATCGCGTACACGACACCGGGATCGGAATCGCGGCGGATGCGCAGCAGTACGTGTTCGACGAGTTCCGTCAGGCTGACGGCTCGCCAACACGCCGGTACGGAGGGTCGGGGCTTGGCCTGTCGCTCGCGCAGCGCCTCGCTCATCTGCTCGGCGGGACCATCGAGATGGCGTCCACGCTGGGTGAAGGCTCCACGTTCACCGTGGAGCTGCCGCTCGAGTACGAAGCTCCGGTCGCGCTACCCGGAGATACCTGATCCAATACGCGGATGAACATTCAGGAAGACCGAACGCTGCAGGAAGCTCGCACGACGCTCAGCGTGCCCGAAGTGATCGAGGCCGCCAAACGATTCTTCGCCAGGCGCAACAGCCTGTACGCGGCGTTCATCGACCGGGAGGGCCCGACGTTCGTCAGTCTCCGCGGGCAGGGCGGTGAAGAGGTGGTGATCGGCGCGACGCCAGCCAAGGACAACGCGGGAACGCTGGTGACCGGCTCGACGTACCTGTTCGACCAGCAGGTCGCGAGGTTCTTCACGACACTGCCACCGTGGGACGGTGTATCGTGACCGCTCCCTTCGTCGCGCAGCTTCGATCTCGCCCCGGCGTCATTCGTCTTGGCGCGGACGGGCAACCTCGGATCACGATTCGCGTGCAGCTGGCCGAGGCCTGGGATACCGTTCGTATCGAGACAGCGCCGACGGAACCGGTTGGCGTGGTCAAGGCGGAGGCGCTGGCTGCGTTGCGCCCGAACCAGGAGCCGGCGGATGCGTTCGTGGTCAAGTTGAACGGGTTCGAAGTCCTCGATGAGAATGTCTCGGTCGCCGACAGCGGCGCGACGAACGGGTCGACATTCCTGCTCAGCTATCGCCGTCGCCGTCCGGTCCGCTGAGCACGACCTTTCCGACGCCTAACGCGGTCACCTCGGCCGCGGAGCGCGACGCGTTGCGCGCCGCCGCCGTCAGGCTGCGTGACGAGGTCTCGCGGCGAATCGTGGGGCAGCGCGACGTCCTCGACGAGATCCTCATGGCCGTTCTCGCCGGCGGCCACGCGCTGCTGGTGGGCGTCCCGGGCCTCGCCAAGACGCTGATGGTTCGCTCGGTCGCCGAATCCATGCGACTCGACTTTCGGCGAATCCAGTTCACGCCGGACCTCGTGCCGAGCGACATCACCGGCACGGAGCTGCTGGAGGAAAATGCAGCAACGGGCGCTCGCAGCTTTCGCTTCGTGCGTGGGCCGGTGTTCGCCAACATCGTGCTCGCGGATGAGATCAACCGGGCGCCGCCGCGGACGCAGGCGGCGTTGCTCGAGGCCATGCAGGAGCACCGGGTGACGGCCGCGGGCGAAACCATGCGGCTGCCCGAGCCCTTCTTCGTTCTCGCCACGCAGAATCCCATCGAACAGGAAGGCACGTACCCGCTCCCGGAAGCACAGCTCGACCGGTTTCTGTTCGATATTCGGATTGGCTACCCTAACGAGGAAGAAGAGGTCGGCATTCTGCGGGCGACCACGGGCGCGACCGAAGTCTCGCTCGCGCCAGTCATGGATTCCGCGCAGACCGTGGCGCTGCAGCGTTTGACGCGAGAGCTCCCCGCGGCCGACCCCATTCTGCGGTATGCCGCTGCGTTGGCTCGCGCGACGCGCCCACCCGCCGACAACGGGGCATCCAATGGAGTGTCGGCGCCGGCGCCGGACCTCGTGAAGCGATACGTTCGCTGGGGTGCTGGTCCGCGCGCGGGGCAGGCGCTCGTGTTGGGCGCCAAGGCGCATGCACTGCTCTCCGGTCGCGTTGCCGTCACGCCCGACGACGTTCGGCGCGTAACGCAGCCCGTATTGCGGCATCGCGTGCTGCCCAATTTCGCAGCCGACGCCGACGGCATCACCGCCGAACAGATCGTCGCCGCGGTGATTCGTCACGTGCCAGCTCCGGAGAGCGGCATCCGTATTTAGCGGCGGCAACATGCGCGAACGACGCACGGTTCGGGAAACAGAGCGCCACCAGCGTGTGGACGACGAGACATCTCGCCCGGAGTCCCGCAGCGCGCTTCTCGACGCGGTTCGGGGCGTAAAATGGCCGGCCCTGCGGCCGGTGGCCGGCGCTCTCCCAGGTGCGCACCACTCGCGCCTTCGCGGCGCTGCCCCCGAGCTCAGCGAGTACCGCGTCTATCGTCAGGGCGACGATCCGAAGCGCATCGATTGGAGACTCCTTGCTCGAAGCGATCGCGCATACATCCGACTTGCTGAGGACCGCTCCACCGTGTCCACGGTGCTCATCGTGGATGCGACCGCGTCGATGGCGTATCCCGAGGGGTCGTTGGGGAAATGGCGAGCGGCGTGCGATGTGGCGATCGGACTCGCCGCGGTCGCACACACGAGCCGAGACCCGGTTGGCCTGGTCGTCGTCAACGGAGACGGGATGCGGCAGATGCCGCCTCGGACTCGACGTGGCATCGTCGGAGAGATCGCTCGCGCGCTCGACGATGTAGCGCCTCGTGGCAGCCGCTCGCTTGCGCCGGCGATGGGCGGGATACGATCGCGCGTTCGCGTCGCGATCGTGAGCGATTTTCTTGGCGATGCCGACCACGTGCGGCGCCGGGCGGGCGAAGTCGCCGCGGCGGGTGGTGAGGTCCATGCCATTCACATCGTCGCCGATGAGGAGCTCGATCCACCCGCGCGCTCTATCCTGGCCGTGGACCCTGAAGACGCGTCGTTGATGCGGCCGTTGGTTGCTGATTCGCGGGCAGCGTATCTCGAGCGGTTCGCCGCGTGGCGCACCGAGCTGTCGGCGTCGTGGCGTGCGGAGGGGTTGTCGTATACGCTCGCGCGCGTTTCGGAGCCGGCATCGCGTGTGGTGCGCCGCGTTGCGGGGGCGGCGTTAGGCCCCGGCCGAGCCGTCGCGCCCGACGTCCGACGTGAGATCCGATGAGCTTCGCCGCGCCGCTGTTTGCCTGGGTGGGCGGTGGGCTCGCGCTCGGAGTCGTCGCGCTCCATTTGTTGGCGTGGCGGCGGCCGCCGGCGTCGCCGCTGCCCACGGCGCGGTTTGCTCCCGACGCTCCGGTGCGCACGGTGTCTCGGGCGATGAGACCCGTCGACCTTGGACTGCTGGCGGTCCGCGTCCTGGTGATCGTCCTCGTCAGCACCGCCCTTGCGGGGCCGAGGTTTGCTTCGCGCGTTCAGGGACTGGGTCGAGTGATCGTCGTCGACCGCTCGCACGGTCCCGAGGCCTGGGCGCCAATCGATCGGGTGGCGCGATCCGTGTTTCGGTCGGGTGACGCGCTGGTCGTGGTCGACTCGACGGTGCACGAGGTCAGGAACCCAACCGTCGATTCGATCGTTGCGACCTCCCCGACGACCGAATCGGGGGGTATCTCCGCGGCACTGGTCGTGGGAATCCGTGCCGCGAATGAATTGCAGCGCGTGCGAGATTCCGTGGAGATCGTCGTGGTGTCGCCGTTCGGAAGCGACGCACTCGACGCTGCGACGGCGTCGATCCGTCGGATGTGGCCGGGAACGGTGCGTACGATGCGCGCTGGCACGCCACCTAACGACACGACACGCGCCCGTCCGCCCGATATTCGTGCGGGATCCGGCGACCCGGTGTCCGCGGCGCTCGCGCTCGCAGGCGCCGCGGCCCGAGGTGCGGTCCGGGTGGTGCGGGACTCGACCACGGCAGCAGATACCGCATGGGCTCGACAGGGAGGTGCCGTCGTTGTCTGGCCCACTAGCGCCGCTCAGCGGGGCTGGAACGTCCGAGCGACGGCCGACACGGCGTTCGGCGTCACTGTGACCTCCTTGGGATCTGGTTCTTCCGCGTCCCCCGCACTGTCGGCAACGGTCGTCGCTCCATTCGTTCGACGCCTGGCACCGCCGCCAGGGCGGGTCGTGGCTCGTTGGGACGATGGGGAACCGGCGGCGACCGAGATCTCGTTAGGCGCCGGGTGCATGCGCTCGGTGGCTGTCCGCGTGTCGGCAGCCGGCGATCTTGCCCTGACTCCGGCGTTTCGCCGCTTCGCCGAGCAGATCGCCCGGCCGTGCGTCGGTAGCCGCGGCTGGGCGGCGGCCACCGACAGCGTCGTGTCGGCGGTCCTGCCCGCGACTGGCGCGCGCGGTGCCGCGCAAACGTTCTCCGCGGTGGATACCACGCGATCCCATTCGCCGATCGCGGTGTGGTTGCTGGGCGCAGCGATGGTGGCGGCTCTAGCAGAGTTGCTCGTGCGACGAGGCGCTGCGAATGCAACCGCTTGACCGCGTCATTCGAACGCGCCGCGCACTTGCCGCGACGATCGCGGCACGGGCTGTACTCGGTGGCGTTGCGACGGTCCTCCTCACCGCCGCGGTTCTGACGGCCGCGCTCCGTCGAAGTGGCGTAACGACATCTTCGGTGGTATGGCTGGTTGCCGGCCTGGCGGGAGCGACTGCGCTCGCGTTACTCGTCAGGGCGTGGTCGCGCCTAACGGTGCCAGGTGTCGCGCTCTGGATCGAGGAACGCGTACCAGCATTGCAGTACGCGCTAGTCACCGCGGTGGATCCCGCGGGAGCCGGGCCTGGGGCGCCGTTCCTGGAACGCGAGATCGAACGCGTCGTGTGGGACCGCGAGGCGAGTCGTGCGATGGTTCGCGGGCTGCGTTGGCCGGTGCTCGCTGCCCTGGGAGGACTGACGGCATTTCTGATGTCGTTGCGCGTTGGCGTGGGGGCGGCGGTCGAGCGCGATCGCGCGACGCCAAGCGTTACCGCGACCGCTGCGCGCGACGTGCCTGCCCCGTTCGCACGCCTCGTTGCGACAGTTCGATCCCCGGCGTACGCTGGTGGGCAGGAGGTTCGAGTCGAGTCTCCTGCCTCGATCGCCGCGCTGGTCGGGAGCACGGTAGTCCTCGAGGCGCCCGGTAGCAGCGACGGCGTCACCGCATATGTGGGCGACCGTTCGATCACCGTGCAGCACGTCGGCACAACGTGGCGCACGACGGTCACGGTCGAGAGCCGGCCGACGGTCGTGAGACTCCGACACGCCTCGGCGGAGCGACTCGTAGCGCTCGAGCCACGGTCCGACTCGGTCCCCGTCGTTCGCCTGCTGGCCCCGGCCCGCGATACGGTCGTGCGCACGCCCCGTGGCGAGCTCCGACTGTCGGCCGAGGCACACGACGACATTGGCCTCGCGACGGTGGCGTTCGAGTATATCGTGAGCTCTGGAGAGGGGGAGAGCTTCCACTTCAGGTCCGGGACGTTAGGCATGCGGCGAGTCGACTCGGGCCGGGAATTGAGGATCGACGCGTCGCTGAGCCTGGATCGGCTAGGACTCAAGCCGGGCGACATGGTTCATCTGCGCGCGGTGGCACACGACAGAAACAACGTGTCGGGCCCGGGCGCTGGCGCGTCGGAGACCCGCGTGCTGCGCGTCGCGCGCGCCGGGGAGTACGACTCCATCGCGGTGGAGGGCGCGCCGCCGCCTGAAGCGGACAAGTCGTTGATCAGCCAACGTATGCTGATCATGCTCACCGAGGCCCTCGAGAAGCGACGTCCGACACTCGCGCACGAAACGCTGCTGTCGGAGTCGCGCCAGATCGCTCGTGACGAGACGCGGCTCCGAAAGCGGGTGAGCGACATCATCTTCCAGCGCCTGGGCGACAATCCGACCGGCGAGGAAGGTCGTGAGCCGGACGAGGTGCTGCCAGCGGATTCGGCGTCTCCGGTCGTCGACTCGACTCGTCGCGACTCCGTTCGACGCGCCGCCGCGCGCGCTGGTCGCACGCCGCGCGAGATCGCGGCCACCGATTCCGCCGACTCGGCCAGGGCGGCCCTCCTTCGAGCCGCGAGCACCGCAACGGGCCGCGGCGACGAGATACTCGACTTCGCGGGTGACGAGACACCGGTCGTCGCGATCAATCGGCCGCTGCTCGAGGCCTACAACGCCATGTGGGAAGCGAGTCGGGAGCTTGACCAGGGGGAAACGGGGCGTGCGCTGCCACCGATGCGCCGCGCACTCGCGGCGATCCAGCGAGCGCGTCAGGCGGAGCGCATCTACCTTCGCGGCAAGGCCCCTGCGGTCGTCGTGGACCTCGCGCGCGTGCGCCTAACGGGGAAGGAGCACGGCGCGGCGAGCACCCGCCTCCCTCGCCCGCCGACGGATCCTGCGGCCGCACGCCGAGCCGCGCGCCTCGCCGCCGCAATCGAGCTGGCGTCTCGCAGCCCGGCCGCCGCCATCGATTCGATGGTGCTGTTGCGGGTCGAATCGGCCGACGCGGCGCCACAGCTTGCTGCAGCGCTCGGGGACGCACTCGCCGCGATGAGAAGCGGTCGCGAGGCCACCGGTCTGCTGGTGCGTGCGCGCCGGATCGCGGAGGGAACGCTGCGAGCGTCGGGGCAGCTGAGCGGGTGGAGCGGAGTGTGGTGACGTGAACGTCCGCGCGCGATTCCCGATTCCCGATTCCCTATTCCCGATGTCGGGTGAATTCGTGTTCGCGACCGCGCAGTACGAGTCGGGCGACTGGGACAGCGCTCCCCTGGTGCCGGCGAATCTCATCGACTCGGTCGCCAGGTACACGAGCCTTCCGATTGCGCCAACCGGCGCGATCGTGGCGCTCGCGAGCGACGACCTGTTTCGGTTCCCGTTGGTGTACCTGACGGGGCATCTTCCGGTTCGTTTCACCGACGCGGAGCGTACGAACGTCCGGCGGTTCGCCGACCGCGGGGGGATGCTGTTCGTCGATGACCACAACCACGATATCGACGGCGCGTTCCACAAAACGGCCGTCGAAGAGCTGACTCGCGCGGTAGGCCCGTTATCGCAACTACCGAATACGCATCCGATCTACTCCGCGTTCTTCAAGTTCCCGGACGGCCCGCCTAACACGTCCCACGAGCTGAACGGGTGGGGCGACAACCTCGTTCACTCGCACCTGCTTGCGGCAATGCGCGGGGATCGGGTGGCCGTGCTGTACAGCAACAAGGACTACAGCTCCGAGTGGGGCTATCACCCAGACAACAAGCGCTTCCTGTCTATCGACAACACGAAGTTCGGGGTCAACATCATCGTGTATGCTCTCACGCGCTGAGCGGGTGCGTCGGGTGGGCGAGCACGCCCTGCGTGTGATCGCGCTGGCGGCGATTGCGACGCTGCTGTGGCGCGCGGTTCGGCCGCCGGTCGCATCTGGCGTGGACGTCGTGCGTGGCGATCTACAGCGCGCGCTGACCCGGTGGACACTTTCGCCCGCAACGGATATGCGGGTCGTCCTCGATGCCGCCCCGGATCCGCCCACGCGCGATTGGCTCCGTGCGCTCGCGCGCGCAGGCGGGGCGTTCCGATGGTCGTCATCGCGTCCCATCGGCGCCGCGGCAGTGGTCGCGGAACCGGCGGCCGAGCCGAATGGGGTCACGCGTGTGCGGTTGGCGTCGGCGAATGGTGAGGCGGTCTCCGTCGGAGACGATGCCGGTACGATCGATACGCTCCCGCGCGGTGGCGCGCGTGAGATGGAGCTCGGTGCCATCGCTGGCGCTGTTCGCGCATCGGGTGCCACGTTCACCGCGACGTCCGATCCGCGTGACTCCGTCCTGCTTCGACCCGTGCTCGTGCTTGGCGCCGCCGGATGGGAATCGAAGTTCACGATCGCCGCGCTCGAGGAACGCGGATGGCGCGTGGCGTCTCGTGTTCGCGTCGCTCCCAAGATCGATGTCACACAGGGCCTTCTGGGCTCGATCGACACCGCTCGATACGCCGCGGTAATCGTGCTCGACAGCACCGCCGGACCATCATCGCAGGAGATCACTCGTTATGCACGAGCGGGCGGTGGCGTGATCCTCGGCGGCAGCGCATCCCGCGGCGGTGCGTTCGTCGGGATCGCCCCCGGCCGAGTGGGCGCACGCATCGCCGGTGTGGCCGGTGCCGTCGCGAGCGCTGCCCCACGCACTGGGCTCGGTGGGTTTCCGGTGTCATCGCCGGGTGCGGACGCCGTCGTGCTGGAGTCGCGCGACGGCGTGGCCATGATCGCCGCGCGACGTCTCGACGCCGGCCGCGTTATGCAGGTCGGCTACGACGAGACGTGGCGGTGGCGTATGGCGGGAGGCGACGAGTCCGCAGCGGCACACCGCGAGTGGTGGTCGCGTCTGGTCGGTGCGGTGGCGTACGCCCCACTCGTACCTCGTGGCCCCGGCGTGAGGTCCATCGATGAAACGCCGCTCGCGTCGCTCGTCGCCGCGCTGGGTCCGCCTACGCCACTGGACGCCGGACTCGTTGCGCACGGAGACAATGCGCGGATCACTTGGATGCTCTTCATATTCGTTGCCGCGTGCCTCATCGCCGAGTGGGCCTCGCGACGGCTCCGAGGTGCACGATGACCGTCGCGTACATCTCACATTCCGACTGTGGCCGCCACGACACCGGGTGGGGTCACCCGGAGCACGTCGGTCGGCTGCGGGCAATTCCTCGTGCGCTCCGCGAGGATCCCGATCTGTTTCATGCGCTCCTGCACCTCGAAGGCAGGCACGCGACGACGGACGAATTGGCCCTCGCGCACGACCCGGCGTACATAACGCGGGTGCGGGAGATCGCGTCTGGAGGCGGTGGCAGACTGGATCCCGATACCGTCATCAGCGAAGGCAGCTGGGACGCGGCGACGGCGGCCACCGGCTGCGTCCTCGACGCAGTGGACCTGGCGTTCGATGGTCGCGCAGTGCGGAGCTTCAGTGCGGTGCGGCCTCCAGGGCACCACGCGCTATCATCTCGCGGCATGGGGTTTTGCTTGTTCGGCAACGTAGCGCTCGCGGCGCACTACGCGCGACGGCGTCACGGCATTGCCCGCGTGCTGATCGTGGACTGGGATGTTCACCACGGGAACGGGACGCAGGCGCTAGTCGAGCGCGAGGCGGACATCCGGTTCGTGTCGATGCACCAGTGGCCCTGGTACCCGGGTACGGGCGCCGCCGAGGACCGCGGTCCTCACCGCACGGTGTGGAACGTACCGATGCCGGCGGGTCAACCGCGAGCGCGCTACGTGGACGCCTGGACACGCGCGATCGACGCCGCGACCGACGGTTGGAGCCCCGAAATCGTGTTCGTTTCGGCCGGCTTCGATTCGCTGGCCGGAGACCCACTCGGTGGCTTCACGCTCGAGATCGAGGACTACGTGGCAATGACGCGCGACCTCGTCATTCGGGCGGAGGCCTGGTGCGGCGGTCGAGTCGTGAGCTCACTCGAGGGAGGCTACGCGCCGGAGCGCATGGCGGCTGCCGCAGTCGCGCATATGAGGGCGTTGATCCACGGATAGGGAACCGGGAACGGGGAACCGGGAACGGGGAACCGGGAACCGTGCGTCTCTTTCGGGATCGCGAGTGTGGCTGTAGAGGGCCTCTATTCCCTGTTCCCGGTTCCCGGTGTTGCGTTCCCGGTTCCCTTCGTTCCGTTCCCCGTCGTATACTTTCCCCGCCATGCCAGCCCCGCCGCGCGTGCCGCCGGTCCCTGCCGTACTGCGGCTCGTCCAGACGATGGTCCTGGGGCGATGGCGCGCGACAGGCGAAGACCTCTATCGCGAAGTGGCCGAACTTGTCGAGGCGCAGCCAGGCAAGGAGATAATCGTCTCGGGCGCCGGCGAAGGCGAAACGAGTGAATGGCTCGCCGCCAGGACCGGAGCTTCGATCACCGGCGTGGATCCCAGCGAAGAGCGGATCGAACGGGCCGAGATGCGCGCTCGCGAGCTCAAGGCGCCGCTGCCGCTCTCGTATCAACATGCTGCGCTCGATGACCTGCCTCATGAGAGCAGCGTGTTCGATGCGGCGCTGGCCGAACCCCTGCTGTCATCGGCCGCTGACGCGGCGCGCGCGGTCGCCGAGCTTTCGCGTGTGACCAAGCCAATGTGTCCAGTCGTCTTGTTGCAGTTGACCTGGAGCTCGGAACTGAGCGAGTCCGCCCGGGAGATGCTCATCGAGCGGCTGGGGCTTCGCCCCCATCTGCTGATCGAGTGGAAGCAAATGATGCGTGAGGCGGGTCTCGTGGAGATCCAGGTGCAGGATTGGACCGAGGCGGGCGCGAAGGCAGCCGCCGAATCAGACGACGAACCGGGGTTGACGTGGCAGCAGAAGGTGCAGATTGCGGGACGCGCGTGGCGCCAGCTGGGTTGGAAAGCGGCGCGCGGCGCAGTGGCGCGCGAGCGGGCGCTGCTCAAGGAGCTCACGCGCGAGCGCGTGCTCGGATTCCAGCTACTGAAGGGAGTGAAGTGGCCTCACGCCAGACAGGAGAGCTGACGTGCCATCGGCGCCGCAGCGCGCGCTCGAGCTGTATGGGATCATCTCGCTCGATGTCTCGGGCGCGACATCGCCCGTGCGCGGCGTGAACCTGGTGTCATTCCGGGATCTCGGGGCACTGGTGACCGACTCTGCGTACGCGGCCCCCGCGACCACGCCCCAACACATCGCCGAGTACCGGCGAGTCGTCGAAGGGGCGTTCGCGCGCCAGACGATCGTGCCGGCACCGTTCGGATCCATCTTTCGCTCGCGCGATTCATTGATGCGATGGTTGGAGCTGCACTACTTCACGCTCGTGGAAGCGGTGACGTTCGTCGCCGATCGGGCGATGGCGCGGGTCGTGGTTTCGTACGGCGACGAACCCGAGAATACGACCGCGATGTCGATCGACGCCGACCTGCTCGACACCACGGCGGACGCGAGCTTTCGCCTGCTGAGGCGCCACGCGGTAGCGTCCGTCGTGGTCACCAACCATGCCGAAGCCGGACCCGCCGCACGCGCGTCGTTCCTCATCGAGCGAGATCGATGGGACGTGTTCAACGAGATCGTGCGCGAGGAGCAGAAGCGGCTCCGCGAGATGCACGTCGAATGTACGGGGCCGTGGCCGCCCTACGATTTCGTGCGGATGCAGTTCGGAGCGTGACGCGTGTTCTGTCCTGATTGCGGTACCTGGAACCGCGCGCGCGCCGTGCGGTGCATGCGCTGCAGCACCGAACTTCCGGAGCTCAGCGATGCCCCGCACGAACGCCCCGACGAAGAGCTCTCGGCCCTGCGGCGCCTAACGGGGAGCCGGTATCGCGTGATCCGGCGGTTGGGCAGCGGCGGCATGGCGAACGTCTACTACGCCGAGCACCAGCTGCTCGAGCGCCCGCTCGTGATCAAGGTCCTGCACGCGCACCTCGCGCGCGACGCGGAAATGCGGGAGCGATTCCGCCGCGAGGCCGAGGCGGCGAGCCAGCTCGTGCACCCGCACATCTGCACGATCATCGACTACGCCGAAGCGGCGGAAGCGGTGTTCATCGTGATGCCGTATCTCGCGGGCGGCTCACTGGCGGATGTGCTCGTGAAGGAGCGTACCGTCGCCGCGGGACCCGCGGCGGCCGTGTGCGCCCAGATCGCGACCGCCCTCGACTACGCGCACCGCCGCGGTGTCGTGCACCGTGACGTGAAGCCCGACAATGTGCTGTTCGACGAGGACGGGCACGCGCTGATCACCGACTTCGGCATCGCGACGGCGAGGTTCCACGGCCGCCTAACGGGTACCGGCCGCGCCATGGGTACGCCGCACTACATGTCGCCCGAGCAGGCGATGGGAAAGATGGTCGACGGGCGCAGCGACATCTACGCCGTTGGCGTCATGCTCTACGAGATGCTGCTCGGGTTTCCGCCGTTCGACGGGGCCGACTCGTACTCGGTGGGCTACAAGCACGTGCACGAGACGGCGGCGGCTCCCGACGCCGTGGACTCGCGCGTTCCCGCGGAGCTCTCGGCGCTCGTCATGCGGTGTCTCGCGAAGCCGGCCGACGCTCGCTACCAGACCGGAATGGCGCTCGCCGATGCGCTCCTCGCGTACCTCATGTCGATCGGGCCGTCCGACGGGCTGCGCTCGGCCTGGTTCGCGCGGCGTGGTGGCGGCGCGGCGACGCCGGCGTGAGCGACGAAACAGGAACCGCATGAAGCTCGAGCACGAGATCGTCGCAGTGCACACACGCACGCCGTTCGTGATCGCGCGCGGCGGCGCGAGCGAGTGGCGGCGCGTCTGGGTTCGCGTCACCGATCACGACGGCGTCGAAGGCTGGGGGGAAGCTGCGCCCAACCGATTCTATGGAGAAACGACCGAGTCCGTGATCGCGGCGCTCGAAGCGCTGACCGGCGTCGTCGAGCGTGCGAACGGGTGGTCGCTCGAAGCGGTCGAGCGCGAGACGAACAAGACGATCCGCTTCAACGCCTCCGCAAAATCCGCCGTGAGTGCGGCGCTACACGATCTGGCGGCGAAGCGACTTGGCGTGCCGCTGTATCGCATGCTCGGCCTCGATCCGGCGGATGCCCCTCGCTCGAGCTTCACGATTCCGATCACTGCCGACGACGACGCGCTTCGCCGCGCGCTGGACGATGCGGCGCCGTACCCGGTGCTCAAAGTGAAGCTTGGCGGGCCTCGCGACGCCGACACAATAGCGAGCGTGCGAGCGTCGGTGCCGGAGAAGATCCTGCGGGTCGATGCGAACGCCGCGTGGACGCCGAAGCACGCGCTCCACATGATCGACATTCTGCTCGACTACGACGTCGAGATCGTCGAGCAGCCGGTTGCCGCGCATGACGTCGACGGGCTTCGCTTCGTTCGCGACCGATCGCCGCTGCCGATCATTGCCGACGAGTCGTGCGTCGTGGCGTCCGACGTGCCACGGCTGGCGGGGGCAGTGGACGGCGTGAATCTCAAGCTCGCCAAGTGCGGCGGACTGCGTGAGGCGTTGCGCATTGTCGCGGCCGCACGCGCGCACGACATGTCCGTGATGGCTGGCTGCATGGTCGAGACGAGTCTCGGCATCTCCGCCGCTGCGCACCTGGCGCCGCTGCTCGACTATGCGGACCTCGACGGCGCAGCTCTGCTCGCGGACGATCCGTTTGCCGGCGCCACCATCGCCAACGGCACGATCACCCTGCCGGATGCACCCGGCCTGGGCGTTACACTTCGGGATGGGAGATACACGAGCGGCGGGTGACGTGCTGGCGGAGGTCGCGCTTCCGCTCCCGCTGTTCAACACGTTCTCGTACCGGGTGGCCGACGGCCTCGCAAACGCGGTCGTGCCGGGCACGCGCCTCCTCGTGCCGTTTCGCAACCGGAAGGAGATCGGCATCTGCGTCGGCTTCACGGAGCCGTCCGATCCGGGGCGCCAGTACAAGCCCATCCTCGAGGTGCCTGACGGTGAACCGGCGATCGGTGCGTCGATGCTCGAGCTCTGTCGGTGGATGGCGTCGTACTATGTCGCGCCGCTCGGCGTGGTCCTGCGGTGCGCGTTGCCGGCGGCACTGACCGGTGCTGCCGCGCCAACCCCGTCGCAGAAGACGCGCCGCGTCGCCATCATTGCCAACGATCTCTCGTCGCTCATGCATCGCGACCGCGTCTTCGCGCGGACGAAGCAACAGCGCGCGCTGTTCGAGCTTCTCGAGTCGTTAGGTGGTCGCTCGGCCGTCGAGCATCTGCTGGAGCAGCTCAGCTTCTCCCCGTCGGTGCTCAAGGGGCTGGTCGCACGCAACCTGGTGCGAGTGGAGGACGAGGTCGTGGTGCGCGATCCGTTCGCGTCCCGGCCACCGAGCGGGGGCCGCCGGCATCAGCCCACCCGTGATCAGCAGGGTGTGATCGACGCGTTGACGATGGGCTCGCCTGGCGAGGTGTTCCTGCTGCATGGAATCACAGGAAGCGGCAAGACGCTCGTGTACATCGAGCTGTTGGAGCGCGTCGTCCGCGAGCGAGGCAAGACCGCGATAGTGCTCGTGCCCGAGATCGCGCTCACCCCGCAGACGGTCGATCGATTCCGTCAGGTCTTCGGAGACTCGATCGCGGTGCTCCACTCGGCGCTCAGCGACGGGGAGCGCTACGACGCGTGGCTCGCGCTCCAACGCGGCGAGAAACGCATTGCCGTGGGGGCGCGGTCCGCAATCTTCGCTCCGCTCTCGGACCTCGGCGCGATCATCGTCGACGAAGAGCACGAGTCCAGTTACAAGCAGGCCGAGGCGCCGAGGTATCATGCGCGTGAGGTGGCGATCGTTCGTGCGCGCAACGAGGGTGCGGTCGTGGTGCTCGGCACCGCGACGCCGAGCCTCGAGAGCTGGACCAACGCGGGGGCGGGGAAATACCGACGGCTATCGTTGCCCGAGCGCGTGGGCGGCGCACAGCTGCCGACGGTGGAGATCGTCAACATGCGGCGACCGCCCAGGCGTGAGTCCCAGGCGCCGCCGGACCCGTTCACGCTGGTGGTGAGCGATCCCCTGGCCAACGCGCTGACGGACCGGCTCGCGCGTTCCGAGCAGAGCATCCTCCTGCTCAATCGCCGAGGCTATGCGTCGTTCGTGCAGTGCAACCAATGCGGCGACGTGACGACGTGTCCGAACTGCACCATCTCGCTCACCTACCACCGCACCCCCGAGCGGCTCGTCTGCCACTACTGCCTGTACAAGGAGGAACCGTCGTCGCGCTGTCGGCGCTGCGGAGGTGACACGCTGCGCCGGCGCGGACTGGGAACGCAGCAGGTGGAGCGTCTGCTCGCGGAGCGTTATCCGTCCGCGCGTGTGGCGCGGATGGACGTCGATACGACGACCGCGAAGTGGGCGCATGCCGACATTCTCGACCGCGTGGGGCGTGGCGAGGTCGACATCTTGTTAGGCACGCAGATGATCGCGAAGGGGCTCGACTTCCCGAACGTGACGCTCGTTGGTGTGATCGACGCGGACGTCGGTATCAACCTGCCGGACTTCCGGTCGTCGGAACGCTGCTTTCAGCTCTTGAGTCAGGTGGCGGGTCGAGCGGGACGCGGCCCGAAGGGTGGCCGAGTGCTCATTCAGACTCGCGTGCCGAGCCACCATGCGGTGCAGTGCGCGGTGGCGCATGACTACGCGAAATTCGTGACGGAGGAACTGGAGGGCCGCCGAGAGCCGGTGTATCCGCCCGTGACGCGTCTGGCGAACGTGGTGTTCTCCGGACTCCGAGAAAACGAGACGCAGCGCCTCGCCACCGGAGCGTCGGAGCGACTGCGAAGGGCTGTCGCCTCGTATGGCGACCAGATCTCGGTGATCGGCCCGGCGCCATGTCCGATCGAACGCGTGAAGGCTCGCTGGCGGTGGCACCTGCTCTTGAAGAGCACCAATCCGGCGTTGCTGACGCGTGCGTGCCGATTTCTGGTCGAGCGGCTCGATGTCCCAAAGGACCGGAGCCAGCTTCGGGTCGCGCTGGACCGGGATCCCGTCAGCTTGCTCTAGCTTCGGGATCGTCTGGTCTCTGCATCGGATCCAAAAGCGGGAACGCAGATGGACGCGGGCGTAGCGTCCACGTCAACCTGCGTTCCTGCTTTTCGGCCGCCGAGATGATGCAAATCAGTTGTCCGCCGCCGGAGTCTTCTTCACCACCGTGATCTTGATCGACGACGGATACTGCTTTGAGTGATGAATCGTGTTCTTCGCCACCAGCCCAGTCGTCTCGTCGTAGTTGTTCCCGCCCGTATTCAGGTTGCGGTCGAACCGTGGGAAGTTCGAGCTCGACACCTCGATCCGAATCCGGTGCCCTGGCGCGAAGTAGTTGCTCGTCGTCATGGGCTGCAGCGCCACCTTGTACACCTTCCCCGGGTCCATGAACTGCGGAGGCTTGTCGTATCCCTCGCGATACCTAACGCGCTGAATCGTCTCATCCAGGTTGTACGCTTTCCCATCGGGTCCGACGTCGATGATCTTCACGGTCACGTCCGTGTCCTTTCGATCCGATGACAGAAAGATCGTCGCCTCGATCGGCCCGCTCAGCTCCATACCTTCCTTGAGCGGTTCCGTCGTGTAAACCAGGATGTCCGGTCTCAACTCCATCTCCGATTGATCGAGCGAGCCACCGCTGAGCGCGTTGGCCTGGCAGCACACGTTTCCGCCGTGGGACATGACCGGCTTCATCGGATCGTACGTGAACGAGTCGGGCTTGTCGCTCGACGGCGGCTTCATGCTCAGGGTGCCGTTGCCGTTTCGCGAGTTCGCGCCGCCCTCGCTCGATAGGTAGAACGTCAGCCCCTCCGAGTTCCTCGGCGGCCACGTGTCCGTCGTCTGCCACTTGTTCATGCCCATCGTGTAGTAGCGGATCTTCGGCAGCGTATCGAGCAGGCCGTTCTTCTCGCCCTTGAGGAAGAAGTCGAACCAGCCGTAGGTGAGCGCATCGTAGTCCAGGCGCGCGTCACCGACGCTTCGCTCGCCAACGATCGTGTTCTCCGTCGCCCGCTTGTACGCACAATGGAGCGTCGGGGCAATGACCGCATACTGCTGATTCGCGACCGCGGGATCCGCCGTTTGACGAACGTGGTTGTACGTCGCCAGGTTCGGCCCCACCGACACGTCGTACCACGACATGAACCACAGTCCCGGCACGTTGATCTTCATGTCGTCGTGGAACAGGCCACCGCGATACCACGCCGGATCGTTAGGCGTGCGCTGAATCATCGCGCCGCCCGTGGCGATCCCTGGCATCGAGTCGGCGAAGATGCCCTTCGGCCCGCCAACGGCCTTGATGAGGTCTTTTTCTGGCAGGTGCCAGAACGCCTTCGCCCAGTCGACCGGCGGCGAGCGCTCCGCGAGGTCGTACGACTTTGCCGCCTGGACGAGCTCCTCCTGCGTCATGTTCGCCGGGAACATCGGACGCACCTGGTTCTGTTCGCCGGCCAGCCAGTCGATGAACAGCATCTGCACCGCGCCGCCGCGGTACCAGTTGCCCTGCTCGTAGTACGGCTTGACGCGTCCAACGCCCGCGCCGAATCCCTGTGGGATGATCGTAGCGAGTCCCTTGGGCGCCTGCGCGGCGACGGCCATCTGCCATTCGGCCGTCGAGGAGCAGCCAATCAGGCCGACCTTGCCGTTGGACCAGGACTGGGACGAGATCCACTGGATCTCGTCGGTGCCATCCGTGAGCGGCGGGCCGAGGATGTCGTAATTGCCTTCGGAGAAGAAATGGCCCCGCTCGTTCGCGCCAACGTACGCATAGCCGCGCTTCACGGCGTCGAGCTGCGCGGTCATGTCCGCCGGGGCGCCGAGGGTCACGTCCCAGTAGTTCATGTTGTACGGCGTTCGCACGAAGATCGCCGGCACCGGGCCCGTCGTGTTCTTCGGGCGATAGACATCGAACTGCATCTTGGCGCCGTCGCGCATCGGCACCATCAACTTCCGGTCGATCAGCGCGATCTTCTGGAGCTCACGCTCCAGCGAGTCGCGTCGCGCGGCCAGAACGGTGTCTCGCTGTGGGCGGGGTTGAGCGTCGGCGTTCCCGGCCGCCATCGCGGCGAGACAGAATGCGGCGATCGTAATGCGACATCCAACGGTGTGCATGGGTATCCTCCAAGTCGACCTAGAGTAACGCCCGCGATCCCGTACACGTTGGCGAAAAAGGGGGTTGGCCGCCTACGCATCACCCAGGCATCTTTCGCCCCGTGACCGAGATTCCTCATCCCGACTTCCGCGCACCCCGTTTCGCGGCGGCGCCGGACGCGCGCTTCGTTCCGGCCCCGGCCGACGGCGTGCTGCCCGAAGATTTCTTCTCCACGACGAATCTTCCAACATACGTCCGGATTGCCGGCGGGTGGCGTCTCCCGCGCGAGCCGCGGATGGACTCCGCGCTCGTCCTCGACAGGTCGGGCGAGCTCTGGGTCCGCGAGATGCGCCGGGTACGCGCCGGCGATCTGGTAGCCGTCGGCAAGAAGGAGGATGGTAGCGAAGGGATCTTCGTTCACTCGGAAGCGGCCGGCAGCCACAGCGACGGTGAGTTCAAGTTCATGGCGAGCGAGGTGTCGCGCGAGAAGCCCGTGGACTATGTACACCTCGCGCAGCTCCTCATCGAGGAGCGGGAACGCGGCGGCTACGTCGTCTGGGTGACCGGGCCGGCGCTCGTCCATTCGCGCGCGCGGGCCGACATGGTGTGGTTCATCAGAAATGGCTTCGTCAACGCGCTGCTTGCGGGCAACGCAGTCGCGGTCCACGACATCGAGGCTTCCATTTTCGGCACGACGCTCGGCATGACCGGCAGTGGGGAGTCGACTGTCGGCGGCCACGGGCTCCACATGCGGGCGATCAACAAGGTGCGCGCGGCCGGCTCGATCGAACGCGCCGTCGAGAACGGCGTGATCACCGACGGCATCATGCACGCGTGCGTGCAGAAGAAGGTCCCCTACGTGCTGTGCGGGTCCATTCGGGATGACGGCCCGTTGCCGGGCGTATACACCGACACGGCCATAGCGCAGGACGCGATGAAGGCACACACGACGAAGGCGACCATGGCCGTCATGATCGCGACGGCGCTTCACGCGATCGCGACGGGCAACATGCTGCCGGCGTTCGTCTCGGAGCCGGACGGGACCCTGCGGGAAATGCCGACGATCTGCGTCGACTCCGCGGAGTTCGTCGTGAGCAAGCTGAAAGACCGGGGGACCCACCAGGCATTCGGCGTCGTCACCAACGCTCAGGACTTCATGCACATTCTGCGGCTTTTCGTCGAGCGAGAGCTCGATGGTCGGAGTACCGTCCCCGCCTCCGCCCGCCACGCGGCTGTCGCGCGATGACCGAGACTCAGCAGCGGTTCCTCCGAGCGATCGCGGAGCGCGTCCCGTCGGACCAGGTCGTCGAAGTCTATCTCTTTCCACCCATTCGCCAAGGCGGCGTCGAGACCGGGGTGGCGGTTGTTGCGGAAGACCCGAGAACGCGTACTCCTGCGAGCGTGCCGGTGACGGCCGAGGCCAACGGGACGGAGGAGGTCGTGTCGGTTCAGCGAGGGCAGCACGCTGATGACGAGCCGCAGGCGGCCGCTTCGGCAGTTGAAGTCGCGGAGATCGACGATGCCGACAACAACGTCGCGGAGCTGGACGTGGCCGAGCCTGACGTGAGCGACGACGAGCCGGTGTCCACCCAGCGGGATGACGAAAGCAACGGCGTCGAACCGGCGCTCTCGCGGTTCACCATTCACACCGCGCGCTACCGGCTCACGCTCAAGGGCGTCGATCGCGGAAAGTGGGAGGTGGAGGTCGTCGCCGAGGCGGACGCGCCGCTCGACGCCGTCGAGGCCGTGGTGCGCGGCGTTCAGCGGCGGTCGGGGGAGGGGGCCGACCCGGACCGACTGACCACCGAAGCGTTTCGCGAAGCGCTCGACGCGCCGCTCTCACAGCTCGAACGCTAGGCCATCGATCTCACATACCGCGTCATGATCACGCGGTGAATGTCCCGCGCGTTGTCGATCCGCTCGTTCGCGATGCGTAACGCACCCGGCGCGATCAGAAACGGCCACACCTGGTCGCCCCCGGCCGACCCGTGCGCGCCGACCTGGTCGTCGAACGACACGATCTCGTAGCCGTCGTACGCACCGAACAGCACGATATCGCCCGCGTTGGGCTGCCTGACGAGTGCTTCGACGGCCCGAACCGTCAACGGGTCCGTCCCGTACGGCTCGAGCGGATTCGTGCCTTCCAGCACCTCCACAATGCCGTCGACGATCCGTGCCCGTCCGGCTCGACTCTGCAGGTGCACACCGAGCGTGTCGAGAGTCGCGAGGAGGCCGATGCCCGGGTGCTCGCGTAGCGCATCGTAGAGTGACGCGCGCCGCGAGCTCTGCGCTATGTCCGCGAGCGTGAGGCGAGCGTCGTCTTCCGCGAAGTACACGAGCGCGAGACAGGAGCTGTACGTCACGACCACGCCATGCGTCGCATTGACGCGGTATTTCTCGGGAAGCAGAAGCTCGCGAATGCCATAGCGCGATCGGACCCACTGGCCGAGGCGACGCAGCGACCGCTTGACCGACCGGGATTTCGCAACATCCGCCACCGAATCGACTACGCGCGCGCCAACAGGGGCGTACTCGCTCATCTGCGCGAAGCTCGCGAGCGACTGGATGGGCATCTCGCCTGTCCGGAACGCATCGCCGTCGAGAATCCGCTGAACCGTCGTGCCGAGCGACTCGCGGAACCGCACGCGGTAGCTCACTGACGGCGTCATGCCATGGTCGCTCAGCACGACCAGATCGTAGCCACGACCGCCAGCCGATTGCGCCATACGTTGGATCTCGCGAATACGCGCATCCGTGCGGCGGAGGTCAGCGAGGGCGAACCGACTCGTGGACCCGAAGTGATGCGCGAGCTCGTCGTACTGCATGAACGTACTGTAGATGACCGGCACGCCGAGGTACACATCGAGCAGGATCGCGATCGTTTGCAGCTCTCGCACGACGACGTTCGTGAAGATGCGGAGAAAGGGGAAGATTCCTTCCGCGTGCGTCACGCGACCGGCCCACTCGCCGCGCGCGCGCTCCCATTCCTCGCGAAGCCATTCTCCAACACCCTGGAACAGCATGCGCAGCACGCGCAGCGGGTGCAGCAGGATGAGCAGCGCCATTCGGGTTCCGCCGAGTCGGCGATACACCGACATCCGCTCGCGGGTCGCGACGGTGAACGCGACGGTCGATGCGTCGCCGTCCAGGAGGTTCACATAACTCGATCCGTCCGCGAGTGCGCCTGGCGCCCGAATCCGGTCCCGGATGTATTGGACGCCTTCGGGCGCGTTGCACGTGACCACGCGGCCGGCAGCCTTGTCATAAAAGCGGAACGCGGGAATTCCGTCGTTCTCACCGTGAAAGATGCCCGCCTGGCAGTACGGCGTCGCGGAGGGCAGCCCGCAAAACCACCGACGGAGCGTGAACCCGTCCTCGTTCACGAGCCGGGACAGCGTTGGGGTGAAGCCCAGCTCCATTGCGCGTCGAAGGTCCGCATAGGCAAGGGCATCGATCTGTAGCGCGATCAGCCCTCGCCGTCCATCATGTGGGCGGCGCTCGCGGCGGAATGGGCGATACTTTACGGCGTAATACCAGCGCAGGAATCGCCCGGCTCTCGGGCGAGAACGGCGCTCCCCGAGTGGAGTTGACATGGAAGGTACGTCGTTGGGCATCGCGATCGCGTTCACCGCCGGGTTGCTGAGCTTTCTGTCACCCTGCGTTCTCCCGCTCATTCCGAGCTATGTGACGTTCATCACAGGACTGAGCCTCGAGGACGTTCAGAAGGCGCGGCGCGCCGCCCTCATTCACTCGCTGCTCTTCGTTCTTGGCTTCACGCTGATCTTCCTCGCGTTGGGCGCCACGGCGACCGCGCTCGGCCAGCTCCTGCTGTATCAACGCGTCTGGATCAGCCGTATTGGCGGCGTCCTGGTCATCGTCTTCGGATTGTACATGCTCGGCGCCTTCAACGTTTCGCTGTTCTCGCAGGAGCGGCGCGTTCATATCGCCAACAAGCCCGTAGGCTACCTCGGGACCCTGCTCGTCGGGATTGCGTTCGGCGCGGGCTGGACTCCCTGCATCGGTCCCATCCTCGGGTCGATCCTGACGTACGCTGCCAGCTCCGCCGACCTGGCGCGTGGGCTCTGGCTGCTGTTGGCGTATTCGTTAGGCCTGGCCGTGCCGTTCCTGCTGTCGGCCGTGGCGGTGGAACGGTTCCTCGACTTCTTCGGGCGCATGAAGCGGCAGATGAACTGGATCACGAGGACGTCGGGCGTACTCATGATCGTCGTGGGTATCCTGATGGTGACGAACTACTTCACGGTCCTGGCGTCCGCGCTGAACGGCATGACGCCCGAAGCGATTCGTAGCCGACTCTGACCCCATCTAGACCGTCCATTCGCGGACGCACCTGAGAAGCTCGGCAATCGGAACGGGCTTTACCAGAACCGCCCGACAGCCGGCGGCGGTGCACCGCGCTGCAACCTCGGGCTCCGCGCGGCCCGTCAACGCCGCGGTTACGCGAGGCTCCGCCGCGCGCGCGCGCATCGTGGCCAGCACGGTCAGCCCATCGCCGTCCGGCAGCGTCAGGTCGAGCAGCATCACGTCGACCGCGCGCGCCTCCGCTGCTGCTACCGCATCGCGTATCGTGTTGGCGACGGACACGTCGTTGCCCGTCTCCTCGAACAGGACGCGCAGTGCGCCGGTAACGTCGGCGCTATCATCGACGATCAGGATATGCGGTTTCGCGCGCACCGATCAGCGCGGGTCGCCGACCGGAAGCGCGAAGAAGAACCGGCTGCCCTCGCCGAGCTGGCTGTCGAGCCATATGCGGCCGCCGTTGAGCTCGACGAGGCGCCGCGCGATCGTTAGGCCCAGGCCCGTGCCATGGTGCCGCCGCGACGGCGACGGATCCACCTGCGCAAACTCGCGGAACACGAGGTCGTGGTGCTCAGGCGCGATGCCGATGCCCGTATCCCCGACCTCCACCTGAACGTGCGTCGTTCCGCGCTCGTTCGTGGCGGTGACCGCGACCCAGACGCGGCCGCCCGATGGCGTGAACGCGATCGCGTTGCCCAGCAGGTTGCTGACCACGTGTGTCACTTGTTCGCGATCGGCGACGAGTGAAGGCACGCCTGGCGTGACGTCGACGCTCACCGACAAGCCCTTCTTCACCATCAGCGGCTCGTTGAGCGCCGCTACCTGCGCCACGACCGCTGCGATGTGAAACTCGCTTGGCGAGACCGTGAGCTGGTTCGCCGCGCCGCGCGCGTAGGTGAGGATTTCGCCCACGGCCTCCAGGAGCTGGCGGCCGCCCCCGATGATGCTCGCGACGCTGTCGCGCTGCTTCTCGGAGAGTGGGCCGAGGATGCCATCCCGGAGGATCTCGGCGTGCGTGATGATGGCGGTGAGCGGCGTTCGCAGGTCGTGCGAGATGTTCGCCAGGAACTGCGTCTTCAGGGCGTCGCGTGACTGTAGCTCGGCGTTGATCTGCGCTGCCTCGTTGAGCGCTTCTTCGAGCTGCAGGACCCGGTGCTCGGCCGTCGTCGTCGAATCCACTGGATGCATTGGCGAATTGTAGCTCAACGAATCAGCTCGCTGCCACCCCTGTGGCCTGAGCTTCGGGGACCTCGTCTTCGATAGCGTCCTCGAGCTGCTGACGGCGGAGCAGCGTCCAGTAGCGACCGCCTGCGGCAAGCAGCTCGGCGTGGCGTCCCTGTTCCACGATCCGGCCCTCGTCGAGCACGATGATCCAGCTCGCATCACGGACGGCGCTCACGCGGTGGGACGCAATGATCGCCGTGCGTCCCTTCAATGCCTCACGCAGGCCGCGAAGGATGTCCGCTTCCGTGTGCGTATCCACCGCCGACAGCGCGTCGTCGAGCACGACGATCGACGGCCGTCGTGCGAGGGCGCGCGCGAGCGCGGCACGCTGTTTCTGGCCGCCCGAGAGATTGATGCCGCGTTCGCCGAGCATCGTATCGTAGCCGCCCGGGAATTCTGCGATCGTCGAATCGAGTTGCGCGACACCAGCCGCCCACTGCGCGCGCGACGCATCCTCGGTGCCATACGTCAGGTTCTCGCGGATGGTCTCACTGAACAGGAGGCTCTCCTGCGGAACGAAGCCGATCTCCCGGCGAAGCTCCTCGAGCGTGAGCGCCGTGACCGGCACGCCGTCGATGAGAACCTGGCCTTCCTGCGGATCGTAGACGCGGGCGAGCAACTCGAGCAGCGCACTCTTGCCACTGCCAGTCGCACCGACGACGGCCAGCGTCGCACCCGCACTCACGCGGAACGAGATGTCGCGCAGCACCCAGCGCGGATAGGCGTCGGCGGGCGGTGGGTAGTGAAATCCGACGCCACGGAACTCGACCGACCGTCCAGTAGTCGCGGGTGGAAGCGATGCGGCGGCCGGCGGGTTGCTGACCGCGGGCGACGCGTCGAGGATCTCGAGGAGTCGCGCGCCTGACGCCGCGCCACGCTGAAACAGATTCACCACCCAGCCTAACGCGATGAGCGGCCACGTCAGCATACCGAGATACAGGCCGAACGCCACGAACGCGCCGACGGAGATCTCGCCGCGCACCGCGAGCGTTCCGCCGACGCTGAGCACCGTGACGGCGCCGAGACCGGCGAGCAGGCCGAACGCGGGGTTCATGAGCCCATACAGCCGAACGAGCTGCATGTTCTTCGTGAGGTATTCGTCGTTCAAGCCTGCGAAGCGCTCGAGCTCCGGCTGCTCCTGACGATACGCGCGAACCACGCGGGCGCCGGCGAGGTTTTCCTGCGCCCGCGTGGTCATCGTGCTGAAGTGCTCCTGCACCGCCTCGAAGCGTTGGTGGATCGCGCGGCCGAGCCAGACCGTGAGGATCGGCAACAGCACCATGGGTGTGAGCGCGAGCAGCGTCAGGCGGCCGTCGATGCGCAGCATGAAGTACAGCGCGAAAACCCCGCCTGCGATAGTGTTAGTGAGATACATGATGGCTGGACCGACGGCCTGGCGCACAGCGCTCAGGTCGTTCGTGAGGCGAGCCATGATGTCACCGGTTCGCGTTCGCCCGAAGTAGCCTGCGTCGAGTCGCAGGAGATGCGCGAAGAGGTCGTTGCGGAGGTCGTATTCTATTCGTCGACTGAGACCGTTGATGAGCTCACGCATTCCATAGCGGAAAACCCCGGCCACGAGAGCGAGACCGACCATTGCCCCGGAGAGCGTCCAAATGCGTCGCGATTCCACACCCGCGCGGATCCCGTCGAGCGCGGCGCGGAGCAGCCACGGCGTGACGCTGGCCAAGGCTGACGAGATCACCACAAAGGCAAGCCCGAGAATGACTTGCCAGCGGTACGGAGCGTAGTACGGTAGGAGTCGTCGAAGCGCCCTCATGGTTGGCATATCGCTTGCCCGTCTATCCTTGGCTGAAGGCACCTTTTTCAGCGCGTTTGGTACGAACTACAGCATCAGAAGAGGAGGTCAAACGATGTCGAAATATATGAGCCGCATCACGCCGCTGGCGCTGACGTTCGCGCTAGGGGTCGCGGCGTGCAGCAAGGGCGATAACAAGGCAGACACTTCGCTCGCTCAGGACACGGCGCTCAGTCGCGATCTCCAGCTCGCGACGGGCGACAGCGCCGCACAGCCGCAGCTGAAGGACGTTCCGGCGACGCCGGCGCCAACTCCAGCACCGACGACGTCGAAGCCGCGCGCGTCGCGCCCTGCTCCGAAGCCGGCCACGCCCAAGCCAGAGCCGGCTGCCCCGCCGCGCACCCCGTCGGGCAATACGGTCACAGCTGGTGAGAAGAGCTCGGGCGGCAACGTTGGCTCGATTGCGTCAGGCACGACACTCACGCTCGCGTCGGGCTCCAAGGTCTGCACGAACACGAACAAGGTCGGTGATCGCTTCTCGGCCACGTTGAATGAGGCGGTGACCGGCTCCAACGGCGCGGTGATCCCTGCCGGCGCCACGGCCGTGATCGAGGTGACGAAGCTCAAGAGAAGTGAGAACGCGAACGACAACATCGAGATGGGTTTTGCGGTCCGCACGATCTCGTTCGGTGGCGCGACCTACAACGTGGACGGCGATGTGACGTCCGCGGCGGTTGACCGGGTTCGCAACTCGACCAAGGGCAACGACGCGAAGAAGGTGGCCGGCGGTGCGGTGCTCGGCGCCGTGATAGGTCAGGTGATCGGCAAGGACACGAAGGGCACGGTGATCGGCGCGGCGGCGGGTGCTGCGGCCGGTACGGCTGCCGCGGCAACGACCGCAAACTACGAGGGCTGCGTGAACGACGGCGGGCGCATTGTGATCACGCTCACGTCGCCGCTGACGATCAAGGCCGCGTAGCGGCCGGGAATCGGGAATAGGGAATCGGGAATCGTAGGACCCACGGGAGGCCTCTCGACGCGAGATGAGCCTCCCGAGGGTTTCTATTCCCTAATTCCCGATTCCCCTGTTTCAGTGGCCTACGGCTCGACTCGGCCCGCGGTCACGAGGTTCCGTGACGGCGACCCAGCCCCCGTTGGCACGCATGATCGCATTCACGTTCGCCGATCCGCGCAGCGGGTCCACGTTCCAGCCCATCGCTTTGAGCGAGTCGACGACCTCCGGCGTTAGGCCGTGCTCCTCGAAGCGGAGCGTGTCCGGCAACGCCTGGTGATGGAGCCGGGGCGCGCGCATCGCATCCGCCAGCGTCATGTGATTCTGAATGACGTTGAGAATCACCTGCGACGTCGCGGTGATGATACGCGGACCGCCTGCGGCGCCAACGACGAGCAGCAGCTTGCCCTGGTGGTCGAGCACGATGGTCGGCGACATGGCGCTCAACATCCGCTTGCCCGGCGCGATCGCGTTCTGTTCGCCCTGCACGAGCCCGAACATGTTCGGCTTCCCCGGCTGCGCCGCGAAGTCATCCATCTCGTCGTTCATGAAGAAGCCGGGACCCGTTAGGTATACCCCCGACCCATAACCGTTGTTGATCGTGGTCGTGGTCGCGACGGCGTTGCCCGCGCCGTCCACGACCGAGTAGTGGGTCGTGTGGTTGCCATCGGCGATCGTCCGCTCGAGCACCGGCGTGGGGCTCGCGCGATCGGGGGCGATCGTCTTCCGGAGCTCCCGCGCGTACGTCTTGCTCGTGAGCTTGTCGAGCGGCACGTGTACGAACGCCGGGTCGCCCAGCTTGGAGTTGCGATCGATGAATGCGCGTTGATACGCGGACGCGAGCGCATGCGTGTAGGCCACGCTGCCGAATGGCGGGAGCGAATCGAACGTCTCGAGAACGTTGAGCGCCTCGGTGATGGTGACACCGCCTGACGAGGACGGTGGCATGGTCAAGAGCTTGTAGCCGTGGTAGGTCGATGCGATGGGCTGCCGCCATTCCGGCTTGTAGCGAGCCAGGTCTTCTTTCGTGATGATCCCGCCGCCGCGCTTCATTCCGGTGACCAGCGAGTCCGCTACTTCGCCACTGTAGAACGCGTCCGCACCGTGATCCGCGATCAGCCTGAGTGTGCGTGCGAGAGCGGGCTGGTGAAACCGCGTCCCGGGTTGGAGCGGCTCGCCGTTCGGATAGAAGAGCTTCTTTCCATCGAACCGCTCGATGTAATCCCGGTTGTGGTCCAGCGATGTGAACAGCGCGCTGTCGACGATGAAGCCTTCAGCCGCCAAACGAATGGCCGGCTGCAGCACCTCGCGCAACGACTTCGTCCCGTACTTCGCCAGCGCGGCGCTCATGCCTGCGACAGCGCCCGGCACGCCAGACGCCCGATAGCCGACGACGCTCTCATCCGTCAGCTTGCCGTCGGGCCCGAGGTACATGTCGCGACTCGCGGCGAGCGGCGCGATCTCGCGGTAGTCCACTGCCGCGGTTCGACCATCTGCCATGCGGATCACCATGTACCCGCCGCCGCCAAGATTGCCTGCGAAGGGGAACGTCACGGCGAGCGCGAACCCCGTTGCGACGGCCGCGTCCACTGCGTTGCCACCAGCGCGCATGATCTCATCGCCGGCTGCACTCGCGAGCGCACTGTTGCTCGCGACGACGGCTGTCGGCGCGAATGTGGCTTGTTCGCCGGCCTTGAAGCGCCAATCCGCAGGGAATGTTGCTGACCGCGCAGGCTGGTCGCACATACCGGCCGCCGCGTCTACCCCCTTCGCACCGGTCTTACTATCCTCGAAGCCGTAACACGTTGCTCGTATCGACGACGTGTTCGACGGTCGGCAGGCAGCCAGCGAGAGAACCGAAGCAACAGCTCCCCGTGCGAATCGAGAGTGAATAGCGGTCATGAGTACCAATCCATATGAGCGTGAGCGCGGAACGCTTGCTCGCGCCCCCGCACGGACTAAAGTTAGCCGCGCGCGATTCCTCCTGCCTCCCATCTCCATTTGTCCGTGACTCGTCAGGCGCCTCCCCCCGACCCGCGCATCACCGAACGCCGCAACCCGCGCACCGCGAACATCGACCTCGCCACATCGCTCGAGATCGTCGATCTCATGAACGCGGAAGACCGGACAGTAGCTGACGCCGTCGCCAGCCAGCGCGGCGAGATCGCGCACCTCGTGTCGTTCACCGAGGATGCGTTTCGGAAAGGGGGGCGGCTCTTGTACGTCGGAGCCGGGACCTCGGGACGCCTCGGCATCCTCGACGCCAGCGAGTGCCCACCGACATTTGGTAGTGATCCGGAGATGGTCCAGGGCATCATAGCCGGCGGGTTCCCGGCCATCCTGCGCGCACAGGAAGGCGCGGAGGACTCTCCTGCCGGCGGCGCCGCGATTATGGACGAGCATGATGTCGGCGAGCGCGACGTCGTCGTCGGCATCGCCGCGTCCGGAACCACACCGTTCGTCCACGGCGCGATCGAGCGGGCACGACAGCGAAACGCGCGCACCGCGATCATCGCCTGCACGCCAGTGTCGGACAAGCTACTCGCGCAGGTTGACGTCGCCGTGATCGCGATCGTCGGGCCGGAGGTCGTCACGGGATCCACACGGCTCAAGGCGGGGACCGCGACGAAGATGGTGCTCAACATGATCACTACCGGCGCGATGATCCGCATCGGCAAGACGTACGGCAACCTGATGGTCGACCTCAAGGCGACGAACGCGAAGCTCCGCGACCGCAGCGAGCGCATCGTCGTCGAGGTATGCAACGTGTCCCGCGACGAGGCGCGGTCGCTCCTCGAGGCGGCGGGCAAGCGCGTCAAAACCGCGATCGTGATGCAGAAGCTCGGCGTTGACCGCGACGCTGCGGAACACGCGCTCGAGGCGGCAGGCGGCGTGATTCGTCGCGTCGTGACCGACGCGCCTCCACCGGTGCAGTCGTGACAGCGGTGACCTCCGACGAGCGGATCGTCGTCGGTCTCATGTCCGGCACATCGCTGGACGGCATCTCGGCGGCCGTCGTGCGGTTCGGTCGTGGACCCGACCACCGCCTCGCCTACGAATTGTTAGGCATGAGCGTCCGGGCCTACGACGCGTCGCAGCGGGATCGGCTGTCGCAAGCGCTCATTGGGGGGACGCCCCGCGAGTATTGCCGGTTGTCGTTCGATCTCGGCGACTGGCTCGCAGAAGCAGCGATCGCCGCCATCGCGGAGGCAGGCGTCGGGCGCTCGTCGGTAGCGGCAATCGCAAGCCATGGGCAAACCGTCTGGCACGAGCCCGGCCACTCCACGTGGCAGTTCGGACAGCCGGCCGTGATCGCAGAGCGTACCGGGATCGATGTCGTGAGCGATTTCCGCGTACGCGATGTGGCCGCGGCGGGGCAGGGTGCGCCACTCGTTCCGGTCGCCGATGCCCTCCTGTTTGCTCACGGCACGGAGTGGCGCGCGCTGCAGAACCTCGGCGGAATAGGCAACGTGACGATCGTGCCGCCCGGCGGGGTGCCCTCGTCGACCCGCGCGTTCGACACGGGGCCCGGCGTCGTCGTGATCGACGGC
>Ga0207674_10000476_pt1 | contig 52711 bp, 33 predicted proteins | sample KBSCornC72_FD_184303 | JGI IMG/M metagenome (GOLD analysis project Ga0207674, IMG submission 184303) | Corn rhizosphere microbial communities from Kellogg Biological Station, Michigan, USA - KBS Corn C7-2 (SPAdes) (version 2) | ecosystem: Host-associated > Plants > Roots > Rhizosphere > Soil ... | reverse complement strand
GGACGTAGTGATCGAAGTAGCGCTCGACCAGGATCGAGAACGCTTCGACCTCTCCGTTCAGCACTCGTTTGACTACGGCCGCGTCGGATTCCACAAAGAAATAACTCGCTGACTCCAGAGCGGGTCACATGGGGTTCCGTGGCAATCTACCTTACGCCATACCCGCACACACCCGTGGAGCCCTTCATGCACCCGAGCATCGGGACGGTGGCCGAGCAGTTCCGGATCACGACGAACCTGTTCATCAAGGCGATGAGCGGGGTCGATAAGAACACTGCCATGCGCCGCCCGGGTGACCGATCGAACCCTCTCCTGTGGATGGCGGGTCACGTGATCCATTTCCGGACCCGACTTTTGTCGCTTGTGGGTGTGCCGCGCGACTTCCCGTGGGGAAACCGGTTCGACACCGGCTCGAAGGTCGGCTCGGCGGAGAACTATCCGGAGCCTGCCGAGCTGGTGGCGTTTTGGGAGGAGCTGTCCGAGCTGCTGGAGGACAGGCTGGGCGCCCTGACCGAAGCTGACCTCGTGGCACCGCCGGCCGCTAAAGTGCCGACCACGGACGCAACGCTCCGGGGCGCGATTGGATACTTCTCGCTCCACGAGGCGTACCACGTCGGGCAGATGGGATATGTAAGGAAGTGGCTGGGGATGACGCCGATTATCGATCCGCCGGTCATCGGGAATCGGGAATAGAAAATCGGAAATCGGGAGCGGCGCCGGCGACGCTGGTATTACCGCCGGGTCCGGATATCGGTATTCTCGACCACGCCCGGCGATTCCCGATTCCCGATTCCCGATTCCCGACACATGTCCGAACATCGGTTTCGCTCCCTCGCAGAGACCCGGTGGCGCATTGCGGTCAGCCTCACGGCGGTGATGGTGGCCATCTACTTCGGGTTCATCCTGCTCATCGCGTACAACAAGCCGCTCATGGGCCGACTCCTCACCCGCGGGTTGAGTGTTGGAGTTCTGCTGGGTGCGCTCGTCATCGTGCTGTCGTGGGTGCTGACGTGGATTTACGTGCGTTGGGCCAACACGCACTATGACGCGGGGCTGGACCAGCTGCGCCGCGCGGAGGCTCCCCGATGATCATCCTTCAGGCGACCCAGGGGCCGGCTGTGCCGGCGGTGGCGACGCGCATCGGCGAGCCTAACGCGGTCGCGATGGTGTTCTTCTTCGCGTTCATTGCCATCACGATCGGGATCACGTACTGGGCCGCTCGCCGCACGCGAACTACCGAGGACTTCTACGCCGCCGCGCGGTCGATCACGCCCGGCCAGAACGGGTTCGCGCTTGCTGGGGACTACATGAGCGCCGCCTCGTTCCTCGGGATCGCCGGGCTCGTGTCCACGACCGGATTCGATGGCCTGATCTACTCGACGGGATGGCTCGTCGGATGGCCGGTCGTGCTGTTCCTGATCGCGGAGCCGCTCAGGAACATCGGGAAGTACACCTTCGCGGACGTCGTGGCGGCTCGGCTGCGTCAGACGCCCGTACGCATCGCCGCCGCGCTCGGGACGCTCGCGACCGTGACGCTCTATCTGATCGCGCAGATGGTCGGCGCGGGCGGTCTCATCCGCCTCATGTTCGGCCTGTCGTACGAGACGGCGATTGTGATCGTTGGCGCCGCGATGCTCGCGTACGTGCTCTTCGGGGGGATGATCGCGACGACGTGGGTCCAGATCGTCAAGGCGGGCCTCCTGCTCGGAGGCGCGGCGCTCCTCGCGCTCATGGTGCTGTCGAAGTTCGGCATGAATCCGGTCGCGCTGTTCGCCGCCGCGGCGGACAAGTACGGTGCTGGCGTGCTCGCGCCAGGCAAGCTCGTGGCGGCACCGCTGGACGCGATATCGTTAGGCATGGCGCTCATGTTCGGCACGGCCGGGCTTCCGCACATCCTGATGCGGTTCTATACGGTGCCCGATGCACGCGCCGCCCGCACATCGGTGTTCTACGCCACGGGGCTCATCGGCGTCTTCTACCTCATGACATTCGTGCTCGGGTTCGGCGCGATGGTGCTCGTTGGCCCCGAGGCGATCAAGGCGGTCGACAAGGGCGGCAACATGGCCGCGCCGCTATTGGCCGAGGTGCTGGGCGGCACGCCGTTCCTTGGCTTCATCGCCGCGGTGGCGTTCGCCACGATCCTCGCGGTGGTGGCCGGGCTCACGTTGTCAGGCGCCGCTGCGCTGTCTCACGACCTCTGGGTCAACGTAGTGCGTCATGGAGAGGCGGACTCTCGCGAACAGCTTCGCGTCGCGCGATTCGCGACGATCGCACTCGGCGTGGTTGCCGTGCTGCTCGGGATTTTGTTCAAGGGGCAGAACGTGGCGTACATGGTCTCGCTCGCGTTCGCGATCGCCGCGAGTGGGAACTTCCCGGCGCTCGTGCTCTCCATCTTCTGGCGCCGCTGCACCACTGAGGGGGTCGTGTCGAGCATGGTACTCGGCACGCTGTCGACGCTGGTGCTGATCTGGCTCTCGCCGACGATCCAGGTGGACATCCTGAAGCACACGGGCGCGTGGTTCCCGCTCAAGAACCCTGCACTGGTGACGATTCCGTTGTCGTTCGCGGTGGGGGTGCTGGTTTCGCTCGCCACGCGCGATGAGATAGCGGTGGAGCGATTCGCGGCGGTGGAGCGCCGGATGCACGTCGGCGAAGCCTGATCTGTCATCCCGGGCCTTCGCTCGGAATGACAACTAGCTTTCAGCCATGCATCCGACGTCGCTGAGTGAGCTCAACGCGGCGCTGCTCCAGGCGATCATCACGTTAGGAATCGCGGCGCTCTGCGCGTTCCTGTACGTGCAGTTCCGCAAGCAGTACTTCCTGTGGTGGGCGATTGCGTGGGGCCTCTACGTGCTCCGCATCGGCGCGATCTGCGGGTTTCTCACCACCGCGTACGAGCCGTGGCTGTATGTGCATCAGGTGCTCACCGGCTGGACGGCGCTCGCGCTTCTCGGCGCCGCGCTCGCGTTCTCGCAGCGAGTCGCGTGGCGAAAGGGCTATCTCGCGCTCGTCCTCTTTCCGCCGCTGTGGTCCTACATCGCGATCTACCGACTCGAGAATTTCTTTCTCGCGGCGGGCCCCGCCGTGCTCTTTCTCAGCGTCGCGACGCTGTGGACCAGTTGGGCGTTCTGGCGATATCAGCGGCGGGTTGGATCGCGCGCCGCCAAGTTCGTCGCCGGCGTGCTCCTGCTCTGGGGCCTGCATCACCTCGACTATCCCTTGCTGCGCGCTCGAGGCGCGTGGAATCCGTGGGGCTACTATCTCGACATCGGCTTCGTGCTCGCTCTAGGTGCGGGTATCCTGCTGCTGGTCGTCGAAGAGCTCCGACGAGGGCTGGCGACGCTTTCGGCGCTATCGGGTGACCTGGCTCTCGCGGGCGGGTCGGCGAGCGATGACGTGCCCGATGTCATCGACTCGCTGCTTGCTCGGCCACTCGCGCTTGGGGGCGTGCGCGGCAGTGCGCTGTGTTTGACGACGTCCACGGTTGGAGACCGCTCGAACGGGAACGGAACCCCTGGCGACGCGACACCCGGCGAGTCGTTCGTCAGGGGCGTCGGCTCGTGCGGCCATTGGACGCGTCGATCACCTGTGGGCCCCGCATGGGAGACGATGCGCCAGGCGGCTCGCTCCGGATCACCAGCGGTGGCTCGCGACTGGCCAGACCCGTTCGCCGAATCAGCTCGTCCGTTCGCGTATCTCGCGGTGTTGCCGGTGCTTCACGACGGGACGCCGGTCGGATCGCTCGTCATCGTGGGCGATCACGGCGACCCGTTCACCGCGCTTGGCGAGGAGTTTCTTCGAACGCTCGGGCGCCAGGTTGGCGCTGCGCTTCAGCACGCGGACCTAACGACTCGGCTCGCCGCCCGAACTCGCCAGCTCGAGCGACTCTCGGTGCGCATGGCGCGTCAGCATGAGGAGGAGCGGCGCCGTATCTCGCTCGAGCTTCACGACGAGACGGCGCAGGCCTTTGCGGCGGTGAAGCTGCAACTCGGTGTGCTGCGTGAAACGGTCGATCCATCGCTCGCCCCGCGGATGGATCGTGTGCTCGAGCTCGTTGACACCGGGATGCGCAGCATTCGAAGCGTTGCTCGCGACCTGCGACCCCCACTGCTCGACGAGCTCGGCCTCTTGCCGGCGCTCCATGCGCTGGTCGAAGGCTTCGGCGAACGGACTGGTATCCGGATGTCGTTCGATGCACCAACCGCCCTGCCACCCCTTTCGAACGACGCCGAGCTGGCGTTGTTTCGTGCGTTACAGGAGGCGTTGTCCAACGTGGCCCGTCACGCGAACGCCAGCTCGGTCGGCATCATGCTGTCGAAGGAAGGCGGAGAGCTCCGGCTCGAGGTCCGTGATGACGGTCGCGGCTTCCAGGGTGACCCCGGTCTCGGGCTCACGGGCATGGGCGAACGCCTCGGTGCGTTAGGCGGAGGCGTCCAGATCGCGAACGCGGCGGGCGGTGGTGCGCGGCTCGCCGTCCGCCTTCCTTTCGAGCAGGTGGCGGGATGAGCAACGAACCGAATATTCGCGTCCTCGTGGCCGATGACCATGCGGTGGTGCGCGAAGGTATCCGACACGTCCTGGCATCGACACACGGATTCAACGTCGCCGGCGAGGCGGCCAGCGGTGTCGAGGCAGTGAAGCTGGCGGCCGAGTGCGATCCGGACGTGGTGGTGCTCGATGTGTCCATGCCTAACGGCACCGGGCTGGAGGTGATCGGTGACGTCCGCCGCGCTGCGCCGCAGGCGCGCGTGCTCATCCTGAGCGTCCACGACGAGGCCGAGTACGTGCTGCAGGCCGTTCGCGCCGGCGCGAACGGTTACCTGCGCAAGGATTCGTCGCCGACGGAACTGCGCGAGGCGGTGCGCGCAGTGGACCGCGGCGAATCCTTCTTCTCGCCAGCCATGGCAATGCGCTTGAGCGACGCCGTCCGAGTGGAGTCGGATCGAATCTCGCGGGTGTCGAAGCTCGGTCTGCTGACCGGTCGCGAACGCGACGTGCTCGAAGGGATCGCGAATGGCGAGACGAACAAGGAGATCGCAGCACGCTACGGGATCAGCCCGCGGACGGTGGAAACGCATCGCGAGAGTCTGATGCGCAAGCTCGAGATCCACAGCGTGGCCGGGTTGACGCGCCTGGCGGTCGAGGAGGGGCTCGTCGCCCCGTAGCACCGTCAGCTGCGGTGTGAGGGCTCGCCGCCCGCTTCGCCTTTTCGCGGCTGCTCCCGCTTGCGCTCTTCGGCCTCGCGAAACCCGCGAACGCTGACCTCCTCGGCCTCCTGAAGAATCAGCCGCAGCAGGGGAAGGGCGTCGCTCGGCGGCGATCCCGTGAGTAACGACGAATCGAGCACGACGCGCTCGACCTCCGCACCGAGCGCCGCGTGCTCGCGTCGCAGCTCCTCCTCGGTCCAGCCAAGCCGCTGTCGCTGTGCACCGTGCCGCTCGGCGATGAGGCGCTGGATTTCAGCCCCGTCGACGATCAGCGGCACGCGGCTCGTGCCTCGCTCATCGATGATCGCGAACAGTTGGCCGATGTCGCTCAGGTACGTCGCAATGTGGTCCTCGAGCTCCGTGCGCGTCACCTCGCGGGCGCGCGGGATCTCGGGGTCGCCTCGCAGCCGGTCGACCACGGTGGCGACGATGTCGGCGGCCGACATCACGAGCAGCTCGCCTAACGCGACCCGGCCGGACCGTGAGCCGGCGAGCCGAATATTCGGGATGGAGGCGCGTGTGATGCGATCCCGGTCGCGACTCGGCTGCGGACGCACGGTTGCGGGCCGGTCCCGCTCCCATGCGGGGAGCCACAGGGTGAACGTCGTACCGTGACCGATACGGCTGGCGACGGTGATGTCACCGCCCATGAGCCGGGCGAAGCGGCGGCTGATGGCGAGGCCCAGCCCGGTCCCGCCGCGCGCGCGTGTGTGACTCGCGTCGAGCTGGACGAACGGCTCGAAGATCGTCTCGAGGTGCTCGGTCTCGATGCCGATCCCGGTGTCGGTGACGCCGAGGGTCAGCCATGACCCCAGCGGCCCGGGATTGAACGGCGCCTTGCCCTCGAAGCGCTCGCAGCGAACCGTCACGCGACCGGCAGGGCGAGTGAACTTGACCGCGTTGGCCAGCAAATTCAGGAGGATCTGCCTAACGCGACGCTCGTCACCCGTTACTTCCCCGAAGACGTCCGCGCAAGCCGTCGCGTCGATCTCGACGCCGGCGTTGGCCGCTTGCGGCCGCAACAGCGCGACGGCCGCCTGGATCACGCGCGATGCGCTGACCGGGCCGACCTCGACGCGCATCTGCCCGGCCTCGACTTTCGCGATGTCGAGCACTTCCTCGACGAGCCCGAGGAGGTGTCGGCCGCTCACCCGCGTGCGTTCCACGAAATCGCGTTGCGCGGGCGCCAGCGGGCCAGCGAGGCCGTCGAGCAACAGCGACGCGTAGCCGAGGATGGCGTTGAGCGGTGTTCTCAGCTCGTGGGACATCGTGGCGAGGAACGCGGACTTCGCGCGATTCGCGGCTTCGGCGGCCACCTGCGCGTTTCTCGCCGACTCGGCGGTCGCGGCGAGCTCGGCGTTCGCGCGCCGCAGCGCAGCCACTGTCAGTTCGAGCTCGCTCGCGGTCGCCTCGAGCTCTCCCGTCTGAGACTCCAGCTGTCGCCGATAGAGATCGAGCGCGTCGGCGAGCCGCGCCCGTGAAATCGTGGGACCGGCTCCTGCCGCGATGAGCTCGAGGAGGTGGCGGTCGTCCTCGACGAATCGGCCCACCGCCTTGGATCCCGCGTACAGCACGCCGATGAGGCGTCCCTGATCGACGACCGGGACGCCGATCACCGAGACGATCTGCTCGCTGCCCACCACGCTCGGCAGGTCGCCGAGCCGCTTGACGTTGTCGAGTACCATGGTCTCGCGGCGCTCCGCGATGCGGCCCAGGACACCGTGGCCGACCGGTATTCGTGACGGGGCCATGTCCGCGGCGCGTCCTCGCCACGCGTACATAACGAGAACGGGGCCCTCGTTCGAGTCTTCGGCGAGCATCATCGCGACGGTATCGGCGCCGAGCGCATCACGGACACCGACGACCAGCACGTCGAGCGCCGCGACGACCGCGGTCTCGCGATTGATGGCTTCGGTGATGCGAAGCGCGGTCGCGATGCGCGATGGGCTGCGCGCCGCAAGGCCACGCGCCAAAACCTCCGGTTCGACCGGGGCGCGAAATCTCTCGTCGTCGGGTTTCGACACGTCGTGTTTGACACTCACCGGATCTGACCGTCGCGGCGGTGGCGTTTCGAGGAAGCGGCGTGGAACCGCGGCGCGATGGAGCGACCGCAGGCGCGTATCAGCGGCGAACAGGCGTGATGCCGAGCGCGCGGTGGCGTGGCAGCAAGACTCCGGCCGCCGGGTTAGCGGATCGTCCGTATTTGTACGGAACGATCGCTCCGTACGCTGCCGAATGTTCCGTGGTCAACGGCATCCATATGGTAGGCACGACAGGCGCGCGTTCGCCGGCGAGACCGCCCGGCCAACGCGCCCTTCTCGTTCGCATCGAAATTGGAGCCAGACCATGAAAGTTGGGTTGTTTGTCTTGGGTGTATTGGCTGCGGCGGTTACTGAGAGCGCCGTTGAAGCGCAATCGCCATCACGTGGAGATTCGACTCGCGCGGACTCGGCGCGAAAACGGATGACCTCGCTGAACCAGGTCATTATCACGGCCACCAGAACCGAAAAGGATGTTTTCGATACGCCGTCGGCAGTGAGTGTCATCGACTCGGCGACCCTCGGGCGTCGTCTGCCTAACACGCCGGTGGACGCCTTTCGTGACCTTCCCGGGCTCGACATTACTGGCGTGGGAACGAATCAGACGCGGCCAACGATCCGCGGACTTGGTGGGCAGCGCATCCTGTTGCTCGAGGACGGACTTCGCCTCAACAACTCGCGACGGCAGCAGGACTTCGGGGAGCTGCCCGCGATCGCTGGCATCTCGGGCATCGACCGGGTCGACGTCGTACGCGGGCCGGCGTCGGTCCTGTATGGCACCGACGCGATTGGCGGCGTCGTGAACATCATCACCGCGGGGCTGCCCTCGGTGAGGGACGGCATTCACGGGTGGGCGGGCTACCGATACTCGACGGCCGACCAGCAGCAAACGCCGAGCGCCGGACTCGAAGGGCGGTTCGGCCGGTTCGCGTTCAGGGCGAGCGGCGCCTACCGAGACACGAAAGAGTATGACGCGCCGTCGGGGCGGTTCGGGGACATTGCGTTCAACGATGACGTGAAGGTCAACGATACCGCGGTTCGCGACTACTCGTACAACGCGCTGGCCGGGTGGGACCTCGGCAAGTCGCAGACGATCTGGGCGAAGGGCGAGCGCTACACGGCACGCGATGCCGGGTTTGGTTACGTCACGAACGCGGATCTCGGAGCGACCGATGCCCCCACGATCCAGATCACGTATCCGGACCAGGATGTCCAGCGTTATTCACTCGGCTGGCGCGCGACGTCACTCCGGTCCGCGGTGGCCGACCGCGTCGAGGTGACGACGTATCTGCAGGACAACACGCGGCACCTCGACCTCGACGTGTTCGTTCCGTTCGGTAGTGGATTGCCCCCAACCGCCGGCGTGACGTCGCAGCAGCGCAACTGGACGGACATGCGCACGTTAGGCTTCCGCGCCGAAGCGACGAAGCTCGTCGGCGCGCGAACGCTCCTGACCTACGGCGCTGACGCCTTCCAGGACCGTTCCGACAACACCGACTCGAGCCTGACAATCGTGACCGGCTTCGGCCCGCCGCAGGTCGAGGCGAGCACACGGCCTCAGGTGCCTAACGCATCGTTCCGGAGCGCCGGCCTCTTTGCACAGGGCGACGTCCGCCTCGCCGATCGCGTGTCGGTCATCGTCGGGGGCCGGTACCAGGACGTCCTCGCGAAGACGCGGTCCACGCCTGGCATCACCGACCCGCCATCCGAGAGCAAGGATCGCACGGCGGTCGGCGCCGCGAATCTGCTCGTGCGCGCCATGACCGGCCTCAATCTCATCGCGTCGGTCGGGCGCGGCTTCCGCTCGCCGAACCTCGTGGAGCGCTTCTTCGAGGGTCCGACGCCGGAGGGCTCGGGCTACCAGGCGCGTAACCCGAACCTCGATCCTGAGACGAGCGTCAACATCGACCTCGGCGCGCGATGGCGGCAGGGTGTATTCTTCGCCGAAGGTTTCGTGTTCCAGAACGACGTGCACGACGGGATTGCGATCGCCGCAACCGGCGATACGATCAACGAGCTGCCCGTCTATCAGAACGTGAACGTCGACAAGCTGCGCTTCCGCGGGCTCGAGCTCACCGCGGGTGCGCGGGCGCTGAGCAAATTCGACCTCTCGGCAAACTTTTCGAGGATCGAATCGAAGAATGTGACGGATCCGAACAGCCCAGTGGGGGATACGTACTCCCGCAAGTTCGTGTTCGACGCGGCGTGGCACCCCATCGCCAACCGGCTCTCGTTTGGTTATGCACTACGGCACAACGGAGAGCAGAAGGACGTGATTGCCGGAACAAGTCCAGTGGGCGATGTACTGCCGGCCTTCACGGTGCACGATCTCCGCGCGGAAGTGGCTTTGCTCGATCGCGGGCGCAATCGTACGTCGCTCGTGGTTCGGGTGAACAACCTGACGAACGAGCTGTACGCCGAGTTCGCGAATGCGTCGTTCTTTCGCCCTGAGCCGAGACGGAATGTGAGTACGGCGATCGTGGTAGGCTTCTAGCTTCCAACGGGAGAGGGGGATGCGGACCGCCGTGTACTTTGTTCCGATCGTCACCACAGTCATCGCGCTGGCGTTTGCCGGCGTGGTGATGGCGCGGTGGCTGGACCGGCGGCAACCACACCTGCTCTGGTGGGGTATCGGGCTGCTGACGTACGCGGCGGGCACGATCACCGAATCAGCGACCACGTTGCTTGGCTGGCACGAGCCGCTCTTCCGCGCGTGGTACATCACGGGTGCGCTCCTCGGTGGCGCGCCGCTCGCGCAGGGTTCCGTCTATCTGCACCTCCCGCGCAGGACGGCGAACTGGCTCACCGCGATCGTCGGAACGGTGATTGTGATCGCGAGCCTTTGTGTCATCGCGGCGCCCATCGACTACGCCTTGGTCGAGCCATTCCGCCTTTCCGGGAGAGTACTCGCGTGGCGATGGGTTCGGCTGTTCAGCCCGTTCGTCAACGCCTACGCGGTGGTCTTTCTCGTAGGTGGAGCGATCGTCTCGGCCGTGCGATACCGGCGCACGTGGGAGACGTATTCCCGGTTCATTGGGAACGTGTACATCGCGATCGGTGCAATTCTTCCCGGCATCGGCGGAGCGTTCACGCGGTTCGGCCACACGGAGGTGCTCTACGTGACCGAATTGATCGGGCTGCTTTGTATCTTTGCCGGTTATCGGCTAAACGTTACTGGTCGTTCAATTCGGGAAGCGGGGAGCGGTGAGGGTTTAGCGGGAGACGAGAGGCGGGGGGCGGGAGACGAGGAGAAAGCGGAAACCCTCGGGATCCCTCACTATCAGCGATAAGCATCCCGAGATTCTGCGTCTCCCGTCTCCCGTCTCCCGTTTCCCTGTCAGTACACGGCGGCCCGGTAACTGCTAACGTTCGGGCCACGACTCCGTTGATTGAAGCGTGGCAACCAGCTCACCACCCGCGAGAAGACCAGGACTCCTCGCGCGCCTGCTGGCGCGCACATCGAACGGTGGGCAAGAGCCGCTCGTCGGACCCATCCGCGGCGAGCTGCTCGGAGCCGACCGACTCGGGGAGCATGCGCGCGCCCTAGCGCGACGCCAGCGCGTTCGGCCGCCAGGGAAGGGGCGCAAGAAAGCTCCGCTCCTCGAGCGACTCCAGGAGACGCACGAGATTCTCCTCGACGCGCGCGAGACGCTCGGCCAGGCGGCCGATGAAGGCATCGACGTCAGCCCGGCCGGCGAGTGGCTGCTCGACAACTTCTACACCGTCGAAGAGCACATTCGGGAAATTCGCGCGACGCTCCCGCGAGGCTACTACCGCGAGCTGCCGGAGCTCGCGAGTGGCCCACTTGCCCGGTTCCCTCGAGTCTACGAGATCGCGATCGAGCTGATCGCGAATACCGAGGGGCACCTCGATCTCGCGAACACGGAGCTGTTCGTTCGCGAGTATCAGCGCGTCACACGACTGCGCATCGGCGAGCTGTGGGCGATTCCCGCCATGCTGCGGCTCGGCCTCATCGAGAATATCCGCCGCATGACGCGGCGTACCATCTCGCGACTCGACGAGGTGCGCGCCGCGGATATCGCGGCGGAGAGTCTGCGACGGGCGAGCGAAGCGGGTCCCAAGGCGCTCGCGGCGGCGCTCCACGATTTCGTGGATCACACGCCGAAGCTGTCCGCCGTCTTCATCGCGCGGTTTCTGTCTCAGGTCCGGAACTACCAGGCGACGTTCACGCCGCTCGTGTGGCTCGAGCAGTGGATCGGCGAAGACCTGATGAGCGCCGAGGAGGCGGTCGCGCGAACGAACCAGCGCGCCGCCCTCACGCGCGTCACGATCGCCAACAGCATCACCAGCCTCCGCACGATCGCGCGCCTCGATTGGAACAGCTTCGTCGAGTCGCAGAGCGCGATCGAGCGGGTGCTCCGCGGCGACCCATCGGGCGACTACGCGTCGATGACGTTTTCGGCGCGCGACCGGTATCGTCACGAGATCGAACGACTCGCAAAGCGGACGGAGCGCGACGAGGCGAAGGTGGCCGAAGTCGCTATCGATCTGGCGAGTCGTCAGCCGGCTGAAGGGCCGGAGCGCCGCCGACGCCACGTCGGATACTGGCTGGTCGATGACGGGTTGGTGGAGCTCGAGGCCGCGGTCGCCTACAAGCCTCGCATACTCGAGCGCCTGCGCCGCGCCGTCACCCGGCACCCGAACGCGGTTTACTTCCCCGCGATCGCCATCGTGACGCTGGCGGCACTTGCCGCCGGCTTGGCCTTGGCCGGCCCAATTGGCGCAGGCGGCGCGCTCATCGTGTTCCTGTTAGGCATCGTTCCCGCGAGCGAGATCGGCGTCAGTGCCGTGAATCAGCTCGTTACTCTGCTGACGCAGCCGCGGATCGTGCCGAAGATGGATTTTCGGGAGCGGGGCACTCCACCCGAGTGGCGCACCGCGGTCGTCGTGCCGACGCTCATCGGGAGCGTCGACGCGGCGCGTGAGGCGGTGGAACACCTCGAAGTGCAGTTCCTCGCGAACCGCGATCCGCACCTGCAGTTCGCTCTGCTCACCGACTTCCTCGATGCGCCGAGCGAGACCATGCCTGACGACGCCGCGATTCTGGATGCGGCGGCCGAAGGCATTGCCGCGCTGAACGAGGAGTACGCACGAGGCAACGCGCCGCCCTTCTACCTCTTTCATCGGCCGCGCTGCTGGAACGAGGGCGAGGGTGTGTGGATGGGTTGGGAACGCAAGCGCGGCAAGCTCGCCAATTTCAATCAGTACCTGCGCGGCGGCGCGCGCGATGCCTTTTCGCGTATTGTCGGTGACACGACGTCGATTGGTGACGTCAAGCTCGTCATCACGCTCGACTCGGACACGGTGCTGCCGCCTGACGCGGCCGAGTTGCTCGTCGGCGCGATGGCGCATCCGCTCAACCGCCCGGTGTTCGACGAGGAGCGCGGGCTCATCACGCAGGGGTACGGCATTCTGCAGCCGCGCGTGGGCGTTTCGCTCACGAGCGCCTATCGGTCGCGATTCGCGTCGATTCACTCCGGACACCCCGGCGTCGACCCGTACACGACCGCAGTCTCGGACGTATACCAGGATCTGTTCGCTGAGGGGTCGTACACCGGCAAGGGCATCTATGATGTCGATGCCTTCGAGCGCGCGACGCACGGCCGATTCGCCGAGAACGTGCTGCTCAGCCACGACCTGATCGAGGGAGCTTTCGCGCGGGCGGGACTCGTCACGGACATCGAGCTGTACGACGACTATCCGACGCGCTACCTGACGTACATGCGTCGTAAGCATCGGTGGATCCGCGGCGACTGGCAGATACTCCGCTGGATCGGACCGGCCATTGCGCGCGCCGACGGTCGTCCGGAGCCGAACCGGCTCTCCGCGATCTCGCGCTGGAAGATCTTCGACAACCTGCGGCGCAGCACGGTCGAGATCTTCCAACTGCTCCTCCTCGTCGCCGGCTGGACCGTGCTCCCGACGTCGCGCGTCGCCTGGACGGCCGGCATCCTCGTCGCCATCGCGTTCCCGTGGCTGTTGAGCCTAACGCTTGCCGCGCTGCGACCGCCGACCGACAAGTCGCTTCGGGCGTATTACTCGGCCATCGCGCGCGACGCCGTCACATCCGCGAACCAGTTCGCGCTGGCCGTCACCGTGCTCCCCCATCAGGCGTGGGTGTCGGCCGACGCGATCGCTCGGACGCTGTCACGGCTCTTCGTCTCGAAGCGACACCTCCTCGAGTGGCAGACGGCCTCACAGACCGAGCGAACGACGAAGAACTCGCTCCGCGAAGTGTGGCGCCGCATGCTGCCGGCCCAGCTGGTAACGGTCGCGGTCGCCGTGCTGGTGACGGTGTCGGTGTGGCCGTTCGGACCGACCGAGCTGTCCATCGGGCGCGCGCACGGCCCGACGCTCGTGGTCTTTCTCCCCTTCATTCTGCTCTGGCTGATCAGCCCTGCCATCGCCCACGCGCTGAGCGCGCCGGCGCTGCGACGTGAGTTACGCCTTGCGCCCGACGATCGCGACCGCGCGATGCGTTACGCCGTCTACCATTGGCGGTTCTTCGAGCGATTCGTCGGCGAAGCGACCCAATGGTTGGCGCCGGACAACTTCCAGGAGCAACCGGACCCCGTTGTTGCTCTGCGCACGTCGCCCACCAACATCGGGCTTCAACTTTTGGGCATCACGAGTGCCTACGACCTGGGGCTCCTGACGCTGGGTGAGATGGTCGAGCGGCTCGAGCACGTATTCAAGACGCTCGAGCGGATGCGACGCCATCGTGGCCACTTCTTCAACTGGTACGAGCTCGAAGGGCTGAACGTGCTTCAGCCGGCGTACATCTCCACAGTCGACAGCGGTAACCTCGCGGGGCACTTCCTGGCCCTGAAGCAGGCATGCCGCGAGATCATCGAGCAGCCTCCTGATGTGCGCGCGCCGCTGCGCGCGTTGACGTCCGCGCTCGCGATCACGCGAGAAGCGTTCGCGGACGCCGCCAGCTCGGGACGCGTTGGCGATCCCGCAAAATGGCAGGCGGTCTCCAAGGCGGCCGGGCTGCTCAAGACGGCGCGCAGCGAGCTGACCACAACCACTGACGATGCCGGGCTCGCGCACGTGGCGCGCGCGCTGTCGGACGCGGATCAGACGCTGAGCGCCGCCGGTCTCGGGCCGAAGGAAGCGCCGCGCGCGAGAGAGTGGCTGGCGTGGTCGGCTCACCTGGCCGAGCGGCACGTGGCGGAGCGGACCGCGCTCGGCGTCGCGGCGGCGCAATCGTTACGCGAGGGCGCCGCGACCAGCGCGCTCGTGCGGGAACGGATCGAGCGGCTCGAAGCGATCGCGCTCACCGCGCATCGCTACGTGGCGGAGATGGACTTCACCTTCTTGTACGACGTACGCCGCAAGCTGTTCGCGATCGGCTACAGCGCCGACTCGGCCACGCTGGACAACTCGTACTACGACCTACTCGCGTCCGAGGCGCGACTCGCCAGCTACGTTGCGATCGCGAAGGACGACGTGCCCGTCGAGCACTGGTTCCGGTTGGGCCGCTCCCTCACCGCGTCGTCACATGCGACGGCGCTGGTGTCGTGGAGCGGCAGCATGTTCGAATACCTGATGCCGCTGCTCGTTATGCGGTCGTTCCCGCACACGCTGCTCGATCAGACCTATCGCGGCGCCGTGCGTCGTCAGATCGAGTACGCCGGCGAGCGCTCCGTGCCGTGGGGGATATCGGAGTCGGCGTACAACGTGCGCGACCGTCACATGACGTATCAGTACCGCGCGTTCGGCGTGCCTGACCTCGCGCTCAAGCGAGGATTGGGAAAGGATCTTGTCATCGCGCCCTACGCGACCGCGCTCGCACTGCTGGTGGAGCCACACGAGGCGATCCGAAATCTCGGTGTGCTGGAACGCGAGGGTGTGCTGGGACCGTACGGCTTCCGCGAGGCGGTAGACTACACGCGGCCGGAGCCGGGCGAAACGAAGGCGGTCGTGGGTGCCTACATGGCACACCACATCGGCATGACGTTCGTCGCGCTCGCGAATGCTCTTGGGGATCATTTGTGGCAGCGCCGGTTCCATTCGGAACCGCTCGCGCGGGCGGTGGAGCTCGTGCTGCACGAGCGGATTCCGCGTCGCCTCGTCATGCAGGACGCGCAGGAGACCGATGGCGAAGGCGGTCGCACGCCGATCGAGACCGAGAAGCCAGCCGTTAGGCAGATCGAGACGCCGGACACGCCGCAGCCGCGCGTCGGCCTGCTGGCGAGCCTGCCGTTCACGGTCATGCTGAGCAACGCCGGAGCCGGGTACAGCCGATACGACCAGCTGGCGATCACTCGCTGGCGCGCCGACGGCACGCGCGATGATCACGGGCAATGGTGCTACGTCCGCGACGTCACGACCGGTCAGGTGTGGTCGGCCACGCACCAGCCCACGGCCAAACGCGCTGACGTGTACACCGCGGCCTTCGCGACCGACCGCATTTCGTTCGGTCGCCGGGACGGCGATGTGGAGACGCGACTCGACGTGACCGTCGTGTCGGACGACATGGCCGAGGTCAGGCGCGTGACCGTCGTGAATCACTCGGGCATCGAGCGCGAGATCGAGCTCACGAGCTACGGCGAGATCGTGCTCGCTCCACCGGATGCGGACCGCGCGCATCCGGCGTTCGCGAACCTGTTCGTCGAGACGGAGTGGCGGCCGGCCGAGGCGGCGATCCTGGCCACGCGGCGACCGCGGGCGAGCAATGAAGCGCGTCGCTGGCTCGCGCACGTCGCGGCCGTGGGCCATGAGCTGGTCGGTGAGATCACGAGCGAGACCGACCGCGCTCGCTTCGTAGGACGAGGCCGCACCGTGCGCAACCCTCTCGCGATGGATGCGTCATCGACGTTGAGTGGTACGGCAGGCGCGGTGCTCGATCCCATCTTCGCGTTGCGCGTACGCGTGCGGCTCGCGCCGGGGCAGTCTGCCCGGGTTGCCTTCACGACGCTCGTTGCGGAAACCCGCGAGCGAGCGATCGAGCTCGCGGATCTCTATCGGCAGCCGTATAGCGCGCAGCGCGCGCTCGACCTGTCATGGACGCGCACGCAGGTGGAGCTTCGCGATCTCGGCCTAACGCCGTCGGACGCGGCGCTCTTCCAGCAGATCGCCGGGCACCTCTTCTACTCGAACCCGCCGATGCGCGCGCCGCAGCAGGAGCTCCGAGCGAACACGCTCGGGCAGCGCGAGCTCTGGAGCATCGGCCTGTCCGGTGACTGGCCGATTCTTCTGGCGACCATCGATTCGGTCGAAGGGCTTCCGACCGTCAGGCAGCTGCTTCACGCGCACCACTACTGGCGCCTCAAGGGGATGACGGTCGACCTCGTATTTCTCATCACGAGGCCACCGTCGTACCAGCAGGAGCTGGCCGACCAGCTGCTCGCGACGGTGATGGGCTCGAGCGAGACGCATCTCGCGGACAAGTCGGGCGGCGTCTTCATCCGTCGTGCCGATGTGTTGGGACCCGACGTGCTGCAGCTGCTCCGCGTGACGGCGCGCGTGCACATGGCCTGCGACGGACTGGGCCTGGGCCGCGTGCTCGACATGCCCGAGGTCGAGGAGCAGCCGCCTGACGAGCCAGAGCGTCCGAGACGGTTGTCACGGTTCTCGAACCGCGACTCCGGCTTCGCGTCCTGGGATTCCGGCGGACGCGGCGCAAACGGCGGCGAAGGCGTGATGAGTGCCGTGCTCGCGCGCGCGGCGGCGTACGCGCGCGATGCCGCGCTCGATCTGGCCGAGAGCTTCGATCTGCCGGAGTTTCGGATCGGGAGTGGGAGCAAGGGAAATGGAGAGCCGGACCGAAAGGGAACCGGGAACCGGGAACGGGGAACCGCGTCTCCGCGCGGAGGTGCGGTTCCCAGTTCCCAGTTCCCCGGTCCGGCCCACGGCCTAACGAGCAACCTCGATTACGAGATAAAGCTGCAGGCCGATCGGCTTCCCCCGGCGCCGTGGTCCAACGTGATCGCCAATCCCGAGGCCGGTTTCGTCGTCACCGAACGCGGCGGTGGATTCGCCTGGGTGGACAACAGCTATTTCTTCCGTCTGACGCCGTGGTACAACGACCCCGTGAGCGATCCGGCGACCGAGATTCTTTACCTGCGAGATGCGTCGGGCGCGCTGTGGTCGCCAACGCCGGCCATCGCGCTCGACAGCTCGTCGTACACCGTGCTCCACGGGGCGGGATTCACCACGTTCACTCACGACCATGGGGGAATCCGCAGCGAGCTGACCGTCAGCATGCCGCCGAACGATGCGGTCAAGATCACGCGACTCCGGCTCGTGAACCGAACCGGCCGTCCGACGTCGCTCGTCCTCACGAGCTTCGTCGAGTGGTGCCTTGGCGTGATGCGGGAGCACACTCAGCATCAGATCGTGACCAGTTTCGATCGCGACACCCAGGCCATCTTCGCGTCCAATTTCTTCGACGCGAGCTTCGCCGATCGGGTCGCATTCAGCTGGATCAGTGAACCGCTGGCCGGGTATACGGCCGATCGGCGCGAGTTCATCGGGCGAAACGGCGACCTCATCAGCCCGGCGGCGCTGGCCGATAGCGCAACGTTAGGTGAAACGACCGGCGCCGCTTTCGATCCATGTGCGGCGCTGCAGGTAAATCTCACACTGGCGCCTAACGAAACGCGAGACGTCATCGTACTGCTCGGGGCCGCGCGCGGCCCGAATGCCGCGCGACAGCTGATTGCCAGATACGGGTCGACCGCGGCGGCCAACGCCGGAATCGACGTCATGGCCGAAGACTGGGCGCGTCGACTCTCGACCATCACGGTGAAGACACCGGAGCCGACGTTCGACGCCATGATGAACCGGTGGTCGCTCTATCAGGCGCTATCCTGCCGGATGTGGGCACGGTCGGCGTTCTACCAGTCGAGCGGCGCGTATGGGTTCCGCGACCAGCTCCAGGACGTCATGGCGTTCGTGTATCACGACCAGGTGATTGCGCGCGAGCATATCCTGCGCGCCGCCTCACGACAGTTCGTCGAGGGCGACGTGCAACACTGGTGGCATCCGCACACGGGGCGGGGCACACGCACGCGATTCTCCGATGACCTCGTGTGGCTGCCCTACGTCGTGGACCACTATGTGAGGATCACGGGCGACAACGCCGTGCTCGACGAGGTCGTCCCGTTCCTCCAGATGCGCCCGCTCGAACCGCACGAGCATGAGGTGTACGACCTCCCAACGCTTTCGGACGAGACGGGGTCGCTCTACGAGCACTGCCTCCGCGCGCTGCGCCATGCCTGTACGCTTGGAGCGCACGGACTCCCACTCATCGGCGTTGGAGACTGGAACGACGGAATGAATCGCGTGGGCATCGAGGGCAAAGGCGAGAGCGTGTGGCTCGCCTGGTTCCTCAACGACACGCTCCGCGCTTTCGCCGACCACTGTGACAGCCGCGGAGATGGGCCGGCTGCGGGCGAGCTGCGGGGGCATGCCGACGCATATGCGCGAGCCGCCAACGAGTCCGCGTGGGACGGGGCGTGGTACCGCCGCGCCTACTTCGACGACGGTACGCCGTTAGGCTCGGCCGAAAACGACGAGTGCAAGATCGACTCGATCGCGCAGAGCTGGAGCGTCATCTCTGCCGCGGGGGAAGTTGAAAAGCGCGAGCGGGCCATGGCTTCCCTCAACCATTGGTTGGTTCGCGAGGACGCGCGTCTCATCATGCTGCTCACGCCGCCCTTCGACAAAACGGTACATGATCCGGGCTACATCAAGGGCTACCTGCCAGGCGTCCGCGAAAACGGCGCCCAATACACCCACGCGGCTCTGTGGGCAGTGCTGGCGACGGCCTTGAACGGAGAGCAGGACCGGGCGTTCGAGCTGTACCAGATGATCAACCCACTCACGCACGCGGTGACGCCCGAGGACGTTGAGAGCTATAAGGTCGAGCCGTATGTGGTGGCGGCCGATGTCTATACTGCGGCAGGCCACCTCGGGCGTGGTGGCTGGACGTGGTACACGGGCTCTGCGTCGTGGATGTATCGAATCGGTCTCGAGACCCTCCTCGGCTTTACGAGGCAAGGCGATACGCTCACGATCGAGCCGTGCGTTCCGCAGGCGTGGCGCGAATTCTCACTCGAGTACCGCCACGGCTCCGCGGTGTACGCGATCCGCGTGGCGAGAAGTGGAACAGGCGCTGAGGTTTCGCGGGTTACTGTCGATGGCGTCGAGCGTGGCGACCGGACGATTTCGCTCGAGGACGATGGCCGGCGCCACGAGGTGACGGTCGAGATTGGATGATCTCTCGAGGTCGTGTCGCCGCCGGGGCCATTTTCTCGGTGAAGGATCAGGCACTCGCTCGGTCCACGATACCGCTTGCCGGATAGAGTAGGACTTTGACCGTGACCAGCTTGACAACGCTTGGACGACGGACGAATTAGAGGCTTCTTCATGTCGTGAGTCGGCCGGGGGACGGCCGGCACAAATCCTCGCACCCACGAGGGTCACAAGTGGAGTTGTGTGTCTTCGGACGCCTGACGCGAGCTCTGGGCGCCGCGATCCTGCTCCTGACGGCAATCACCCCGGTGGGGAACCCACTTGGTGCTCAGCGGCGCCAGGAGTTCACGCAACAGGGATTGCTCGTGTCGCCGTTCTCCAGCGCCGACAAGAAGCTCGGCAACCACCTTGCGGACGAGGTTCGCGGGCGAGTCGAGAAGGCGGCCAACAAGCGCGAGCTGGAAGTCATCGACGAGAGGGCGATGTCCAACGCCCTGACCAACGCCGGCTTCGCGCCCGACCTGGCTCCGGATCTCTCGCAGGTTCGCGCCCTGTCGCGCTTTCTGCGGGCCGACGAGTACCTCATGGGAACCGTCGACAGAACCCCAGGTGGAGTCCGGATCAGGGCACGGTTGATCCTCGCGCGCGACGTCCGAATGCAACAGCCATTGCCGGAGGCCGTCGACCCCGATGCCGATCGAGCGGCCGCGCGCGTCGCCGCTGCCGTCACAGAGGCTCGCCGCCAGCTCGCTCCCCAGCGTCGCTGTGAGAATCATCTCCGCGAGGGTCGAACGAAAGAAGCGATATTGGCGGCAGTCGAGGGCGTCGGACTATACCCTCGGTCTACGCTCGCCCGAGGGTGTCTACTCGCGGCGCAGCTGGTGGTCGGCACGTCAGCCGACTCGGTGCTGTCGATCGCCGGCGACATGCTCCGCGTCGACTCCGCCAATTTCTACGCGCTACAAGGGGCGGCGGAAGCGTACGATGCGCTGAAGGACAAGGAGCGTGCGGCGACGATGTGGACGCGCCTGCATAGCATCGACACTGTGGACGTCGAGCTGAGCGAGCGTATCGTGGCGGCGCTCCTGTCCAACGGGAACTCGAAGAAGGCCGAGCCGCTCATCGAGCGCATGTCGAACGCCGCGCCGGATCACCTGGGGCTTCTGCGACTCCGCTGGCAGGTGCTGTTCGCGAACAAATCGTGGAAGGAAGCGACACGCGTCGGCGGAATGCTGCTCGCGACCGACTCCGTGTCGATGAAGGACTCGACGTTCCTGCTTCGGCTTGCGAGCGCGTACAAGGCGAACGGCGAATCGGTGCGCGCCGTGGAGGTTGCGGCTCGCGGCCTGCAGGCGTTTCCGAAGGACCAGCGGATCTTCTCGACGTATGTGCAGCTCGTGCGCGGCGAAGCGGTGGATGGCCTAACGCGAGGGCTGGCCGCGTTCCCGCAGAACGCCGAGTTCAAGGTCATGCAGTCGCAGGACCTCAAGGTTCGCGGCAAGGCCGAGGAATCCGTGGATGCCATGCGCGCCGCGCTCGCGTTGGACTCGACCATCGAGCACGGGCAGATCCAGCTCGCGCGTGCGCAGGCGGATCTCGGGCAGAACGACAGCGCGTACGCGTCGCTCAAGCGGGCGCTGGCAGCCGGCGAGGACAGCTCGCTCGTCGCGCAGTTCGCCCTGGCCCGCGGGAACCAGCTGCTGCGCGCCGCGGGTCAGACGAAGATGCGGGAGGATTACCTGCTGGCGATGCGGTTCGCGTCGTTGGCCGACAGCGTTCGTGACACGCCGAACGCGAAGTTCATCATGGGGATCACCGCTACCAACGTCGCGCTCAGCGCAGCGACGGAAGCGCCGAAGACCAAGGATTGTGAGCTCAGTCGGCTCGGCTTCGACATGATCGCGATCGCGCAGCCGAACCTTGCGGCGGGCGCGGACATCGCGGCGGCGGCGGTCAAGCAGTACCAGGACTACCTCACGCAGCTCCAGCCGGTGTCGGCCAAGCAGGTCGAGGTCTTCTGCAAGGCAGCGTTGGATACGTCGGCAGTGAAAGTGCCAGGCACGGCTCACAGGTAATTGGTTACTGGAGCTGGTTATTGGGTATCGAACCCTCGGGATGCTTTTGTCGCCGTAGACGCATCCCGGGGGTTCAAATCACCGATAACCAATTCCAGTAACCAATTACCAGTTCTGTTGCGTCTTGGTCTCGCTACGATAGTCCGCTTCCTAGACCAAGCCGTAGCGGTTAGCCTATGTGCCAATGGCTCACCGACGAAGATTCCCGTACCTGCCGCCGCGGATCGAAGGGCTCGCGTCGCTGGCGATGAACATTTCGTGGAGTTGGAGTCGCAGCGCCCGATCTCTTTTCGCCTCGATCGACGAGCCGCTGTGGCACTTCACGCGACACAATCCGATCATGGTCCTGCGCCGCGTGCATCCCGAGCGGCTCAGCGCCGTCGCACGCGATCCGCAATTTCTCGCGCTGTACGATCGGCTCATGCGCAAAGCCGACCGAGAGCGCACGAGCGATGGCACCTGGGTCGCGAACAAATACCCCGAGCTCGTCGACCGGCCGATCGCGTACTTCTGCGCGGAGTTCGGGCTGCACAACTCCGTGCCGATCTACTCGGGCGGCCTGGGGGTGCTGGCTGGCGATCACTGCAAGGCGGCGTCGGACCTCGGGGTTCCACTCGTCGGCGTCGGGCTGTTCTACACGAGAGGCTACTTCGACCAGCACTTGCGGCTCGACGGATGGCAGGAGGATTCCGACGAGCAGTTCGATCCCACGAGCGGACCGCTGGAGCAGGTGTTCGGGCCTGGTCAGAAGCCCTGGCTCGCGGTCGTGAACACGCACGGGCGCGACATTCACGTCGGCGCGTGGCGGATGATGGTTGGCCGCGTTCCGGTGTACTTCCTCGACACGAATCTCGAGGAGAACGACCCGCAGGACCGCGAGCTCGCGAGTAAGCTTTACGCCGGCGGTCCGGATCTGCGGCTGCGTCAGGAATGGATTCTGGGCGTGGGCGGGGTGCGAGTGCTGCGGGCCGTTGGCATCGAGCCGCGCGCGTGGCATGCGAACGAGGGCCATGCCGCGTTCATGCTCGTGGAGCGCGTACGGGAGCTCGTGCTCTCCGGGATAGACTTCGACGAGGCATCTCGACGCGTGCGGGCGACCAGCGTGTTCACGACCCATACGCCGGTGCCGGCTGGCCACGATGCGTTCGAGGTGGACCAGGTGGCGAAGTGCACGGGGCCGATCTGGGATGAGATGATGGTCCCGCGCGAAAAGGTGCTCGACATCGGACGCCACCCGGTGGAGAATCATGGACAGTTCCACATGACGGTGGCGGCAATCCGACTGTCGTCCCACGTGAACGGCGTTGCGAAGCGTCACGGCGAGGTCTCGCGCGACATCTGGCGCACGCTGTGGCCGGAGCGTGTCGCTGACGCCGTGCCCATCGGCCACATCACTAACGGCGTCCATCTCGCGACGTGGATGGCGCGCGATGTCATGGACCTGCTGGACCAGCGCCTCGGCAAGAACTGGGGGAATCGGCTCGACGAGTCAGGCATCTGGGACTGCGTGCTGTCGATCGATGACGGCGAGCTCTGGCGGGTCCATCATCGAATGAAGCGTGTCCTCATGGGATTCGTTCGAGAGCAGGCGCGCCGGCGGTGGGCTCGGCAATGGAAGGAGGCGGCGCACGTCGTTGGCGCAGGGACGCTGCTCGACCCGAACGCACTCACGATCGGCTTCGCGCGACGGTTCGCCACGTACAAGCGCGCGAGCCTCATCTTCGAGGACCTCGAGCGGCTGCGCGAGTTGCTGACCAACCAGCGCCGGCCCGTGCAGCTCATCTTCGCCGGCAAGGCACATCCGTCGGACAATCCCGGCAAGGAAGTGCTCCAGACAGTCTACAACTTCAGCCGGGACCCGAGTCTCGAGGGGCGCGTCGCCTTCATCGAGGACTATGACCTGCACGTTGCACACGTTCTGGTGCAGGGTGTCGATCTCTGGATGAATCTGCCGAGGGTGCCGATGGAAGCGAGCGGCACGAGCGGGATGAAAGCCGCACTGAATGGCGTGCCGCATCTCTCGACGCTCGATGGTTGGTGGCCCGAAGCATTCGACGGGTTGAACGGTTGGGCTATTCCGACGGCTGCTCGCGGGACGGATGCGGATCGCGAAGACGTCGAGCGGCTGTACATTCTGCTCGAGCGCCACGTCGTGCCGCTGTTCTATGATCGCAACGAGGACAACGTGCCGGTTGGTTGGGTTCAGAAGATGAAACACGCGATGCGCGTGTCGGGCTCGTTCTTCACGGCCCGCCGAATGCTGCAGGAGTACGTGACCAAGTACTACGTGCCCGCCGTACTCGGGGACCCAACGGCGGATGATCCGCCGACGGCGTAACCGAGAATTCCGGGAGGAGCCCGATGGGCGAAGAACGCGGCGAGACGCCAGCCATGGGCGAAGGCGGTGAACAGCAATCCGCGTACAACGCGGGCGCGAGCGCGCCGCCCGCCCCGCCCGCGCCGGCCGGAGCCGGCCCCGGATTTGGTGAGCGCGAGGTCGGGTTAGGCGCTTCGCTGGTGTCGGTGCCGCCCGATGACGTCGATCACGCACCGGACGCAGCGGCCCCAGTGACCAGCCTCCGAGGCGCCCCCGCCGCGAAATCCGCCGGGCCGTCTTCGCTCACGCCGCTCAAGACCAACGACGGCCGCGTCGTGTCGGTGGTGCACATCGTCGCGGAGCTGGCACCGTTCGCGCGAACCGGTGGACTCGGGGAAGCGGTGAAGAGCCTGGCCGAGTTCCAGAGTGCGTCAGGGATCCCGACGGCGATCATCATGCCGCTCTACAGGCAAGTGCACACCGTCGCGCCGAATCTCGAGCAGGTTGGGGAGCCGTTCACCGTGCAGCTCGGACCGCAGCAGGAGCAGGCGACGCTCTGGCAGATCACGCCCGATCGGCGAGTGCGTGGACGACCGCGGGTCTACTTCCTCGACCATCCCCATTTCTTCAATCGCCCGGGCCTATACGGCGAGAATGGGTATGATTATCCGGACAATCCCCGCCGGTACGCGTTCTTCTCGCTCGCTGCGCTCACTGCGCTGCAACGCATCGCGCCGAATGCGCCGGTCATCATGCACGCGCACGACTGGCATGCCGCGCTCGCGTCGGTATACCTGCGCACGTACTTCATGAGTGACCCGTTCTACCGGCAGATTCGCGCGGTCCTGTCGGTGCATAACGCGGGATTCCAGGGGCAGTATCCCGCGCGCACCATGACCGACGTCGGGCTGCCGTGGGACCTCTTCACGTACCGGCATCTCGAGTGGTACGATCGGATGAACTTCCTGAAGGGCGGGCTCACGTTCTCCGACATGGTGACGACGGTGAGCCCGACGCACGCGCACGAGCTGCGCACGCCGTTCGGAGGGTTCGGCCTCCACGACACCTTCATCGGCCTGCGCGACCGCTTCGTCGGGATCGTCAACGGGATCGACCAGCGCGTGTGGGACCCGGCGACCGACAAGCAGATCACCACGCACTACACGGCGGAAACGCTCGACGTGAAGAAGAAGTGCAAGGCGTCGCTGCAGCGGGCCTTCGGCCTCAAACAGCGGGCGAGCATTCCGATCTTCGCCATGAGTGCGCGCCTAACGTACCAGAAGGGGCTGGAGCTCATCCTCGGGTACAACGACTACTTCGCGCTCGATGCGCAGTTCCTGTTCCTCGGTGCGGGTGATCCGCGCTACATGGAGGAGTTGACGGAGCTGGCGGGCCGAGCGCCGGGTCGCATAGCGTGTGAGTTCAATTTCACCGACCGGCTCGAGCATCGCCTCATGGCGGGCGCGGACATGTGTCTCATGCCATCGCAGTACGAGCCGTGCGGGCTCACACAGATGCGTGCGCAGCGGTATGGCACGATCCCGGTCGCGCGCCGCGTCGGCGGTCTTGCCGACACCATCGAGGATGGCGTGACGGGGTTCCTGTTCGACGGCTACACGTCCGAGGAGTTCATGAACGCCGCGACGCGAGCGCTGGATACCTATCACGACGCCGAAGCGTGGCGCGGCATGATGCGCGAGGCGATGTCCCGCGACTTCGGTTGGGAGCGGTCGGAATCCCGATACCGCGACGTCTATCGAAGAGCGCTGGGAGTCTCCGTGACCGTGTGACGTTCAGTCGTTCCTTCTCCTTGTCCGACCCTGTCCACATTCCGCATGGACTTCGTCTTGACGCTTCACAGCCACCTGCCGTACGTCCTCAACCACGGACGGTGGCCGCATGGGAGTGACTGGATCACCGAAGCGGCGATCGACACCTACCTGCCGCTCATCGACGCATTACACGGGCTCGACGCCGAAGGCGTCAAGGCGCCGGTCACGATCGGGTTCACGCCGGTGCTGGCCAATCAGCTCGCGAGTGAAACGTTTCGCCGTGAGCTCGAGCTGTATTTCGAGCAGCGCCTAACGCATTGCGACGAAGCGCCGGCGTCACTCGCGGAAACGGGAGACGCGCACCTCATCCCGCTCGTGGACTACTGGCGCGAGCGTCTCACCCGGCTCCGCGCCCTGTTCCGATCGATCGACGGTGACATCGTGGGCGTCTTTCGCGCCCTCGAGGACCGAGGGCGCCTCGAGGTCATTGGGTCGGCCGCGACGCACGCGTTCCTGCCGCTCCTCTCGCGCGACGAGAGCATCGGGCTCCAGCTCGACGTCGGCCAGCGGGAGCACCGGCGGCTTTTCGGCCGCCTACCACGGGGATGCTGGGTGCCCGAGTGCGCATACCGCCCGCGGGGCCCCTGGAAGCCGCTGCCCAACGCGCCAGACACCGGAGAACGCCCGGGGATCGAGGAATACCTGGCGGCCGCCGGTTTCCACTTCTTTTTCGCCGACGCCCACATGGCCCGCGCGGGCAGCCCGCTCGGACTGTACGGTCAGGTCGTGGCGAATGAGCTCGAGCACGTCGCCTCGCCCGATGCGCAGTGGGAGGCGACCCGCACGCCTTACCGGGCGTATCGGGTGACGTCGGCCTACACAACGGAAACCGTGGCCGCGTTCATCCGCGATCCGGAGTCGTCGGCGCAGGTATGGAATCGTCATCAGGGATTTCCTGGCGACGGCCGCTACCTCGAGTTCCACAAGATTCGATGGCCCGGTGGCCTCAAGCTCTGGCGCGTGACCGGCAACGACGTCGATCTGGGGCTCAAGGACCCGTATGACCCCGCAACGGCGAGCGCGATGACGGCCGCGCACGCCGCGCATTTCGCGAGCTTGCTCGCCACGATCGCGACAACGAATCCGGCACACCGGCGCGGCGTCGTCGTCGCGCCGTTCGATACCGAGCTCTTTGGCCATTGGTGGTACGAGGGCCCACAGTTTCTCGGCAACATGTATCGGGCGCTTCGACCTCAACTCCATGTCAGGCCCGTAACTGCGTCGGGACACCTCGCAACGTACCGCGCCCGCAATGTGATCCGACTGAGTGCGGGCTCGTGGGGAGCGAACGGCGACTACAGCATGTGGCTGAACGCGCAGACCGCGTGGATGTGGCCGAGAATCTGGAAGCTCGAGGACCGGTTCTGGACGATGGCTCGCGAGGCGATCGAGCTGCCGGCGACCCACGAACCGCTGGCGCAGGCGGCGCGCGAGCTGCTGCTGCTTCAATCGTCAGACTGGCAGTTCATCATCTCGACGGGCGCGGTTGCGGACTATGGCATTCGTCGCTTCAACGGGCACGCCGATGCGTGCGACCGGCTGTTCGGCGCGATCGAGGCTGGCCTGGCAACGGGCGACCTAACGAGCGCCACGAACCTCGCCCGCGAGCTGAAAGTGCAGGACGATCTTTTTCCGAACGTGTTGGAGTCGGTGGGCGCGGTGCTCAAGGGGGACGGGCGACGGGCGAGGGGCGACGAACTGCCGGGGACGGCGGACGGGGGACGGGCGACGGCTAGAAGGAGGGAACCTACGGGAGGCCTCTCGCAGTGAGATGAGCATCCGGAGGGTTTACGCTTCTTCGCCGTCGCCCGTCGTCCATCCCCCGTCCCCGGTAGTTATGCGCTCCATCGTCATCCACGGTCACTTTTACCAGCCCCCGCGGGAAAACCCGTGGCTGGAAGAGATCGAGCGAGAAGCCTCCGCCGCTCCGCACCACGACTGGAACGCGCGCATCGAGCAGGAGTGCTACCGTCCGGTCGTCGCGGCGCGTGTCCTCAGCGGCGATGGACGCATCAGCCGCATCGTGAACACGCTGGAGCACATCAGCTTCAACGTCGGCCCCACGCTGCTCGAGTGGCTCGAGGTTGCGGCGCCAGACACGTACGCGCGCGTGCTCGACGCCGACCGTAAGAGCGTCGCCCGGCTCGGCCACGGCAACGCCATCGCGCAGCCGTATCACCACGCGATCCTCCCGCTGTCGACCCGTCGAGACAAGGTCACCGAAGTCCGGTGGGGAATCGCCGACTTCCGGCGTCGGTTCGGGCGCGATCCCGAAGGCATGTGGCTGCCCGAGACTGCGCTCGATGACGAGACGCTCGACGTGCTCGCGCAGGAAGGGATGCGCTTCACGATCGTCGCGCCGGGGCAGGTGCGGTCGGTGCCTAACGACGGGCAGCCGGGGCGCTATACCACCGCCAACGGCCGCACGATCGCGCTCTGCATCTACGACGGCGACATCTCGCACGGGATCGCGTTCGGCGGCCTGCTGGTCGATGCGCACGTCTGGGCGAAGCGGATGCTCGCGCGGTCCGAACGCCGACACACGCCGTGCGATGCTACCGCCGTCGAGGCCGGACACTGGGAGCCGGCGCCGGAGAGCGACGGAGGAACGCGGCCGCTCACCACGGGGGAGTTTCGCGCCGGGGCGGCGATCGGCGAGCTCGCGCCTCCCCGGACGCGCCATCGCCTGCTGTCGGCGGCCACCGATGGCGAGACGTACGGCCACCACCACCGATTCGGCGAGATGGCGCTGGCGCGCGTCGTCCTCGACCTCGAGGCGACGCGCGCGGTTCAGGTCGAGAACTTCGCGTCGTTTCTCGCGCACCACCCTGCCACCGAGGACGTCGAGATCGTGGGGCCGAGCGCGTGGAGCTGCGCTCATGGAGTGGAACGCTGGCGGTCGAACTGTAGCTGTCGCATGCGCGGCGGAACCGACCAGGCATGGCGGACACCGCTGCGGGACGCGATCGCCGCCCTCGCCGATGGGATACACGAGATCTACGAGCGCGAAGCAACCCGCTATTTCGACGACCCGTGGGCCGTTCGCGACGCGTACGGCGACGTCGTCGCGACGCCCGAGAAGATCGAGTCGTGGGTCGCGGCGCGAGTCAAACCTCCTGCGGGCGAGGATTCGGCCCTCGCGACGGACGCACGGCTCCCTGTTTCCGGCCCCCGCGTTCCGCCCAGTCCGGAGTCCCTGCTGGAAATGGAACGCGGCGCGCTTCGGATCTTCACCTCGTGCGCCTGGTTCTTCGACGACATCGGCGGCCTCGAGCCCATCGAGGTCCTCCGCTACGCCGCACGCGCGATCGAGCTGGCGGGTCCTGCGGGCGTGCCGCTCGAGGAGGCGTTCGTCGCGCGCCTCGCGGACGCGAGGAGCAACGACCCGAGCATCGGGACAGGCCGGGATGTGTATCTGAAGATCGCCAAGCCGACGCTCGATCCGTTCGCCCGCCTGGCGGCGTCGGTTGCGATGGCGCGGACGATCGACGGCGACGACCCGCGCGCGCGAGAAGCCAGCCGCGCACTCGACATTCGGGCGATCGACGGCTCGGTCACGATTCACCAGCACCGCAGCGGCGAGCAGAAGACCTATGCCGTGACCGTGAGTGGCCTCCCGAACGGCACCGTTGCGACTGCGAATGGAAATGCGGAAGAGTGGTCACCGTCCCTGATCTCGGCTCAGCTCAACGACCCGCCCGTCGATGTCGCCCTCGCAGAGATGACGGAGCGCCAGCGTGCGGTGGTCGACCATGCAATTCGGCGACGCCTCATCGTGACGGCATTCGGCGACGACGCGCCGCTCCTCGAGCCGCGGAAAACCGCCGAACTGCTATCGAGCGCCGTCGTCGACGCGGTCGCCAAACTCGGTCACGATCGCTCACGGACCCTAACGAGTTTGAACGCCCTGCTCGCCCTGCTCGAGATCGAGCGGCTTCACGTGCCGTTCGATGCGCAGACGCGGTTCTACGACGCGTTTCTCGCTGATGGGCGGCCCCAGCTGGATAATGAGCTCACGGCGCTCGCGACACGCCTGGGGTTTGCGAAGCCGGAGCACGGCTAGGTCACGAGGACAGTGCCATCGCCAGCTTGGGCCCCTCGGTCGACCAGCCGGTTGCTACGGGGATCCACCATGAGGCCAAGCCCTTCGAGCGCTCGAGGCCCGAGCGATAGTCCGCTCTGGATGAAAATGGTCAGCGATCGTGACGTCGACGGTAGAGGTGCCCGCGGGATTGTCGCTCTCGGTCATAGGGATTCCCCGACCATGTGGGTCTCGACCAACTTATCCGTCATCGCTTTCACGCCATCGTGCTGCCGTCCTTGCCAAGTATACGCTCGGCTTCACGCGCGGGGTCGACCCTCGCACGTTCAGTCGGCGGGTTCGTCACCGCTGGAATCATGGGCTGCGCGACGGCCAACCCGTCGCGCGAGCCGCTCACGTCCGATCGCCCGGATTTCACGGAGTCGACCGCGACGATGAAGGGGGGCGAGGTACAACTCGAAGGTGGAGACACATTCGAGCACGTTGCGTCGGTGAAGACGAACACCACCGGCGAGCTGCTGCTTCGCGTAGGCCTCGGGTCTCGGGCGGAGCTTCGGATCGAGCCGGGGTCGTACACGACGGTCAGGTCGCCGGACGGCGACGCCAGGGGCTGGGTAGACGCTGCCCTGGGAACGAAGCTACGTCTCTACGAACCGCGCGACGAAAAGCCTTCGATCGTGCCGGCCGTCTCGTTGCTCGTCTTGACGAGCGTGCCGACAGGGAGCGCCGAGTTCCGGCAGACCAAGGTGCAGCCCGAAGCCAAGCTCGCGAGCGAGTGGACGCTCAGCGATCGCGTTGGACTCGCGACGAACATCAACGTGGCAAGGCCGCGGGACAACGAGAACGGGCGGTATACGGTATTCGAGGGTAGCGTGTCGTTCAGCTTCGATCTCACATCCCGACTCGGCGTGTACACCGAGGTGTTCGGGTTCGCGCCGCAGCTGAGCAAGGTCGGACACTCGCGCTACGGGAACACGGGGCTGACGTTCAGCCTAACGCCTGACTATCAGCTCGACCTGCGCGGCGGGATGGGATTCAACGGCGCCAGTCCCGACTACTTCTTTGGGGCGGGACTGGTTCACCGATGGTAAGGCCTGCGGGAAAGCGGGCGACATCGGGCGCGACGATTTCCACTCGGGCACTCAACCGCGCGCTGCTTGGCCGTCAGATGCTCCTCGAACGGCACAAGCTATCGGCGCTCGATGCGATCGAGCGACTCGTTGGACTGCAGGCGCAGGTCGCGCGTCCTCCATTCGTCGGACTGTGGACGCGACTGCACGGCTTCGACAAGAGCGAGCTGGCAACGGCGCTTCACGACCGACGCGCGGTTCGTGTCACCGCCATGCGCGGCACGCTGCACGTGATGACCACCGGCGATTACATCGCGATGCGCGGCGCCATGCAGCCAATGCTTACGCGCGGCATGCAGGCGACCCTCCGCGGGCGTGGCGCGCTGCTGGAGATCGAAGCGCTCGAGTCCGAGGCGCGGAAGTTCTTCGGAAAGGCAGCCGCGACATTCGAGGTGCTGCGCGATCACCTCAAGGCGAAATTCCCAGGCGCCGATGAACGCGCGATGGCGTACGCGATCAGAACCCATGTCCCGCTCGTGCAGGTTCCGACCGACGCGTCGTGGGCGTTCCCGGCAGCCGCGGACTTCGCGCTCGCCGACCGATGGCTTTCGAAGAAGGTCTCGACCTCGGCCACGAGTCCAGAAGCACTCGTGCTCCGTTATCTCGCCGCGTTTGGCCCCGCGACTCCCGCCGACGCGCAGGCATGGTCGGGATTGCCGGCGCTTCGTGAGGTGTTCGAGTCGCTGAGGCCGTCGCTCGTGACGTTTCGCGACGAGCGAAAGCGCGAACTGTTCGACCTGCCTCACGCTACCAGGCCGGACGAGGACGCTGAGGCGCCAGTTCGTTTCATTCCTGACTTCGACAACCTCGTCCTCTCGCACGACGACCGCTCGCGTATCATGGAGGATGCGCACCGCAGCCGTGTCACGCTCAAGAACCTGCAGGTGCGCGCAACGTTTCTCGTGGACGGCATGGTTGCCGGCACGTGGAAGTCGGAACGAAAGCGGACAGCGGCGGTATTGGTGATCGAGCCGTTCGGCAGCATCACGAAGCGCGCGAAGGCCGCGCTCGAAGAGGAAGGCGAGTCGCTCCTCGCCTTCGTGGAGCCGGACGCGAAGGAGCGCGAGGTACGGTGGGCATCGTGATGTGACAGCCCGCGCGGGCGGGCGGTCGGGAGGCTGAATGGAACTCTCACTCCGTCGGTGGAAACCCGGTCAGCTCTTGCTCGGCTGGGCCGCGTACTGGGCAGGTCTCGTTGGCGCCACGCTCTCGCCGGCGATCGCTGCCACGTGGCGCGCGACGCACTTGCCGGAGGGACACGGCAGCGTGTCCGCGAGCTTCGACAACGCGAACCTCAGCTATTCGGTCATCGAGGACGGCGTGAAGACCTGGGTTGGCACGACCTCCATCACCACGGCGCTGCTCTGGGTCGTCGGGCCGCCGCTACTGCTCTGGCTCGTATGGCTCATCGTGCGCGAGCGCCCGGACCGTGAACGCCGGTCGGTTGCCGGTGGCGCGACCGCTCCGGGTGCGTTGCCCGAAGCGTCCGCGCCGGCAGACGAGTGGCGAGTGCGGCGCGACGATCGCGTACCGGCCGAGCGCGGTCGCGTGACGACGCCGAATCCCTAACGCGCTACGTCGGCGTCCGCTTCGCGACGCGAGGGCAGCGAGAACGCGAACACCGAACCCTTCGCAGGAAACTCCGCCCACGCGTGTCCGCCGAGGCCACCTACGGTGTCGCGGATGATACTCAGCCCAAGGCCTGTGCCCTCGACGTGCGGCATCACCGCTTCGTGCGCACGGAAGAACCGCTGGAAGAGGCGTGAGCGCGCTTCGGCAGGCACGCCGATGCCGTTGTCCGCGACTTCGACGACGACCTCACAGTTGCCCTCGGATCTCGTGATGACATGACCGCGAATCTCGACCCATCGATCGTCCGAGCTCGGGTCGGAGTACTTGATCGCGTTGGCGATCAGGTTCGTTAGGCACAGCTCGACGGCCGCCGCGCTCACCTCGACGGCGGGCAGGTCGGGATCGATCCGCACCGTCACCGAGCGGGCCTTGGCCGCGGAGCGGACCTGACGAGCGGCTTCCTGGGCTGCTTCCGGGAGCTGCACGTGGCGGTGCTGCCGGCTGTCGAGCGTTACGCCCGTGAGCACGAGCAGGTTGTCCAGCACGACGCGCATGCTCTCGATGTTGCGGAGCACGACGCCGTTGAGCCCATGCCGCTCGTTCGGATCGATCTCCGACATTTCCATGATCTGCGCCGCACCAAGGGCGGCACCGATCCGGTTGCGGAGCTCGTGGGTGAGCGCGCGGTTGAACGTCCGAAGCCGTTCCTCGCGCTCTGCGACCTGCGCGCGCGCGAGCATGAGGAACTGCGTCGTGGTCGCCTGCTGAATGACGGCAATCGCCTGGAACAGCCGCGTGGCGCACGCCACCAACTCGGCGCGCGTGCATTCGGTGTCGATCTCGCTCACGGATTCCGAGAGGAACTGGAACAGGATCCCGCCGAGGATCTCGTACTCCTTGAGGAGCTGGTGCTCGTCGAATCCCTGCGTGTGACGGAGCGCGCCCAGTTCCATCGCCTTGGCGATCACGGGCGTGTCGGCGAGCACGGGTCGGGCCGGGTCTGCGATGTAGTCCGCGATCCCGAGGAGCAGGAGCGGGACGTGGTCGATGAGATCGTCGGAGGGGAAGATCCGGTTGGGGGTGAGCGAGACCCGGTCTGCGATGCGCAGCAGCCAGCGGCCCGTGAGCGCGTCGCGGTGGTCGCGGAGCCGTTCGGCGAGCGCGACAGCAAGGGGACAATCGGTCGTGCTGGCGTCCATAAAGAAAAGGGCTCCAGAGAATACGGGCGAGACTCGCCAAACGTAATCCCCGGGCGCCCGCGCGATAGACGCATCGGCAGTGTCCGGGCGACGAACGGGAGCGGCCTGCCGCGCCGGCGTTTGTTGCGTGGCGTCTACGTCTGTCGCCTTCGCGCGCCGACTCGGCGCTGTCAAGTGCAGGGTTGATGGCGAATTCAGGCGCCTAACGTCCCACTGGCCTGGTTCCGGCCGTCGGAACGCTCCGTGCCTTTCCCGTGGGCGCGTCACCTTCCTCGACGCTCGAATGGCATAACGGGGAGGTGCGGTGTGGAGCACGGATGCCCTCCCGACGGGCGCCTCCCCGTGCAGAACTCCACCCGCATCTCCTCCGTGCCGTGCTCGACTAGATTGCGCGGCGTGACACCACGACGCATTGCCCTCTGGCCGCGAATCCGCGGTCGCCGCGCGCAAGGAACGCTGGTGACTCTGCCCAACGTGGAGAGCACCGAGCTCGGTAACAGTCGCGATCTCGTCATCTGGCTACCGCCCGGGTACGCTCGCTCCGAGCGGCGGTACCCCGTCATCTACATGCACGACGGCCAGAACCTCTTCGATCCGAGGACCAGCTACGCCGAGCCGTGGCGGGTCGACAGGGCGATGGAGCGCGCCAGCCAGCGGTCGATGGACGCGATCGTCGTTGCCATCCCGAATCGCGGGATCGAGCGGATCGACGAATATTCGCCGTTCGTGGACGCCAGGGCCGGGGGCGGCAAGGGCGACCGCTATCTGGACTGGGTGATCGGGACCGTGAAGCCGCTTATGGACGACCGGCTCCGGACCCGTCCGGAACGGACGCACACCGGCATGGTTGGTTCGTCGATGGGCGGGCTCATTACGCTCTATGCCTACCTGCGCGATCCATCGGTGTTCGGTTTCGCCGGAATCATGAGCCCCTCGCTCTGGTTCGCCGGCCGCTCCATTTTCTCCACGCTCGCGGCGTCTCCTCACGTTCCGGGCAGGGTCTACCTCGACATCGGTGGACGCGAAGGTCGGGGCGCGCTCGATGATGCGAGGCGAATGCGAGATGCGCTGATCGAGAAGGGTTACGTGCCGGGCTCCGAGCTGCGGTGGGTCGAGGATCCTCGTGGCCAGCATAACGAGGTCGACTGGGGCCGCAGATTGACCGAGGCGGTGATGTTCCTGTTGAAGTGAACGTGCGATGGTCGTGACCTGGTGGTGCTGGTTCCGATTCCCGATTCCCGATTCCCGATTCCCGACATCGCATGCATCACGAACATGCCGGTTGGCACAGCCCGTCGCTCAACAGGTACATGCACCTGCAGGTGTTCGGTCACGCGGGCGCGCGCGTGCTCGCGTTCCCGACGACCATGGGCACGCACAGTGAGTGGCCCGACCGGCGTATGCACGAGGTGCTGCGCGAGCATCTCGACAACGGCTGGATTCAGCTGTACTGCCTCGATCAGGTGCACGACGAGAGCTGGTACTCGAAGCACCTCCATCCCGGCGCGATGGCGTGGCGCCATCTGCAGTACCTCAACTACGTTGCCGAGGAAGTGCTGCCGTTCTCCCGCAGCAAGAACGACAACCCGTTTGTCATCACCACCGGGGCGAGCTTCGGGGCGTACCACGCCGCCAGCTTCGGCTTCCGATATCCCGAGCGCGTGAATCGCATCATCGGGATGAGCGGCAATTACGACATCAAGCGGTTTACGGGCGGCTACTCGGACGACACCGTGTATGCCTGCAACCCGTTCGACTTCATGCAGCACGAGCACGAACCGAGACGCCTGGCCGCGTTCCGCGCGCAGGACCTCATCTTCGCGATCGGCGACGGTGACCCGATGTACGAGAACAATCGTGCGTTCTCCGCGATCCTGTGGGGCAAGGGGATCGGCAACGCGCTGCGGGTGTGGAACGGCTGGGCGCACGACTGGCCGTACTGGGAAAGCATGATTCGGACGTACATCGGTGGCCACGACTAAACGGCGCGCCAGAACTGGTAATTGGTTACTGGTACGGGTTATTGGTTACGCAAACCCACGGGATGCTCATCTCGCTGCACGAAGCGTCCCGAGGGGTCAAATAACCAGTTACCAATTCCAGTAACCAATTACCAGTTCTGGTGCGCCTTCAACTAACGTTAGGCATCCATGGCGAAGAGCACGAAAGCAACCCGGACATATCGAGTCGGCCTGATGGTCGGCCGTGAGTGGTCGTTCCCGCCGGCACTCATCGAGGAAGTGCACAAGCGCGACGCCGGCGTTACGGTCGACTTTGTGAAGATCGGCGCGCCGCATCACGACGACCCCGTGCGCTACGACGTGATCATCGATCGCATCTCGCACGAGGTGCCGATGTACCGGTCGTTCCTCAAGCACGCCGTGCTGGCCGGCACGACGGTGGTGAACAACCCGTTCATGTGGACGGCCGATGACAAGTTCTTCGGCGCGTCACTGATCGCGAAGCTCGGGGTGGCGAGCCCGAAGACCATCGTGCTGCCTAACAAGCAGTACGTGCCCGGCATCAAGCACGACGAGAGCCTGCGCAACCTCGAGTTCCCGCTCGACTGGCAGGGCATCGTCGAGTCCATCGGACTGCCGTGCATTCTGAAGGATGCCCACGGCGGTGGCTGGCGCGACGTCTACGTCTGCCGGTCGCTCGATGAGCTGATCCACCATTACGACACGTCGGGCCTCCTCACGATGATCGTGCAGGAATTCATCGAGTGGGAGCACTTCGTGCGCTGCATGTGCCTCGGTCAGGAAGAGATCCTGCCCATGAAGTACGACCCACGGGCACGAACGTACATCGTGGAGCACGAGCACCTGTCGCCGGCGCTCGGCGCGCGGATCGTGAAGGACGCGACCACGATCGTGAAGGCGTTAGGCTACGACATGAACTCGATCGAGTTCGCGGTCCGCGGCGGCGTCCCCTACGCGATCGACTTCATGAATCCGGCGCCCGACATGGACGTCAACTCGCTCACGCCGGACTATTTCCAGTGGGTGGTGACGCACATGGCGGACATGGCCATTGCGTTGGCCAGGAAGCCGAGGAAGCAGGCGAAGGAGCTGAAGTGGAGCACGGCGTTCACCGCTGGCCGCGCGTGAACGACTGGGTGAGACGACAGCGGGCAGCGCACTGAAGCCGGCCGTCTGATCGATTCTCCTTAGTCCGCCGTCAGAGTTCTCGAAGCGAATCGGGAGAGGGAAAGGATGCTGGACGCAATCTCCGCGTATCACGATCTCCTGAACAATGAGCAGCTCGCCGCCGACTCGCAGGCGATGCTCACCGACCAGCTCGGCCGGCACGGGCTGGTCTTCGGCGGTCGGGCCCTCTGCACCGTGCTGCGGCCACGCCTAACGAACCACGAGCGGCACGCGTGGCTCGAGCAGCGAGTCCGCCTCCTCATGCGGGTGTTCGCGAAAACCTACGCTGCGGCGGTGGCGAGTCCCGAGTTCCGCCGCCAATTCATGCTCGCCGACTGGGAGGAGGTGCTCGTCCAGGACGAGCCGGGCGTTCGCAATCCGAGTCCCACGTCGCGGCTCGACACGTTCATCATCGACGCCGACGGCGAGATGAAGCTCACCGAGTACAACGCCGAGACGCCCGCGGGCGCGGCGTACGGCGATGCGCTCACGGACGCGTTCATCGACCTGCCGATCATGCGCGCGTTCGCGCGCCGCTACGCGATCACGCCGCTTCCGTCTCGCCAGGGCGTGCTTCACGTCCTTCTCGCCACCTACGAGGAATTCCTCGGGCGACGGGAGCTCCCGCGCATCGCGATCGTCGACTGGCCCGACGTGCCGACGGTCACCGAGTTCGAGATGTACCGCGATTACTTCCACTCTCGCGGCATCGCGTGCGTGATCGCGGACCCGCGCGAGGCGGAGTACCACAACGGCCGCCTGTCGTTCGGCGATAGCGGCCCGGTGGACCTCATCTACAAGCGTGTACTGATCCACGAGCTCGTCGAACAATGCGGGATCGATAGCCCGATGGTGCGCGCCGTTCGCGACCGGGCCGTCTGCATGGCGAATGGCTTCCGCTGCAAGATGCTGCACAAGAAGGCCAGCCTCGCGGTGCTGAGCGACGAGCGCAATGCTCACCTGTTCACAGACGCCGAGCATTCCGCGATCAGGGCGCATGTGCCGTGGACGCGAACGGTCGTGGAGCGGAAAACAGAGTTCGAGGGCAGGGACGTCGACCTGGTGCCATTCATCCAGACGCATCGCGAGCGCCTCGTACTCAAGCCGAACGATGACTACGGCGGGGCCGGCATCACGCTCGGCTGGACGGTGGATGACGCGGCGTGGGGGGAGGCGATTGCGCGCGCGGTCGCGGCGCCGCACATCGTCCAGGAGCGTGTTCGGATTCCGTACGAGCCCTACCCGAGCCTGGTGGACGGCACCGTGCAGATCGTGGATCGCATGCTCGACACGGCACCGTTCGTGAGCTACGGTGAGTACATGGAAGGCTACCTGACCCGGCTCTCGACCGCCGCGCTGCTGAACGTGACGGCCGGCGGCGGGTCGACGGTGCCGACCTTTCTCGTGGAACCTCGATAGTCCGGATGATCATCTCCAACGAGTGCCGACTATGAAGCCGCCGTCCCTGACGATTGGCGTCGAGGAAGAGTACCAGATCATCGACCCACAGACTCGGGAGCTGCAGTCGTACATCACCCAGCTCCTCGAATACGACCATCGCTTCCTCGGGCAGGTGAAGCCGGAGCTTCATCAGTCCATTGTCGAAGTTGGAACGACGGTGTGCCGCACGCCGCAGGAGGTTCGCGAGGAGCTCGTGCGGCTTCGGCGTGGCGTCATGGAGCTCGCGGGGCTCAAGAATCTCTCGATCGCGGCGGCGGGAACCCACCCGTTCTCGCACTGGGCCACGCAGGAGATCACGCCGCTCGAGCGGTACATCGGCACGCAGGACGCGATGCAGGACCTCGCCCGCCAGCTCCTCATCTTCGGCACCCACGTCCATATCGGGATCGAGGATCGCGACTTCCTCATCGACGCCGCCAACGTCGCCCGCTATTTCCTGCCGCACATCCTCTGCCTCTCTACGAGCTCACCGTTCTGGATCGGCCGGAAAACCGGGCTCAAGTCGTATCGCAGCGTCGTGTTCAGGGCGTTCCCTCGTTCTGGTGTGACCCCTGTGCTCCGCGGCTGGAGCGACTACCAGAACTACCTCGAGACGCTCATCGCGACGAACTCCATCCCGGATGGGTCCAAGGTGTGGTGGGACGTTCGGCCGCACTGGAAATACCCGACCCTGGAGTTCCGCGTCTGCGACGTCTTCACCCGGGTGGACGAAGCGGTGAGCGTTGCGGCGATTCTCCAGGCGATCGTCGCGAAGCTGTGGAAGATGCGGCGCGACAACATCACGTTCCGGGTTTACCCGTCCGAGCTGATCGACGAAAACAAATGGCGAGCCGTCCGCTATGGGCTCGACGGAAAGCTGATCGACTTCGGCAAGCAGCAGGAGCTTCCGGCGCGCGAGCTCATTCGGGAGCTCATCGACTGGTTCATCGCGGACGTCGTGGATGAACTCGGGAGCCGCAAGGATGTCGAGTACGCGTACAAGATTCTGGAGGAGGGCTCCAGCGCGGACCGGCAGATCGCGGTGTACGACAAGACGGGTGACATCAAGGCCGTCGTCGACCACCTGATCGCCGAGTCGCGAGAAGGGGTCGTCACGGATGATACCCCCGCGGGCATGGCAACTGCCTCATGACGGGGATGGTCACGTAGCTTACAGTTCAGCCGTCACAGCAGTGGCCGGAGATCCGGCCCTTACCGCGTTCTATTACGACAAATGCATTCATGCCTCGTCCGCTGATCGGTGTCACGACGCAAACCCTTCAGGCGATTGATGGTATCCCTGAGGGTTTGCCCCACTCGGTGGTGATGAACCAGCGCTACTACCACGCCGTCGCGTCAGCTGGGGGCGCGCCGGTTCTGGTGCCGCTACTCGATGACCTCGAGACCCTGCGGGCTATCTACGAACGGATGGACGGCATCCTGATCCCGGGTGGCGTCGATGTCGATCCCAAGGCGTTTGGCGAGAAGCCGCACGAGCGCCTGGGCCGGATCGATCCGGCGCGCGACCGCGTCGAGATCCAGCTCGTGAAATGGGCGGTGGAGGACGACAAGCCGCTTCTGGGGCTCTGCCGGGGGCTGCAGGTGATCAACGTGGCACTTGGCGGGACACTCTATCAGGATCTCGAGACCGAGTACCCGAACGCGATCAAGCACGATTACTTCCCGACCTACGGGTATTCGCGCGACCACCTCGCGCACGACGTGGCCGTCGAGGCGGGGTCGCGGATGCGCCATGCGCTCGTGAACGCCGCGGTCCCGGTGAACAGCATGCACCACCAGGGAATCAAGGCCCTGGCGAACCGGCTGTCGGCTTCGGCCGTTGCCCCGGATGGCCTCATCGAGGCGGCGGAATCGACCAGCGAGTCCTACATCGTTGGCGTTCAGTGGCATCCGGAGGTTTTCGAGGTCTCCGACCCGAGCTCGGGAGTTCTGTTCACGGACTTCGTGCAGGCAGCGGCGAGCGGCTGATTTTTCGCGCCGCTCCTGGTATACCGGAGGGGTCGACCAAGGCGGGGCAAGATTGGCCCAACCTAACGATCCCGCCGCATGGCGATCTCGAACGGCGTCCCGCGCACGTCGTGACGCTGAGGCCGGGGCTCGGACGGATGGGATGACCTCGATCGCGCGCGCCTGACGGATCCCGAACAACCCGTGATCCTGCGTAGTTCGGTAACGCAGTGGATATATTGCCCAGTTCGATTGGCACGCCTCGTCCCTCGGTGCACTATTCCGCCACGAATAACACTCGCTTCGTCACGAGGCGTCGCGTTCCGTCGTACGTTTCTCTCGCCTGAACACCAGCACCGTTGCATGTTGGACGACTCCGCGAAAGGATGACACGCGCAGAAATGGTGCTCTGACGATCGTACGTGTGATCGGCCGTTCCGTAACGACTTGCGCTCACCCCTTGCCTAACGAGGTGTCGATGGCGTAGGACAGCCACCCCGGTTCCTCCTTCCGCCACTCCGCCATTCCTCGAGTCGACGGTGCCGTCGGCCGGGCGCGGGTGCGCGGGATGTCGTGTCCTGAGTCCACCGTCCGTACCCCCATCAGTACCAAGGAGGTCTTCGTGTCATCGTCGTCCGTGAGATTCTCGTTAGGTCGGATCGCCGCCCTGCTGCTGGCGGGGAGCGTTGCCCTGCCGGGCGCGCTCGCCGCGCAAGGCACGGGCACTGTGCGCGGCAAGGTCACCGAGACCGACGGCGGCGCGGCCGTCGCGTCGGCTCAGGTGATCGTGGTCGGCACGCGCGCCGGCGCCATCACGCAGCCGACCGGTGAGTACGTCATCACCGGCGTCCCAACCGGTCAGCAGACGATTCGCGTTATGCGCATCGGCTATACCCCGGCGGACAAGCAGGTCACCGTCCCCGCATCGGGTGAAGTCCGCGTGGACGTGAGCATCGCGAGAGCCGCAACGCGCCTGGCCGAGGTGGTGACGACCGCGACCGGCGATCAGGAGCGCCGCTCGTTCGGCAACGTCGTCGCGACCCTGTCGGCAGACTCGGTCGCCAAGGAAGCGCCGGTCACCAACGTCAACGAGATGCTGCAGGCGCGCGTGTCGGGCCTGCAAGTCATCCAGGGCGCTGGCCAGACCGGCGTCTCGTCATCGATCCGCATCCGCGGCACGAGCTCGCTCTCGTTGACGAACGAGCCGCTGTTCGTGGTCGACGGCGTTCGCTTCGACAACCAGCAGCTGCCTAACGGTGGGAACGTCAGCACCCAGCGCATCAATCGCCTCAACACCTTGAGCGACGAGGACATCGAGTCGATCGACGTCATCAAGGGCCCGTCGGCGGCTGCGCTCTACGGCACCGCGGCGGCGAACGGCGTCATCGTGATCAAGACGAAGCGCGGCAAGGTTGGCAGGACCCAGTGGAGCGTCTTCGGCGAAGGCGGGATCGTGCAGCAGCCCGCGCAGTTCGAGCCGAACTGGACGAGCTGGGGCCACAACCTCGACACGTCGGGCCAGCCCATCGGCAACGTGGTCCAGTGCCGACTCACGGCGCTTGCCGCGAACAAGTGCATGGTCGACAGCCTCACGAATTTCAACCCGCTCATGAACAAGGCGACGACACCGTTCGCCGATAATAACCGGTCGCAGTTTGGCCTCCAGTTCTCGGGCGGCTCCGATCGCCTTCGCTACTTCATGTCGGGTGATCACGAGTCCGAGGTCGGGCCGTACCAGATGCCGGAGACCGAGATCACGCGTATCACGGAGGAGCGCGGGACCGAGCCGCGCCCGAAGCAGATTCACCCGAACCAGCTCAAGTCGAACAACCTCCGTGGCAACTTCGGCCTGTCCCTCACGCCGACGCTTACCGCGGACATCTCGACAGGATACACCGATCAGCGGCTGTACACGCCGTTCGACGGCGGCTTCTTCGCCGGCCTCACGTTCCAGGCGATGACCGCGCGCGGCGTGAAGGGCACCACCGACGGCTATCAGCGCGAGCTTCCGGGCGACGTGATGTCCATTGAGCAGCAGCTGCAGGACCAACGTCTCACGGGCAGCACCGCGCTCAACTGGTCGCCCAAGTCGTGGTTCCAGGGGCGTGCCGTGTTCGGTATCGACCAGGATCACAGCTACAACTATCGCGAGCAGCTGCGTGGTGAAGGCACCCGCGTCGGCCTCGCGTGGGGCCCGAACGGTCAGGAAGGCGGCAAGTTCCTCGACCGGTCCAACAGCACGAAATACACGGTGGATCTTGGTGGAACGGGCACGTGGCAGGCGACGCCCGACATCTCCACGCGCACATCCGTTGGTGCCCAATGGTTCAAGGACGAGCTGTATCAGGCGCAGGGTCAGGGCTACAACCTCCCGCCGGGCGCCTCGACGCCTAACTCGGCCGGGTCTCAGGTCCGCGCCTTCGAGTTCACCACCGAGAACGCCACGTACGGCGCATTCGTCGAAGAGCAGGTGGGCTGGCGCGAGAGGCTGTTCGTCACCGGTGGTGCGCGCGTCGACAAGAACAGCGCGTTCGGCCGCGACGTCGGCAACACGGTGTACCCGCGTGCGTCGGTATCCTACGTGATCTCGGATGAGGCGTTCTGGCCGAAGCTGAATTGGCTGAACCGGGTTCGCCTGCGCAGCGCGTGGGGCAAGGCGGGCGTACAGCCGGGCACCGTCGCGGCGCTCCAGTACCTCAGTGCTTCGACGTATCCGACCGATGCGGGCGAGACGCCCGGTCTGCGTCTGTTCTCGATCGGTAACCAGAACCTCAAGCCCGAAGTCACCACGGAGCTCGAGGCGGGCGCCGACGTCGGCTTCCTCAACGATCGCATCAACCTCGAAGCGACGTTCTTCAACAAGGAATCGAAGGACGCGCTGTTCCAGGCTCCGCTGCCGCCATCGTACGGCGCCGGCGCTACGCAGTGGGAGAACCTCGCCAGGGTTCAGAACCGCGGGTTCGAGCTCGCCCTCGACGCCACGGTCGTGCGTACCGATCCAGTGACGTTCGACTTCCGGTTCAACGGCTCCATCATCAAGAACAAGCTCGTCGACGCCGGGACCGCACAGCTGCCCACGACGCCGGGTGCCCGCAACGTGGTGGGCTACCCGCTGTTCGGGTTGTGGGATCGGCAGCTGGTCTCGTACGCCGATGCGAACAGCAACGGCATCATCGAGGAGAGCGAGATCGTCGTCAGCGACAGCGCGAAATTCCGCGGGTCGACGTTGCCGGTCCGCCAGGCGGGTCTCACGACCTCGCTCGGATTCTTCAAGAACACGCTCCGTCTGAGCACGCTGTTCGACTATCGCGGCGACTTCTACAACCAGTGGGGCTATCAGAACCAGCGCTGCGTCGCGACAGGTAACTGCCGCGCTGTGAACGACCCGACGGCGCCGCTGGCCGACCAGGCCGCCGCTGTGGGCGCGAACAGCCCGTCCAAGCGCACCCTCTGGGGCATGTTCGTGCCGAACGACTTCATTCGCTTCCGCGAGATGTCGCTGTCGTACACGGTTCCAACGCGGTTCGCGAGCTATGCGCGCACGCACTCGGCCACGATCATCCTGAGCGGCCGCAACCTCGGCGTGCCGTGGACGAAGTACCCGGGTATCGATCCCGAAACGAACAGCAGCGTGGCCAACACCGGCGGTGGCAACAACGACTTCTTCTCGCCGCCCGCCCTGCGCTACTGGCTCATCCGCGTCAACCTCGGGTTCTGATCATGCGCACGTTCACCTCGAATCTCGGACGAGATCAACTCATGCATTCATATTCGAGCGGCGGCACTGGGCGAGCGATCGGTCGCGGCGTGACCGCGATCGCCGCTGCCCTGATGCTGGCCGCCTGCAGCACCGACAAGCTCACGCAGGTCGAAACGCCGGACCAGATCACGCCGGAACAGGCGAACTCGCCGACCGGCGCCGCGGCGCTTCGGGCGTCCGCGTTAGGCAACTTCTCGAACTGGTATGCCGGTGACAACGCCGGCAACGGCATCGGCCTGAACATCGCGTCGGGCCTGCTCACCGACGAGATGCTCAGCGCGCGCGGCGGCACCGAGCCCATGGACAGCCGGGCCGTGAACGACGCCGTGTTCCCGGCGTCCTCCGTGTGGGGACTGTTCGGGCAGGCGAACACGCAGATCATCCGGGCCATCAAGGCGGTCTCGCAGTACGCACCGGATGGTCCGACAAAGGTCACGCAGATCGCGGAGCTCTACATGCTGCAGGGCTTCACCTACATCCTGGCGGGTGAGGCTTACTGCAACGGCGTCCCGGTCAACACCTCGGTCGACGACGCGAAGCCGCAGACGACCGTTGTCACGAACGCCCAGCTCTTCGACATGGCCATCGCGAACTTCGACACGGCGCTGACCACAGCGGCAGCGACGGACACGAAGATCATCAATGCCGCACTGGTCGGGAAAGCCCGGGCGCTCGTGGACAACAACGACTACGCGGCCGCGGCGGCGCTCCTCGCGCCGGTGACGGACGACTTCGTCTACAACGCCCTGTTCTCGGCGACGACGATCGTCAACGACGTCTACGACTGGATGTACGCCACGCCGAACTTCGGGCCGTCCGACAAGGAAGGTATCAACGGGCTCGATTACGTGTCGTCGGGCGATCCGCGCATCAAGGTGGATGCAACCAAGACCCGGCCTGGCCAGGATGGCACGCCGATCTGGGTGCAGCAGATGTTCATCACGGGCAACGCACCGGTGCCGCTCGCAACGGGCATCGAGGCGCGGCTGATCGAGGCCGAAGCGGCCCTCAAGGCCGGTGACGCCACGACGTGGCTCGCCAAGCTGAACGAGGCCCGCGCGACGGGCCTGGGCGGGACGCTCGCCCCGCTCGCCGATCCGGGTACGGACGCTGCGCGTGTGGACCTGCTGTTCCGCGAGCGTGCGTTCTGGATGTACTTCACGTCGCACCGCATCGGCGATCTGCGCCGACTCGTCAGGCAGTACGGACGGGATTCGGAAAGCGTGTGGCCGACGGGCGCCTACTTCAAGGGCGGTGCCTACGGCCCCGACCAGAACCTGCCGCCGGCGCAGGCAGAGAAGAACAATCCGGGGTACACGGGTTGCGTTGATCGCAACGCCTAGTTCGCGTTGAACGAAGCGAGCTTTCGCTTCGATCGGGGTCAGACTCCTTCCGAATCATTCCGTTGCCAAGGCAACGGAATGATTCGGAAGGAGTCTGACCCCGAACGCATCGTCTTCACGCATCTGTAATCCGCGTGTTCACCAAACTTCACATTCGATTCACGGCCACCTAACCACACCATCACGGGCGGTTCATCCGCGCGGTGCATCCTCCGGGGAGTCGCAGGGCCGACCGCAGGCTCACGCTCCCACCTCGTGGAGGAACCGTGTTCACTCGACTTCCGGAATCGAATGCGAGACGGCAGCGACGGACCGGTGGGTTCGTCGTCAGCACGGTGGTTCATCTGGCACTCATCGCGCTTGCCGTTCAGGCAACGAGGCTGACCGCTGCGCCGCGGCCGAAGCCGGACATCGTGCCGCACGTCGTCATCTTCGACGATCCAGATCCGCCGCGTCCGGCTCCCCCGCAACCGCACGTCGACCGCTTCCGCTCCAACGCGAGTGGGCCGGCGATCCCGGCTCCGCCGACGATTTCGCTCGCCATTTCCGACAGCATACCGGACACACTCCCGGACCCCGGGTCGATGACGGATGTGCTCGAGCATCTGTTCGACAAGAGTCGCGGACGTGTGGCAGGGCCACCGACCGGCACGCCTAACGTGGGTGGAGAAGCGCCGTTGACGGCAAGCGTGGTCGAGAAACAGGTTGCCGCCCTCCCTGGGAGCGCGACGCCGCGCTATCCGTCAATGCTCCAGAGCGCCGGTGTCGACGGCAGCGTACGCGCGCAGTTCGTCGTGGATACCCTCGGCAGGGTGGAGCAGGGAAGCTTCCGCGCGCTCGAGAGCACGCACGATCTCTTCACGGCGTCCGTCCGCGAAGCATTGGCCCGCGCCCGGTTCACGCCCGCGGAGGCGGGCGGGCGCAAGGTGAGACAGCTGGTCGAACAGACCTTTACGTTCAACATCACCAGATAACCTGAGTCGGCGAGTGTACGCGGAACGGGCGGCACGGTGTCTGCGGGCGCGACAGGCATGACGAGACACCCAGACGACGCCCCGGTCCGGGCAGTCCACTTCGACCGCGGCACGCGAACATTGCGCGTGGAGCTCGAGAGCGGAGCGGTGTACGACTACGCCGACGTTCCGGAGCGCGTGTACGACGACCTCGCACGCGCTCCCTCCCGCGACTCGTACTTCCGCGAGAACGTCCGGGACGAATTCATTGGAAGTCGCGTGGGCGAGGTGGATCTGGCCGAGATGGCACATGAGCGACGCGAGGACTCGATGTTCGGCGCGCCGCTCGCGGAGCGCACGTCCGATCCTGCCGACCTGCTGGCGCCGGGAGAGGTCCGGGCGGACCCGCAGCGTCGCGCGTCGCATCACACGTGGGTAGTGAACGTCATCGAGGATGACGCGGCCGCTGTGGAGGTGGACGGGCAGCGCGTCACGCCCATCCCGCGATGGCTGCTGCCGACCAACGCGAAGGACGGCGACGTCCTCCGTGTCGCCCACACCCGATCCGCGTCGCGATCGATCTTCACGATCGAGGTGGACCACGACGCAACCCGGCTCGCCTACCAGCGGTCGGCCGAACAGCTGCGAAATGCACCGCCGGGCGGCTCCGGCGACATCGACCTGAACGCCTAACGCCGCCGCCGCTCGCGCGCATCGTCGCCACAGTGCCGCGCGGGTCGGTCGCTCGGCCCTCGCATGTCCGGGCCGCCGCGTTCAACGGACAGGCTGTATTTCGCGCCCTGTCGGGGAACGGTGATGGTGATCGTGCCGTTCTGGTCGGTGCGATACCACGGAATCCGTCTCGCCTGGAGAAGGTCGAGCGTTTGCGCGTGCACATACCCGTAATCGTTCTTCGCGGCGAGCGAGAACAGCACCGCTTCCGGCTTGACGAGGTCGAGATACCGTGGCGAGATCCCGTCGCAGCTGCCGTGGTGGTCGCCTTTCAGCACGGTCGCGCGCATCCCCGGCGCCTTGTCGTAGTTGGTCGCATCGAACCACGAGATCTCCTGCTGCTCGGCATCACCCGCGAGCCACATTGTGAACGCCGCGGAATCCGGTGCGATCAACTTCACGACGGCGGACCGGTTGTTAGGCCCATCGCCGCGCGGGTCCGGCCGGAGGAGATGCAGGCGCGCGCCACCGCGCAGCGTGATCGTGCATTCCGGGGCGCCCGTCCCGCACGGATCGTCGGTGTCGCGATAGTCGAGCGTCCCCCGTTTCGCGCGAGCGATGATGGAGTCGCGAAGCTGCGCGAGAGACGTATTCGAGTAGGGGTCCTTGTTCTCGAACATGTAGCGCACTGCGATCCGCCGGCGGCTGTTGAAGAGCTCGCGCAGACCGCCGTAGTGATCGAGATGCTGATGCGTGAGGATCACCGCGTCGATCGTATCGCCTGACAGCCCGAATCGATCGAGCTGCCGGGCGAATCGCGACGGCTCTGGTCCTCCGTCGATGATCACTCGGCTGCCTCCGTTCTCGATCAGAATGGCATCGCCCTGTCCGACGTCGAGTACGCGCACGATCAGCGTCGAGTCGCGTGCGGGGCTGGCGGCGATGATGGGTTCGTTGGACGTGCTCGCTGGTGGCGCCGTGCGCTGCGAACCGGTCTCGGTTGCCGCGTTGGTGGTGCCGGGTGTGCCGAGATCGCCTGCACCAAACGGTGCGGTGGATGTCGTCCAGGCGGGTCCCATGACGTCGGCGTGCGACCCGGTGTCGTCGATCAGGGCTCGGCTCGCACCCGCGACGGTCGAGGTCCACCCTACGGAATCCACCATGGATCCGTCGGCCGAGTGGAGCGCGACCCAGTCAGAGCCGTTGCCGAGAGTGAGCCCTTCGCGCCATGCATATGCGGCGGTGACGCCGCCGTTGGCTGCACGGTCGCCATCCCGCGCGAGCACCGCGAAACCACCGGGCGGGATCACGACACTTTGCTCGAGCGCAACGTCGCGGTCGTTCTTCGACCGAAGAGTCCAGCCGCGGAGGTCGACGGCGCGCTGCTCCAGGTTGTGGAGCTCGAGCCACTCGCCGCGATCGTCCGGTACGGCGCGCGGGTTAGCCATGACCTCGCTGATTACCACCCGAGGTGCTGCGCTGACACCGCCACATGATGTGAGTGCGACAGCGAGCGCTAGAAAGACGCGTATGGGGTCGGAGTCGAATTTCATCGTTACGTTGCATGCAACGTAACGATGAAATTCGACTCCGACCCCAATCCGAACTACGAGCCCGCGCTCGCCGCCGCAGCCGCCTGACGCTGATACTCAGCTGCTGCGCCTGGGAGCGGGCTGCTCTGCGCACTATCACTGTCGCCGAGTATGCTCGGGATCCCGTAGCCCAATCCCTTGAGCGGGTTGTGCCACAGGATGGCTCCGCTCTTTGGATCCAGAGCCCACACTTCGCCACCGACACCGGCGTAGAGGACGTCGCCGTCACGGTGGAGTGTCACGAACGAGGTCGCGCGACCCATGCCTCCCTTGAGCGGAGTGCTCCAAACCTGCGCGCCCGTTCGCCGATCCAGAGCGGTGACTGTCGCCTTGATACCGACGTACACGATGCCTGCGCGTGGGCGTGCCATGAAAATGCTCCGATGTCTGGGTGATCGATGAGGTGGCAGGTTGGCGCGCACCGGGTCACGGTGCTCCCGCGAGCCTGGGCCGCTGAATAAGTTCGCACAGTTGCTTCATCACCGCATCGCGACCCGAGGGTCGCGCTTGCAAAACCTCGAGCTGTCCGCAGCCCGGTGCCCAGCCTGACGAGTCCCTTCGAATTCCGTCGTTTTACGATGGCGGCCACCGCAGCCATTGCGGCGATCGCAGCACTCGTGGCGACGCCACTGTCACGCGCTCGAGCACAACGCGTGCTCACGGTCGTCGCTCACGACACGTCGCTCGAGGCGTCGCCCACAGTGCCGGCAGGCATAACGACGGCCCGACTTGTCCTCAAAGGCAAGGCGAAGCGCGAGCTGGTCGTTCACCGCGTTCCAGCTGGCACGACAATCGAGGAGTTGGCGCGCGGAGCAGCGGGACGGCCGGAGCGATGGTTTCACGATTGGAGCTTCGGTGGCCCGTCGGTGCCGCGCGACTCGACGCCCGACGCCGCCGCCACGCTCGATCTCCGGCCGGGTCGGTATCTGCTCGTGGCCTATGAGGTCGACCCCAGCGGCAGGCCCCGAGGGGACAAGTTCATCTGGCGGGAAGTGTCCGTGATTGCGGGGGCTGTCCTGATTCCCGCGCGCTTCCCGGTGCCCGACCTGACGATGAAGATGAAGAGCGGACAGATCGAGGTGTCAGGCGTGGTGCGTACGGGTCAGCGCGTTGTGCAGGTGGAGAATGCGGGCGGTCGACCGCATGATGTGCTCATCGGTCGGCTCAAGCCCGGGAAGACGCTCGACGACGTCAAGAAATGGGATCGCGACCGGACCGAACCCGCTCCGTTCATCTATGTGGGTGGACTGACGCCGATGTCGAGCGGCTTCACGGCGCAGACCAAGCTCGTGCTGCAGACGGGGGTGCATGTCGTGCTTTGCACGATGCGCCACAGTGGGGAGCGTGAGCGCGATTATCAGCGTGGAATGCTCGCCTCGTTCAAGGTGAACTAGCAGAGGTGATCGATGCGCGACGACAAGCTGGTCGAGTCCGAATCCACGCCATCTCGGCGTGACGTGCTCCGTATGGGGTTGGGCACCGCATTGGTTGCCGCCCTGCCCGGTCCCGTGCGTCGAGTCGCACATGCGTTCAGCCTCGCGGAACCCGACCTCCGATACTTCGACGCGGCGCTGGCCGCGGCACGTTGGCTTCGTGCCACTGCCATCGAATCACCGACTGGCACGAGCTGGCCGGCCGTTCCACCGGATGCGAAGACCGTCCAGCGCGATCTCTATACGGGATTCCCCGGCGTCGTCCTGTTCTTCATCGAGCTTCATCGAGCCACGGGTGATCGCGCTTGGCTGGACCTCGCGACGAAAGGGGCCGATCAGCTCGCGGCGTCGCTCCCGGAATCGCAGAGCGGTGACGAAGGGGCTGGCCTGTACAGCGGGCTGGCAGGAATTGCGTACACGCTGGAAGAGGCCGACCGGGCACGTGGTGAGTCGCGCTACCGTGCCGCGATCCAGAAAGCGTTAGGCGACATCGTGGCTGGCGCACGGGATGCCGGCGCGGGCGTCGAGTGGAACGACTCGACGGATATCATCAGCGGAAGTGCCGGGACCGGGCTCTATCTCCTGCGCGCCTCTGCGACGATGAAGAATTCAACGGCGCGCGACGTCGCCATCCGCGCCGGGCGGCGGCTTGTCGAGCGCGAGTTCCGGTCCGGCGACACGTCCTTCTGGATGGCGTCGTCCAGCTTTCCGCGGAACATGCCGAACTTTTCGCACGGCACCGCGGGCGTTGCGTACTTCCTCGCGTCGCTCGCATCGGAGACGCGCGAGAGGTCGTTTGCGGATGCTGCGATACGGGGCGGGAAGTATCTGCAGTCGATCGCGACGCCAACCGATGGCGACGGCCGTCGAATCTTCCATAACGATCCGGATGGACGGGATCTGTTCTACCTGAGCTGGTGTCACGGCCCGGCGGGAACGGCGAGGCTCTTCCATCGCCTTGGCACTGTGACCGGTGATCGGTCGTGGTCAGCCTATGTGCCACGACTTGCTCAGGGCATCGTTGGCAGTGGTGTTCCGCAGCGCAGCCCGGGCTTCTGGAACAACATCAGTCAGTGCTGCGGCAACTGTGGCGTGTCCGACTTCTTCGTCTCGCTGCATGGCGTCACCGGCGACGCATCGTATCTGGCCTTCGCGCGGCGCGTGGCCGATGACACACTGGAACGCGCGACATCCGAAGGCGACGGCTCAAAGTGGATTCAGGCGGAGAATCGCGTGAGCCCGAACGTGGTTCTCGCGCAGACGGGGCTAATGCAGGGCGCCGCGGGGGTCGGCCTCTCGATGCTCAGGCTCGATGGCGCGCTCCGCGGCCGCAAGGCGACGATCGTTCTGCCCGACTCGCCATTCTGATCATCGGGAATCGGGAATCGGAACGACAGGCTGCGCGTTAGGCGCTCAGGTTGGAAAGCGCCGACGGCAGGCTCGGTGAGGACAGCAGCTCGGCGAACACGGTCCAGCGTCGATCCGCACTCGGGCCGGCCGCGCGTTCCACGTACGCGCGAACGAGGTCCTGGCCAAGGTTGTAGTTGATCACGTAGCTGCGGTACGTGTCGAAGAACCTGATGCGCTGCCGCGCGACCGTCGGCGCCATGAGCGAGTAGCGCTCGAGCCACCGAGTCGCGGCCGCGGCGTCGATCTCGCCGTCGAGGTAACGCCGCGCGGCATCGTTGCCGGCGTACGACATCTCCCGCACCAGCGTCTGTATCGCGTAGTACTCGTCTACCCTGGACGGCGCCAGGCCGGCGAGCGGGAACAGCACGTCACGCTCGAACGCGGTGCGCTCAGCGCCCGGCAACGCCAGCTCGATACCATAGTTCGCGGTTCCCTCGGCAATGAGCGACTGCGGGCTGAAGAGCGGGTACACGGTGAACTCGAGCCATCCGCGCTCGCGCACGAGCGTTCGCTCGAGCAGCGCGTTGTAGACATGATGGCCCGGATATCCCTCGTGACAGGCGAGGTCCACGGCGCGATCGATGTAGATCGGGAGGCTCGTGTTGACCTGGATGACGCTCCGGTAGCCTCCCTGGTACCAGTTGTACCCGCTCCACGGCTTGTCCGTGACGTACTCGACGACGAAGCTCTCATTGGGTGGCAGCGGAATGTGGCGGGCGGTGCGCTCGCGCCCGGCGGCGATGGCGGCCTGGAACACCGCGTCGAGCTTCGCTCCCGGGATCACGAACTGTTCGCGATAGCTGACGTACCGTTCGGGGACCGGCCCGCTGCCGGGCAGCGCGCCGTCGAGCCGCGCCACGATGTCCTGGAAGTGCTGTTCGGTGTTGACGGGCGGTGTGACGTCGTAGAGTGCGCGGGCCTCGTCGTCGAACGAGAAACGCGTGCCGCGGAGCATCTGCACGCGCGCAGCGAGCGCCCGAAGCTGGCCGAGAAGGTACGCTTTCCGGCGCGGATCGAGCGTCGATGTGTCTCCGACCTCCGCCACGAGCTCCGTTGCGCGTCGCTGGAGCTCGGGCAGAGGAACCGAACCAGAATTGGCTTGGGTTCTCCACTCGTCAGGTCCGTAGTACGCATCGACATAGTCGCGGTCATGCTGTCCTACGGCTAGAACGAGCTTGACGTATGACTCGGCGAGGTCCACAGGCGGGGACGGTGGAGGGGCGAGGGGCGATAGCAACAGGGCGTGTCATCCCGAGCGCAGCGAGGGACCCTCATCGTCCCGACAGAGAGCCCTCTACCGGGACCCTGAGGATCCCTCGCCTGTCGGCTCGGGATGACAACCGGACGGCGCCT
>Ga0207674_10000475_pt1 | contig 52737 bp, 44 predicted proteins | sample KBSCornC72_FD_184303 | JGI IMG/M metagenome (GOLD analysis project Ga0207674, IMG submission 184303) | Corn rhizosphere microbial communities from Kellogg Biological Station, Michigan, USA - KBS Corn C7-2 (SPAdes) (version 2) | ecosystem: Host-associated > Plants > Roots > Rhizosphere > Soil ... | reverse complement strand
ACGGCGGGGCGGGAAAAGACGTCTTCATCGGCGGGGGGGATCTCGACACGGCGGACTACGGCAGCCGGACGCGCAACCTGCGCGTCACGCTCGACGGCGTCGGCGACGACGGCGAGCGGCGCGAGGGGGACAACGTCATGTCCGACATGGAGACGGTCTGGGGCGGAACGGGGGATGATTACCTGGTCGGATCGATGGTGCGCAAGCCGACGTTCATGTCGCGCGACGGGGAACTGGACGGCGGCGACGGCGCCGACACGTTGATCGGCGGTCAGGGGAACGATTCGCTGGTCGGCGGGAGCCAGGCGGACAGCCTCGACGGGGGCGGCGGCAACGACTCGTTGTACGGCGACAATTACTACGCCGACCCGGAAGTCGTGTACGGGAACGATACGCTGCTCGGAAACGTGGGCGACGATTCGATGCAAGGTGGGGGCGGCGACGACGCGATGACGGGCGGCAAGGGCTTGGACACCATGCTCGGCGGGGACGGGAACGACGCGATCGGCGGCGGGTGGGGATTCGATTCGATACTCGGCGAGGCCGGCAACGACACGCTGGCGGGCGACGGCGACGGCGACGACCTGGACGGCGGCGACGGGAACGACCTGATCAACGGCGGGGACGACGACGACGTCCTGACCGGCGGGACGGGGAACGACACGCTGTACGGCGATGCGGGGGACGACGACCTCGACGGGGAAGACGGTCGGGACCAGCTTTTCGGCGGAAACGGCAACGACAACCTGTGGAGCGCCGACAACGGTGGCGCCGACACCGTCGATGGCGGCCGCGGGTCGGACACCGGCACGTACGAGGAGGACACCGACAAGGTGGTGGCGATCGAGGAACGGTGGGGATATTGATCGCGGGCCGACGCATGATTCGGCCAGCGGAGGCGTGCGTGTGATGGCGCGCAAACCTCCTTCGCATGGCGTGCGAGATCGTGGCTGCGTGAGGCACGAAAAATGAAAACGGACCTCGCGCGCGCGTTCAACGCGTTCATCGTGGCGCGTAGTCGCTGCGGTCCCAGCCGGTGGCCTTTACCTCTTCCTCGGCGATCGCGGCGATGTCCACCTTCGCCCCCAGGCGGTAGAGCATGCCGCGCGACCCCAGGTACTGCCGTGCGATCATCGGTGTGCAAGGGCGGGCCCGGCTGTAGCGCTTGCGCACCATCTCCACGAACAGGTCGATGCCGCGGCGGAGGTCGGCCTGATCGCCGTAATCGAACTCGCACCCGCAGTACCGAGCCCGCCAGCTCCAGTCGGTGTACTCGTCCATCAGGCGCAATCGCTCGGCGTCGGCGGGGTCGTCACCGATCCAGGACCATTCCTTCAATACCGCGATTCGCTCGTCTCGCCGCCCGGTCGTCAGCGGGCGGTCCATTTTGCGGAGCAGGTCCCACAGGACGTCGTCGAATTCCACCACGCTGCCGAAGTCGATGACCCCTAACCTGCCGTCTCCCATGAACAGGTAGTTGCCCGGGTGGCAATCGGTGTTCAGCATCCGGCCGGCGAAGAGCATGCGATACCACGCCCGCAGTATCTTGCGCGCGAACTCATTGCGCACCTCCTGGGACGGGCCGGTCGCGAGAAACTCCTCGAGGTGCAGACCCTCGACGCGTTCCATGGTCAGGACGCGACCGGTGGAAAGTTCCGGAATGACGCGCGGGATCACGATGCCGTCGTCTTCGCGAAACAATGCTCTTACCTTTTGCACCGTGGCGGCTTCGCGGACGTAATCGGTCTCGCGCTCGATCCGCACGCGCAGGTCATCGAACTGCTCGCGGGTGTTTTCCCAATCGGCGCTGAGGCGCGCCGGCAGCAGCATAAGGAAGAAGTTGCGGAAATCCTCGCGGATACTGCGGGCGATGCCGGGGTACTGGATCTTGACGGCCGCCCGCACACCGGTCTTGAGCCGCGCGCCGTGCACCTGCCCGAGCGACGCGGCCGCGAACGCGCGCTTGTCGAAGGAGGCGAAGAGGTTTTCCGGGTCGTCGCCCAGCTCGTTGTAGACCATTTCGCGGAGCAGGGACCAGTGCATCGGCGGGGCGGCGAAGTGGAGCCGATCGAGGGTCTGGACGAACTCGTCGGGGACGATGTCGGGGAAGTTGCCCAGCGTCTGGCCGACCTTCATGGTGGCGCCGCGGAGGTAGTTCATGGAGTCGAGCACGCGGGCGGCGGTGCGCCAGTGGGTTTCGGCGAGGAGCCGCTCGCGCCGGGCGGCGCTCTTGAACCAGCCGCGGATCCAATAGAAGAGGTAGGCGGCGGCGATCTTGGCCTGGAGCGTGCCGAGGAGCCCCATGCGGCGGAGGCGCCCGACCGGGACGGGGCGGAGCGACGCCGCCTCGAGCGCGGGCGGCATGGCTGGTTCGGGTTGGCGGTCGGCCTCCCGGGCGTCGGGCAGCGCGTTGATCAGTTGGGCGACGGTCGGCATGAGCGTGCTCCTTATGCTCCCCCCGGACGGGCCTTGGTTTGTTCACGCAGCCAGGCGACGAACATGTCGAGTGAATCGTCGATCAGCGCCAGCGTGTCTTCCTGCCTGGCGGAGGCGTCATTGGCCCAGAAGGCGAGGACGCCGGTGTAGAGCGTCCAATAGAGCTGGAGGGCGGTGGGGGGTAACTCGCCGAACCCGTGCCCGGCGGCGCGCGCGGCGACGGCCTCCATTTGCGCGACGCGGAACGAGGCCGAATCGTCGTGCTGCGGTGTCGCGGCGAGGGGACTGAGCGACGTCTCCAACAGGGACGGCAGGTGTTTTCGCAGCGGCTTGAGCTTTCGCAGGCCGGCCGCGATGAGGGCGAAGAGATCTTCTTCGAGCGTGTCGGCCGGGTGTGCGCCGGGGCCACCGGCCTCGGTCAGCGCGTCGCCGATCGCTTCGGCGGCGAGGCGGGCGACGATGGCCTCCTTGGTGGGGAAGTAGTTGAAGAGGGTGCCGGTGGCGATGCCGGCGGCGAGGGCGATGTCGCGGGTGGTGGCGGCGTCGTACCCGTTGTCGGCGAAGAGGCGGCGGGCGGCCTGGAGGATGCGTTTGCGGGTGGCGGACTTGGTTTGGGCGGTGACTCGCACGGCGTGCCGAATAATACGACCGTGCTCATATTAATGTCAAGAATAAAATGAGCGTGGTCATAATATATCGGCGGTGCGATCCGGGCTACGCGGGCTCGAAATCGACGTCGCAGTTGAGTGAGTCGCAGAGGGACTGGACTTTAGAGCGGACGGTCTGGATGGAGACGCCGGCGGGGATGGTCAGGCGCATTTCCATCAGGAAGAGGGGGTCGCCGGCGAAGGGGGCGGATTCCTGGCGGGCGGCGAGGTCTTCGATGTTCACGCCGTGCTCGCGGAGCAGGTCGCTCACGCGGCGAATGATGCCGGGCTGGTCGAGGGAGTAGGTCTTGAGCTTGTAGGGGAGGCCTTTGACGGCGGGCGCGGCGTGAGGTTGGGCGTCGCTCAGCGTGAGCTTGAGGCCGATCCGGTCGGCGAATTGGGGGAGTGATTGGCGGATGGTGGCCAGGGCGGATTCGTCCGCTTCGATGAGGAGGATGATGGCGAACTGTCCGCGGAGGTTGACCATGCGGGAGTCGAGGACGTTGGCGCCGGCGTCGTGCAGGTGACCGGTGAACTGACCGACGATGCCGGGGCGGTCGGGGCCGAGCGCGTTAAGGATGAGTTGGGGCATGGGAGGGTTCGGGGTTCAGGGTTCAGGGTTCAGCATGAAGGAGGGTGCGAGCGCCTTGGTGTTCCAGGTCGGTGAGGACGGTTTGACGGGCGGACTCAGTGCTGTCGGACTTAATAACGGCGTGGAGGACGGGGGGGTGGCCGCCGGCTTTGCCGACGGCCGCCTGGAGGGTGACTTGTTGGGTCTCGTTGATGACGGCGAGGGCGGCGATGGGGGAGTGGCAGTCGCCGTTCAGGGATTGGACGATCGCACGTTCGAGGTTGACGCACGTCGCGGTCGGTTCGTGATGAAGGGCCGAGAGCAGGTCGCGCGTGCGCTGGTCGTCGCGGCGGCATTGGACGGCCAAAGCGCCCTGGCCGGCTGCGGGGAGCATCTCGTCGAGTTCGAGGGGGGTCATGTCCTGGCCGTCGAAGAGGGCGCTGCGGCGCAGGCCCGCGTACGCGAGCAGGATCGCGTCGAACTCCTTGTCGCGCAGCTTGCGAAGCCGCGTGTCGATGTTGCCGCGGATCAACTCGACCCGAAGGTCGGGGCGGGCGGCGAGGAGCTGGCATTGGCGGCGCAGGCTGCCCGTGCCGACCAGTGCGCCTTGCGGCAGTTCGGCGATCGTCTTGGCGGTCGGGCAGATCAGCACGTCCCGCGGGTCTTCGCGCTGCGGGGTGGCGGCGATGACCAATTCCGCCTGATCCACCAGCGGCATCGTTACCGGCACGTCCTTGTAGCTGTGGACGGCGAAGTCGATCTCGCCGCGCAGGAGCGCGAGCTCGATCTCCCTGGTGAAGAGTCCTTTGCCGCCGGCCTCATGCAGTGGCCGGTCGGTGATCCGGTCGCCGGTGGTCTTGATCAGGACGAGCTCGACGGCGAGGCCGGGGTGCGCCTTTTCGAGCGCGTCGGCGACCCACTGGGACTGCATCCGCGACAGCATGCTGCCGCGTGCGCCGAGGCGTAACGTCGGCGAAGGGGATGGGGAATCGGAAGAAGCCATCGCGCGAGCGGCGGATCATACCGCGAGGCGTGCGAGGCGTAAAACCGCGCGACCTTAGTTAGATCGGGCGACGCCGTCGCGCGAGCGACAACGCGGACAGCAGGACGACGCTCGCGGTCGCCGTCGTCGGCAGGGGCACTGCCGTGGGCGTCGTGGGGTCACCATAAAATTGCAGTATCGGCGCGGTGAACGGGGAGTCGCCACTTGACATTCCGTATAGTGGGGACGCGCCGTCGGTGGAGTAGCGAGCGTTGCCCGATGATTCGGCAACGCCACTGGCAGTGACGTTCGCCCCCAAATTCCCGACATTCCTGAATCCGACGAAATACGAGGCGCCGTTCGTTAAGAGAACCGGCGTTGAGAATGTGCCCCCCGAAAATACCCTTTCGAGTGGCGTGAAATCGACGGATCCGAGAAGGGCACCGCCATCACCCGGCGGCGCGGTGTACAACTCGACCGTTACCGTTCGCGGGCCGGCGGATTCGTCTATGCCAAATATCGTTTCCACTCTCGTCAGGCTGAAGTCCTGGGTCGCAGTAAACGTCCAGCCGACGTTGTCAACCAACCCCGCGGTCCACGGCGAACCCACCACTCCCTTGTCGGCGTTGATCGATTGAATTACTGAATCCCCTGCGGCGGGGAGGCCAATCGCCAACACGACAAGCGCCAACAATCGAAACGACATGTGCTCTCCCGACGGCTAAGCCCGGCCCCACTGCAAATCTAGCAGCGGGCCGCCGGAAAGCAATAAAATGCCGTCTTCTTGCTGTCGTATTGCCGGATTCAATGTCAGGCGAGGATGGGTTTGATGACTTCGCCCGACACGTCGGTCAGGCGGAAGTCCCTTCCCTGAGCGCGGAAGGTCAGCCGCTTGTGATCGATCCCGCACAGTTGCAGCATCGTCGCGTGCAGATCGTGCACGTGCACTTTGTTTACTGCCGCCCGGTAGCCCAGTTCGTCGGTCTCGCCGTAGGTCACGCCCGGCTTGATCCCGCCGCCCGCCATGAACAGGCTGAAGGCGAGGATGTGGTGATCGCGGCCGGTCCCCTGGCCCATCGGCGTGCGGCCGAACTCCCCGCCCCAGAGCACCAGCGTGTCGTCGAGCAGGCCGCGGTTCTTCAGATCCTGGATCAGCGCCGCCGTCGGCTGATCGCAGTCGGCGGCGGCGGACGTCATTCCCGGGACGATCCCCGTGTGGTGGTCCCACGCGCGGTGATAGAGCTGGATGAACCGCACGCCGCGCTCCGCGAGCCGCCGGGCCATAAGACAGTTACTCGCGAAGCTGCCGTCGCCCGGCTGTTTGACGCCGTACATCTCCAGGATCGCTTTCGGCTCGCTCTTGAAATCCGACAATTCCGGCACGCTCGCCTGCATCTTGAATGCGAGCTCGTACTGCGCGATGCGCGTGGCGATCTCCGGGTCGACGTGATCGGCCTCGGCCATGCCGTTCAGCCGCTGGATTTCCTCGATCACCTGGCGCTGCGTCGACTGGCAGACCCCGTCCGGATTGCCGATGTAGTGGACGGCATCCCCCTTGGACTGGAACTGGATCCCCTGGAACTTGCTGGGCAGGAATCCCGCCGACCACTGCCGCGCCGACACGGGCTGAAGCCCCGTTTTCCCCGCCGACGTCAGCACGACGAAGCCGGGCAGGTTGTCGGTCTCCGCGCCCAGGCCGTACAGCAGCCACGACCCCATCGACGGCCGCCCCTTGATGCTCGACCCGCTGTTGAAAAACGCGTGGGCCGGGTCGTGGTTAATCTGCTCCGTGTGCATCGACCGCACGATGCACAGCTCGTCCGCCAGCCCCTGAATGTGGGGGAAGAGGTTCGAGATCTCCGCCCCGGACTGCCCGCACCTTTTGAACTCGCAGAAGGGCCCGCGCGCCTTGAGTTCCGTATTCTGCAATTGCGCCAGTTGCTGCCCCGCCGTGAACGACGCCGGGAACGCCTTGCCGTCCAGCTCCTTCAGCCGCGGCTTAAAGTCGAAGGTCTCCAGGTGACTCGGCCCGCCCGCCATGCAGAGGTGAATGATCCGCTTGGCCTTCACCGGAAAGTGCGTCGGATTCACGACCCCACGCCACCGCCCGCCCGCCCCGGCTCCGGACGCCGGCAGAGGGGTCACCGCACCCATCGCGCGTGCGGCGCCGCCAACGGGGTTCAACAACGACGCCAGCGCCATCGCCCCGATCCCGTACGCGCTTTGCGTGAGGAACGACCGCCGATTGATACTCCGAAAATGTCGCTGCTCGTTGTACGTCATCACGAATCTCGCCGTAGGGTGTGATTCATCACACCATCAATTATGTCGCAAAAACGGTGTGATGAATCACACCCTACATCATCGGTTTTCAATACCGCGTAATCGTCTCGTGCAGGTTCAGCACCACCCGGCAGACCGTCGTCCACGCCGCCAGTTCCGCCGCGTCCGGCGACGTCGGCGTCGGCGCGATCCCCACCGCGATCAGCTTCTTCGCGTCGTCCGGGTTCGCCTTGTAATAGCTCCGCTGCTCCGCGAGAAACCGCTTGAGCGACTCCGCCTCGTTCGCCTTGATCGGCCGCAGCAGGGCGTCCTTAAAGATCGTGTCCAACCGCGCCCCGTCGTCGCCCGCGCCGCCGTTCAACAACCGCGTCGCAAGCACCCGCGCCGCCTCCACGAAGCTCGGATCGTTCAGCAGCGTCAGCGCCTGTTGCGGCGTGTTCGACACGTTCCGGCACGCCGTGCACTCCTCGCGACTTGGCGCGTCGAAATTCGCCAGCATCGGGTGCATGAACGTCCGCTGCCAATGCGTGTACAGCCCGCGCCGGTACTGCCGCTCGTCCAGATCCGGGTAGTAATCCCGGGTCGGGAACTGGATGTTCGCGTAATACCCGGCCGGCTGGTACGGGTGCGCGCTCGGCCCGCCGATGTCCGTGTCCAGCAGGCCCGCGATCGCCAGCGCGTTGTCCCGCACGAACTCCGCCTCCAGCCGCCGCGGGTTCTGGCTCGCCAGCAGCCGGTTGTTCGGATCGACGTCGTGCAATTCCGGCCGCAAACTCGAACACTGCCGGTACGTCGCCGACGTCACCATCAGCCGCACCATGTGCTTCACGTCCCAACCCGACTCGAACTCCACCGCCAGCCAGTCGAGCAGATCCGGATGGCTCGGCGGTTCCCCCTGCGCGCCCAAATCGTCCACCAGCGCCGACAAGGCGTTCCCGTAAAACTGCTTCCAAAGCCGGTTCACGAACGTCCGCGCCGTCAGCGGGTTCCCCTTCGACACGATCCACTTCGCCAGGTCCAGCCGCGTCAGCCGCCGCTTGCCCGCGTCCGGCAGTTGCGCCAGGAAATGCGGCGTCGCCGGCTCGACGATCTCCCCCGATTCGTCCTGCCAGTTGCCACGCGGCAAGACGCGCTGCGTCGTCGGCGCACCGGCGCGCGCTTCGGTCACCATCGTCCAGGCCTTGCCGTCGCGGCATTCCAATAGTTCCCGGTGCAGCGGCTTATAGCGCTCGAACGCCTCGGCGTCGTGCCCCGTGCTGATGAGGTACGTCGTCGCTACCCCCGCCGGCCCGTCGGTCCCTTTCACCGCCAGCGCCTTGGTGACCCGCCCCGCCAGATCCGGATCGATCGCCCGCTCACTCGCCAGCGGCGACACCGCGAACCGCACCGCGTTCACGTCCCCCTTGATCGACAGAATGAGCTTGTCCCCCTCCGCCGCCCTGAAGGGCTTATCCAGGAGGTAAACCGCCGTCTGCTCCGTGGTCGCGGCGTCGTTCGCCAGTTTCCACCCAGTCTGAACGCCCAGGATGTCAAACCCGTTGGCGTAACGCGCTTCCTTGTGATCCGCGTCGGCATAATAGAATGCCAGCTTGCTCTCGCGCCCGCCCGACTTGGGCTTGAGCGACGCCGCCAGCGTTACCGTGATGCCCCTTGCCGGCGGCCGACGGTTCGCCGCGGTGCCCGTCTTCGCGTGCGGCAAGATCTCCATCCGAACCGCCGACACCCACCCCCCCGGCAATGTCAGCGCCACCTGCTGGTCCGCGCCCTTCTTCGCCGTCGTCAGGAACACGACCGTCCCGTCCGCGTTCACCTGCGCCTCGGGTACGCTGGCGGTGGCAGCCGACTTCGAGCCGCTACCCGATTTCGCGGTCGGGGCGGCGGCGGCGGCGGCGACGTGCGCGGCGGGCGGGATCAACCACCCCGTCGGCGACTTACTCAAAAACTCGCGGGCGGACGCGCACCACTCTTCAAACGTCGCGGTTTGCTTTGCGTCCCCCGCCCGCTTCCCCGCCGACCCCTTCGCCAGCTCCTCGATCCGCCCCCGCAGCTTCGACATCCGCCGTTTCAGGTACGGGCTCTCCACCTGGATCTCCGGCGGGAACGGGTGATCGTTGCTGAACCCCCGCAGGTCCGGATTGGGTGTGTAGCTGTAATCCATGTAAACGCCCCACTGCTTCATGTCGTTAAAGAACGCGCCCAGCGAATAAAAGTCCTTCGTCGAAAACGGGTCGAACTTGTGATCGTGACACTCGCAGCACGCCATCGTCGACCCCAGGAACGTCGTGGAGACGGTCCGCACGCGGTCGCCCATGTATTTAGCCAGGTATTCCCCCGGCTGCGCGCCCCCCTCCCGGGTGACCATGTTCTGTCGATTGAATCCCGTCGCAACGCGCTGCTCGATGGTCGGATCGGGCAGCAGGTCCCCGGCGAGTTGCTCGATCGTGAACTGGTCGAACGGCTTGTCGTTGTTGAACGCGTTGATCACGTAATCGCGGTACGGAAAGTTCCGCTGGTTCTGATCGCCGTGATACCCCACCGTGTCCGCGAACCGCGCCAGGTCAAGCCACGCCACCGCCATCCGCTCCCCGTAGTGCGGCGACGCCAGCAGCCTGTCCACCTGTTTCTCGTAAGCGTCCGGCGACTTGTCGTTAACGAACGCCTCCACCTCCGCCGCCGTGGGCGGCAGGCCGATCAGGTCCAAACTGACCCGCCGCAGCAGCGTCCGCCGATCCGCCTCCGCCGACGGCTTGATGTTCTTCGCCTCCAACGCCTCCAGGATGAACGCGTCGATCGGATTGCGAACCCATCCCTTGTCCTTCGCCTCCGGAACCACCGGCCGAACCGGCGGCACGTACGCCCAGTGCGGCTCGTACTTCGCCCCCGCCGCGATCCACTTCTTCAACGTCTCCCGCTGCCCCGCCGTGATCTTCCGCCCCGAGTCCGGCGGCGGCATCACGTCGTCCGGGTCCTTGGTGAACAACCGCTTGACGACCTCGCTCTTCTCCACGTCCCCCGGGACGATCGCCCCCTTCGCCAGCGCCACCTCCCGATCGTCCAGCCGCAGCTTCGCCTTGCGATTGTTCTTGTCCGGCCCGTGGCACAGAAAGCAACTGTCCGACAGGATCGGCCGAACATCCCGGTTAAACCGGATCTCTCCGTCGTCCCGCTGCGCGGGCACCGGCGCAATCGCCCCCTTCGCCGGCGCGGCCGAAAGTCGCACCACGCCCACGCCGACCACCGCCGACGCCACGACACCCACCACCACCAAGGAAAAACGAGAGATCATGAGCAATTCCCTGCCACCCGTATCACGGGCGCCTCGCCCGTGCTTTCCGTCCGAACCGCGTGCAATCTACTTTACGTCCCCCACCCTTCAAAGTTGTCCGCATTTTCGCCGCTCGCGGCTTCGCGCGCTCCGCATACCAAACAACCTGCCGCAACCCCAATCCCCCCGTCCCCAAAAACGGTCCCCAGCCCTACACTTCCAACGTGCCCCCGCTCCCGGGTCATTGCCGACGGCGTCGGCGCGGGCGGGCCGCGCCTCGTCCTGCCAGTTCTCCTCGCCTGCATTCCCTGCGCTCTGATGGAATGGCGCTTCGTCCTCACCGGCCTGCCCCGCATCCTCAATAACCTTCTTCGTCATCCCCGGAATCTTGTCGTGGCATTCTGGCGGGCCGTCCGGGCAGATGTGTCCGCCGTCGCGATCCAGGTATCCGCCCCAGTTTTACTGCCGTGGGGACGCTGGGATTTCGTCATGCCCGTCCGCGGCGCCATGCGATTGAACAAACTTTTGCCAGTCTCCCAACTCCACGTCGCTTACCGCGCCAGCCACGATTGGTTAATCGAACGACCCGTTGAGTTCGCTGACGCCGTCCGCAGCTTTCACGCGCGCGTTGTAAAAGATCGAAATAAAACTGCCTGACTGGCCCCTCGCTGGCGTGTCTTTTGTTTTAGGTCATTCGGGTCCCGCGCCGGCGCGCGGCGGGGCCCGCACAACGAGAAAGGACACCCCATGAAACGCCTACTCTTACTCTGCGTTCTCGGCATCACCGGCGCCACCGCCGGCGGTTGCGTTTACCACGATCGCCCGTATCACGAACGCCGCGACGTCATCGTCGAACCGGTTCCGGCCCGCGGTTATTACTATCGCGACGGCTACTACCGTGACCACGACTGGCGCTGGCGACACGAGCACGGATACTACTAATCCGCGAACGAATCGATGGAATAAAACCTGGCTTCACAAGCCCACGCCCCTTGCGGAGCAATGTCCGCAAGGGGCGACGCTTTTCGGGTAGCTATCGTATTCGCCGTCTCGCGTCCCTATCATTCGTCGGCAACGACAAATGAAACGCGAAACCCGCATCAACCTGATCTTCCTTACCGTCTTTCTCGCCGCCGCCTTGCCCGGGATGGTGATCCTCTTCAAGCGCAAGCTCGACCCCGCCGCCCCGCCGCTGTTCATGCCCGACTTTATCCGCCGCCGGCTGCCGTACATGGCCTCGCAGCTCAGCCCCGACTCCGAGGTGACCCGCTACGTGCCCGAATTGACCGGCCATTGGGTGCAAGCCATCAATGATTCGCACGGCGCCGGCCAAGTGCTTCTCGACGGTCACCACGCCCTCATTTCCGACGACCGCCAAATCCAAATCACCGCCGCCAACGTCACCGGCCAGCAAACCACCCTCGCCCTCCTCGCCTGGAACGCCGACTACAAATCCGACCCCCGGCAATACACCGTCACCGCCTCTGCCAACGGCCAAATCCTCACCGCAAACGTCACCCACGCCGACCGTATCCCGATGCCCCTGAACGTCAAAAAAGAGTTGATGTACGCCGGCGTCATTCAACCCCCGGCCACCGTCACGTGGCTGGCGACCCACTTCGACCGTCCGCTCGATGGCAGCATTCCCTGGACGATCCAAGTGACCTACCAAAATACGAAAAGCACCGTCGTCCGTCCCCCAATGGCCTCATCCTTGCTAGATAATTCTTTCAGGAAGTGGGCGCAGACAAGGTAAGATATTTGATAAGGAGCTGATCATGGCAGCGATCGCCTCACACGGTTCGAACGTTCACGAAACAACTGAACTGACACGCGAATCGGCCCTCAAGACCGCGTGGTACGGATACCTCGTAATGTTGGTGGCGCCGTTCCTGTTGTTCCTGTTCGTCGCGTGGAGCATGATGGATTCGACGAGTCGTCGGAACGTCTCGTTCGCGGACGGCTGGTTCCTCATTGCGGTGGGGTACATGATCACGATCGTGCCGGCGTCGTTTTTCCTGCGGAGCCGGTCCTTCGCGGAATACTGGCGCGGCGGGTCGGTTTCGCCCCGGAATTACGTGCTGGGGATGTACGTGGTATGGGTCGCACTGGAAATCGCCGGCATTGTCAGTTTGATCGGGTGCCTGGTGACGCGGTCGCTGTTGCCGACGATGTTGCCGGCGTTGGCGGCGTTCATGATGTTCGTCGTGCTTTGGCCGAGTGGGCGGGCGATGGTCGCCAATCACCGCGGCGCGTCGGACGACCCTGAAAAGTACGAGGAGCCGCGGTAGAATCACGGCGGTGCCCGCACGTTTATCGCCGTTATCGTTTTCACGCCTGTTGTTGACCGAGCAGGAGCCGCAGATCGCGCTGGGCGCGCTCACGCGGCTCCGATGGCTGGCGGTGGTCGGACAGATTGTCGCTGCGGCGGTCGCGATTGCCGGGTTGAAGCTCCAGTTGCCGCTCACACCCGTCGTGATCGTCGTCGTACTGACGGCGGTATCGAACGCGCTCGTGTCGATCGAGATGCGGCTGCACCATCCGCCGCGCTGGCGGATGCAACTGGTGCTGCTGTTGGACGTGGCGTCGTTGACGGCGCTGCTCTATTACACCGGGGGGGCGTACAACCCGTTTTCGGTGCTATATCTCGTACACGTCGCGATGGCGGTGACGGTGCTGGGGTCGGCGTGGACGTGGGTGGTCGTGGCGATGGCGGCGGGGTGCTACGCGGGGTTGTTCGTCTGGTACGTGCCGCTGAGCGGGGTCGCGGAGATCCCGCCACAGATCCTGAGGCTGGGCCACTGGTTCCCGCTCGCGCTGGTGGCGGTGCTGATCGCGGTGTTCATCGGGCGCGTGGAGCATTCGCTGCGGCAGCGCGAGCACGACCTCGTCGAGATGCGCGAACGGGCGACGAAGAACGAGCAGCTCGCCGCCCTGACGACACTTGCCGCGGGCGCGGCGCACGAGCTGAACACACCGCTGGGGACGATCGCGGTGGTCGCCAAGGAACTGGAAGTGAGCGCCGGCGGGCCGAGCGACGCGGAGTCGATCAAGGAGGACGCGCGGCTGATTCGCCGCGAGGTGGATCGCTGCCGGGAGATCATCAATCGATTGCGGTTGGACATCGGCGAAGACGTCGCCCAGCGCAAACCGATCCCGGTGACGACCCTGGTGAAGCACCTGCGCGAAGGGTTGCGCGCCGAAGAGGCGGGGCGGTTGCGCGTGCTGATCGGCTCGGACGTGGAAACCGTCGGCGCGCCCGCGCGGGCCCTGGAGCAGGCGCTGCTGGTGCTCTTGCGGAACGCGTTCGACGCGTCGCCGGCCGACGCGCGGGTGACGCTGTCGATCCAGCGCCGCGAGGGTCGGTTGCGGATGGAAGTGGAGGATCGCGGAACCGGGATGTCGGAGGAATTGCTGCGTCGGGCCGGCGAGCCGTTCTACACGACCAAGGAGCCGGGGCAGGGGATGGGACTCGGGCTGTTCCTGGTACGGTTGGTCGCCGAGCGCTGCGGGGCGGAGTTTTCGTTGCATTCGAAGTTGGGGGAGGGGACGCGGTGCGTCCTTGAATTGCCCGGCGACGGCGTGAAGAATGTCGCGGCACGGGATGACGATGAGGCGATGGTCACAAGAGCTTAATGAATGAAGGCACAAACGCGATTCCTCGTAGTGGACGACGACGCGGCGTTCCGCACGCGCTTGGTCAAGGCCCTGGCCGCCAGGGGGTACGCGGCGCAGGGGGCCGGAACCGCGGACGAAGCCCTGGACGTGGCCCGCGACCTCAAGCCGGACGCGGCCATTGTCGACCTCAAAATGCCGGGGGGGAAATCGGGTTTGGACCTCGTGCCGGACCTCGTCGCGCGGCATCCGGGCGTGCAGGTCGTGGTGTTGACCGGCTACGGCAGCATCGCGACGGCCGTCGAAGCCGTGCGGAAGGGCGCCATTAACTATCTCAGCAAGCCCGCCGACGCCGACCAGATTCTGGCGGCGTTCGACTCCGAAGGGGAGCACGCGGGCAACGGCGCCGCCCCCGCCCCCGCCGCCGCCGGCGAATTACCGGACGGCACACCTTCTCTGGCGAGGGTGGAATGGGAGCACATTCAGCGCATCTTGTCCGATTGCGACGGAAATATTTCACTAGCCGCGCGAAAGTTAGGCATTCACCGCCGATCCTTGCAGCGCAAATTAAGTAAACTGCCGCCGATTGAGTGAGAAGATTTGCGGGGTGGCGTCGCGGGCCAACGAACGGCGCGCGATTCCTTTGTGGGGTGATGTTGACAATTCCGTCGTGCTTTGGATTCTACGCGTTTCACGTCGTGTGTCGTTGTCGCGCGCGCGTGGTGTCGCGCGACGGGAGTATTGAGGAGTCGTCATGCTCGTTTACGTGTTTTCTCCGCCTGCGGCGAAATGCCACACGCGGGGTTGATTGACGTGCGGTGGGCGAATCCTTAGGGTTTGCCGGCCGTGGTCGAGGCGTGACGAAAACGACACTCGCGCGGTGTGCAGTTCGCAGGAGACGGATCTTACCGTGAGCACTATGTCCGAAGCAGCCGAAGCAACGCCGTCACCGGGAACGTCGGATCGGTTCGTTTTCCCCCGGTGGGCGAATTACGCGCTGCCCGTGATCGTCGTGGTGGTGATGGGCGGGCTGCTGTACGTGCCGGTGGCGATCGGGCTTGGGTTGTCGCCCAAGGCGCTGGCGGTCGGATACGCGCCGACGCAGCCGGTGCCGTACAGCCATGCGATGCACGCGGGTCAGTTGGGGATCGATTGCCGGTACTGTCATAGCACCGTGGAGAAGACGCCGTTCGCGGCGATTCCGGCGTCGCAGGTCTGCATGAACTGCCACAGCGTAATTCGAAACAAGGACGCGGACGGCAAGTCGCCCAACCCGCGGCTCAAGCCGCTCTTGGACAGCTTCGCGACGGGCAAGCCGGTGGAGTGGGTGAAGATCCACGACCTGCCGGACTTCGCCTATTTCAATCACAGCGCGCACGTGAACCACGGCGTGGGTTGCGTGTCGTGCCACGGCCGGATCGACCAGATGGACGTGGTGCAACAGGTGGCGCCGCTCAGCATGAGCTGGTGCCTGGACTGCCACCGCGAACCAGAAAAGAACCTGCGTCCGAAGAGCCAGATCACGAACATGGCGTGGTCCCCGACGGACGAGCCGGAAGGCAAGGGCCTGTCGAGGGAAGAGGCGCAGCGGGCGGTGGGGACGAAGTTGAAGAGCGAGTACGGGATCCACGATCAAGCTTACATGACGAGTTGCTACACGTGTCACAGGTAGAGCATCACCAAAGCGGCGTGGGATACTGGCGCGACCTCGAGCAGTTGGCGGAGACGCCGGCGGTTGAGGAGATGATGGCGCACGAGTTCCCGGGTTACACCCCGGGGTCGATGCTGTCGGCGGGCGGCGCGTCGCGGCGACGTTTCCTGAAGTTGATGGGGGCGTCGATGGCGATGGCCGGCCTGACGCTGACGGGATGCCGTCGCTGGCCCAAGGAGCACCTCGCGCCGTACTCCACCAACCCGGCGGGGCGCATGCCGGGCGTGCCCGAGCAGTACGCGACGGCGTGGGAATTCGGGGGGGTGGCGCAGCCGCTGCTGGTGACGAGCTACGACGGCCGGCCGATCAAGATCGAGGGCAACCCCTCCCACCCGGGGTCGTGGACGGTGAAGGGGAAACTGGGTTCGGCCGACGCGTTCGCGCAGGCGACCGTATTGGAGATGTACGACCCGGACCGCAGCCGCGAGTTCCTCGACCGCAGCACGGACAAGGTGAAGGTCTGGCACTGGGAAGGCTTTTCGGAAAAGGCGGGCGAGCATTTCGGCAAGATGAAGGGCAGCGGGGCGGGGTTTGCGATCCTGTCGGAAGCGACGACGAGCCCGAGCGTCCTGGACATGAAGAAGCGCCTGCTGGCGGCGTTCCCGCAGGCGAAGTGGTACGAGTACGAGCCGCTGTCGCGCGACGCGGAAATGGAGGGGAGCAAGCGGGCGTTCGGCAAGCCGGTGCGGTCCGTGCTTCACCTGGACAAGGCGAGCGCGGTCGTGCTCTTCGACGCGGACCTGCTGGGGACGCACCCGGCGCACGTACGCTACGCCGGTGACTGGGCGGAACGGCGACGGTCGGCGGACCACGGTGAAATGAACCGCGTCTACATCGCCGAGACGTGTTTCAGCATTACCGGTACGGTGGCGGACGTACGGTTGCCGGTGCACCCGGGGCGGATCGACGCGCTGGTTCGCGCGCTGGCAAAGCGGGTGGGTGTCGCGGGCGTGAGTGGGGATGAGAAACTGTCGAAGGACGAGGAGGCGTTCGTCGACGCCGCGGCCTCAGACCTGAAGGGTGCGGGCGGCGCGGGCGTCGTTTCCGTCGGGCCGGCGGCGTCGGTCGAGGCGGTGGCGCTGTCGCACGCGATTAACCAGCAACTGGGCGCGGTCGGCAAGTGCGTGACGCTGATCGACGAACCCGCCGGTGACCGGTCGAGTCATTTCGCGGCGATTGCCGAACTGGTCAAACAGATGACCGCCGGCAAGGTCGATACGCTGCTGATCCTCGGCGGCAATCCGGCGTACGACGCGCCGGCGGACCTGGACTTTGCCAACGCGTTGAAGTCCGTGAAGGCGAGCATTCGGCTGGGCCTGTACGACGACGAGACGTCCAAACTGTGTAAATGGCATATCCCGCGGGCGCATTACCTCGAGTCGTGGGGCGACGCGCGGGCGTGGGACGGGTCGGTCGGCATCGTGCAGCCACTGATCCTGCCCCTGTTCGGCGGCAAGTCGGTCATCGAAGTGCTGGCGATGATCGCCGGCGACAAGGTGACCGCGGGCGACCAGATCGTCCGGCGCACCTGGAAAGAGCAGTTCATCAAGGGTGGGGATTTCGAGCGGACGTGGCGGCGGGTGCTGGAAGCGGGCGTGCTGGAAAACAGCGCGTCGGCGCCGATCCAGGCGACGGCGAAGGCCGGCGGCGGCGGCGAGGCGGGCAACGGCGCCGCCGCGACCAGCGAGCCGTCGAAGGGAGCGTTCTACCTGAAGTTCGAGCCGGATTCGCACGTGCACGACGGGCGGTTCGCGAACAACGCGTGGCTGCAGGAGACGCCGGATTCGCTGACGAAAGTGGTCTGGGACAACGCGGCGATGATCTCCGTGAAGGACGCGCAAGACCTGGAAATCAAGACGGGCGACGTGCTGAAACTGGCGGCGAACGGCCGGTGGATGGAGATCGCGGCGTACGTCATGCCGGGGCAGCCGATCGGGGTAATCGGCCTGCCGCTGGGTTACGGTCGCACGTCGGCGGGGAGCATCGGCGAGAAGCTCGGGTTCAACACGTACAACCTGCGGGCGTCGACGACGCCGTACGTGATCGCGGGCGCCCAGGTCGCGAAGACCGGCGACACCTACACCCTCTGCCTCACCGCCCTCCACCACCTGATCGACAAGGTGGGCATGGACGGCCGCCAGGAGCGCATCGGCGGCAAGGGTGAAAGCGGCCGGCTCGTTCGTGAGGCCACCTTCGCGGAGTTTAAGAAGGATTCGAAATCGCCGCACAAGGGGTTCGAGGGGGCGGCACGGCTTCAGCTCTTCAAGCCCCCGCACACGTTCAACGACACGCACGCCTGGGGCATGACGATCGACCTGAACACGTGCATCGGGTGTAACGCGTGCGCGGTGGCGTGTCAGGCGGAGAACAACGTCCCGGTGGTCGGCAAGGACCAGGTGCTCATGCACCGCATGATGGCGTGGCTGCGCATCGACCGGTATTTCAAGGGCGACGCCGCCGACCCGCAGATCGACGTGATCCACCAGCCGATGATGTGCCAGCACTGCGAGAACGCGCCGTGCGAGCAGGTTTGTCCGGTGGGCGCCACGATGCACGACACCGAGGGCCTGAACACGATGGTCTACAACCGGTGCGTCGGCACCCGGTACTGTTCGAACAACTGTCCGTACAAGGTGCGGCGGTTCAACTACTTCGACTGGCACGCCAAGCCGCCCCGGAACAAGACCGGCGTGCTCTATCCGGGTCTCCCGGACCAGCAGCAGAACGACGTGGACAAAATCCGGCGGATGCAGTTCAACCCGGAAGTGACCGTCCGGATGCGCGGCGTGATGGAGAAGTGCACCTACTGCACCCACCGGATCGCGCGGGCGAAGATCAACACCCGCAACGCGGGCACGGACGTGAAGGACGGCGACATTATTACCGCGTGCCAGCAGGCGTGCCCGACCCAGGCGATCACGTTCGGAAACCTGAACGAGAAGACGGCCGCGGTCGTGGGGCTGCAGCGGCTCGACCGGGCGTACGACGTGCTGGGCGACCTCGACACGCGACCGCGCACCCGCTACCTCGCGAAGTTGCGCAACCCGGTCGGCGGCGGAGCAGGGGCGTCGTCGTCGCCGGGCGAGCACACCCGTATGAACGCAACCGTCGGGTCGGAATCGGAATCTGTTGGGTAGGCTCCAATCATGACGCAGATCGCAATCAACGCTGAAATCGACAACACGTCGGACGACCCGCGCGAGCGGGAACTGCTGGTGCTGGGCGGCCGGGATTTCACCAGCGTCACCGCCGCCGTCGCCAACGTCGCCGAGCGGAAGACCACGCTGGGCTGGAAGATCGCGTTCGCCATCGCCGTCTTCTGGCTGGGCATCCTGGGCGCGTGCATCGGTTACCTCTTTACGACGGGCGTCGGCGTCTGGGGCACGAACCAGCCGGTGGGCTGGGCGTTCCCGATCGTGAACTTCGTGTTCTGGGTCGGTATCGGTCACGCGGGAACGCTGATCAGCGCGATCTTGTTCCTGTTCCGCCAGAACTGGCGGACGGGCATCAACCGCTTCGCCGAGGCCATGACGATTTTCGCCGTCGTGTGCGCCGGGCTGTTCCCGGGCATCCACGTCGGCCGGCCGTGGCTGGCGTACTGGCTGTTCCCGCTGCCCAACCAGATGGACATGTGGCCACAGTTCCGCAGCCCACTGCTGTGGGACGTGTTCGCGGTCGGCACGTACGCGACGGTGTCGCTGGTCTTCTGGTACGTCGGGATGATCCCGGACCTGGCGACGCTCCGCGACCGGGCGACCAGCCGGGTCAAGCAGATCCTGTACGGCATCTTCGCCGTCGGCTGGAACGGTTCGTGCCGGCACTGGCACCGGTACGAGCGCGCGTACCTGCTGCTGGCGGCGCTGGCGACGCCCCTGGTGTTGTCGGTGCACTCGGTGGTGTCGTTCGACTTCGCCACCAGCCAGTTGCCCGGGTGGCACACGACCATCTTCCCGCCGTACTTCGTGGCGGGGGCCATTTACGGCGGGTTCGCAATGGTGCTGAACCTGGCGATCCCGGCGCGGCAGTATTTCGGGCTCAAGGACATCATCACCATCCGGCACATCGAGAACTGCGCCAAGATCATGCTCGCGACCGGGATGATCGTCGCCTACTCGTACGGCACGGAATTCTGGACGGCGTGGTACAGCGGCTCGCTTTACGAGCAGTTCACGTTCTGGAACCGGGCGTTCGGCTGGTACGGCTGGAGCTTCTGGGTGATGATCTTCTGCAACGCGATCGCGCCGCAGATCCTGTGGTCGAAGCGGATGCGGACGAACCTGGTGGTGGTGTTCATCTGCGCGACGTTCGCCAACATCGGCATGTGGTTCGAGCGGTTCGTGATCATCGTGACCTCGCTGTCCCGCGACTTCCTCCCGTCGAGCTGGTGGCTGTTCAAGCCGACGATCATCGACATCCTGATGTTGATCGGGAGCTTCGGGCTGTTCTTCACGCTGTTCCTGCTGTTCTGCCGGTTCCTGCCGGTGGTGGCGATGGCGGAAGTCAAGACGGTGATGCCGCAGGCGCACGCCCACCCCGAGGAGCAGGACGAGCATTCGGGCGACGAGTTCCGTTCGGACTACCGCCCGGACGAACACTTCCGCCCGCAGGAGAAGCATTAGGAGCGGCCGGGGCGCGCGAACGACGATCGCGCGCGAGGTATTGAGTCAGGCCTAACCGAGAGAACGGCAGGCGAACATGAGTACAGTGACACACACGGCGATTGACGACGCGGACGACCCGGAACTGCTGGGGGGCGCCGCGGTCGAGGAGAAGGTCGAGCTGGTCGGCCTCTTGGCGGAGTACCAGAACGTGGACCAGATCCTCCGGGCCGCGCGGGCGGTTCGCCGGGCGGGGTTCACCCGCTGGGACGTGCACTCGCCGTTCCCGATCCACGGGATCGACTACGCGATGGGGATCCGCCCGACCGTGCTGCCGTGGCTGGTGCTGGCCGGCGGGCTGACCGGCCTGGCGACCGCGATCGCCCTCCAGTGGTACTGCAACGCCTACGACTACAAGTTCCTGATCAGCGGCAAACCGGTCTGGAGCTTCCCGGCCAACGTCCCGATCATGTTCGAGCTGACGGTGCTCTTTTCGGCGCTGACGGCGGTGTTCGGAATGCTCGGGCTCAACCACCTGCCGCAGTTGTACAACCCGCTGTTCAAGATCGCGCGTTTCCGGCGGGTGACGGACGACCGGTTTTTCGTGGTGATCGACGCGAGCGACCCGAAGTTCAACGAGCAGGAGACGACGGCGCTGCTGCAAGGCGCCGGCGCCGCCGCCGTGGAAAGGGTGGAGGACTAAGCCATGGCCGGACACCAAGAAGACCTCCCGCCCGGCCTGCCGCCGGTGACCTACGCCCCGCGTGAGCCGGAGCTGCGGCGACCGCCGTTCGCGGCGATCGCGATCGGGCTGATCCTGATCGTGGCGAGCTGGCTGCCACTGGTGCTGTTCGCCCGGGCGCGGGTCAAGCGGTCGGAAGAACCGCGCATCCTCCTGGTCCAGGACATGGGCTCGCAGCCGAAGTACCGCGAGCAGCAGACCAACGACCTGTTCGCCGACAACCGGGCGGATCGCCCGCACGTGACCGGGACGGTCGCCCGCGGCGAGTTGCAGGAAGACGACCACTACTACCGCGGCTATTCGATGACGGTCGGGGCGGACGGCAAGAACCAGGTCAAGTTCTTCGACGGCTTCCCCCAGCAGGTGACGGTGGACGATCGGCTGCTCGAGCGCGGCCGGGACCGCTTCAACATTTATTGCACGGCGTGCCACGGGTACGACGGGTACGCCCGCGGCTCGGTCGAGGTGCGGTCGGAGCACATCGGCAACCCGCTGAACGCCAAGTCGCTGCACGAGGACCTGGTGCGCGGGCGTCCGGACGGGCACCTGTTTAACACGATTACCAACGGGATCCGCAACATGCCGAGTTATTCGTCGCAGATCCCGGTCGAGGACCGCTGGGCGATCGTCGCCTACGTGCGGGCGTTGCAATTGAGTCAGAACGCGCCGGCGTCGCTGGTGGACGCGGCGTCGGGGGGCGGGGCGGCGACGTCGTCGTCATCTTCGTCCTCGAATTCGGAGCAGGCGCGGGCGTCCCGGTAGGGCGCGAAACGTGAACGTCGTTTGGAGACAGTAAACGTGGCAGGACATTCACATCTAAGACTCCCGGCCGACGAGCCCGGCGATTTCGCGGGCAAGTCGCAGCGGCTGGCGGGCGTGGCGAAGATCGCCGCCGGCGCCGGCCTGGTGCTCGCGCTGATCCTCGGCTTCATCCCCGGCGACGAGTTCAAACGCTTCTTTTATTCGTACCTGGCGGCGTGGGGGTTCTTCCTGGCGATCTCGCTGGGGGCGATCTTCTTCGTCTTGACGCAGCACGTGTCTCGCGCCGGGTGGAGCGTGAACGTCCGCCGCGTCGCGGAAATGCTCGCGGCACTGATGCCGGCGCTCTCGATCCTGTCGCTGCCGATCTTCGTCGCCGTGCTGATGCACCGCGGCGACCTGTACCGCTGGGCGCTGCCCATGAGCGCCGCCGAGCCGGCCGAAACCCGCACCGCGGAGCACCCGTCGGCGGTGAAGGACGAAAAGCACGAACTGGCGGCGTCCAAGGAGCAGGAGGAGCTGGCCTCCACCGCCGGTAACCAGCAGATCGACCCCGTCAAGAACTGGAAGGTCGACGAGGAATTCAGGCACGAGCAGGATCCGGGTCCGGGCAAGCGGCACATCGACGAGATCATGTTGAAGAAGCGCGTCTGGCTGAACCCCTGGTTCTTCTGCCTCCGCCTGGTGATTTACCTCGGTCTCTGGTCGTGGATCTCCGTCTACTACTTGAAGCAGTCGACCCTGCAGGACGCCGACGGCGACTACCGCCACACGTCGCAAATGCAGAAGTACAGCGGCGTCTCCCTCGTGTTCTACGGGCTGACCCTCACGCTGGCGGCGTGGGACCTGTTCATGTCCCTGGACGCGCACTGGTTCAGCACGATGTTCGGCGTGTACTACTTCGCGGGCGGGGTCGTGTCGTTCTTCGCCGCGCTGATCCTGATCATCTCGCTGCTCCAGCGGGCGGGCTTCCTCAAGGAGGCCGTAACGATCGAGCACTACCACGACATGGGGAAGTACCTGTTCGCGTTCACCTTCTTCTGGGGCTACGTGTCGTTCGCGCAGTACATGCTGATCTGGTATTCGAGCATCCCCGAAGAGGTGACGTGGTGGGCGCGCCGCGGCGCCAAGACCGGCGGTAACGTCCCGAGCAACGGCCAGAACTGGATCCCGTGGGCGGTGATGGTGCTGTTCTGCTGCCTGCTGATCCCGTTCGCCGGCCTGCTCTCGCGGCACGTCAAACGCAATACCAAGTCGATCGTGTTCTGGGCGGTCTGGCAGCTCATGTTCCAGTTCACCAACGTGGTCTGGATCGTGCTACCCGAACTGCGTGAACTGAGCTTCCCGTGGATGGCCCTGATCCACACCATCGTGGCGGCGGTCGGCATCGGCGGTGTGCTGGTGCTGGCCTGGCTGAAACTCGCCGGCCGCTCCAAGCTGCGGCCGGTAAACGACCCGCGCGTGTTCGAGTCGGCGGCGTTCGTGAATATGTGACCGGAGTTCGTCGAGACGTCGAGGAAGAGCCTCCCATGGCCATCAAGCAAGAAGTCAATGCCCCCCTGATCTTGACCGTTGGAATTATTTCGGCGGTTTTGCTGCTCGTTGTGTCGTTTGGCACGGAGGCTTGGTTTATTCGCGAGGAACGTGACGAAATCCAGGACAAGTGGAACAAATCCAGCAATGTTGAACTGACGGAGCTCAAACAAGCACAGATTGCCAACATTCACCGCGCGGGGCCGACGACGGTGCCGATCGAGAAGGCGGTGGCGGCGTTCGTGCAGGCGGGTGGGAAGATGCCCGCGGCCGCGCCGGTCCCGGCGCCGGCGGCGGGGGGCAAGAAGTAATCGTTTGCGTTCCCTTAACGTGGTTATGAAAGTCGTACTTATTCAAAACTTCGTTCGCGTTATGACGACGGCCGCACTGGTCGCGTCGGTGTCGCTCGCGTTCGCGCCCGGGGCGCACGCCCAATTAACCGGGCCGGCGCCGCGCATGGAGGTCGCGCCCGACGCGCTCCAGGGCATCACGATCGACGAGCACCCTGACGCCCCGCTGCCGTTGAACCTCACCTTCACCGACGAGAACAACCACCGGGTCACGCTCGGCGACTACTTCGACCACCGGCGGAAGCCGGTCATCCTGCAACTGGGCTATTACGGGTGCCCGATGCTGTGCGGGCTGATCTCGCACGGCACGATCGACTCGCTGAAGCAGATCCCGCTGACCGCCGGGAGCGATTTCGACGTCGTCTTTGTCAGCATCGATCCCGACGAGGACTGGACGCTGGCGCAGAAGAAGAAGCGCTCCTACATGACCGAGTACGGTCGGGCGGGCTCGGCAGGGGGGTGGCACTTCCTGACCGGCAAGGAAGACCAGATTAAGCGACTCGCCGGCGCGGTCGGGTTCACGTACAAGTGGGTGCCCAGCGCGGGACAGTTTTCGCACCCCGCGGCGATCATCCTGGCGACGCCGGAGGGGAAGATTTCCCGTTACCTGTACGGCGTGCGGTTCGACAGCCAGACCCTGCGGCTGTCGCTGGTGGAGGCGTCGGAAGGGAAGATCGGGACGACGACGGACCGGTTCATCCTGACCTGCTTCCAGTACGACGGGCACCAGGGCAAGTACGCCTTTTTGGCGATGACGCTGGTGCGGATCGGCGGCGCGTTGACGTTTATCGTGCTCGTGAGCGTGCTGATTTACCTCTTCCGGCGTGAGGCGCGGCGGAAGGCGTTGGAGACGGGCGGCGGCGGCGGCGGCGGCGGCGGCGGCGACACCCCGCCGGCGGCCGCGGCGGTTTGAACGGAACCGCGCGCGAGCGCGATCGAGACCGACGGATTGACGGAAGAACGTTATGTTGACAGCGATCCTAGCAGTGGCCAGCAATAATTTCTGGATGCCCGAGCGGTCGGCGTCCACCGTCTCGGGCGACGTGGACGGGCTCTACAACTTCGTCTACTACCTCAGCCTCTTCTTCTTCCTGCTGATCACGTTCCTGCTGGTGGTGTTCATCATCAAGTACCGGCACAAAGAGGGGGAGGGCGAGCGGGAGTCCGCCGCCGGCCACAGCACGGCGCTCGAGCTCACGTGGACGATCATCCCGACGGTGCTGGTGCTGGTGATCTTTTACTACGGGTTCCGCGGGTTTCTCGACATGATGGTCGAGCCGCCCAATTCGTACGAGGTGATGGTCAACGGCAAGACGTGGAACTGGACGTTCACGTACGAGGGGCAGTACGTCAGCGACGACGGCAAGCTGCACATCCCGGTCAACACGCCGATCCGCTTCGTCCTCAGCTCGAACGACGTCATCCACAGCCTGTTCATGCCGGCGTTCCGCGTGAAGAAGGACGTGGTGCCCGGCCGCTACAACCGGTTCTGGGTCGAGGCGACGGAAGTCGGTGAGTCGGACATTTACTGTGCCGAATACTGCGGCAAGGGCCACTCGCAGATGCTGACGCACGTGGTCGTGCACTCGAAGGAAGACTTCGCGCGGTGGTTTGAGAACATGAAGGACTGGACGCGGACCAAGTCGCCGCTCGTGGCGGGGGAGCAGATGTATCACACCCGCGGGTGCGAGCAGTGCCACTCGGTCGACGGGCGTCAGGGCACTGGGCCGACGTGGAAAGACATGTTCGGCAACCAGATTCAGCTCGCGGGCGGCGGGACGGTGGTGGCGGACGAGAATTACATCCGCGAGTCGATCCTCTACCCGAACGCGAAGATCCACCAGGGGTTTCCGAACCCCTCGCCGATGCCGTCGTTCCTGGGCCAGCTCAACGACAACGACATCATGGCCCTGATCTCGTACATGAAGTCGATCAGCGTCCATTTCAAGGGCGACCTCGCCCCGTTCAAGCAGTTACTGAAGCCGGGCGCGACCAGCGGCCCGACCACCGCCGCGACGACGACCCAACCGGCCGGTGGCGGTGGCGGCGGCGGCAACGCGGCGGGGGCAGGCACGAAACGGTAGTTTGTTGGAGTAGATCATCATGTCCGCTAACATTGGCGCCATCCCGATTACGACCGACCGCGCCCCGGAACAGCCGGGGCACGGCGGTGACAATTACCTCACCCACGACAAGGGGATCATGTCGTGGCTGTTCACGCTCGACCACAAGCGCATCGGGGTCATGTACATGGTCGTGGTGTGCCTGGCGTTCGCGCTGGGCGGCACGTTCGCGGTGCTGCTGCGGACGATGCTGCTCCACCCCGCCGCCCACGACGCGCCCGGCGCGCAGGACTCCTACAATTTCTACAATCACGTCTTCACGCTGCACGGCGCGGTGATGGTGTTCATGTTCATCATCCCCGCGATCCCCGCGGTCCTGGGGAACTTCGTGCTGCCGATGATGCTGGGGGCGAAGGACGTCGCGTTCCCGCGGCTGAACCTGCTGAGCTTTCACATTTACGTGCTGGGCGCGATCTTCTTTACGTACGTGCTGCTGAGCGGGGTGCTGCACGCGGCGTTCGGCATCAACATGCCCGGCGGGTGGGGGCTGGACACCGGCTGGACGTTCTACACGCCGTACAGTTCCAGCACGTCTCAAGGGGCGGTGGCGGTGGCGACGCTGGGCGCGTTCATCCTGGGGTTCAGCTCGATCCTCACGGGCGTCAACTTCATCGCCACCCTCCACATGCTCCGCCCCAAGGGCATGACGTGGTTCCGAATGCCGCTCTTCCTCTGGGCGCTGTACGCGACCAGCCTGATCCAGATCCTGGCGACGCCGGTGCTGGCGATCACACTGCTCCTGCTGACCGCCGAGCGCGTGTTGGGGGTGGGCATCTTCGATCCGAAGCTGGGCGGCGACCCGGTGCTCTACCAGCACTTTTTCTGGTTCTATTCCCACCCGGCGGTCTACATCATGATCCTGCCGGGCATGGGCGTGATCTCGGAGATCGTCTCGACGTTCAGCCGGCGGCACATCTTCGGCTACAACTTCATTGCCATCTCCTCGGTCGCCATCGCGCTGCTGGGCTTTATCGTGTGGGGACACCACCTGTTCGTCAGCGGGCAGTCCCCCATGGCGAACTCGATCTTCAGCCTGCTGACCTTCAGCGTCGCGATCCCGTCGGCGATCAAGGTCTTCAACTGGACGGCGACCCTTTACAAGGCGGACATCCGCCTCAAGACGCCGTTCCTTTACGCGGCCGGCTTCATCATGCTGTTCACGGTCGGCGGGTTGACGGGCCTGTTCCTGGGCTCGCTGTCGGTCGACATCCACCTGACCGACACGTACTTCGTGGTCGCCCACTTCCACTACGTGATGGTCGGCAGCATGCTATTCGCGTTCCTGGGGGGCATGTATTACTGGTGGCCCAAGATGTTCGGCCGGATGTACCACGAGAATACCGGGCGCATCGCCGCCGCGATCATCTTCGTCGGCTTTAACTTGACGTTTTTCCCGCAGTTCATCATGGGTAGCCGGGGGATGCCCCGCCGCTACGCGTCGTACCCGATCCAGTTCGTCAGCTTCCACCACGCGTCGACGATGGGGGCGTACACGATGGGCGTCGGCCTGACGCTGGCGGCGTTCAACCTGCTGCACGCGCTCAAGCGTGGCAAGCCGGCGCCGGCGAACCCGTGGGGCGGCAACACGCTCGAGTGGCGCACGCCGTCGCCACCGCCGCACGACAACTTCAAGGAGACGCCGGTCGCGGGCGACCCGTACGACCTGCACGGTTGGAAACAACTCCCCGGCAAGGACGAGTGGGTGCTGGTGAAGGAAGAACACCGAACCGTGGACGGCCCGCCACACGACCCGACCGCCGCGCCGTCACCGACGACCCACTAAGTACGCACGCACGCACGCCGAACCCAAATTTCTATGAGCACCGTATCCACAATCCCGACAACGCACGGCGGCGGCGACGCCCATGGCGACGCCCACGGGCACGGCGACGGACACAATCCGCACCTCGCCCACCACTTCGACACGCCCGAGCAGCAGATCGCCTCGGGCAAGCTCGGCATGTGGGTCTTCCTGGCGACCGAAATCCTGATGTTCGGCGGCCTCTTCTGCGCCTACTCGGTGTACCGGCACAACCACCCGGACGTGTTCGAGTTCGCCCACCAGTACCTCGACAAGACGCTGGGCGCGATCAACACGGTGGTGCTGATCACGAGCAGCCTGACGATGGCGTGGGGCGTCCGCCTGGCGCAGCTCGGCAAGCAGAAAGGGCTGATCGTCTGCCTCGCGCTGACGATCATCGGCGGCTACGCCTTCATGGGGATCAAGTCGGTCGAGTACAAGACGAAGTGGAAGCACCACCTGAACTTCGGCCCGAGCAACATTTACTACCAGCGGTTGAACGCGGAAAAGAGCGGCGAGGGCGCGCCCGCCGCCGCCGCCGCCAACGCCGAGCACAAGGCCGAGGCCGCGAACGGCGGTAAGGCGACCCCGGTGGAGGGGCATACGCCCGAGGGGGTGACCGCCGCCCGGACCGGCGAGACCAGCAATCACGCGGACAAGGCCGCCGGCGTCCCGTCCGGGCTCCTTAACCCAGAGTACGTCGACCCGAACGCCGGGACCGGCGACGCCGCCAACATCCGCCCGGTCGCCATGCCCCCCATGGGGCTCGCCCCGGCGGTCGTGGAAGAGCACGGAAAGGTCCACGCCGCCGCCACCGAGGAGGAGCACGAGCGCGTGCTCGAGTCGGAGTACGAGAAGCTCGACAGCCTGGACAAGACCCGCACCGCGACGTTCTTCCAGATCTACTTCCTGATGACCGGGCTGCACGGCATCCACGTGCTGGTGGGCATGGCGCTGATCTTCTGGTTGCTCGTCAAGGCGGTTCCCAGGCACGCGCGCCGCGGGGTGCTGTGGGCGGGGCTGCTCAGCGTCGGATTGTTCTTCGTCTACGTCGGCGCGCTGGTCGGCAACAGCCACACGGTCTGGCTGGGCGTGGTCATCGGCGTGCTGGCGATCGCCAGCCTCGCCCGCGCGCTGGTCGGCCCGCCCGCCGCCGCCGCCGCGGCGGTCGCCGGCGCCGACATCGGTGACTTCGGCCCCGATTACTTCGCCCCGGTGGACATCGTCGGCCTCTACTGGCACCTGGTCGACTTGATCTGGATCTTCCTGTTCCCGCTCTTGTACCTGATCCATTAATCTGACGACGCGCAACGCGAGACGCACGCACGCACGGTAATCAACATGCACATTGATCAAGGTTCCTCGACGGCCATGGCGCAACTGCACAATTCCGAGAACGCCCACAAGGCCGGACACGTCCACGTCGTGCCGCCCAAGCTGTTGCTGACGGTGTACGGGGTGCTGCTCCTGCTGACGCTCATCACCGTCAAGGTCACGGACGTCGAGCTCGGCCAGTTCAACATCTGGGTCGCGCTCCTCGTCGCCCTCATCAAGGCCAGCGTCGTCGCCCTTTACTTCATGCACTTGCGATGGGACAGCCCGTTTAACGCGCTGGTGCTGATCGCGGCGCTGTTCTTCGTCTGCATCTTCATCGGCATCGCCGTCCTCGACACCCGCGAGTACAAGGTGAACTACACTCCGCCGGGCGGCGGCCAGGTGCTCACGGTCCAGCATGCCCACTGACCCGCCGTCAAACCCACGACCGTTCGACCGCGACCGCGGCGACCGCGACGACCGCGACCGCGGCGAAGGTGAGCGCGGCGGCGTCGAAAGCGACCGTGACCGCCGTTTGCGCGAGGACCGCGAACGCTTCGAGAACACCCCGCGCCAGCCCTCGTTCGCCAACGCCGGCACCGTCGGGATGCTCCTGTTCCTGGCGGCGCTGTTCATGCTCTTCGCCGCCGGCCTGTTCGGATTCATCTGGATCCGCCTGACCAGCGCCCACGCCCCCGCCGCCGGTCAGATCCACCTCCCCGCGCCCCTGTGGCTGAGCACCGCGCTGGTGATCGGCGTCAGCGTCGCCCTCGCCCGCGCCACCCGCCAGATCCGCCAGGGCAAGCACCGCTCGTACCGCAACTCGCTCACCGCCGCGCTCGCGCTGGCCGCCGGTTTTCTCACCGTCCAGGCGCCCGCGCTATACACACTGCTCCGCGAGCACGAGCAGCTCAAGGCCGGCGGCATGCACCTGTACGGCTTGATCTTTTCCCTCGTCCTCCTCCACGCGCTGCACGTGATCGGCGGGATGTTCTCGCTGATCGTCGTCACCGTGAAGGCGCACCGCGGGGCCTACGAGGGCGCCGCCGACGCCGGTGGCCACGACCCCATCCGCCTCACGACCCTCTACTGGCACTTCCTCGACGTCGTCTGGATCGTCATGTTCGCCACGCTGCTCATCATGCGGTGAGGGGGCACGGCGCAAAAACGTCAGAACATAAGACACAAAGAATGCGCCGCAGCCGCGTGCCTCGCTTTATGTTTTATGTCTTTACGTCTTTGCGGTTTGACGTGTCGAGCGGCAGCGTCACCCTGATCCGCGTCCCCGCCCCGGGCGCGGTGTCGACCGACACCGTGCCCGCGTGCAGGTCGACGAAACGCTTCACCACGCTCAGGCCCAGGCCGATGCCGCGCGACATGTGCTGGTAGTCGCCGCTGGTGTGGCGGTCGACGTTGCCGCCGGTGAAGAAGGGCTGGAACAGGTTGGGGAGGTCCGCGGCGGGGATGCCGTTGCCGCTATCGCTGACGACGATTTCCACGCCCGGGGCGGGCGTATCGGTGCGCGCCGCCCGCACGCCGACCGATCCACCGTCGGGTGAGAAGCGGATCGCGTTGCTCACCAGGTTTCCCAAGATGTCCCGCACCTTGTCGGCGTCGGCCACGATCGTGGGCAGGTCAGGACTGACGTCGAGTTGCCAGTGCTGTCCGCGCTCGTGCAGGAACGGCTCGTGCTCCTGGCAGACCGCGGCGATCAGCGGCCCCAGGGTGACGTCGGCCGTCCGCGGGGCGCGCTCGAAGCGGTCGCTGGCCAGCAGCTTGAACATGTTCTCGACGATCCGGCTAAGCCGCTGCGCCTTGGCGGCGATCTTCGACAGGATCGTGCCATTGGTCGACGGCGGAGGGCCGGGGAGCTGTTGCTGCTGCTGTTGTTGTTGCTGTCGCTGCGCGAGTTGCGTGGCGCCGAGGATGTAAGTCACCGGCGTGCGGAGCTCGTGACTCGCCAGGTCGATGAACTGCCGCTTGATCGCGTCGGCGTGTTCGAGGCGTTCGAGGTGGTCGCGGATCTGGTCGGCCATCGCGTTGACGTCGTGCGCCAGGCCGCCGATCTCGTCGTCGCGGAACTCGTGGGCGCGGCCGCGCGCCTCGCTGAGCCGGAAATCGCGGTCGCCGCCGCGGATGCGGTTCACCGCCGTGGTCAACCTTCGCAGGGGGCGCACGATCTCCCGGCGCGCCAGGTACCACCCGCCGAAGTAACACGCCGTGATCACCAGCAGCCCCAATCCGAAGATCAGCCACGCCATCCGGTGCAGCGACGCCACCACCTCGCGCCGGCCGCTGGCGACGACCACGTGCCACCGCTCGCCGGCGCGGTGGATGATTCGACTCTGCTCGACCGCCGCGTAACCCAGCAATTCGTTGCCCGGCAGCGCGCGATCGTTCAACCAACCGGAGGGTTCGTCGGCGACGCGCCTGGCGACGTGGGGCGGCAGGACGGGGACCGGCGGCTGGGATCGTCCCCCCGGCACGGCGCGCCCGTCGCTCCGCACCAGCCACGTCGCGCGCGGCAGGTCCTCCCCGTCGTGTGCGCCCGGGTCGATCTGCCGGAGCATCCACGACGCGTCCAGCGAAATCTTCATCACCCCGATGACCCTGTGGGCGCCGGCGCCCGCCGCCCCCGGCGCACCGGTCCCCCGCGGTTCGTAGATCGGCAGGCAGAGGTCCGCCACGAGCGTCCCCGGCCGGCCGCCCGCCGCCGCCGCCGCCGCGGAGATCGCCGACTCGTCGAACTGCACGTCCGAAATCAGCACCCGCCCGCGGCCGTCGTCGTAGCAGTCCTGCCACCACTGCTCGTCGGCCTGGAAATAGTCGCTCGTCTTGTTGGTGGCGGCGACCAGCCGCCCCGTCGAGTCCGTGACCATCACTTCGGAGAACCGCCGCTCGGTGCGGGCGATCGATTGCCACCGCCGCGCGAACTCGTTTTCCAGGCAGTCGCGCAGCAGCCCGGGCTCGTCCGGCCGCAGCATCGGCCAGGACATTTCGATGCGGTTGATCTCCCGCTGGGTGAGCGGGGGCGCCTGGTTGGCCCGCTCCAGGAATTCCGCCGTGCCGGGCAGGGCGTTCACGAGGTTGGCCAGGTCCACTTGTGAAGCCAGGATGGTCGACAGGTGTCCCGCCTGCTGCACCGCCAGCGCGCGGTACATCCGCCCGCTGGCGTGAATCCGCAGTTCGACCACGCCAAACAGGATGACCCCCAGCGCCAGCGCCAGAGGCAACAGGCCGGCGAGCAGCAACGTGCCGATGAGTTTGGCACGGATACCCAGACGCATTGGGTGGATCGTCGCGAAAGGGGAGGTTCAGGGGGAGGCTGGGCGCGCCACGAAGGTCAGGTCAGACGACCTGAACCTTACGGCCGGCGCGGCGCTTCCGATTGATCGTGTCGCGCCCCGCCTTGGTCTTCATGCGCGCCCGGAACCCGATTTTGCGGGCCCGTTTCACCTTGCTCTTCTTGTGCGGATAATGCATCGCTGCGGTCCTTCTCTGCGCTCTTCGCGTTCGCTAACTCATTTGCCCGCCTGAGCTTCGATGTTGACTAACACCGTCTCGTAGGCGTGATTCCCCTTGGCGTCTCCAGCCCGCAGGGTGACCTGATGGGCGCCGGGCGACAGCTTGGAGATCGAAAAATCGACCTTCTCTTCGGGGCCGTCGAAGATGTTATCCGAAGGGAGCACCGCTTGCCAGTCGCCGCCCGAATCCACGCTGTATTCGAACGACGCCACCGTCGTCGTGCGATCCACGATGCTCGCCCGGACGTGAGCGGAGCCCCCCTTGGTCTCGGTCGTGATGTCGCCGATGACCGGGGCGGTGTTGTCCACCACGATCGGGTCGCTGACGCGTGACGCCGTCCGCCCCTGGCCGGGTACGTTCGCCAATTCGTCCGAGGCGGTCACCTTGATTTCGTAACGCCCGTCGGCGACGCCGCGCGTGTCCCATTCGTAGTGGTTCTCCGTCAGTTTGTCCTTCATGAGGATCCACGGCGCCTTGCTGCCGCCGCGGAAGTAAACGGTGTAGACCAGGGCGTCGCCGTTGGTGTCCTCGGCCTCCCAGGTAATCGACTCGACGGTATTCCGCGGCCCACCTTTCGCCGGCGTGCCATTCGCGGCGCTCGCCGCCGCGGCGCCGCCGAGCCCCTCCAGTCCCTGCGTGAGCAGGGCGCTCACCTTGTTCGCATCGTTACCGCCGCCGCCTATTTTCACCGACTTGATCACCGGCGCCAGGTTCGGCAACTGGTACGCCACGTCCACCTCGTCCACCACCGGCGAATCGGTCCCCGCCTTGATCGCGAACGTCAGCCGGTATTGCAGGAACCGCGCCGGCGGACTCTTGGTCTGCACGAACGACACCGCCGGCGTCTCCTCCGACCAGTTCGACCACCCGGTCTTTTCGGGATCCTGCAGGTTGCCGCTGCGCGTCGCGATCGTCAGTGTCGTGTCCTTGGGCAGCGACCCGCGCAAGTGAATCTTGCCGAAGCGGCTGATCTGCGTGGCGTCCAGCACCGGGCTGGTAAAGGCGCCCTCGCCGGCGAACCCGCTACTCATCGACGCGATGCCGCCGACGTTCGCCATCCCCAGCAGAATGCGGCCGTCCTTCGTCGACAGCATTGTCATCACCTGCTTGGGATCGACCTTCGCCAGCACCACGGTTTCCTCCGCGGCGGGATCGACCTGGTAAATCAGGCCGTCGCTGCCGGTGGCGACCAGCAGCACGCCGTTCCGCTCGACGATCGACAGCACCATCACCGGCTGGCGGAAAATCTCGCGGACGAACCCTTCCGGATCGATCTTGTAGATCGCATTCCCCTCGGCCTTGGGCTTGCCGAAGTCGATCGGCTCGGGCGCGGTGGCCTGCTGTTGCTGCTGCTGTTGCTGGTTGGTCGCGTTGACGGGCGCGGGTTTCCCGGGTCGCTTACCAGGATTCGGATTGGGCGTCGGCGTCGGCGGCTGCGCGGGTGGTTGGGACGGGTCGTCGCCACCGCCACTCGGGTCGTCGGCCAGGTGCAGCACCCGCGACCAACCGCCGTCGCCAATCATCAGCACGCCCTTGGGGATCGGGTTGGGCTCGCCCGGATTCGGATCGGGAACGGCAGGGGGCTTTGGGTTCTCGGGCGGCTGCGCCGGGATCGGCACACCCCCCGTTCCTTCCGGCCGGCCGGCCTTTTCCTTCGCCCCCTCGTCCCCCGCGCCCGGCGGCGCCGGCTGCTTCTCGCTCGCCTCGGCCGTGCCCGCGTACAGATTCCCCTTCGCGTCCAGCGCCAGCGCCCCGACCTCGCTCTCCGGCGCATCAAACAGCACGAACACTTCCTTCGTTTTACGGTTGATGCGATACACCAAGCCGTTCGGATCCGTCCCGGCGTAAAGCGTATCCTTACCGTCGCTAATCAACGAAAGAATGTTGTTCTCGTCGCTGTCGAGCAGCACCGACCGCTCGCCGCCCGGCTTGATCTCAAAGATCTGCCCGTTCGCCCCCGTCCCGATGTAAAGGTTCCCGTCCGGCGTCTGCGCCATCGCCCAGACGTACTGCACGTCCTTCTCAGAAAAGACTACCTCCGGCTTGATCTCCTTGGCGGTCGGATCCTTAATCCGCAGCACCTGGCCCTTTTCGCCGCCGGTCCCCATGAGCAGGCGCCCGTCCTTGTCGACCAGCAGCGCAAACACATTGGTCATTTCTTCTGGCTCGTAGACCGGCGTAACCTTGTCGTCCTTTACCCGCAAGAGCACGCCGTGCGGGCCCGTCCCGGCGTAGACCGAACCGTCCGGCCCTTCCGCCAGGCAATAGACCGCGCTGACCTTCGCGTCCTGCTCGAGGATCATCTTGATCGCGCGCGATAGTTTGACGTCGCCGAGATTCGTCGCCACGACGTTCTTAAACGTCCCCTTCTTGAAATCCGCCTCGCTGGTGTGCACCCAGTGCGACGTGTTCACCGCCGACGCGCCACCCGCAACTATGAGGACCAGCAGAATCGACAACCGTCGCATACGTTCTCCAGAAGGCTTGCGTGCGCGCCCCTACTTAACCGGCTCCGCGTCATTCCCCACGGGTGCGTCCGACTTGGTCGGCTTGGGCTTTTCGTCCACGTGCGGCGCGACCGCCGGCGTCTTCGCACCTCCCCGCGCCGCCTTCCCGCTCAAATCCACCTTCGACTCGCGCGCCACGGTGATCGCGAAGTTCGTCGAGCCGTCCATCACCAGTTCCGTCGGCACGATCTTCACCGTCGAGCTCACGAACGGCGTCGTGTTCGACAGACCCGCCCCCAGCAGCACCTGCCGCCGCGACGACGGCAGCCGCGGCATCGCCGTCCGGCCGATCGCCACGCCGTCCGCCTGCCGCAACAGCCGCAGGTAAAGCGCGTTGTGCTTCACCGAGAACAGGTCCTTCAGCACCGCGAACACCTCGTCCGCCGACTCAGCCGTAAACCGAAACGGCCGCGACTGCTGCTCCTGCTCGAGATACGTATCCCAATCCGTCACGAACAACTGATAATTCCCGTCCGGCAGGTCCCGTGGGATTTCAAATTCGATCGGCAGCACCGCTTCTTCGGCCCGGAACGGCCGATACGTCACGAACACCTTCGCCACATCCCCCGGCTGGTACTTCGTCTTGGGCAGGTTGACCGAGAGCACCTTGGCGTCCCGCGCCTCCGGCGTCACCTTGATCGTCCCCGACAACCGCTTCAGCGGCACGCGCCCGAACGGATTCTCCGACGCCGCGATGATCGGCGTGCCGATCTCGAAGAACAATTCCGCCGCGTGCACGTTCACCGCGCGATTGTTCACCCGCACCGTCTGCCCGTTCGCGAACTCAAGGTTTAAGTCGTAATCCAGCGTGTGAAACTGCGGCAGATCCTTCGTCCCCGACAAAACCGCCTGGATTGCAGCCGACGCGATCAGCGGCGTGAGTTTCGGGTGCAGCGCCGCGTTGAAGTGATACGTCTGGTTATTCGAACCGTCCGGATACGCGATGGCGATCTCCATCGGCACCATCGGCGGCGCATTCCCCAGTCGCCCCGCGACGCCCACCGTCTGGTCGGCCGTCAGCGTGCCGCGCAGCTTGGTCATCGAGCCCAGCTTGAAACTGGAATTCAAGTTCGGAATGACCGCGCTGATCTGCCCGCTCCCCATCGGCAGCGTCACCGGCCCCTCGTTGTTGAACGCGTGACCAAACCCCCAGACGTGATCGCCCAACACCTCGGTGCAGGTGCCGACCGCCGTCATCTCCACGTCGCCGGTGATCAGCGGCACCCCCAGCACCGAGCCGGGCTCGAGCTTCGCCGCCTCGGCGTCCGCCGGCGCCGATCCACCGATCCCGCCCTGCAGCGGCACCAGTCCGGCCGCCTCAAAGACCGGCGCGAAATCCGCGAGCACCTTTGGCGAGATGCCGGCGGTCATCAGCGGCGTCGCCAGTGGCATCAACCGCGGCCGTTCGCCATCGCCAAGCAATCCGCGCACGCGCATCGCGGTCGATTCCCGCCCCTTCACCATCGCCCGTAGGTCCATCCGGCAATCCGCCAGCGACCACAACTTCTTCTTCGACCGCCCGTCCGCCTTGCCCAGCGTCTGGTCGCCCCCGCCGTCCGTGTCCTTCGATTCCTTGATCCCCAACATGTATTCGATCGGCTGGACGCCCGCGATCGGATCTTTGACCATCGGCCAGCCGTAGGCGAACGCCCCGATCATGCGCTCGCGCCCGCTGTCATCCCTCAAAAAAATCGGCGACCCGCTCATCCCCGCGATCGCGCCGGTATGTTCCAGGTTCGCCCCTTTGCAATCGATGAGCACCACGTCGTACTTCGGATTGAAATTCTTCAGTACGGAGAGGACCTTGACGTCGAACCGCTCGATCTTCGTTCCCTTGAAGACGGACAGGCCGTAACCGGTCATCCCCTCGCGGACTTCACTCACCCGCATGTGGCGATTGGGATCAAAAAGGGATGTGGACGCCCCGTCTGAGGTCGATGCCGCCACCACCGGCAGGGGGGCCAAAAGCATCAGTAAGGCCGCCAACAGACGCTCGAACGGCATCGTCATGGGGGTCATCCTAGGGGTGCCGGAAATGCCCCGCAAGCGGGAGATTCCCTAAATTGAATTGACAGCTTTATTTCCGAAAGATAGCTTGGTCGGGTCGTCGGTGTAGTCCGTAGCACGTCACGTAGTTGTTACCCGCCGGCGCAGTATCCGAACGCCCGAGAGCACCCTTGGTTGGTTGACGAGCTTGGGCCGAGCCGCCACGAAAAATTCACGTTTCGCCGATCGCGTCCGTCGCTCACGCAGCTTTTCAGGGTGGGCGATCGCCGAAACCTGAGTTCTTCGCCTCCCTTCGCGGACGCGCGCTTCGCCACAAGTCTCCTTGTCCCGATCAATCTTGCCCAGTGGCCGTTCCCAACACCAGGGCCATACAGCGTGACCACAGAAACCCGCCAGAAGGCCGAAGCGCTTCTCCAGCACACCTTTAACAATCCGAACCTCCTCACCGAATCGCTCACGCACGCGTCCATCGCCAACACCCGCCTGGTCTCGAACGAGCGCATGGAGTTCCTGGGCGACGCCGTGCTCGACCTCGTCGTCTGTGAGGCACTTTACCTTCGTTTCCCCGAGTATTTGGAAGGCGACCTCACCAAGATCAAGTCCGCCGTCGTCTCGCGCAAGACCTGTGCCGAGATCTCCAACGAGACCGGCCTGACCGACCTGCTCATCACCGGCAAGGGCATCAGCTCGCGCGAGTCTATGCCCAGCTCTCTGGCCGCCGCGGTTTACGAATCGATCATCGCCGCCCTCTACCTCGACGGCGGGTTCGACGTCGTCAAGCGCTACGTCCTGCGCACGATGACGCCCAAGATCGAAGCGATCGCCGCCGACACGCACCAGCAGAACTACAAGGCCGTCCTCCAGCAGCACGCCCAGAAGTCCATGGGCGCCACACCGGTTTATGAATTGCTCGACGAAAAGGGCCCCGACCACAGCAAGTGCTTCGAAGTCTCCGTGCTGATCGAAGGCAAACGCTTCACGTCCGCCTGGGGTCCCAACAAAAAGGCCGCCGAACAAAAGGCCGCGCTGCTGGCGCTCGAAGAACTCGGGGTCATCAAGTCGATGGCGCTCGAAGAGGTGTCCTCGAACGGCGCGGAGTAATCGGCGCACTCGCCGCTTGCGGCTTCGCGCGCTCCGCCTTTAGCGAATACCGTTGTACTTTCACCAACGCGACCGCGACCGTACCCTCAACCCTTTCCGCGTAACGATTCTTCCAATTCATCCAGAAACGCCACCTGCGCCGCGTTGATCTTTTCTCGCGCCGCCGCCAAATCGAAGAACCCCGCCCGATCCACCTCGGGAAACGCGACGAACTTCCCGGATTTGGGCGGCCACTCCATCCGAAACGTGCTGCTCACGATCGCCGCCGCGTCGAGATCCCCCTCCACCGCCCATGCGTGAACCACCTTACCACCGCGCTGGCGAATTGATTGAAGCGGCGCGAACGGTCCCGCCGGCACAGCCTGCCCGATCTCCTCCGTGAATTCCCTGCACGCCGTCGCCAGCGGCTCCTCCCCCTCGGCGACTTCCCCCTTGGGAATCGTCCACGCCCCGTCATCCTTGTTTTTCCAGAACGGCCCACCCGGATGCACGAGCAGCACTTCCGGCACACCCGTCGTCCGCCGATACACCAGGATGCCCGCGCTGACCCTCACCATGGTCACCCCTTCGCAGTCACTTCCCCCGCCTCCGACAACCACAACGAATGGCCCACCCCCGTTTCCCGCCCGTGCGTCCGCCGCCACACGAACTCCGCCAACCGCTCGCACACCCACTTCACCCACAAGTCCGGCGGCCCGTCCGCCTGCGCGCTCACCGGATTCATGTCACACTGATCGTTGCAGTAATCGATCAGAACGAACCGCGGCTGATCCACGCCGCTCGTGATCGCGATCTCGCTCGAGAAATAGTCCATCCCCGTCAGCGCCGCCATCCGATCGATCAGCTCAATCGCCGGCATCAGGTCGTGCCGCCGCAGATCGTCCCACGTGAGCAGGTCGTACAACTTGGTCTCCGGCGCCCACCAGAGCAGCGTGCGGTGGCCGAGCACGTTGTACCCGCGCAGGTACGCCGTGCGCGTACCCAGCCGCTGCCATTTGATCATCCGCTGTACAAGGTAATCGTCCTTCGGGTCGAACTGCCGCGCCGCTTCGATCGCCGCCGCCGTCGGTTCGACGTTCGCCGTCACGCCTTTGCCCGCCACGCCCCACGACGGCTTGATGACACACCGCTCGCCGACGCGTTGCCGCTCTGCCGCCGTCAATTCGCGGCTCGGCTCGTTGGCATGAATCACGACGGTCGGCGGCACCGGCAATCCCGCCGCGTCAAGCCGCTTTTGCGCCGATGCTTTGTACGTCCACGCCTTCAGGATCGCCGGGTTGCCGATCGTGTAGACCCCCGCCCCCGCCGCCGCCTCCAATAACTCGCCAAACTGCGGGTCGATCGCCGAGCACAAGTCGAGATAGACCAGCGGCAAATCCCGCCCCGCTCGATACGCCCGCGTCAACTGCCCGACGTTCAACTTGTTCGCGACCAGCACGCTCAGCCCGTATGGCGACATCGCCTCGTGCAGCATCCGCGCCAGCGTCGCGTTGTTGTTCAGGAAGTCGAGCCCGATGACAAAATCGACGTACCGGCCGCCGCCGCGCCCCGCCCCGCCCCGCGGACGCAGCACCCACGGCGTTTCGTCCGGACGTCCCGCGAGTTTTCGGAGCCGGCGGACCGCCTTGCCCGTCAGGTCCCGCAAGCCGTTGCTCACTCGGTGACCCCCAGGTCGCGCGTCGTAAACAGCGCCTCGAACTTTAAGCCCGCCCCCTCGATGTTCTGCCGCGCCCCCTCCATCCGGTCGATGATCGCCACGATCCGCTCGACGACTGCGCCCATCTCCCGCAGCGACGCCACGGATTCCAGCACCTGCCCGCCGGTCGTCAGCACGTCTTCGATGATCAGCACGCGCTCGCCCTTGTTCAGGACGCCTTCGATCTGCTTGCTGGTGCCGTAGTCTTTTTTGCGGTTGCGCACCAGGACGAAGGGCTTGCCCGATTCCATCGCCGCCGACGCCGCCAGCGCCACCGCCCCCAGTTCCGGCCCCGCGAGGCGGTCAATGTCCGGTGTCACGCGCTCCGCCAGCATCTTCCCCAGCGCCCGCAACACGTCCGGTTGCGTCTCGAAACGATACTTGTCGAGGTAATAATTGCTCTTGCGGCCACTGCGAAGCGTGAATTCACCCCGAAGCAACGCGAGGTCGGCGATCCGTTTGGCGAGCTGTTCCCTGGTCATGCCGCCACATGATCCACGGCGCGGCGCAGTCGTCAAATGCGCCCGTGCGAACAACCACTCATCCAAATCGAACCGCCCCCGAAGTCGCTTGCGGTTTCGCACCAATCCTCGCCCATTTCATCGTCGCGGCGCCATACTCATCCGCCCGAAGCTCGCGTAATTCGCCGGCGCCGACGAAATGTGCTGAACCGTCGTCCCCCCCGCACGGAAGCCGCCCGAAAAGTGCCCGCCGTTGAACGACCCGTGAATCGACGTCCCCGCGTGATGATGGAACCGATGCCGGTTGTTCACGATCACGACGGGGAACGAATAGTAGGGATAATACGGCGAGTAGTAGCCAGACCCGTAGTAATTGGGTGGGTAATAATCGTCGGCCGAATCATTGACGTATCGCAACCGCTCAATCGCCCGATCCAATTCCGCCTCGAGTTCCCGCGCCCGCTGCGCCGGATCCATCACCACCGGCCCCGTCGGCTGAACCTCCGCCGCAGGTTGTGCCACCGGCTGCTTCAACATCTCCGGCTGCGCCTGCGCCACCGGCTGTGGGAGCGCCCGTTTCACCTGGCTCGCAATCACGTCCTCCAGTCCAAATAAATCGCGCAACGATCCCGTGGTCTTGAGTCCCACCACCGTCTGCTTCTTACTGACGTCGACAACCTGCCCGGTCAGTCGCAGATCACCGTCCACCGCCTGATAACTCCCGAAGACGACGTAATCCGCGCTCGCATCCTGCCCCGCTTTGATCGCCGCATCCATCGCGGCGATCGGCTTCTCCGCCGTCACCGGTTGAACCGAGTTCACGCGATTGAGTTCCGCGAGCAGGTTCTGTTGCAGCGCCTTGGCGACCCACTCCTTCTCCGCCGGCCCCACCGAATCGAACGGAACGAGCAGCACCTTCGCCGGTCCGGCGGCGAGTGCGGTAGTCGCGGACGCAATCGTGATCAACAGTGCGGCGGTGATGGAGTGTTTCATGACCGTGCTCCGGCAGGTTGTAAGCTCTCCCCCTATTCTAGCCTCCGCCCTATCATGCAGACACGACAAACTACGAAGGGTTGGTAATCATGCTCCTCGCCGAATTCAGCATCTGGCCCATGGACAAAGGTGAATCCGTCGGCCAATACGTCGCCCGCGCCCTCGACATCGTCGATCGCTCCGGCCTGCCCTACAAACTCGGCCCCCTCGGCACCTGCATCGAAGGCGAATGGGCCGAGGTAATGAACGTCATCCAGAAGTGCTACGAAGCCCTGGCCGCCGACTCCAACCGCATCGCCTGCACGGTCAAGATGGACTGGCGCCGCGGCCAATCCGGCCGACTCGATTCCAAAGTCCAATCCGTCGAAAAAGCCGTGGGCCGCCCCCTCCACAAGTGATTCCAAAACGCCCCCGCGATTCTAACGACGCGAATTGCCGATCTGCGTATTATCAGGCATTCACCGACAAGCGGTGGGCCAACGGAGATCGTGTCTATGAACTCGAAATTCTACAATAACTTCAAAACAGCCCTATTCTTAGGCGCACTGACCGGCCTCGTTCTGCTCGCCGGCCAGCTCATCGGTGGCCGGCAGGGGGTCATCGTCGCCCTCGGAATCGCCGCCGTGAGCAACTTCGTCGCCTACTTCTACAGCGACAAGATCGCCCTCATGTCGATGGGCGCGCGAGAAGTCGGTCCGGACCACGAACTCTACAAGATCACCGCCGAGCTCGCCCAAAAGGCCAACCTCCCCATGCCGCGCGTCTACGTCGCGCCGGTCGAAGCCCCCAACGCCTTTGCCACCGGCCGGAACCCGCAGCACGCGGCCGTCTGCGCCACCGAAGGCCTACTCCAGATCCTCGACCGCAACGAGGTCGCCGGCGTCATGGGCCATGAGCTGGCGCACGTCAAACACCGCGACATCCTCATCCAATCTGTCGCCGCCACCATCGGCGGCGCCATCAGCTCGCTGCCGTACCTCTTCATGTGGGGCGGCGCGCGAAGCGACGACGAAGAAGGCGCCAATCCGTTTGCCGGCCTGCTGATCCTCATCCTCGGCCCCATCGCCGCCGCGCTCATCCAGGCCGCCATCAGCCGCTCGCGCGAGTACAATGCCGACACCGAAGGCGCCGCCCTCGCCGGCGACCCCATGTACCTCGCCTCCGCCCTCGAAAAGCTGCACCTGTATTCCAAGCGCATCCCCCTCGACGCCAACCCCGCCTACAACAGCATGTTCATCGTCACCCCCCTGAACCCCCTCCGAAGCGTCGCGAACATGTTCGACACCCACCCCCCAATTGAAAAGCGCCTCGCAAATCTGATCGGTCGCGAAACCACCGGCATGTTCCGCCACGCCGCGTAAACGGAAACATCAGTTTCGCCGCGGCGCCTCAACCGTCGCTTCGCGGTTTCGCACCGGCGCCAGAACGCGCCGCGCGCACTCTACTCCATCTTCACCTTCGCAAACCGATTCGGATACGTCCCCGCCTTCCACAACTTCGCCTGATCGTCGAACTCCTGCAGCGTGATCCACTCGACGTGCGAGTCCACAAAACAGACGATCCCACCCTTCGACCCCTTGCTGCCGGTGCCGTGGCGGTTGGTCAATCCCTCGTCCGGGAAGTTGTTCCCGTCGTTCCAAGACGCCGACGTCAACGCGTCGTCCGCCTCCCAGAAGACGTAGGTGTCCGGCGAGAACGAGCCCAGCTTCGGCACACCGAACGGCGTGCTGAATTTGTTCATGAACCGGTTGATCAGGTAACTGGTGAGCAGCCGCGTGCCCCCCTTGGTGTACGGCGGTGTGTCGAACGGGCAGTGATAAACCTCGTACGTCTTCAGGTAAGGCCACAGCACGCCCTGCTCCACGTCCGACTGCACGCTCCGCCCGTTGCCCGATGCCGTCGTGTAGTTGTAAAGCCACCCCGGCCCCTTGAACGTGCCCGCGGATTCGATCCCGTTGGAATTCACGAACGGCACGCTCATCTTGTTCTCGGTGCTGTACATGATCAACGCCGTGATGAGCTGCTTGTGGTTCGCCATGCACTTGGTGCGCAGCCCCTGCTCGCGCGCCTTCTGCAGCGCCGGCAGCAGGATCGCGATCAGCAGGGCGATAATGCCGATCACCACCAGCAACTCGACCAACGTAAATCCCGGCAAACGATTGCGTCCGCGGCGGTTCATAAGGGCACCTCAAACATGAGGGAACGACGTGACACTCCAACCTGTGCGGTGTGCGCGATGGGCTCGCGCGTCTCAGCGAACGAAATGATCAGGATCGATATCTTGGGCGGTTTCCCCGACAGATGCAACCGTAAAAGGATTTCTTTTCCACGACGCACCGAGGGCAAGATTTGCGCTCGACGGCGCGCGCGGCCGCTTGAACCGTTCCGATCCCGCGTTAGGCTAGTCGCACACTCCCCGCGGCCCACGGATGGGTCGGGTTTTCGCGCAAGGATTCAGGGATGAACAGTCGCAAGCCGCTCGTCGTTGCCGTCGCCGCCGCCTTTTCCGTCCTCCTGGCCGGTACGCCCACGCGCGCCGACCTCCAATCCGACATCCAAGCCGTCCTGAAGGACAAGACGCTCGCGCGCGCCGAAGTCGGCGTCGAGATCGTCCGCATCGCCGATTCCCCGCAGAACGACAAGCCCCTCTTCAAGCACAACTCCGAAATCCCCCTCATCCCCGCCAGCAACCTCAAGCTCGTCACCACGTCCGCCGCCCTCGCCGACCTCGGCCCCGACTTTAAGTTCCGCACCCTCCTCCTCAAGCACAACAACGACCTCGTCATCATCGGCGACGGCGACCCCTCCTTCGGCGACGCCGAGCTCCTCCGCAAGTCCGGCTGGGACGTCACCACCACCTTCAAGAACTGGGCCGATCAGCTCAAGAAGGCCAACCTCACCACCTTCGACCGCGTCGTCGTCGATGACAGCATCTTCGACGAGCAATATCTGCATCCCCACTGGCCCGCCGATCAGGCCCACAAGCGCTACGTCCCCCAGGTCGCCGGCCTCAACCTCAACGCCAACTGCGTCGACTTCTACCTGAAGGTCACCGCGCCCGGCGAAGTCGTCAACTACACCGCCAATCCCGCGACGAATTTCATCAACGTCACCAACACCTGCGTCACCGGCGGCGACAACGCCATCTGGCTCTCCCGCCTGCCCGGCGGCAACAACATCGTCCTCAAGGGCCACACCCCCTACAGCACCGACGTCCCCGTCTCGGTCACCGTCCACGATCCCAGCATGTTCACCGCCACCGTCCTCCAGGAGACGATGGCGGCAGGGGGGATCAAGTTCGCCAAGGCAACGCCCGCCCGCGACCGCACCCTCCGCACCGCCCTCCTGAAGACCCCCATCGACAAGGACCCCTCGTGGAGCGTTCTGGCCATCCACGAAACCCCGCTCGCCACCGTCCTCGCCCGCGCCAACAAGGACAGCATCAACCTCTACGCCGAAGCCCTCTGCAAGCGCATCGGCGCCGCCGTCAGCAATGAGCCCGGCTCCTGGAAGAACGGCACCGCCGCCAACGCCGATCACCTCAACAAGATCGGCGTCGATCCGTCCGAGTTCCACTTCGACGACGGCTGCGGCCTCTCCAAGGAAAACACCATCTCCGCCAACGCCCTCTGCCAGGTCCTGATCCACAATTTCCACGACCGCGAGACCAAGGACGCCTACTTCACCAGCCTCTCGATCTCCGGCAAGGACGGCACCCTCGAACACCGCTTCGCCGGCACCGACCTCCGCGGCCGCGTCTTCGGCAAGTCCGGTTTCGTCAACAACGTCCGCACCCTCTCCGGCTACGTCAAGGCCAAGGACGACCAGTGGTACGCCTTCTCCATCCTGATGAACCAACTCGCCGACACGGTGACCGGGAAGAATTTGCAGGAACAAATCATCCATGCGCTGGATGCGCATAGCCGCGAGTTAGCCACATTGGGGCAGTAGGTGCAATCGCCGACGGCGCGTGTATCCTTAGCCGCCGTGTCCGCCGCCTCCATTGTGCGGCTGTCCAGGACCTTCGGTGATTGGGGAGATTATCTCCTCCATTCCCCCGTGCCCACGTCCTCCGTTTTTCTTTTTCTTTACGGTCTTACGGCGTGTCGATTTTTTCGTGGCCTTCCTCCCGCCATGTCCCTGACCGCCGTTCGCGGTCGGCTTGCGACTTGTCTTCTTCGTCGTCTTTTTCTTTGATCTCTGCGGACTTGCACTGCGCTTTGCCATGTGGATCTCCTGTGAGAGGTAGTTAGCGATCGGCCGCCGTCAGGCGGGTTGTCACTTATTTCGGTTGAGGTTGATGTCAATCGTTGAACGCTTTTCATCCTTCCGTTCGTCGATCTTCCGCTTCACCACGTCCGGGGGAAGGTTGAAGAATTCCTGCCGACGGATTTCCTGGCGAGTGGGGTCATCGGCGGGTCCAGTCATTTCGTAAATTGCAGAGGTCGGCCGGGTCGTTGGCGCGGGAGGAGAGACGGCGATCGGGGGTGAGAGGATCGAATCCGTCCCGCCCTTGAGCTTCAGTTGGAAGGCAAAAGGCAGGTGGTACGCCGGATTGATCGAGACGTCGAGCGTTATCAGCGTTGCCGTGACGGTCGGCGTGCCATTAATCACGACTGGCGTTTGAACGTCCGGGCCGACGGCCCGCGGCTGTTTCAGGCTCAGGACGTCGATCCCGGCTGGATCAATTGCGTCCAAGTCCTTGCCCGTCAATTGCACTGCGACCTTCTCGTCCCGTGCCGGCGCCTCGTGACCGGGGCCGGGCACGAAATCGTGAGCAACGGCGGACACGCGTGGGTGTTTGATGGCGCCGCCGCCGTCAACAAGTTGGACCGGCAGGTTGGCAACGTAGTCCGACCCGAAGTATTTGTAAATCAGGCTCGTCAGACGCGACTTCATCAGGTTACGGGTGGCGTCGTGGACCGCCGACTGGTCGTACGGTTCGGTGACGTCAGTTGCCGCCCCTACGACGTCAAGAGCGTTGGCCGCCGTCCGCGCGACGTCGTCCGCCGCGACCGGTGGCTGCCGCGCGATCTCAATCGCTTGGGCTCGCATAAGGTCGATCGCCTGTTGCAATTCGCGCAGGCGTGCGACTTGCGCGGTTAACTGGTCGCGGAGGTCGGAATCCTGCTTTTCCAAGGCATCCCGCTGCCGCTGGAGGTCCGCGATCGGCGGATCGGGTTGCTGTTCTTTCGAACCGGCGGCAGGGCGGCTTGTAGGACTCGGGGCGGGGGCGACGAAAACTCGCCACCAGTCGGAGAGGCTCATGCTTCCGCGCGGCGTGGTCTCACGCGACTCAGCGGCGGCGGCGAGAGTACGCTCCGCATCGCCCATGCGGCGATCCAACTTGATCTTCATTTCCAGCAATTTGACGTACTGGCGAAGCGTTTGGATCGCCTCCGCGCGGTACGACGACGCGCCGCCTTGCAGGGTCGCGAACAAGCTGGTTCGTTTCAGTTGGCTCGAGAGCATTTCGGCAGCGGCGCTGACCCGCTGCCGCGCACATTGGGCGGCGTCGTCCGCGTAAGCGTCGAGGAACCGGACCAGGGCCTGACGTTCCCCGGGAGTTAGCCGATTGAATACGTCTGGATCCGGGTGCCCGGCGGGGATCGGCGTCGCGCAGGTGATGAGCGATTGCAAGTCCTTCGACCCCAGGCCACCCGGGCGCTCGGTCGGTTCCATTGACAGGGAGCCGATCTCGGGCAGCACTGCGACAAGCAGCGCAGCAAGGTTGTCCGGCGACTTCACTCCCTTGCTGTCCGACTTGGCCGTCTGGAGGGCGGCAGTGGCAACCGTACGAACAAGGCACGCCTCCCCCCTTTCCATCTGCGGCGTGCCGAGCCCCGCTGAATGCGCGGCGCCGGCCCCCTTGCCAGAGGCGAGCCGTTCTAACAGGCGTCGCGCCTCACCGGATGCCTGATCGTCGTCCAGGCTTGCGTCGTTCAACCGAATCCGTCTAAGCCGGCGCGATAATTCGTCCTCAAGATATAAGCGGGTCTCCTCGCTGAACGGCTTGTTGCGGAACAAAGCGGCCCTCACTGGGAGCCAGCCGAAGAGGTTCCCGTTGAGAGAATTCCATTTGCTGGTCTGATCCATGACGATCGCGAGCTCGACAAGGCGGAATTGGCCGAATCGGTCTACTCGAACACGTGGTCGCAGCTCGTCCTCGCCGAATCCCAAGAGGATGAGCGAGGGAAAAGACTGGCGCTCCAACGTGTCTCCCGGCGCGGAGTTGAGCTTCGACGGGTGGGCGACAGCCCGGAGACGCGGCCCGATCTCGAACCCGAACACGCCGCCGTTGAAACTGTACGTGTTGACCGCGACCGTGGCGTTAACCGTGTCCGCATCTTGTTGAAGGCTCCGTGCGAAATGGTCGAAGAAGTTCGCCTGAGCGTTCAAACCGGCCGAATGAAGCGCCCCGGCGAGGTCGAGCGCGACCTGCAACTGCTGCCGTCGGCTGTTCAAGTCCTCTTCGACTTGGGTTTGGGTCATGGGCGAGACCGCCGATACGAGCGGGAACGCCTGCCGCAATTCGGCCGGAGTGAACGCACGGTACGCTTCGGGAATCACGCGCGCGGGGTCGAACGGGTCCGCCGCCCCGCTGGGAAGCGGCAGACCGTAGCTCATGGCGACGCGTTTGCGCAGGCCCAAGTCGTTACGGGGGTTGTTCACGAAATTTTGCACCACGGCTAGGCGGGCGGGCTGCTCTTGGTAATAAACACGCATCGCCAGGTCGGCGGAATACCCTTGTTTCGTTCGCCAGCCCGGATTAACCGCCACCGTCACCACGCCGAGTAGCACCTTCTTGTCGTTGAACTTATTCGCCAGAGCGGGATCGCCCAGGGCTTTGAAGATGGCGGCGGTCGCGTTGTCTCCCGCGGCGATAAACAGCGCCTGGCGGTCGGAGATCGTCGGTCCGGCGCGGTTTTGCAAAAGGCCTTGGAAGCCCGAGAACTGCGTCGTTGCGAAAATGCCCGCGGCGTCGGATCCAGATTTGGCGATGTCGGTCGCCGCGGGTGCGGGTACCGCCGCGGTGGGAAACGCCGGTAACGCTTGGGGTGAAGGCGCTTGGTACTGGCTGGCAAATGCCGTTTGGGCGTCGGCCATCATCTTGGCGCGTTTGTCCGGATCCGTTTCCTTACGAGCCTGCTCCAATTGAAGCCTGAACGTTTCCAACGCCGCGTCATTCAAGATTGCCTGCTTCTGCGCGACCACCGCGGTCGCCTGCGCGGTCTGCACTTCGGCAACCTTATATTGTGCCAGTTGGGCGAGGTACGCCGCCGCTTGCGTGGGGTCGACCGCGACGTTCGCCCCCAGTCCGACGATGTTGGCCGCCTGCGCGAAGTCGGCGATTCGCGCCTGCACCGACTGCTTGGCGTCGTTGTAGAACTGCGTCGCGTCTACGCCGGTCAGGCTAAACTTGAACGTCTCTTCAGGAGAGGTGAACACGGGGGCGGACATTGACGCCGTGCCGAATTCCTCAACCTTTGCTGCGATGTCGTCTATGTGCTGCGCGAGGGAATGGAGGTGTTCGTCGGATAGGTGGTCAGCGCAGCCACCCATGAGAAACAGAATCGATAGAAGTAACGCAGGCCGTCCAACAGGCTGTCTGAAAAACATGTTCCCTCAATTCGAAGTGACCGGGCTTGCGCCACGGCGTGACGGCGCGGGACCTTAGGCCCCTTGCGGGCGCGCGTCAAAGTTTGAGGTGGCTCGTGACAGTCGGGCGGCCAGCGAAAGTGCATCGACATCCCTCCGGAGATTCCCTACATCCCCGCACTCCGCGGATTCACGAACAGATTATCATGCCCCGGAATGATCAAATCCGCGATCTCGTACACCTCCCGTAACGACTCCTGCGCCGCCTCGATGTCATACGCGTCCGGCAACACCTGCCCCGCCAGAAAATGATCCTGCGTCGGCGCCGCATCCCCCGCCAGCAGAACGCTGGCCGTCGGCAGCTTGATCAGCAGCCCGCAATTGCCCGGCGTATATCCCGGCAACGGGAACAGGTCCAATTGATCCGCCACCCGATCGTCCGCCGCCGTCAGCGAACTGATCAACTGCAAATCCTGCCGAATGTAACCCCGATCGATGTCCGCCTCCGGCGCCTCCTCGAACATCCGCTCCAGGTGCGCTCGTACGGCTTGTTGTTCCACCTCGTGGATCAAGATCCGGGCCTTGGTGAACAACCCCAGCCCCGCCCGGTGCGCCGGCCGGAAATTCGTCAGGAAAACCGTGTTGATCTGCTCCGGCCGAAGTCCCGTCCGCTCGTAAAGCCGGGCCGCCAGCGCCGCCGCCGGCAAACCCGGGTCAACCAGGAGCGTCTGTTTGCCCGATCTAATCAGCGTGCACGTCGCGTGCGCCGTGCGAACCGCCTCGGTTTCGCCCCAAAGCCGGTTGCGGCTTAATGTTCCGATGCTGATGATGTCGAAGCGAATCTGGGCCATTTACCACACCCTATGATGAACATCATGCGCTGGCAATCCGCCACCCGTCGTCTGACCGCCTGCACCGCCCTCTCCCTCGTGCTCGCCGGCTGCTCGATCGCGCCCAACCCCACCCTCGGCCACTGGGAAGGCCCCAAGCTCCTCTCCTCCTCCTCCATCGAGGCGTGGAACTTTCGCGGCGAGCCCGCCAAGCGGATCAGGTCCCCCCACTACATGATCTACACCACGATCGTCGACGCCGAGGTCACCGCGCTCCTCCCTCAGGTGATGGAAGGCGCCCTCGCGCAATACAAAAAGGTCGCCCCCGTCGCCTCCCCCACCGACGCCCCCATGGAGTGCTACGTCTTCGCCAACCGCATGGAATGGGAGGCCTTCACCCGCGCCAACACCGGCGACGAGGCCCCCATCTACCTCCAGATCCGTCGCGGCGGGTACGCCAAGGGGGACAAGTTCGTCGCCTACTACATCGGGCGCTACGCCACCGCCTCCGTCGCCGCCCACGAGGGATGGCACCAGTTCGTCGCCCGCCACTTTATCGGACGCCTCCCCCCGTTCGTCGAAGAGGGCATGGCCTGCATGTTCGAAGGCATCGGCTGGAAGGACGAAACCCTCCCCAAGTGGAACCTCTCGATCAACCAGGTCCGCGTCCAGGCCCTGCGGCGCGCCGTCGAGACCAATAAGCTCTGGCCGTTGGAAAAGATCGTCGCCATGCACGCCGGCGAGGTCGTCGAGCAAAACGGCGAAAAGGTCGACGCCTTCTACGCCCAGGCCTGGTGCTTCGCCCGCTTCCTTTACGAGTCCGACAACGGCCGCTTCCGCGCCAACCTCCAGCGCTGGATGTCCGAGACCGCCGACGGCACCGTCTTCGACCCCACCCACACCCACAACCGCGCCAACGGCCCCTGGAACCGCCAGGGCGTCAAGCCCATGATCGAACATTACCTCAACCTCGACTTCGCAACGATCGATAAGCTCTATCAGGCGTACCTGCGCAAGGTCGCCTTCGACGAATACTCCGCCCAGTGGAATTCGTAACCGCCCAACCTCGCCCCGCCGTTGCGCACACCACGATCCGCGGAGGCCGCGCCCCATATAGCCCGCCGCTCGCGGCCGGCCTTCTACTGACGACCCGGACATTCAACAGTCGGATATTTCCGTTGCCAAAACCCAGCGCCTTGCGCTAAACTCCCCCCTTGTAATGAGCGCGAAAGTCACGGACCCATCGTCGTCCCTCCACCGCCGCACCTGTTACTTTTCCGGCCGCGTCCAGGGGGTCGGCTTTCGCTACACCGTGCACAACCTCGCAATGCCCCACAACATCCGCGGTTACGTCAAAAACCTCCCCGACGGCCGCGTCGAACTGGTCATGGAAGGCCCCGACCAGGACATGGACGAGCTCCTCTCCGCCGTCCGCCAGAAGATGACCCATTTCATCCGCCGCGTCGACATGCAGGACGAACCCGCCTCCAACGCCTTCAGCGGCTTCGCCATCCGGCACTGACCTACCACCGAAACCCACCTCACCACTTTCCAAATCACCTGTCGAAAACCCACCCCACCGTAAACCCACGCACGCCCACTGCACTTTATCTCCCGCTCGCCACGAAAATCGCTTGACGCCCCCACCGCCGCTCGGCATCCTTCCGACTCACGAATCGGGCGGCATTCAAAACGGGGCTGACGCACAGGCCATTCGGGAGCAAAGGACAAGGAAGTCATATGCTCCGATTTAATTCGCGTCGTGGTCGTAAGAGTCTGGACCGCTCGTTCACGCTGACACGCGCCGTCCGACCCGTCGTCGAGACCCTCGAAAACCGCACCCTCCTCACCACCGTCGTCGCCTACGCCGGCCCCTACCTCCCCGTCCCCGGCGTCGAGGGCGCCGCCCCCGAAAACGGCGGCGTCATCAACTACCAGCTCGCCCGCAGCAGCGACGACATCAGCCAACCGCTCACCGTCAACCTCTCCGTCGTCGGCGTCGGCGACCATCCCGCCTCGCCCGGCGACGACTTCACCGCCCCGACCACCGCCACCTTCGCCGCCGACGATCAATACGCCTACGTCCAGATCACCGTCCACGACGACGACCTCCCCGAACCCGAGGAATCGCTCCTGCTCACCGTCGCCCCCGGCAGCGGCTACGACGTGGACCCCGGCGTCGCCGGCCCGCCCGGCGAACCCGCCGTCATCGAGGAGTCCGACGTCCCCACGGTGTGGGCCGAGACTGACACTAGTTCGCCCGATAGCGCTACGGCCACCGAGGGCGGCGACAATGCCCAGATCCTTTTGAAACGCGACAACACGCACGGCGCGCTGACCGTCCGCTACGAACTCCTCGGCGACTGGGGCCCTGCCGGCGCATCCGCCAGTCCCGACGATTATGCCGTCCCCGGCCAGACGCCCGACGCCAACGGCGTCTACGAGGCCACGTTCGCCGACGGGTCGGACACGGCCGTTGTCCAAGTCGAGGCCGTGGACGACCCGTCGCTCGAGCGCGTGGAAGGCTTCGAGTTGTACGTCGACGGCCCCGCCGCCGGATACGGCGCCGTTGCCGGAGACGACAAGTACAATGCGGGCGGCGGCACCGAGAGCCAGTCGGTCTTCGCGCACGGCACGATCGCGGACAATGATACCGCGCTGGTCAGCATCGAGCCGTCCGACGACACGGCCAAGGAAGATGACGGCGGCAATGACCACGCCTCCTTCATCGTCCGCCGCACCGGAAACACGACCGACCCCATGTCCGTCTACTTCAACTTCAGCCATGGCACCGGCCCCACCGACGCCGTCGAGGGGGAGGATTACCAGTCCGCGACCGGCGAATCGGTCTTTTTCGAGACCGGCCAGAGCACGGCCGAGATCGACATCGCACCGACCGACGACGGCACGTCCGAACTCACCGAGGAATTCACCGTCACATTAATCGCCGACCCCAACGTCGAAGGCCAAGGTTACACCGCCTACACGCTGGCCGCCGACCAACCCGGCGGCGGCGGCGGGGCGCAAAAGGCCCAGAAGGGCACGATCCTCGACGACGACTCGCGGTTACAACCGGCCGACAATCAGGTTGGTGTGACCGGTGATATCGTGCCGAGCATTCTGGGAGCGAACGGTCTGAAGCACTTCGTCTCGACGAAGGAGATCGAGGGATTGGTCACGTTGCGCACCACTCTCAATCCAACACCTTCGACTGACGACTTTAACAACAGTTACGAGTGGGTCGGCGACGATGCCATTCCGCAAGGAGGTGATGCCGTCGCCGTTACG
>Ga0207674_10000473_pt1 | contig 52784 bp, 30 predicted proteins | sample KBSCornC72_FD_184303 | JGI IMG/M metagenome (GOLD analysis project Ga0207674, IMG submission 184303) | Corn rhizosphere microbial communities from Kellogg Biological Station, Michigan, USA - KBS Corn C7-2 (SPAdes) (version 2) | ecosystem: Host-associated > Plants > Roots > Rhizosphere > Soil ... | reverse complement strand
GTGTCTCAGTAGAACTCTAAAAACAATGGTAAATGTCGTACACCCTATTCACTCACACTTCGTAAGCTTCCATATCTCGACGCTAATCTCCTCTCCATAATGCAACAATGGTTCGTCGTCCGGTGTAATAAGTCCCAGCGATTCGACCATGGACGATTCCAAAAAGTCTATATTTGCAGTCTGTAGCTTCCACGGCTGGTGAAATACTCGCGAGCGATAGATTTGCCCACGTTGCTCACTGTAAAGGCAATAGCGTTCTGTCAAAAAGAATTCAAGAGATTCAGGCTCACTCCTCGGAAGGTTGCGCCCGATCTCCCAGCGGGTACTGAAACCGGCAGCAGGAGCCTCAAGTCGCTGACATTCGTACGTAATCGCTTGTTCGTTCTGTTCAAGATCAATGTGAGATTTGTAATACGGGAGGTAGTAAAACCTTCGCGCGGCCAGTACTGCGGCTTGACTAGTACAATCCAAGGAGAAGAACCAGACACCGGGGACGCCATCGTAATGTACATAAGTGCGTACATTGAGCTCATGCATCGCATTGAGACCTGGAATCGGAGGCATATAAGGCGGGAAGCCTCTAATGTCCCACATAGTGAATGGGACGACACCAAGCCAGGCGGAACCATCGTAAGTATCGACTTGTAGTTTGGAAGGAATTATTGGACGAAACAGATTCGGATCGACCCGCCAATGAATGAAGAGCAATTTGCCCCAGGCTTGATGCATCAGGGGGCGGCCTGTTGGTCGTTTACAAATGCTCAGTCGATCGATTTCGAGTGGCACGAATCCAGTCACAAAGTCAGAAAAGAATGACAGGCCCAAGGACCTGCCATTCTCTATGATTACGTCATCTCATTTTGATGACGTTGCCGAATCGTTTTGTAAATACTTATCCAGCCAGTCGAGAACGGTGTGATACCAAAGTTGTGAGTTTTGAGGTTTAAGTACCCAATGACCCTCGTCGGGAAACATCAACATCTTGGAATCAATCCCTTTTCGCTGGAGGGCGGTGAATAACTGCAATCCTTCACCAAAGGGGACTCGATAGTCGAGTTCACTATGGATTACCAGCATTGGTGTATTGAAGTTGTTGACGAACTTGTGTGGTGACCAGCGATCGTACATTGCCGGATTGGTCCAAGGCGTACCTTTAAACTCCCAATCTGTGAACCAGAGCTCTTCGGTCGCTCCAAACATACTGGTCAGGTTGTAGACGCCATCGTGTGATACGAGGACTTTGAAACGAAATCGTGGATCGTTGTTGTGTCCCTCGATCCAGTTGATCATGTAACCGCCATAGCTTGCACCAGCCGCGCCGACTCGCGCGGGATCGATGAACGTGTTGCGACGAATGACATCAGCCACACCATTCATGATGTCGACGTATGCTCTGCCGCCCCAGTCTCCGCTAATCTCGTTAACAAACTGTTGACCATAGCCGGTCGAGCCTCGAGGATTTGGCGTGAACACGACGTAGCCAGCGTTCGCAAAGACCTGGGGATTCCAACGGTATCCCCAATTGTCGCTCCAAGCACCTTGTGGACCGCCATGAATTAAGACCAGGAGAGGATACTTTTTCGATGCGTCGAAATTATTTGGCTTGACGATGAAGCCATGGACCTTCTTGCCTTGTGCGCCCGTCCATTCCACGTCTTCAGCGTTCTTAAGCTTGGCTTCGTTCATCAAGTTAGAATTTGTTGTGGTCAGTGCTACTAATCCTGAGCCGTCGGCGTTTGCCGTGAAAATTTCCGCGGGTGCGGCGTTAGAGCTCGAAGAAAACACAAGTTTATTAGTGCCCGAGGCGATATGTAGATTTGCGGCTGAAACATTTCCCAGGACCTTCTTCGGCACGCCGCCAGTTAATGGCACGCTAAAGATTGGAGTTCGACCACGTTCGCCGGCGGTAAAGTAGATGTCGGTGCCGTTCGGCGCGATCACAAACTCTTCAACCTGCTGGTCGAAGCCTTTTGCTATTTCTGCACTGGCGCCAGTTGCCCTGTTGTAGGCCATTAAACGCCAACGATCCGCTTCGAACCCCGGAGTCGCCTGCGAACGATAGAGAATGTAGCGACCGTCCGCGGAATAGACTGGCCCGACGTCATAACCTCGATTGCTTTCAGTGATATTTTTGGCCGCGCCGCCCGAAAGCGAAACGACATAGATATCGCTGTTAGTGGAAATCGCTTCTACCTTGTCGGGATTGCGAATGTAGGCGATCTCTTTTGAATCAGGGGAGAAAGCGAAGTCGACACCACTCGCTGCTGCATAGGGCGGAGAGTCAAAATCGCCTTTAGTAATCTCCTGAGCCGTGCCACCTGCGCTCGCCACGACAAAAACGTGAGTGCGTTTTTGATCGCGCCATTCATCCCAGTGTCGGAATAGTAGTCGGGTGGTTATGTGAGCTTTAACTTTGCTCTTTTCGGCGTCTTCGTCTTTCTTCTTATTGCAATCGTCGTTACTGCAATCCGGGTAAACGTCTGAAGTGAAGGCGATCCATTTGCCGTCCGGTGACCAAACCGGGGCAGCCGCTCCAGTCGAGATCTTGGTTACTTGATCCTTATGATCGCCATCGCTATCCATGGTCCAAACCTGGCTTCCGGTGATGAAAGCAATCTTCTTACCGTCCGGCGACCATCGTGGCGATGTGGATGACCGCTCGCCTTCAGTCAGGCGTTTTAACTCACCGCCTCCGATTGGAGTCACATAGATCTGAGTAAGCGTGCGGTTTGCGTCGAAGTTCACTTCGCCGAGCGTGAAGGCTACCCAGCGACCATCGGGTGAAATTTGTGGATCCCCAACTCGTTTGACCTTCATTAAGTCTTCGACTGTGTAAGTACGGTTCTGGGCGACGGTTGCTCCTGCAATAGAGGCAACGAGTAGTAGGAAAACTGCGAGAAACACAAAACGCTTCATATCTATTCCTCAGTTCGATGGATTTTTAAAACTAGTTGGGAAAGCGCGCGTGGTTTCCTAGCCGATTTGCACAGAGGAAAAGGTTGCACAAAGTATGACAGGGTACACCACTACCAAAGCGCTGGTATTATTGCACTAAATTTTCGGCCGTGCATCCTCAGCCACGGCGATTTCATCCTGCAGCCTTAATCAGTATCGACAGCATAGAGGTCCACTTTCTTCGGGTTTCCAATTGACTTTTGTCAGACTCACAGCGAAATTGGTTTGCAACGATTCTGCTTACCTATGATTCGCCGCCTCATAGTTTCGATTTTACGACTCGCGCTGAGAAGTTACTTCCAGCGAATTGAAGTCACGGGTTTGGACCATGTTCCTCCGACTACGCCGACTATTTTCGTTCTGAACCACCCCAACGCGCTTGTCGATCCCGTCTTTCTGTTGTGTCTTGCGCCTCGACGCGTTTCATTTCTGGCGAAGGCGCCGCTGTTTCGTATGCCCGTGATCGGGTACTTCGTGAAAGCTCTCGATTCTTTGCCTGTGTATCGACGGCAAGATGAAGGAGAAGATGTATCAAAGAACCAGGAGACTTTTATCGCCGCTCGAAAACTATTGTCGCGTGGCGGAACCATTGGAATTTGTCCGGAAGGCGTTTCTCATAATGAGCCCCGGTTACGGCCAATCAAGACGGGGGCAGCGCGGATCTCGCTTGCCGCTCTAGCAACTGGTGAGGTTGGAGCTTTGAAAATTGTGCCAGCGGGTCTTTACTACACCGCGAAGACTCGATTCCGAAGTTCAGCCTTACTTTACTTTGGCGAGCCGATTGAGGTGGAACGGGTGCTACTCGAAGCTGACGGTACGCCGCCGAGGGCAGCCGTGCGAGAACTATCAAGCCAGATTGAAATCGCTTTACGAGCAGTGATACTTGACGCCGAGCATGAGGAGTCGTTACTGACAATCTCGAGAGCAGAAAGAATTTTTTCTTCGGAAGCCTCTCGCGGTGATCACGAGAGCCTGACCGGAGAGCTTCAGCTGCAACAGTTCTTTAGCAGGGCTTATCCAATCGTGCAGCAGGAACAGCCCGAAAGATTGCACAAGCTGGAAATCAGGATGGTTCGCTTCGAAGAGGAGTTAAAGCAGGCTGGTGTGGATCCGGACGACTTGTCAGCACCCAAATCAACCTTCGACGTTTTTCGAAAAATTGTAACGAGATCGCTCTTATTTCTAATCATGATAGGACCAGCGATACTCGGCACAGTCATCCATTTCCCAGCCTACAGATTAGGCGGGTACCTTGCCACCCGACTTTCTCGAGATTCCGAGGACGTGATCTCGACTATAAAGATAATATCGGCGCTGTTGCTTTTTCCTATTACCTGGATCGTGGTTGCCATAGCTGCTTATGTGTTGACTAGCTGGGTGGGAGCTATTGCTGCTTTGATTTCCATTCCATTTTGCGGTTACGTCGCAATTATCTTTTTCGAGGAATTGGACCGTTCGCTCGGTGGACTGCGAGCATTAACCTTCTTTCTATTTCGAAGGAGGTTTTTTGTGAGACTTCTGGCCGAACGCAAAGCGATAAGAAATGAAATTCTCTCGCTAGGCAAAGAAAGCCAGTTGGCTGCTGAGTAGCACTGAGACCCGTGAAAAAAGGGGAACTTGTGTGGGGCGATCGAGAGTAATGCTACTTCTTACGGGCCTTAGTTGTCTTTGCGGTCTTGGCCTTAGCTGACTTTTTCTTAGCGCCACCGCCACTACGCACGCTCCGGCCCTTCCGACCTTCGCTGCGAATTTTACCTGCGTCCATCAATTGCTCATAAGCCCCACGAACTACGTTACGTGCGACATCGAGTGTGTTGGCAAGTTCGCGTTCGCTTGGAAGTAACGTTCCCGCTGCGAGTGTGCCTGCATCGATCAGCGCGTTCAACTGTTCGCGAATCTGCCTCGTCATGGACTCAGGCCGCTTTCGATTAACTCGAACATTTATTTTCACCGTATTGGCTCCCTTCAAGAGTGAGTTGGTCCGGGGGGTACAAAACGAATTCTATGAGCACTACATCATAGTGTCAAACATCATGCGGTCTATAAATTGAAAAGTTAGACCACCGTGAAGTTGTCGTGATAGAGATCTAAGGTGCTGTACCAATTAGACCATGTTTGCGCAAAATTTCCACGGTCCGGTCCAATGGCAAGGCTTCTACCGTATGACCCCGACCGGAAACAGACGTGGCCCGAAGTAATGAGTTGTAGATTGCCTCCTCGGTGGCCTCGATAACGGCGACGAAGAGTGGTGACATAGCGTTGTTGCTGAGGGATTTGACGGTTTGTACTCGGTCTCCACTTGGGCTGGATCGAATCCGATTCTCACTGGAGCTTGAAAAAGCGATTGCATAGTCGCCACTGCCGTTACTGGCGACTCCGCCTGTCCGCGCCACGCCCAGCATGGAGCGTGCGGCCAGTCTCTTTAGGTTTCTCGAGTCAACGGGCGCGTCTGTTGCTATTACAATAATTATTGAACCGTCCGGATTATTGTCTCTGGCTGAAGTCGTCCTGGCTTGTTTAAGCTCCTCCTTCAGATAATATCGATCGAGTTCCTGACCGACTGGCGCACCGTTGATGGTCAGAATTCCGCCAAAGTTGGACTGCGCTAACACTCCGATGGTGTATCCGCCCAGGTTTGCTGGAAGTTTTCTGGAGGAGGTGCCGATGCCTCCTTTAAAACCAAAAGCGACCGTTCCCGTACCGGCGCCCACTGAGCCCTCGTCAATAATCCCAGTTTTCGCATCCTTTATTGCGGCCACAACATCCTGAGAAGTAATGTGTCGACCTCGAATATCATTCAAGTATCCATCATTCGTTTCGGCCACCAGGGGATTAACGGACTGGACTTGTTCGTTGCCGCTTAAGCCGAGTACGTAATCGATTACTCCGTCAGCAACGCGCGGGACACTCAAGGTTGAGGTCAGAAGAATTGGCGTTTCAATCTCTCCCAGCTCTTCTACCTGCGTCGATCCGGTTAGTTTGCCGAAGCCATTGCCAACAAAAACCGCTCCGGGAACCTTCTCCAGAAAGATATTTCCTGAGTGCGGAAGAATTGCAGTTACGCCGGTTCGAACATCTTCACCTTTGATAATCGTACGATGTCCGACCATTACTCCGGAGACGTCCGTAATCGAATTGAGAGTCCCTCGCGGTAGGACACCGACTTTGATGCCGAGTTCTCTTGTTCCTTTACGAGCTTGCGTTGGGACGTTAGGTTGCATCGATGGTCCATGGTTTGTTGTTGCTGGTTGATTCTGCAAAATGCAGAGAAACAACACCAACACGTAAATTGGAAGAAGTTTGAGGTTCATCTTGGAGTGCGGTGGCCCGGCACCGCTTTTCGAGCGACTCGCAGTTAGGTTAGACGCTTTGAAGTTAGAATGCCCGATGTGACAAAGCGGCGCAGGGCCGCCGCACTCCAGGGTTAAGCTCCGACCCTGATGGATCTTGGTTCAACGGGAAGCTTGGCTTCCTGCCACGCATCCCAGCCACCAATCAGCGCTCGTGCTTTGGTCCAACCAGCCTGTCTTAGTTCCTGTGCCACCCGGGCACTGGTAGCTTCGTTTGGTCAAGCGCAGTAGGCAATAAGCCACGCGTCCTTTGGAAGAGCTAACTCTCGCGCCTCGATCGCCACATGCTCAGGCGGTAATCTCACAGCGCCACGAGCTTTTAGGTCACTATCTTCAATACTGCGCTCTGTTCTAACATCCAGTATTACCACCGGTTCGCCTGATTTTTGTAAATCATTCAACTGTTGAAGGGTTATTGATTGTGTGCCAATCGGAGCCGCATCATCTTCCGGAGCCGGGGGTTCCGCTACAACCGGCAAGGCGCGCTCAGACTTTTCTGGTTGTGTGTGCTCGACCGGAGCAGGTGGTTCGACGAGTGGTTTGCCTGAAGCTTTTTCCTCGCCACCCTTTCCGGCCAGCAGCATTGGCGAACCACCATGGATCACCACCGACAGCAATACGATTAAAGAGGTGATGGAGAACAGTCTTTCGCTACCGGGTAATCCTGCGAAGACAGGGAGCAAGACCAGGAGCAATGAACTAAGCCCACTTGGGCCAAACCAGGCGATCAAGAGCCGGCCACGGCGATCTACCTTAGACCCCAAAAGTGATAAGAGATAGACGGGAAGCCGGATGAGCATCGCGAATGCAGTAAAGATAATAGTTGCGATGTTGAGACCGGTGAACCCAGTCCAGATTAATGAGGCGCCAAAGATCACAAACGTAAAGAGCAACAACATCTCGGCTGTAACTCCACCGTACTCGATGAAGCAATCACAGAGCTCAACATCGAGTGCGGCAATAGTCAGCCCAGCAGCGAATGCGGCAAGAAAACCGCTGCCGTGAACTGCTTCAGCCGCTGCGAAGGCTGTGAAAGCAACACCGAGTGAGTAGAGTGATTCATAATCGCGCCTGACACCCGTACGCTTGCGAACAAGATCAAGAGCGGCAACGGCGATCAGTCCAATTGCAACTCCAGCTCCCGGTCCGAGTATGAATAACCCCAGACCCAATTTGGCTAAACCTGAGGCACTGAAGTCGCTGTGACCCATCAGTTCCATGGCCACGATCACGATTGGCAAGAGTACGGCGTCGTTTAGTCCACTCTCGAGCTGCAACGCCTGCCGAGCGTCGGACGGGATATCTCGCCGTCTCAACAAGCCGCGAAGCAGCACCGGATCGGTAGAAGCGAGCGCAGCTCCGAGAATTGCTGCTCCACCCGGGGGGATCTTTAATAACCACCAGGCTGCGACTGCCGTCAAAATGGCACAAACGATCGTGCCTGGCCCAAGCATGCGAAAAGTCAGACCCGCATTCCGCTTAACAAGGCTGGTGTTTAGAGATACGGCGTCTGTGAATAGAACAAGAGTTAAACTTAAAGTAGCAACCACTCGCAGAATGGAAGAGTCGAGTGTTGAGTTGAACACCCCTAAACCGGCTGGCCCAAGCGCCGCGCCAATCGCAATAAAAACTGCGACCTGAGGCAGTCCGGTACGTTCGATCAAACCAGACAGCAGGGCCGAAACGATTATGACGATGCCGATGATCGCAAGTCCTGCGAGTAACGTGTGCGCGTCGAAACCACTCATCAAATGACTCCCCGATGGGCTTACCGCTTTCCCATTCAAAATCTTTCGGATTGTGCTTTGCCCTAATCCTACTTTGCCTGACAGTTTTAGCCAACCGTTGCCCGCGAACAGCAGGCAGATTTCGGGTGAATCTGCGGCCGAGATTGGTTTACCTCAAAGTACAGCCGATCGACATTTGCGCCTGCCAATAAATGGGAAGAACATTATTCGAGGCCGTCTCAAATTCGTTGACATCACCGTCCCTCAGGAATAGGCTATGCGCGCTTTAGGCCACTGTCTCAAGACGTATCATCCGAAACTCACACTCTCTGCCGGCTAGCGCCGTTCTCAGATCTCAAACATTTGAATCCCGGAGGCCCCTCATGAACGAAGCGCAATCTGAAAATTCCGCCCCGCAAGTTCAACGAAGAAGAGCGGTTTCTGGTGGCGAAGTCATTCTTCTGGTGCTGGTCGTGATTGTGGGAATGGGAATGTGGATCTGGGTCGAACGAGAGTTCAACGAATTCTTCTACCATTGGGAACCCAACAAAGAGCGAATCCTCGCCAGCACCGGAGCCCACCGTGCGGAGATTGAGTTAGCTCAACTTCAAGGTGGGTTGGCAGAAACTCAAAAACAACTCAACGACGCGAAGTTGGATGAGCTAAAGCAACAAACAACGGTGGCGGTTCTTGAGCAGCGTCATCCTGATTTGCTTAAGGGGAGCACTGGACCAGCTCCCGCTGCAACTGAACTAGCAAGGGAATACGATGGCGCTACTACACAGTTGTTGATTTCAAGATCCCTGGTCAAGGCGTTGAGCGAACAGATGGCTCGAGCAGGCCAGGAAGTGCAGACAACACGCGAGCGACTCGGCGCTCTGCAGGATGCTGCCGACTCTGAATTTCACCGGCAAAATGCCAGGTACATCGTATTCAAGCCAATGGTTACCCTGCTAATCACTCTGGCAGCGGCATTTCTTGGCCTGATGTTTGTCAAAGCCGTGATGAGGCTTATTCCCAGAAAGAAAAGAGACAAAAGAGAGTTTTCCCCGGTCCTACTCGTCGTGGCTGTTCTGTTGATCCTGTTTGCCTATCAGGCCTTTCAGCTAGCCGGAGCCGCAATCGTTTCGATCCTGTTGGTCTTATTTGTCCTCTTCAGGATCAACTGGCCCACTTCTTCTCAAGCGAATTCAATTCGTCAATAGGATCAACCATGCAGAGAGAGAAAGAAGATACTAAACGTGCCATTGATGAGCCGCTTTTGTCGCCGGAGAACGACCTGCTGGAAATGAACCAACATGCAAAGGCACTGGCAGACTATATTGGTTCAATTGAACGACTGCCGTTCACAGTCGGTATCTTCGGCGAATGGGGCGAAGGAAAAACCACGATGGTCAATTTCCTTCAACATCATCTCAAACCGGCTCGCTTTATTTCTTTCTCAGCCTGGCCCTTTACAACCTCTCAAAAGCTGTGGCGTGCACTTATCTTTCAAATCGCAAAGGAACTGTGCGGTATTAAAGCACCTTCGAAGAGTGATGCCGCTGGCTCTTCTGACAATCCTTCAACAGGGAACTCTGATCGGCTTTCGGACTTCTTGACTGGTGATTTTTTTCGAAAGCGAACCGATTTTGAACTACTGGTTAGAGAGTTGGATAGCACCGATTACGGCAAGATCAGCCAGCGCAGTCCAGGTTCTCAGATGACGCAGGATGAATTGGTATCAACTGTCTTTTCGGGCGCATTGAGTTTACTCGGAGCCGTTTCACCGTTGGTTGCGGGAGTTCAAAATTTGTTCCGATTACAGCCGGCCTCAAGTTCAGGTGATTCAAACGAAATTAAGCTGGAAGATAGTTTGAGCCAGGACAGTCAGGCATTAACAAAGTTCCAGAGAATCTTTAATAAAATGCTCGAGCAAAAAGCGCCGAACGAACGGGTCTATGTGTTCATCGACGATCTGGACCGCGCTCAACCAGATGTGGCACTAGATATAATGGAATCCGTCCGCATTGCCCTGGCCGAAGCAACGCGTTGCGTTTTCATCATTGCTGTTGACGAACGATTAATCGCCCAGGGATTGAGACTTCGCTACAAGGAACTGTTTGCGCGCGAGCGATCACTCGCGATTACAACAAAAGGCCAGGAATATTTAGAAAAGATAATACAGTTTCGTACTCGCGTTCCTCCCCGCACTCCCGAACAAACTCAACGTTTGATTTCTGCTGAGTTTCCCGATTGGACGCCTGCTGGAGACATCATTCAAACCATAGTTGGAAATAATCCACGTCGAATTAAACAGTACTGTCAGCGTCTTACCTTTCAAAAGATGATCGGCTCAACCACCTTTCCTCTTGCGTCGGTCCCGTCAGAGGAAACACCTGTATCTGGTCCAGGAACGGTTGAGAATGTAAACCCGGTTTCCTGATCCAACATTTAGCTGAGTAGATGGACTCACAAGAAGCAAAGAAACAGTCTCTAATTTCCTGGCTCAACAACCTGATTGTGCTTGCTCAGTGGGATCCTCGCTTACCGTTAGAACTTTCTGGTCTTTTCACCCAAGGTACATATCAACATGCACTGGTGGAAATTAACCGGGAAAGCCCTAAAGCTGATATTCCACCAGTGTTACATTCAAATGGTAACGATTGGAAAAACTTTGCTGACAAGGTAAAGCGAGTGCCGCATCTGCAAAAACTTTTCAAAAACGATCCTTTTCAGGGTGCAACTCGAGAAGAGGTCTCGTTATTGGCCGAGGTGTCTGATATCACGCCCAATATCACGCCCAATGCTCAGACGATCCTTTACTCACGAAACGGTACCTTCCTGACTTTTATTGAAGCGTTGGGAGCTGGCCTTGAGGTCACAATCGAAGAAGAGATTAAGAACTGCCTGGATAAATTCCAAATCCTTCTTGCTGCCGACGGAGAACTCGCCGAAATGCTTTACAAGCTGGCGCTGTCAGATCACTGGCTTGTAATACTGGCTTCCTTAAGAGACCGTAACGATTATTCGCAGGACGAAAACGAAGAAGTAAAACTAACGCTGAAAGCGTGGGATCAAAAATTAAGAACTGACAGCCTGCGGTCGATCCTCTTTAAACCAACGCGTGTATCCCAGGCTCCAAAGAAATTAATCGTGCTGGCATGGAACAACCGAGAGCTTTTCAAACCTGCCGAATCTGCTTCAAGTACTCAGGCCAAACAACCTGATGATGTTAATCGTAAGAAACTTACCGAAGCATTCATTACCTACGTGAATGCAGATCCAGTGCTGAAGCGAGAATTAGATACCGTCACCCAGGATCTCAAGCTGTTGGAGATAGTTGTGAAACACTGTGTTGACGTTCGCAAGTTCGCAAAATTCGATGGCCTGGTCTATGGCTGGCCGGAAATTGCGGCGCTTGCCCGGGCCAGGTACAAGAACCTTCAGGACGTTGAAGAGTGGCTTGTTAAAAGAGAACCCCGACCGTCTGATATCGAGCTCGAGCTAAGAGAGGCAAAGGAGCTATTTGATCGTGCCGGCAAAGATCCGAGCTTTATTCGTTTCTTACGCATGCGGCCGTACTTCACGGAAATTAATGAGAATGAGATGCGACGATACCGTTCGCTGGCACGTGTAGTTGTAAGCGATACAGCTCAATCTGGATCACTACCTCCTGGAAGTGGCCAACCATCACCAGCGCGCGCCGAACCAACTACAACCGCACCACGCGCTGAAGTCTGTAACCTGCGTATAACGAAAAGTACCTCACCCAGTACCTACACAATTGGATGGTTGCTACCTGAGGAGAAGGACTACAAAGAGTATCCTCTGAGTTTGAATGTCAACGAAGTACTGGCCAGTATGTTGGCCTCGCTTCACACTTCTGAGCCAGCCCTGGCGGCCCAACTGCGGGATTACTTTTCAAGTCCAGAATCCGGAAAACTACTGTACCGAGTCGGATTTCTGTTGTCCGAGGCGCTGGGCGTCGACCCTAAACTCACCCGCGATCTTGGCGCGTTCCTAAAGCGCGATGGACTCAAACGCTTTCTCATCACCTCCGATGACTCCGATGCCCTCTATATTCCATGGGAGTGGTTGCCGAGGTTCGGCAGTCCTGATGGATTACTAATAGAGGATCAAAAAGTATCAATTGCGAGAGCTTCCACAGAAACTCAGCCGTTAGCTCCTCCGCTCACGTTGCCGCTTAGACTTCTCGGTATCCTTGCGAATCCACCAAGCGGATACAGGCTCGATATTGAGGGGATTGAGAAGGCCCTTGAGCGTATCAGCCAAGAGCTTGGCCCTCGCGTCGACTATAAGCCGTTAGTCCGAGAAAATGCTTCTTTCGAGAATTTAGAGAACACGCTAAAGACTTTTGAGCCGCACATTGTCCACTTTGAAGGGTTTGTTAGGTCTGACTTTCAAAACGGAATTCCAGAACTGACTGTGTTCCTAAGTTCGCCTGAGAGTGATTATCCAGGAATCAAATTAGCTGATTTCGCGAAATTGATGGTCGATAATCGAGTTCAGTTGGTGGTTATAGGTCGAAATGAGGTTGGTCCCATCTACCGGAATCCTGGACCAATCATGGGCCTCAATTTACTTCGAAACGGAGTTCAGGCGGTATTGGTGCCCACACACGCCATCGACAATGCTTCCGCAACTGCCTTCACTATGGATTTCTATCGAGAATTCCTTGTGGGCACTTCTCTTGAAGACGCACTCTCGACAGCGCGACGAAAGCGATCTTCCGCCGGAAGTGATCCCACCGCTTTTTCACTTTTCGCGAATCCGAATTCACTAAATTTCTTCCAGGCGCTGCCTGTCAGGGCTTAGCCGTTTTGAAATAAAGAACCCGCCCCACTTGACAACCAGGCGCTCATGCCTTGAGATCACTCGCGTTCCAGCTATACCTGCCTTGTCAGTTTGTAGTTAAAAGATTCCGGCAACTGCTCTTTTTTTATCGAACGCCACTCACATTGGAGAATCGACGTTGAAACTGGTCACCATAGATTGGTTGATTATTGCTGCCTATTTTGCACTCTCCTTATTAATCGGTCTCTATTACGCAAAGAGAGCAGGACGCTCAACCGAAGAATATTTCCTTTCTGATCGCTCGATGCCCTGGTGGCTCGCTGGAACTTCGATGGTCGCGACCACCTTTGCGGCCGACACCCCGCTGGCCGTAACTGAGATGGTGGCCCGCAATGGAGTCGCCGGTAACTGGCTCTGGTGGTCCATGCTGGCCAGCGGAATGTTAACGGTCTTCTTCTTCGCACGGTTATGGCGTCGGGCCCGAGTAATGACCGACGTAGAGTTTGTCGAACTGCGTTACTCAGGCAAGCCGGCTGCCTTTCTTCGTGGATTTAGAGCCTTGTACCTGGGATTTCCGATTAACCTCATCATCATGGGTTGGGTCAACCTGGGAATGGCGAAGGTTCTCAGCGGAACTCTTGGGCTTGCTAAATGGCAGGCGCTCGCTCTATGCCTCGGCATTACTTTCCTTTATTCAATACTCTCTGGCTTTTGGGGAGTCGTAGTGACGGACGCCGTGCAGTTTGTGATTGCAATGGCCGGCTCGATCGCACTTGCGTTCTTTGCGGTGGCAGCAGTTGGTGGTCTCGATAATTTGAAAACGCGTCTTGCCAGTGTCACGCCGGTTGGTTCCACTCAGCCTTTTGGCCCAGGTGGCGCAGTAGCCTTGTTGCCGGACGGATCTGCGGTGTGGATGTTGCCGTTGTTAACACTCGCTGTTTACCTGTGCGTTAATTGGTGGGCATCATGGTATCCCGGCGCTGAACCTGGCGGCGGCGGATATGTCGCCCAACGTATCTTTGCCGCTAAGAATGAAAAGCACGGCTTACTCGCTACCTTGTGGTTCAACATTGCTCACTATGCTCTCAGGCCATGGCCCTGGATTATTGTGGCCTTGTGCTCTCTGGTTCTTTACAACGGAACGACGTTAAATCCGGAAACCGGAAAGCCCGACGCGGCGTTTGGCTACGTGCAGGTCATGAATGATTTCCTGCCCATAGGATTTCGAGGACTCTTGTTGGCTTCATTCGCCGCCGCGTACATGAGCACGATCTCAACTCAAATGAACTGGGGAGCAAGTTACGTTATCAATGACTTTTACCGGCGCTTTGTTAAGCCTCAGGCTACGGAAAAGCATTATGTGTTTGCCTCCAGGGTTGCGACCCTGATTATCGTGCTACTGTCGATCGTGGTAACGTATTTCATGAATCGCATCACGAGTGGGTGGGAGCTCGTGTTAGCGCTTGGTGCGGGAACCGGCCTCGTTTATATCCTTCGCTGGTATTGGTGGCGGATTAATGCGTGGTCCGAAATAGCCGCGATGGCATCGGCGTTGATCGTTTCGTTAACACTGTTTCAGTTTAGTATCTTTGATTCGTCAACACCGCTTGGGTTCGCGCAACAAATCCTGACTACCGTGGCGGTCACTACCATTGTTTGGCTCGTTGTTACCTTCGCCACCAGTCCGGAACCGATGTCGAAGCTAATCAGTTTCTACGAAAATGTTGAACCGGCAGGACCGGGTTGGCGTCCGGTTGTTGCCGCCGCAGGACTCAGCGAAAGACGCGGAGAGATTTGGCCCAACGTCCTGAACTGGATTCTCGGTATTATTCTGGTCTATTCCACATTGTTTGGCATCGGTGAACTGATTTTCGGGATCTGGTCCAAGACCATTCTGTTACTGGTTCTGGCGACTGGAGCGACTCTTGGATTAATTTGGAATCTTAATCGAACCGGGTGGGCAGGACTCTCTGAGGCTGCAGCGTCTCGAGCTAATGAGGCGATTGTTGAAGGCGCAGACTAACAGAATACGAGTTCTCAATGTGATTCTTGATGAGCAAATTATCGGAACCTAAACAACATGTCCTGGCGGCGGATCTAGGCGGCACACACCTGCGCGTTGCGGTTGTCAATTCCTGTGGTCAGGTTGTCGCCCAGGTAAAACAGCCGACCCCAAGGGACTCGACAGATCCGGAAACTATTGTCCGCGCAATCCTTGAAGCGGTAGAGAGAGTGAGCAACGGTGAGTACGGCAAGCCAGCTGCGGCTTCGATAGTTGTCCCCGGAGCAGTTGATGTCGACAACGCCGTTGTTGTCCAAGCCCCAAACTTACCCTCCCTTACTAACTTTGGTCTGAAATCAGTACTCGAAACAAGGCTAGGACTGAGCGTTGTACTTGAGAACGATGCGAATGCGGCCGCTGTTGGTGAAATGTGGCTTGGCGCCGCCAGGGGTTGTCGCGACGTTGTCAGCGTAACCCTGGGAACCGGCCTAGGTGGCGGAATAATACTGAATGGAGTTTTGTGGCGAGGCGCGCACGGCTCAGCTGGAGAGATTGGTCATACTACGGTCGATCCACTTGGTGGCCTGAAGTGCAAATGCGGGAACTCGGGATGTCTGGAATTGTTTGCCTCCGCTACTGCGATTACGCGGATGACAAATGCTCAGCGCTCGGAGTTTCCAAACACCAAACTCCCGCCTGGTGATGAACTCACTGCCGAGATGGTTTACGACGCAGGCAAAGCTGGAGATGAATTGGCTTTGAGTGTCTTTCGCCAATTTGGAATGTATCTTGGAATAGGACTCGCCAATTTGATTAATCTGCTGGATCCGGAAGTAATCGTTATTGCGGGTGGTGTCGTGAACGGTTGGACAATGTTCGAAAAGGTGATGCACGATCAAGTGAACGAGCGTTCTTTTCGACTGGCTGCGTCCCGCGTCCGGATTGTCCCGGCTGAGTGTGGCGACAACGCTGGATTGCTGGGAGCAGCAAGGCTTGCACTGGATCTGTGCCAGTAGTCTTACTGCTCCAGTAAAGCGCCATCGGTCTAAAATAACAAAGCGCCGCCGGGCCGGCGCACTCCAAAGCTCAGTGTCGTATACTTCATTGAACCGACGATGAGCACCTTAATTATCCACGGCCACTTCTATCAGCCTCCGCGTGAGAATCCCTGGACTGGCATTATCGACAACCAACCAAGCGCGGCTCCATACCACGATTGGAACGAACGAATCCATGCCGAGTGCTACGGACCAAATGCTTTTGCCCGCATAGGCGACGGTGATAACGCTCAGGTCGTCAATAACTACGCAAACATCAGTTTCAACTTTGGGCCAACCTTGCTGTCATGGCTTGAAGAGAAATACCCCCGCACTTATAACCAGATTCTAAAAGCGGACAGTGAGAGCGTCCGCAAGCGAGGCGGCCATGGCAATGCAATCGCACAAGCTTATGGACATGCCATCCTACCTCTTTGTAATGCTCGCGATCAGTTGACGCAGATCATCTGGGGTCAGGAAGACTTTCGCTATCGCTTTCGTCGCGAGCCTGAATCTCTCTGGTTGCCCGAGACTGCATGTAACAACGGAACACTGGATGTTCTGATCGAGCAGGGCCTTCGTTATGTAATCCTGGCGCCGGAACAAGCGAAACGCGTAAAGCTAAAAGGCGATTGGATCGACGTTAACGCCCCTACGGTCGATACAAGCCAACCCTATCGTTACCTTCACTCTGACGGCTCAGGAAGATCACTTGCGATCTTCTTTTATAACGGGCGATTGGCACGTGCAATCGCTTTTGAAAATTTGTTGACCTCAAGTCGGAGTCTGCTAGAGAGGTTTGTGCAAGTAGCGCAGTACCGGCCATTGGTCCATGTAGCAACTGACGGTGAAACCTACGGTCATCACTTCAAGTTTGGTGATCTGTGCCTGGCTTATGCTCTGCAAGTGGAAGCAGGGCAGGCGGGATTCAACGTTACGAACTATGGAGAATATCTGGACCAAAATCCTCCTGAGCTGGAAGTACAGATTGAGCAGGGCGCCTTGGGCGAGGGGAGCTCATGGAGTTGTGCTCACGGCGTCGGGCGTTGGCAGGAAAACTGCGGTTGCTCGACGGGAGGAGAACCGGGATGGAATCAAGCCTGGCGTGCTCCGTTGCGGCAAGCATTGAATTTTCTGCGAGATAGCGCAATCACTCACTTTGAGGATATGGGTTCGGGTTTAATGCTAGATCCATGGGCTGCGCGCAACGATTATGTGAGAGTTTTACTCAACAATAGTCTGCCTGCGGCTGCGCTGATTCGTCGTCATGCGCGGCGACAATTGTCAGCGGTCGAAGCGAAGAGAGCCTTGACCTTGCTTGAAATCCAGCGAAACTCGCTGCTGATGTTCACGAGTTGTGGTTGGTTCTTTTCTGATCTGGGCGGTATCGAAACTGTCCAGATCCTGCGTTATGCGGCGCGCTTGATGGATCTGCAGCAGCAGTTGGGAATTGAGAGTCCACGAAAAGAATTTCTTGAATTACTGTCAATGGCCCAAAGCAACGTTTCCACTTTTGGCAGCGGAGCGGAAATCTTTTTAAGGAGCGCCGAACCCATGGACTTAAGAACAGGTCAAGAAGTGAGCCGATGAGCACGACTCCGGGCAAACGTCGAAAAAAAGTTGAATCACAACTATCTGACCAGGCTCATGGAAAGCAGATCGACGAGCAATCGCTCGATAAACTCATCCACCTCAGGCATTCAAATCCGCATCAGGTTCTTGGTCCAACAATAGATTCCAATGGTGTCACAATACGGGCCTACTGCCCCGGGGCCGATCAAATCGAAGTTGTGACAGTCTCGAAAAAGAAATTCGTGATGCAGCGCATACACGATTCTGGCGTTTTCGAAACGGTTTTACCGAAGGCTACTAAAATTCCCAGTTACCGTTTCAACATTCAGTCAGGTGGTGAGGTGAAAAAAATCCGAGATCCTTATTCCTTTCCGCCAACCATCGGGGAACTGGATCTTCACCTGTTCGCGGAAGGGAAGCATGAACAGGTCTATAAAAGACTCGGAGCGCATGTGATGAAAATTGGACGCGTCTCCGGTGTCGCATTCTCGGTCTGGGCTCCGCAGGCGGCAGGAGTTAGCGTCGTCGGGGACTTTAATGGTTGGGACGGCCGTTTTCACGCCATGCGCATGCTGGGAAACTCGGGAGTCTGGGAAATATTTGTTCCGGATCTCGCACCCGGGTCACTCTACAAGTTTGAGATTCGTCGACGACGAGGGCTTCCTTTTCTCAAAGCAGATCCTTACGCCCAGTACACCGAGCAACCTCCAAACACATCGTCGATTGTGTATCAGTCAAATTACTCATTCAACGATTCGGCGTGGATGACAAGTCGCGCAATTGGAGAACACTTTCGCAAACCGATGTCGATCTACGAAGTACACTTCGGTTCCTGGCGACGGCAATTGGAAGAGGCCAACCGTCCATTTACTTATCGCGAAATGGCTTACGCGCTCGCTGACTACGCGGTGGAAATGGGTTTCAGTCACATCGAGTTTTTACCATTGAAAGAACATCCGTATGGTCCATCATGGGGCTACCAGGTGAGTTATTACTATGCTCCTTCAGCACGTTACGGTATGCCCGACGACTTCCGATTTCTAATCGATCATCTCCATCAAAGAGGTATTGGCGTGATCATGGATTGGGTTCCCGCCCATTTTCCGAAAGACGCTTTTGCCCTGGGCCGTTTCGATGGTTCCGCGCTGTACGAGCATCTTGATCCACGCAAGGGCGAACATCCGGATTGGGGTACCTACATCTTTAACTATGGTCGGAATGAGGTGCGGAATTTCTTAATCGCCAATGCACTTTACTGGTTCAAGGAGTTTCACATTGACGGCTTAAGAGTCGATGCTGTCGCGTCGATGCTGTACCTCGATTACAGTCGGAAAGAAGGAGAATGGCTACCAAATAAGTTTGGCGGGCGGGAAAACCTGGAAGCGATCTCTTTCCTTAAGGAGTTAAATGAGATAACGCATCGTGAATGTCCGGGAACGATAATGATCGCGGAAGAATCGACCTCATGGCCTGCGGTCAGTCATCCGGTCTATTCAGGTGGACTCGGCTTTGATTTCAAGTGGAACATGGGTTGGATGCATGACACTTTGAAATACTTTCAGACGGATCCCTTGTTTCGCGGTGGTAATCACAACGCCTTAACTTTTGGTTTGCTTTACGCGTGGACGGAAAATTTCATCCTGCCTTTTTCGCACGATGAAGTTGTGCACATGAAGGGCTCTCTACTGAATAAGATGCCCGGCTCAAATGACCAGAAGTTTGCCAATCTACGTGCCCTCTACGCTTACATGTGGGCTCATCCAGGTAAAAAGCTCTTGTTTATGGGCGGAGAATTTGGTCAATGGCGAGAATGGACCGAGACTGAAAGCCTCGATTGGCATCTCCTGAAGGATTCCTTTCATCACGGCGTGCAAGTGTTGTTACGTGATTTGAATAAGACTTACGTGGTCAGACCTTCGTTGTGGGAAGTTGATGGAGAAGCATCCGGGTTTGCGTGGCTCGATGTTGATAATGCCAGCGAGAACATTGTCGCCTTCGTACGCAAGTCGCCTTCGGGTAAACACCTGGTTTGCATCGGCAATTTCTCCGCTCTGGATAAAAAGGGTTATCGCTTACTACTGCCCGAAGCGGGTGAGTACCAGTTGGTGATCAACTCTGATAACGATATTTACGGCGGAGGTGGACAGTCGGTGGCGCAGGTAATTATCGCCGAACCTGGAGATCAAGGTCGATCCTTTGCGACCGTCGATCTACCCGCCCTCACCACACTATGGTTCGAGGCCGTAGAATAAAAGAGCTGTGTCAGTACCGAAACGCGGTAGCGTCGGGTGAACATCATTTACTGGGTCGCTTGACCGTCAATCGAGATCCACTCGACGCTACCGCGAATCGGTACTGACATCTCTTATGTCACGCTTTCTATAGTCAAAGGTTGGATCGACCAGCTCGTGTTGGAAGAATTCTGCGGCCGCAAGTAATCTCTTTGTATATGACAAACTGGAATGACATCAGGAAACTGTTTCCGGTTACCGAAAACTTTACCTATCTAAATACCGCGGCCGCTGGACCACTAGCCGAGTCGACCCGGACCGCCGCGACGCTCTATTACAACCAGATGACGCAGGAGGGTGACGTCAAATGGGACACCTGGCTTGCGAAGCGCGAAGAGGTGCGAGCTAAAGTCGCCAGCTTCATCAATGCTGAACCAGATGAAATTGGATTCACTACAAATACTTCGAGCGGCATGAATCTGATCATCGACGCCCTCGAAGACCAGGGTGAAGTTATTTCAAATGAGCTCGAATTTCCTGTAACGATCATTCCGTGGATGCATCGCAAAATCCCGGTGCATATCGTTAAGGCTCATCAAGGAGTGGTGCTCCTTGATGACCTCTTGAAAACGATGAACTCAAGGACAGGAATACTCTCATTAAGTTACGTTCAGTATTCGAACGGTTTTCGATCGAATCTCGATGCTCTGGGTGAAAACAAAGGCCGCCACTGGTTAGTAGTAAATGCAAGCCAGGCGGCTGGTGCGTTGCAGATCGATGTGAAACGAATGCGGATTGATGCGTTATGCTCGACCGGTCATAAATGGATGCTGTCAGGATATGGTTCCGGGTTTGTTTATATCAGCCGCGAACTTCAGTCTCGGTCTCGACCCAGATCCATTGGCTGGCTAAGTGTTCAGAATCCTTATAGCAATGTGAATAACGAGGTGCATTTGCGTAGTGATATGTCTGCACGCGCAGAGTGGGGTTGTCCTCATTTTGCTGGAATCTTCGCTTTAGGTGCGTCGGTCGATCTAATGCAGACAATTGGACTAAATGCTATTGAACAAAGAGCGTTGGAGTTAAATCAGCTGTTAACGGCTAGTTTAGTAGAAGCGGGCTGGGACGTTTTGTCTCCGCTGGGCGATGAGGATTTCAGGTCACCGGAAACATTAGTACGAGCCGGTAATCAAACCCATTTGGTCCAATGGTTGGGCGCTGAAAAGATCCTGGTGACGGAAAAACCGGAAGGCATTCGAGTGGCTACCGACTTTTTCAACGATGAATCTGATATCGAGAGACTGATCAGTGCTTTGCGATCTGCGCCGCGTTGAGACCAGGCTTATTTCTTCCTGGTTTTTGATTTGGGAGCCGCACTTTTTGTTTTCCTGGTTGACGCTTGGTGGGTTGGTTCGCCAAAAGTCTTTCGCGCCAGCATGACGAATTTTTGCATTATCGGAGACTCGTAGCCTCCGCTGAGTTGAGCAATACCCAACTCCCAATTTATTTCTGCTCCTTCGATCCACCACCGCACCAGTTTTCCTTTGTCTACTTCTTCCTGGGCTGATTGCAGCGGAACAATACCTACTCCCATGTCTTCTTCAACCATTCGCCTGATCGCCTGTTGACGGCTTAATTCCATTGCCACTCGCAGTGTTACACCGGCCTGCGCAAAGAATTGATCGATCAGCCGGCGTGTATTTCCACCGCGTTCGCCCAGAATTAACTTTTCACCGGCCAGCGTGTAGGCGCTAATTGTTTTTTGTTTCGCCAGGCGATGGCGAGGGGAAGCGATGGCGACCAATTGATCGTCACTTAAACGCTCGGTCTTAATTCCGCGAACATCCACAGGAAGGGAAACGAAGGCAATATCCAACTCGCCGGCTACGATCTGGTCTACCAGCGCTTCGCTGGTTCCGGAGGTGACAGAGATATCTGCAGCTGGATGCTGGGCTCTAACTTCGCGCAATATTTTTGGGAGTTGGTCGGTCAGGACCATCGCCGACGCGCTTCCGATTCTGAGTCGTCCCTTTTCAGCTCCTGCTAGTTCCGCAATCTCGTCCAATGCGGCGTCGTGCTCGCGCAAAATCTGCCGGGCCCTTCTCAAAAGATGCTCGCCGGCCTCGGTGAGAATCACGTGACGGGGGGCCCGAACAAAGACTTTTGCGCCGATTTCGGACTCAAGTTGGCGAATCTGCATACTTATTGCGGCCTGGGTCACATGCACCCGCAATGCGCCCGCAGTAAACGTTCCAGACTCAGCGATTGAAACAAAGGCGCGCAGCTGTCGAATTTCCACGGCGGTCTCCAGTCATCAAGCAGGGTTATCGGAATAATAAAATCTTTTAGTTTCCATTATAAATCACGGGCCCCTAAAATAATCAACAATGTTGCATCCAGTTCGTTTAATGATCTTGTCTTAGACAACTTGTGACTCTTGAACCCCGAACAGCAGACCTCGTGAGCGCCCGACGTATACAAACTCAAAACTCAGTTGTGGGTGTCGATGGTGGTGGGACCAAAACCGAAGCCGTCATTATGGACGCGAATCTGCGGGTGATAGGCGAGGGACGATCTGGACCATCAAATCCTCTCCGGGTAGGAATCACCGGTGCGGCCGCCGCCGTTAGAGAGGCAATCGACAGTGCCTGCGCAGCGGCAAACCTAAGAAGGGCGGATCTCGTTGCGGCTGAAATCGGACTTGCCGGAGCTCGGCGGAAGGAACTTCGCGAGCGCATGCGAGAGACACTCGCGACCCTTTCAATCGGCGAAGTTGAGGTTGTTACTGACGCCGACATCGCTATGTACGGTGCCACGGACGGAGCCCCCGGAGTTGTAGTAATTGCTGGTACCGGCTCGATCTGTTGCGGGATCAACGCTCGAGGTAAGAGTTTTTGTGCAGGAGGTTGGGGCCCAATTGCGGGTGATGAAGGCGCTGGAGCCTGGTTGGCCCGTCGCGCTCTTCGTGCAGTCGCTCACGCTTCAGATGGTCGCGGACCGGAAACATTGTTGACGGAATTGGCATGTAGTTATTTTCACGTCAGCACTCCTGACGATTTGACCACCGCCATTTACGCTCCAACCATAACTAACGAACGGCTCGCCGGATTTGGTCGGGATGTGGTTGAGGCCGCCAAACGAGATGATGAGGTGGCGCTTGAAATTGTTGTGGATGGTGGTACGGAGTTGGGGCTAGCGGCGGTTGCAGTTATCCGCCACCTGCAAATGGAGCGAGAGCGTTTTCAAATTGCGTATGTTGGAGGAGTCTTTAGATCAGCAGGTGACTTAATTTTGAATCCACTGCGAAATGAAGTAAAAAAGGTCGCGCCGCGGACTTATTTCGAGCCACCCCGTTTCGCCCCCGCCGTAGCTGCCGCTAGAATGGCGCGTGAACGAATAAATCATATCGCCCTCGCAGTCTAAAGTTGCGCCAGCCAATGAGCACTGAAGAAATCGCCGAGTTACCAATCACAGAAAGGTCGAACCCGCGATCAGAGAACCTGAGTTCGCAATCGACACTCCAGATTGTCGAGCTGATGAATGATGAGGATGGCAGTGTCGCCCTGGCCGTCAAACGAGTACTGCCGGATGTTGCCTCGGCAGTCGATCAGATCGTTTCGCGACTCAGCGCAGGCGGCAGACTCTTTTACATAGGTACCGGAACGTCGGGACGTCTTGGAGTGTTGGACGCTTCGGAATGTCCACCTACGTTTGGTGTATCAGCAGAACTGGTGCAGGGGGTAATAGCTGGAGGCTATGAAGCTTGCTACCAGCCTGTCGAAGCCTCGGAGGATGATGCTGAAGCAGGAGAGACCGATTTACGCGCACGCTCTTTCAGCAGTAGAGATGTATTGGTGGGGATTGCGGCATCAGGTCGCACGCCTTATACAGTTGGAGCTATCGCCTTTGCCAAGTCGATAGGAGCTTTTACCATCGGTTTGACTTGTGTGCCCGGCTCTCTAATAACGCAAGCGGCGGATCTAAGTATTGTCCCGGTAGTTGGACCAGAGGTTGTCACCGGGTCCAGCAGGCTTAAGGCGGGTACGGCCCAAAAGATGGTCCTGAACATGCTTTCGACGGCAACAATGGTTCGGCTTGGATACGTAAGCGGCAATCGAATGTCTAATTTGCAGCCTCGTAACATCAAGTTGCGGGAACGAGCTTTACGGGTGCTGCAAGCAGAGACAGGGCTGGACCAGGAAGCTGCCAAAGAAGCGCTTGAATCAGCTGGTACAGATTTAAAGGTTGCGCTTGTAATGGTCAAAGCGGGAACTGCGCAAGAGACAGCAATCGCGGCCCTCGACAAGTCTGACGGCAAGGTTGAACAGGCGGTAGCGCTTCTAAAGACGTCATAAAAATCCGTCAAATTCAGAATTAATAACTTCCTTAAAGTTCGGTAAACCAGAAAAATGAAAGCTCTCGATCTACTGATAATCTTTGGCTATCTGATCGGAATTGTGCTTTTCGGTACCTGGTTTGGCCGAAAACAACAAACCACGAGCGATTACTTTTTAGGCGATCGATCGGTGCCCTGGTGGGCAGTCGCGTTTTCGATCGTCGCGACCGAGACATCTACGATTACATTCATTTCAGTTCCCGGGATTGCGTTCGCCCGCGGCGGCAATTTTCAGTTTTTACAGTTGGTGTTCGGATACCTGCTGGGCCGCATTGTTATCTCGCTGCTCTTCATTCCTTCATACTTTCGTGGTGACCTACTTACCGTTTATCAACTTCTCGATCGGCGCTTTGGCGGAAAGATCAAGATGTTGGCGGCGTCGCTGTTCGTCGTAATGCGGAACATTGCCGACGGTATTCGTTTGCTTCTGACGGCTATCGTCCTGGCGGCGGTTTACAGTTCCTTTCAACCAACAGCCAATGTCGAGACGATAACCATTGCTTCGGTGGTCCTGATCGGCGTGGCAATGATCATCTTTACCTATTTCGGCGGAATGGAGGCCGTTATCTGGGTTGAAGTGATTCAGCTCGGTATCTACATAGCCGGAGCAGTTGCTGCAGCCGTGATATTGATAACTTCAATCGGTGGTGGGGTCGCTACCGCCAATGCGCTCGCAACTCAGTACGGCAAGTATTCGTTGTTCGACTTCTCGTTTGATTACACGAAGACCTACACCTTTTGGGCCGGTCTAATTGGTGGCTGTTTCCTGACAATGAGCACTCACGGGACGGATCAATATCTCGTTCAGCGATATCTTTGCACGGACCGACCAAAGAAAGCTGTTGTGGCGCTGCTTACGAGCGGTGCGATCGTTCTCGCTCAATTTATCGGTTTCCTTTTTATCGGCGTCTTGCTGTTCGCCTTTTATCATCCCTTCACTGATCCCGGATATTTAACTGCAGGATCCACCGCGTTTCCATTTACTGGGGGAGATCGAGTGTTTCCTGACTTTATCACCAAGTACATGCCGACCGGTTTATCTGGTCTCGTGGTTGCGGCGATCTTTGCGGCGGCAATGTCTTCGTCGTTGAACTCCATCGCGGCCACCGCAGTTAACGACTTGTACAGGCCGATGAGACCGAACCGCGATGACAAACACTATCTAAAAGTCTCTCATCTCTTAACGCTACTTTGGGGAGTCGTCCAGATTGGGGTTGCGTTAGTGGCTCGAAAGCAACCTGGATCAGCTTTGAGCAACGCGCTGTCTATTGCATCGCTGATCAATGGTCCAGTGTTGGGTGTTTTTCTGGTCGGTACATTTCTGCGGCGTGTAAGTCAGCCGCCGGCTCTCATCGGGATGGGCGTCAGTATCGCCTGTATGTTGTACGTCTTCTTTGCGACTAGCGTCGCGTGGACGTGGTATGTCTTTCTCGGAAGCTTGATCACCGTGCTGGTGGCCTGGGTTGCCAGCTTTGCTTTTAACCCGGCGCCTGCGGATATGCGAGACGAACTTGCTCCCGCCGGAGTTTCCGAAGACTAAAATATTTGGAGTTTCGATGATAAAGCGCTTTCTATCTCTTGTTGTTTCAGTTCTGCTGGTGGCGCCAGTTTGCGTGTTTCCCCAGAGCAATCCGGAACCCTCGACGGCGCGGGCGGAGAATAGAACAAATGCCTTCAAACCGGAGCCCTCGGCCTCGGCGCTTGCCTGGGCCAATGCTGAGCTCGGTCGAATGTCACTGGACGAGAAGATTGGGCAGCTGATATCAGTCGGCGTTAACGCTACATTCCTCAATCAAGACAGCGAATCGTTTCAAGTCCTAAAACACTTCGTTGAAGACGACAAAGTGGGTGGCGTAATTTTGTTTCGTGGTCCAGTTTATGAATCGGTGATCCTGGTCAACCGGTTGCAGCAAATGGCGAAGTATCCGCTTTTAATTTCTGCGGATCTCGAAGCTGGAGCTGGGATGCGCTTTGACGACACTGTTAATTTTCCCTGGAATATGGCAGTGGCTGCTACCGGCAACCCGGACTATGCTCGACGAGAGGGTGAGATTACTGCTCGCGAAGCAAAAGTACTCGGAGTGCGACAGATTTTTGCACCGGTAGTCGATATAAATAACAATGCGGCCAACCCCGTGATCAACGTGCGTTCTTACGGCGAGAACGCCGCTGACGTCGCCCGCTTTGCCGCAGCATTTACACAGGGTGCTCAAAGCGTTGGCGTGATTGCAACGGCCAAACATTTTCCCGGACATGGTGATACTGCAGTTGATTCCCATCGAGGTCTGCCTGAAATTAATGTCGATCGAGCGCGACTCAACACGGTCGAATTCGTCCCGTTCCAGGCATCGATAAACGCGGGTGTAGGTTCAGTGATGGTGGGCCATATAGCTTTACCGCAACTAGACTCGACAGTTATTCGACCACTACCAAAAGCCTCAAAAAGTAGACCGATAGATACAGACGAAGCCGGAGAAATTATCGATGAAAAGGCGACCATGCCGGCCACTATGTCACCGGTGATGGGCCAGATCCTACGTAATGACATGAAATTCAAAGGCCTGATCGTCACCGATGCTCTCAGCATGAGTGGTCTGACTATCTACTTCACCCAGGAAGAGGCTGCCGTGCGAGCGCTCGAAGCCGGAGCCGATATGCTTCTAAAACCTGCGGATGTCGACGCAGCCTTCAAAGGTGTCAAGAGCGCTGTGCAGTCCGGACGATTGACCGAGGAAAGAATTGATGCCTCGGCGAGGAGAATCCTCGCAGCCAAGTACGACCTGGGATTGACGACCCAAAAGATAACGCCAATTGATGAGCTGGACCGCGTGCTGGGCTCGCGTGATGTCGGAATGCTCGCTGCTGAAATCGCGGAGCATGCCATCACTTTGGTGCGAGACGAAGATAAACTAATCCCATTACGAAACCTGAAGCCGGACACTAAGGTTTTCAACCTGGCGGTAACGAATGCTGACGACCGGATGTCGATTGCTAATCCTTTTGTCGCGAAACTTAGCCGGATGGGCCTAAAGGTTGAAACAATAGTTTTGGATGAGCGTTCATCTGACGCGGATATTCAAAAAGCATTGCAGCAGGCTAAAGCGGCCGATCTGGTTATTGCCTCGTTGTACGGTCGAGTTCGTTCGGGACAGGCCAATAGTGTTGGCATTCCTGAATCCGCAGCTCGAGCGCTTGGAGAGTTGATCGATGCGAAGAAGAAGATAGTCGGAATCAGTTTTGGTAACCCCTATTTGCTTCAGAGTTTTCCCGGATTAAGGACTTATTTGGTTGCGTACGGCGATATGCCGAGTTTGCAGCATGCCGCAGCGCGAGCTGTTGTTGGCGAAATTGATGTTGTTGGAAAGCTTCCGATCTCTCTTCCGGGCCTGTACCCTCGTGGCACCGGGATACAATTGAAAAGTTCAGCAGACTCACTCGAAAAATGACCCCTCAGATCGTCCACCTCCGCCGTTTCTCCGTTAGCTGGCTTCTTTTTGGACTACTCCTTGTCTCAGTCGCTCAGGGGCAATCATCGAAGCTCGTATCCAACCTGCAGCTCGCGCGAATGGATCCCGTCATCGAAGAAGGCATTTCCCAGAATCGTTTACCGGGGGCTGTTGTACTTGTTGGACGGAAGGGAAAAGTTGTCTGGCGCAAAGCGTACGGCGCACGGCAGGTCGAACCTGTGCGCGAGAACATGTCAGTCGACACAATCTTCGATGTCGCAAGTCTGACTAAGGTCGTAGCTACCGCCACAAGCATCATGATCCTGGTTGAGAGTGGCAAGGTTCGACTCAACGAGCCGCTATCCACTTACATACCCGAAATCAAGGGGGATGCGAGGGACCGAATTACAATCGAGCAGTTACTTACGCATCGAGCTGGCTACGCTCCCGACTTCGATCTAAAAGAACGTTGGACCGGTTACGACGAAGGAATCAAGCGACTCATCAAAGAGCCACTTCGAAATCCTCCGGGTACCAGGTTTGTGTACAGCGATATTGGTTTTATCGCGCTCGGCGAAGTGGTCCACCGGGTCAGCGGAATGACCCTGGACCAGTTTGCCCAAAAGAATATCTTCGGTCCCCTGGGGATGAAAGATACTGGCTTTCGTCCCCAGCAAAAACTGAAAGCTCGAATTGCCCCTACTGAGAAACGCCGTGGACAACTCAGTTATCTGGGTGACTCGAATGCAAATGTTGGCGAGGACGGCGAACGTTGGTTGCGAGGCGAAGTTCATGATCCCACCTCTTTCAGAATGAATGGAGTTGCGGGACACGCCGGGCTATTTTCAACCGCTTCGGATCTGGCGATTTACTGCCAGATGATTTTAGGCGGCGGCCAGTATCACGGTACGAGGATTCTCTCCCCATTGACCGTGGCTGAAATGACTCGACCGCGCCTGGTGACTCCGCAGGGTGGTACGCGAGGTCTGGGATGGGACATCAATACCAGCTTTTCCAGCAACCGGGGTGAACTTTTCCCGCTCGGTTCGTTTGGCCACACCGGATTTACAGGAACATCGATCTGGATCGATCCCGCGAGCGACATGTTTCTGATCTTTCTCAGCAATCGTGTCCATCCAAATGGCAAAGGCGATGTTGGACCATTGCGAGGTCGAGTGGCTTCGATAGTTGCAGGTTCAGTAACCGATGAGGATGTAGTAACGCGAGCGCGTCAGGAATATACAAGATACTATCAAGAGCAATTAAGAGCTTTAGAACTTCTTGACAAAGAAACTAGCAGCTCCACTCCCTCGCGAGTCTTGAATGGTATCGATGTTCTCGAGCGAGATAATTTCAGTCAACTTGCAAACAAACGAGTGGGCCTCATTACAAACCATACTGGGCGTGATCGCGAAGGCCGGCAGACGATAGACGTATTGAATAAAGCTTCCAATGTGAAACTAACGGCCTTGTTTTCTCCAGAGCATGGCATTCGGGGACTTGCCGACGAAAAAATTTCAGACTCCAGGGATGAGGCAACTGGTTTACCCATTTACTCTTTATACGGAGAATCGCGGCGACCCACTGCTGAACAGTTAAAGAACCTAGATGCCCTGGTCTTCGACATTCAAGACATTGGCGTCCGCTTCTACACCTATATTTCAACACTGGGTTACGCACTAGAAGAAGCAGGTAAAGCAAAGGTGCCTGTCTACGTTTTGGACCGGCCAAATCCGATCGGAGGACTCGATGTGGAGGGGCCGCTAACTGACGAAGACAAGTCTACCTTTACCTCTTATCATCGAATTCCTGTTCGCCATGGACTGACAGTCGGCGAGTTGGCCCAGCTTTATGTACGTGATCGCAAAATCGACTGCCAACTTCACGTAATCAAGATGGAAGGATGGAAACGTTCGATGTGGTTTGACGAAACGAGTCAGACCTGGGTCAACCCGTCGCCAAATATGCGGAGCTTGACCGAGGCCACGTTATATCCAGGCATCGGTTTACTTGAAACAACAAACGTCTCTGTTGGTCGCGGCACTGACACGCCGTTTGAACTGATTGGCGCTCCGTGGATTCAGGCCGGAAAGCTCGCTGACTATTTGAACCAGCGCGCATTACCGGGTGTGCGATTTGTGCCCCTCAACTTCACGCCAAAGGCCTCGGTCTTCAAAGACGAAGCGTGCGGTGGCGTCAACATCATCGTCACAGATCGAACTGCTTTCCGACCGTTACTAACAGGAATTGAGATTGCCGTCGGCTTACGTCGCCTCTACCCGTCTGAGTGGAAAGTTGATAGTTATGGGAGATTGCTAGTGAATTCCGCGACGTTAGATCGAGTGAAGCGTGGCGACTCGGCGAGAGAGATCGTTGCCTCATGGAACAACCAACTTGAGGAGTTTCGCCAAAGTCGTGCCGGGATTCTCCTCTACGAATGATCAACTCGCAGATCAGAGACCGTCATCCACTTCCTGACCGAGTTAATCAGGAAAACTTCTGTAGCCCTTGCAAGATCAGCGACAGTAATCTTTCGTTCACTGATCGTTCCCTCCGCAATCAATTCAGCTCGATACGTACCCGCCAGGAGTCCCGATTCGATCGGTGGTGTAACTAGTTGATCGTCAAGCCTCACGACGACATTCGCAATTGTAGATTCAGTGATCTCGCGGTTGTCATTCCAAAAGATTACGTCATCGCAATCTGGGTGCAATGCCAACTCATCGTCATAAAACTTTCGATTTGTAGTCTTGTGAAAGAGAAAGCGATCGGATTGATCGACTGGACTCCCAGCGAGTGCGACTTTTCGTGGTCCCAGTTCGGCGAGATCCGTGACTGAGGATTTAATCGCACCGCTCTTTTCCAATTCCAACTTTACTTTCCAAATACCGCGTTCGTGTGACTTAGCTATTGTTCGCAGCTCTTGATCGATCTCGCTCTTCATAAACCGGAAATCAAAATATCGAGCTGACTCTGCTAGACGCTTAAGATGACGGTCCATCAGAAAGTAATCACCATTTTCGAGTCTGAATGATTCAAAGAGATTGAACGTCACTGGTTTCTGCGTCAGGAACTGAGCCTTAAGTAAACATTCCTCATACTCAAGGTCAGAAGTTGAATCGATAGTTACGCCGCCACCAACGGAGAAGCTAACTCCACCAGTCAAGCTATCGAGAACGACAGTACGAATGGCCACATTGAAAATGCAATCTCCACCAGGTTTCAGAAATCCGATAGCGCCGGTATAAGGCCCGCGGGGTTCGGTCTCGAGGCTTTTGATTATTTGCATCGTACGGATCTTGGGAGCACCAGTTATTGAACCGCATGGAAAAAGAGCAGCGAACAGGTCGACGAGAGAAGTGTTTTTGCGAAGTGTCGATTTCACCGTTGAAGTTAATTGCCAGAGTGTGGGAAATCGTTCCAACTCGAAAAGCGATGTCACCGTAACGCTTCCCAATTCAGAGACTTTGCCGAGGTCGTTTCGGACGAGGTCGACGATCATGATGTTTTCCGCGCGGTTTTTGGCGGAGTTCGCGAGCCAAACGGCCTGTTCCTGATCTTCCTGGAATGTACGCCCGCGTTTGGCAGTCCCTTTCATGGGTTTCGTAATGACCTGGTCCGCAGTTCGTTGAAAGAAGAGTTCAGGCGACAGAGAAAGAACTTTGAAACGTCCGAGATCGAGATAGGCGGAGTAGTGGGCCGTCTGGGCGACGCAGAGATCGTTGTACCAGGAAGACGTACTGCCTTGGAAACTGGCTCGAAGCGGAAATGAATAGTTGACTTGATAAGTGTCGCCGGCAGCAATTAGCTCACGAATGCGAGCGATTGACTCGTTGTACTGGTTGCGGCCAATGGCGGGCACCCAGTTACTGACCTGATAATCTTTGACTTCGGGTGAGGGAAGTTCGCCGGCGCTTGGATAGACCGCTGCCCATGCGAGCGGGAACGACTCAAGTTGTTTGGCCTTGAAGGCAGTCTCAAAAGCTGGTGCGGCTTCATAGGACAACAGCAGCGCAACGTAAGATCCGTTTCGAGCTTCCGCTTCGCATCGAGCAATCAGTTCGACCACTTCAGTTAAATCATAAGCCTGCAGGATCTTCGTAGGAGCCCGCAGGCAGAGCGACCAGCCGGCAGCTTGAGTTGATCCAAAGAGTGCTGTCATTGCTTTGTTAAGTACTTCGTATTTTGGTGTTCAGTTGCCGATCCTTACCAAGTCAGTACCAAGCACTAAGCACAAAGCACGAAGGGCAAAATTTGACTAAAAAGCCCCTGGTCTCGCCATCAGAATTTCTTATCAAAATGATAAAAATCTTTAGCTACCATTATCCCGCGACTGAATCTATAATCCGCACACCGATGCATAATTAAGCTGGCATTCGGACACGCGCCATATCTTTTCAAGGAAAATTTCGGAAGCATTTCGACTGGAAGTCTCATTCCAGATTCGACCGTTGTGTATAGGAATAAGGGGTCGCGCCTTTTCTATTTCTCATACTGTGGGCCGGGTGTTGTTCTGCTATCAATACTCTGAATCAGATTAAAAAAAAAGGGAGCTTTTACATAAATGAGAGTACTCCTGAACCTTGTAATCAGCACCGGCCTCGTCCTCGCGATCAGTATTCTAACTTTCGGTCAAGGTACCACCTCCCGTGTTACTGGCGTCGTGCGCGATTCAAACGGCGCTGCCGTTCCCGGAGCGATGGTAACGTTAACCAGCGAAGGGACCAGCATAGCTTTTACCACTGAGACCAGCGAATCAGGATTGTATGCGTTCGACCTGGTTCAAGTTGGTCAGTACTCGATAACGATCGAGAAGCAGGGCTTCAAGAAGTTTATTAGCCAGGGCGTCGTTATCAATGTAAATCAGCCTACCACCGTCAACGCGACACTTGAAACCGGTGGTGTTGCTGAAACGGTGACCGTGCAAGCTGCCGGTGAACTAGTACAGACAAGTACGTCCGGCAACCTGGGCAGCACCATCGATTCGAAGACTCTCGAAAGCTTGCCGATCGTTGGTACTCGAGGACGAAACCCGCTCGACCTGCTCAACTTTCAGCCCGGCGTTGTTTTTGGTGGTAACACTGGTGGCGCGGTTAACGTGAATGGTTCACGCGACCGCGCTTTCAATTTTACCCTCGACGGCATCGACATCAACGAATCTACCGCCGGCGGTTCAAATTTTACTCCCCTCCGGCCCAACCCGGACTCGGTCCAGGAGTTTCAAGTCGTGACCAGCAACTTCACTGCTGAGCTTGGTCGCAGCAGCGGCGCTCAGGTGACGTTGGTAACTAAATCCGGCACGAACGACTTTCATGGAAGTCTCTTTGAGTATTACCGGACCCCCAGATTCGATGCCAAGAGTTATCCCGTCACGATAGCCAAAACACCGAAGGATCAGTTCGTGCAGCACATCTTCGGCGGCAGTATTGGTGGCCCGCTTTTTAATCCTGGTTTCGGAGAAGGTACAAAGGCGAGTTGGCTCAGAGATAAGGCCTTCTTCTTTGTGAATCTGCAATTGCTAAGAGCCTATGACACTGCGCTCGTAACTCGAACTGTTTACACGCAAGCGGCGCGACAAGGCATCTTCCGTTACGTGCTTCAAGGACAGAATGCTCCGTCAGGAACTGGCACACCGTCGGTCGATGCGTCTGGTAACTCGCTGTTGGCTCCGTGCCCAAACCCGTTGCCGGCGCCACTGCCTACAAGTCTTCGCTGCATCCAGACCTATAACGTCGCGGCAAATCCTACCGGCATCACTCAGGATCCGTCGCTGCTGGCTCAAATCAACTCGATGCCGCTGCCGAATAACTTCACCACTGGTGACGGACTAAACACAGCGGGCTTTAACTTTGCTTCGCCACAACATGAAAAGCAGTACGATTTTGTGTCGAAGTTCGATTTCAATCTTGCGCAAAACAGTTTGCTCTATGTGCGTTATGCGCAGGGCTCGCAAACAAGTTTGGGCGACTCGGCAAATGGCGGCCGTCCCATTTTTCCAACGACGCCAAATTTTGTTGACACATCTCGAACGCCAAAGAACCTGGCCATCAACTGGCGCTGGTCACCATCGGCTACTTTGACGAACGAGGCCATCTTCGGCATCAGCAAGTATTTCTTTTCGTTTGCGACGCCATTTCCGGACCCAGCAATACCTTATGTGTTCCTGCTTCCGGCCACGGCAAATACAAACTTCTCATACAACGCACGCGGCGTTCGTACCTACCAGGTTATTGATAACGTAACGTCGGTGCATGGTTCGCATACCCTGAAAGGTGGAATCAACTTCCGCTTCAACCGGCATCGTGACGATCGATCTGGCGTAGCAAATTTTGCTATAGAGCCGACCGTCTCGTTTAGTACCACAGCAGCAAGTTTCAATGGGTTTAACTTGCCTAGCTCGGGCATCAACTCGAACGATCTATCGCGATTACAAAGCACCATAGCTGATCAGCTCGGACGTGTTGGTGCGGTGACGCTTTCGTTTGTCTCGGACGGAGTCAATTTTGCTCCTGCCGGGACTCGATGGCTTAACGAAGCAAACTATCCGGAGTTAGATTTCTATTTCCAGGATAACTGGCGAGCAAGATCAAATCTTGTTTTTGACTTGGGGTTGCGTTGGGAAGCCAAGCTCGCTCCCTCTGTTAATGGTCGGCGCATTTTGGTCCCGAATCAGCCTCTTAAGCTTGGAGCCGCGCCAACGAATACGGTGAAGTGGGTTGAAGGCGATCTCTTCCAAAATGACTTTGGAAAATTCCTGCCGTCAGTTGGGTTTGCGTGGGACCCATTTGAAAGTGGTAAGACGTCAATTCGCGGCAACTATCGTCTCGCTTCAGATAGAATGGCGACATTTCTATTCGGTTCGTTCATTTTCCAAAATGCTCCCGGCAACACCTTTGCCGCCCAGAACACCTCGTTCGGCGCCAATGGAGGGCTTTACCGAGATGTTGGTCCAATCATAGCGGCTTTGGCGCCCCCTTCTTCTCCTGCGTCATTGCAACAGCCGGCTGCGTTCAATACCACGTCGGTTAATGTCATCGATCCAGATCTGCAGTTTCCACAGATTCACGAATGGTCACTGAGTTTTCAGCGTGAAATCTGGAACAACGTAGTAGAAGTCAATTACATCGGCAAACATGGAGTTCATTTGCTTGGGGGATACAACGCGAACCAGGTAAATATCTTTGCCTCCATTCCCGGAACAGGTGAGGCCAACTTCCTCGATGCCTTTAACAAGGTGCGAGCCAGCAGTTCGTACAACAGTCCAACAATCAATCTGCTCATGTCGGGTAATGCGAGCAACAATGGTGGCACTGCAAGATTCCGCGCTTTGAACACTACTGCCATTTCTCAAGGCAGCGTTGCAGCGGCCGGGCTGGTCGTCTCGCAGAAGACTTGCGCCACGGCGGACGTCACAGCCGGTATTTGTACCAACGCTCAGTTGGGCCGGCGACTTAATGATTTATATGGCTTTCCATTCTTGCTGCAGTCGTTCCCGCAGTTCACTGGTGGCGTGAATGTGTTTGATAGTAACGACTATTCAAACTACCAGGGTCTGCAGTTGATCTTCAGACGTCGCATCAACGAGGGCTTAGGATTTCAGTTTGGCTACACCTACTCTTTGTCTAAGGACAATCGCTCGTGGGATCCTGCTCTGAGTGGTGTAACCACCGGGTCTGTTCAGTCTGCGTCGAGCACGCCATTCGACCTCAGAGATCGAAGTTTGAACTATGCATGGTCAGACTTTGATCGCCGTCACGTATTCCAGGGTACCTATACTTACGAGTTACCGTTTGGCAAAGGAAAGAGATTTGCCAGCGGCGCCAATTCAGTTGTGCAGCATATCATCGGTGGGTGGCAGACCTCCGGCACAGTAATTCTCATGTCCGGACGACCGTTCACTGTCTACTCGGGCTTGAACACTCTGAGCAATGTGGTCCAATCAACGGCGAACTGTAACGGATGCTCGAGAGATAGTGGGCAGCTGGTCTTGGAGAGTGGTAAAAACTTCTGGTTCGATTCGGCCACTCGAGCTCAGTTCTCGCAACCCGCACCGGGCTCAATCGGAAATACCGGACGTAACTTCTTTCTCGCGCCGAAATATTTCCAGTGGGACGCTTCGTTGCTGAAGACGTTCAAACTTTCAGAGCGAGTTTCCTTCGACCTCCGAGTCGATGCTCGAAATGTTTTGAACAATCCTTCGTTTGATAACCCGACGGCCGTTTTCACTTCGACCCTTTTCGGTCGCATTAATGACACCGTCACAAACAATGCGCGGAGGATTCAGTGGTCAGGAAAGTTGAGCTTCTAGAGTTTATTAACAAGGAACAGACTCACTAAATGAAACTCGGTTGTCGACTATTGCTGTTGGTGTGGCTGCTGGCCACACCAACAGTTATTTTTCGTTCAGCTTCACATAGCCAGGCCGTTAGTCCTTCATTTGACCTCGTAGTTATTAATGCCCGGGTAATTGATGGGAGCGGTAATCCGTGGTTTCGGGCAGACGTGGGTGTGCGCGATGGTCGCATTGTTCGAATCGGTAGAATTGCGCCCTCGGAAGCTCGTCAAACCATTGATGCCAGGGGACAAATCCTTGCACCCGGCTTTATCGATGTACACACTCACGTTGAATCCATCTACAGTTTGCCCGCCGCCGAAAATTTTGTGCGCATGGGTGTTACCACCTTAGTCACTGGCAACTGCGGCAGTTCGACCACTAACGTTGGTGAGTTTCTCGGCAGAACAACGAAAGTTCCAATTGCCGTCAATCTGGCAACACTCATTGCTCATGGTTCGGTTCGCAGGCAAGTCGTCGGGTTGGATGATCGTGCACCCACTCTTGACGAGTTGAAGCGCATGGAAGACATGGTGGAGCAGGGGATGAAAGACGGCGCCGTCGGTTTGTCGACAGGCCTCATTTACGTTCCCGGCACTTACGCAAAGACTGATGAGATCGTAGCTCTTGCAAAAGTCGCGGCCCGATACGGTGGTGTTTATGCGACTCACATGCGCAATGAAGGCGATAAGGTCGCCGATGCTATTCGAGAGAGCATTGCCATCGGAGAGCAAGCGGGTCTGCCAGTCGAAATTTCTCACTTTAAAATTAGCAACAAGAAATTGTGGGGCCAGAGCCCGATGACCCTGGGTCTCGTTCGTGATGCCCGCGCCAGAGGATTGCAGGTTACTGTCGATCAATACGCGTACACAGCGAGCTCGACATCCTTGGATTCGCGTTTGCCTTCGTGGCTCCGAGCTGGAGGTCTAACCGAAGCGAAGAAACGATTGGCCGATCAGCCAACTCGGCAACGTGTCATTACAGAGATGAAAGACAACCTCAAGCGAAGTGGTTTTAAGGATTATGACTTCGCCGTGGTCGCTTCGTATGACCCCGATCGTTCATTCAACGGTAAGTCGATCGCAGAAATCACAAAGCTGGTTCGGCATAAGAGTGACGTTGCCAATCAGATTGAGCAGATACTAGCGATGTACGAAGCTGGCGGCGCCGGGATGATTTATCACGGCATGGGTGAAGATGATGTAAAACGGATCATGCAAGAGCCGTTCACCATGATCGCTTCTGATAGCGGAGTTAGACAGCAGGATGAAAGCGTTCCACATCCGCGGGGTTACGGCAACAACGTGCGAGTGCTCGGTCACTACGTGCGCGAGTTGAAATTGATCACGCTCGAGGATGCGATTCGGAAAATGACATCATTGCCGGCTCAGACATTCGGCTTCCCGGATCGAGGTCTGATTAAAGAAGGTTTTGCCGCCGATTTTGTGATCTTTGACGAGAAGACGATTGCTGATCGCGCGACATATGATCATCCGCACCAATTTCCGTTGGGTATCAGTTTTGTTTTGGTCAATGGACGAACCGTATTGGCCAACGACCAGTTGACGAGTGACCGGCCGGGGATGGCTTTAAGAGGTCCCGGCTTTTTAGGAGCTTAGATAACCAGTTTTTTGAGGTAGTGTCTGCCCGTGTTGTATTCTTGGAACGAAATCGCTTGTGGTTCTAATGGTAAGACTGCCGGCCTCGCAAGTGATTCCCCGGACCTAAGGAGCACACAGATTGCTTATATATAGGAGTAACTGCGTCCGCCGCAAACTTGCAGAGCGGCAGCGCTGGTTCAACACGAGATGGTACCGCAATTCGGTGCAAAAATCGTCTGACCAGCAATTTCCAGCGGCTCGCGACGCTATAGCGTTCTGAAATGCTTTTCCGAAAATCGAAAGCTTCATCCAGAATTCTGAAAATTTAAGATCAAAATTGTCGGAAGTGGTCGGACCTGCGGGCAAGTCGGTCCTGTTTTTGGCCTGTTATGTCGAACCTAAGCCCGGAAGTTAGGGAAAATCCCGAGAAGTTTTTGCGTAACGGCGGAAATTCTCTTTACCTCCAGCGCAATTAGCTGGATCTCTCGTCGCACTCATTCAGAGGAAGGCGCGCTTGTGCGATTAACAATATCAAGTGACATCGCAAGGCGAGCCCAAATCGGTCTACTAACTAAATTGAAGAGGAACTATCATGAGAAATTACTTTCAGCTTCTTCGCCTCACACTTGCAGTCCTGGCCATCTGTTTGGGCCTGGCAGGTGTGGCGGTAGCCCAGGAGATCACTGGATCTATCGTTGGTACCGTTAAGGATGCGAACGGAGCAGGTGTTTCTGGCGCCACGGTCACTGTCTCCGATAGCGCTAAGAAGCTAGTTGTCCGCACCATTCAGACAGGTGAAGATGGTGAATTCAATGCCCGTGACTTACCAGTCGCCGCATATGACATCACCATCGAAGCTCCCAACTTTAAAAAGCACATCGAAAACAACGTGCCCGTCGACGTTGGACACCGTCGAAATCTCGACATCACCTTGGAGACGGGGAGCATCACCGAGGTGGTCACCGTCGAATCAAACCCGCTCGCGGTTGAGTTGTCGACACCAACAGTCGCTACGGTAATTAACGGCGACCAGGTTCGTGAGCTCTCTCTGAACAACCGGAATTGGGTGCAGTTGATAACGCTCGCCCCGGGCGTATCAAATGATCTTGCCGATCAGGTTTATGTTGGTACTACCAACCCTGCGGGGCAGGCCAACACAATGAACATCTCGGTTAATGGCGCCCGCAGTGCTCAGAACACCTACACGGTCGATGGCGCCGACGTTACTGACCGTGGTTCGAACATCACGATTCAGGCTTACCCGAGTGTGGACTCAATCTCTGAGTTCAAGGTCCAAAGAAGTTTGTTTGCAGCCGAGTCAGGACGCAGCGGTGGTGGACAGATTAACGTCGTCACCCGCGGTGGTGGTGAGTCGTTCCACGGCTCGTTCTTCGAGTTCGTGCGAAATGATAAGTTCAACGCCAACGATTTCATTTCCAATCGCTCAACCAATCCACCATTTGGCCGCGAGTCAAACGGAAAAGCAAAACGCGCTCCATTCAGATACAACAACTATGGTCTAACTATCGGTGGACCTATTTACGCACCACACTTTGGTGAGGGTGGACCTGTTGTTAACAGATTAGCTGGTGCGTACTTCTTCTTCTCAGAAGAGCAACGCAAGGATCGCCGTTATCCAACACTGAGCGGGTCTGTTCCGGATTTGAACATGCGCCAGGGAATTTTCCCGATGGATGTCTGCCTCAGTGCGACCGCCACGTCTTCAGGGTCAACTTGTCTGAGCGTTTTACCAGCCGGTGTTCCTTTGGCCTCTCGCGCAGCCATCAATCCAGTTGCGCAGCAATACCTGAACTCCGTCTACAACAAGTTACCTTCACCGACAGATCCGTTAACCCGGGCACTCAACTTTCCAGCAATCAACATCGCTGATTTTCGCCAGGAGATAATCAGGATTGATTACGCTGTAAACCAAAAGTTGTCGACTTACTATCGTTTCGAGAACGACAAGATACCGACTGTTGATGTGAACTCGTTGTTTTCGTCGGGTTCAAACCTTCCAGGGGTTTCAACTTCTGAAACAAACTCGCCAGGTAAGGCCCACTCTTTCCAGGCCACCTATGTCGCTAACCCAAATCTCGTTTTCGTTGGAAGATGGAATTACGGTTATGGCGCAATCCTGAGTAAAGATGTCGGCTTGCTGGCTTTGGATAACTTTCCGCTAAGCCTGCCACTTGCTTATCCGAACACCAAAGATGTGGTGCCGGTCATCGCAAACAATGGCTTCAGTAACCTGACTGAGTTTGGTCCATACGATAACTTTTCGTACAAACACAACTTTGCCGGTGACGTCACTTTGATTCGCGGCAATCACACGATGAAGTTTGGCGGGCAGTTCTCGTATTATCGCAAGAACGAAAATGCCCTTGTCTCGTGTTCGGCAACAACAAATAACTGCAACCAGGGCATCTTCACCGGATTCCTGAATACGATTCCGAGCAGCGCCGTTCACACAAGCGTTCTTGCACCTAACGCAGCTGTAGGAGAGCCTAATGCTACTCGCCGAGCAAACTTTCAGAACTTTGCAAACTTCCTGCTCGGAACGAATGTTCTTTTTGGTCAGGGCCATTTCGATTACACCGCCGACCTGCGACAAAGAGCTATTGAAGCCTACGCCCAGGATGAGTATCGCTTCAGACCGAACCTGACGATCTACTACGGAGTTCGGTACTCCTACTACGGCGCGCCTTATGATCGAAATGGAAGACTTTCGAACTTCGATCCATCGCTTTTTAATCCATCAAGCGCTCCACGAGTCACAGGCGCGGGGAATCGCGTAGTCGGTACCGGTAACTTCTGTAACGGCTTGATTGTGAATTCCCAGAATTATCAAACCGCCGCGAATGGTTGTGTGCCGACCGCATCGCCATACGGCAAATACGTGGTCAAGGCTCCGAAGGGAGACTTTGCGCCACGGTTTGGTATTGCCTGGGATCCATTCGGAAAAGGAACAACTTCAATTCGAATGGGTTACGGAATGTACTACGACCAGGTGCTCAATGGCACTTACGAACAGAACATCGGCCAGAACCAGCCGTACCAGGAAACGTTCACGGTCTCAGCTGCTCCAAACGGGACAGCGGCAACCACTCCTCGTTTGGACCAACCGGTCCCGAGCGGAGTTCCCGTCATTCCGGGTGCATCGCTTGCCGCTCTGAGCGTACGGGCGATACAGCCGAACTGGCTGGATCCTTACATGCAGCATTGGTCATTAGAACTGCAACACATGTTTGGATCAGATGGGAAGACGATGATCAGTGTTGGCTACTTTGGTTCAAAGGGCACTCATTTAATCGGAGCTTTCGAACTTGATGAGATCCCTCCGGGCACTGCCCTGAATTCTCAGTGTGCAACTGGAACTAACACGCTCCAAACACCGGGAGTGACAACTGTCCGCTGCCAACAGCCAGGAACTTATTTCGGCGGCACAGGTGGCCAATCATCCAACATCCTGGATCAGCTCCGACCCTATCGTGGCTACCGCTCAATCAACATGATTACTCCGCAGTTCAACTCGAACTATCACAGTCTTCAGGCTCTGGCCCAACGCCGGTTCACGGGTGCATCACAAATCAACGTCGCTTATACATGGTCGAAGAATTTGACTGATAATCAAACCGATCGCAGCACAGCTCCTGAAAACTCCTACAACATTGGGCTTGATCGAGGCCGCGCAACTCTTGACCGTCGCCACGTATTCACTGCGAACTACGTTTACGAGCTGCCCTGGTTCTCGCAACAGCACAACTTTAAGGAAAAAGTGCTGGGGGGTTGGCAGATTTCAGGTATTGCCACTTACCAAACCGGATTGCCGTTCTCGCCGTTGGGTGCAAACTTTGATCCCACGGGTCTCGGTAACATCCCAGCCCTGATCGCCGGTAATCGCCCGAATTTGCTTTGCGATCCGAACGACAATGCACCACACACCTTTGAGCGGTTCTTCAACACCGCCTGTCTGCAGCTTAATCCAACGTCTGGCATTAATCAGCCGAGTGTTCTGGGTAACGGTGCGCGCGGCGCGATTAATGGTCCATCAACAAAGCGCGTCGACTTCTCGTTGTTCAAGAATCTTCGTTTTGGGGAAAATGTGAATCTTCAGATTCGTGCGGAAGCATTCAACGTTTTCAACACCACGAACTTCAGAACTATCTCGAGTACGATCACTCTCGCAAGTTATGGTCAGGTCACAGCAGTTCGTGATCCTCGTACTATCCAGTTCGGAGCGAAACTCTCTTTCTAAAGTCTCGCTTAGAACAGTAATGACCGATGCCCGCAGTAAAATGCTGCGGGCATCGCCTTTTTTGGGTAGGATTACCGGGTTACAAACAATCTGAAATCTTTCGAAAAACAATGCCGACTCTTTTACGTAATGCGCGCCTCGTTCTTAATGACAGGATTGTAGAAAACGCAAATGTGATTCTTAATGCAGGCTTCATCGCCGGCCTTGATGATGGTGGTGCCCGCGCGGATGAGGTGTTCGATCTTGAAGGGGCCTCCTTATTCCCGGGATTTATCGATGTACATATCCACGGCGCGGTTGGCGTAGATACGCTCGAAGCCAGCGAGGCAGGTTTAGTTTCTGCGTCAGAGTTTTTGGCAACGCAGGGCGTAACTGGTTGGCTGCCGACATTTGTGCCAGCCCCAGTGGAGCAGTACCGGAGTTCGATAAACGAGATCCAGCGTTTAATGTCCAGGAGTGAACCCGCAACCCATTCCCGGGTGCTGGGTGTTCATTACGAAGGCCCGTTTGTTAACACGAATCAGTGTGGGGCACTCCATACAGATTATTTTCGAACCTTTAGAAGTGATGCCGACCTGGTAGATCTTCCAGTGATCAATCGTGCGAAGGCGTCGCACATGATGACTGTGGCTCCTGAAATTGATGGCGGTGTCGACTTGATTCGCGAATTGACGCGTCGAGGATGGGTTGTATCGATAGGGCATACTCGAGCGGATGTCGACCTTCTGGATCTTGCTCTTGAAGCCGGTGCTCGGCACATGACGCATTTTATGAATGCGATGGCGCCGTTTCATCATCGGGCGCCTGGTCCAATCGCGTGGGGGCTCGCGAACGATAAGGTTGGCTTTGACATGATCGCGGATGGTATTCATCTGGATCCGTTCATGCTAAAGCTGTTGGTGAAGTTGAAAGGGGCTGCTGGAATAAGCTTGATCAGCGATGCTATTGCGGCAGCTGGAAAAGGTGATGGTGAGTACCAAATTTGGGGCGAGACGATTTCGGTCAAAGATGGTCGCACTAGTAACAAGCATGGAAGTATCGCCGGCTCAGTGATCTCGATGCTGGATGCGGTGAAGATGCTGCGTAGGTTGAAGGTGTCTGATGTCGAGATTGCGAGAATGGCCTCGCTAAACCCTGCGCGGCTGCTTGGTTTGGACGCTCAATACGGCTCAATTGAAGTTGGCAAAGCAGCTGATCTCGTCGCCGTGGATGCTGCCGGAAATGTGAAGCTCACCCTTGTCGGCGGCCAACCCGCCTTCAAGGCATGACTTATGGTTATAGAACAGCCTAATGCCGTGCCTTTTTTGAAGAAGGAATCTGTGAACAGTAGGCCGATCGGCAAGGCGAGACCAGACTGGTCAGTACCGAAATGCGGTAGCGTCGGGTGAGTCTCAAAATGCTGACAACTGCTTGATCCTCGAGACTCACCCGACGCTACCGCGAATCGGTACTGACCTGTCTCGCAACTTGATCGTTTGGTTGCGACCTGAGCCGGGCTGTGTGATCGGCGTACTCTGTGGATGATCTCATTTTAGTCGAGGAGTTTTCACGTCTCTTAAGTCGAGTCGCACGAGAGCTGATTCTTAGAGGGCTAGGAGGACGTTGAAGGACCACGCGACTAAAAGCCCGTTCAGAATGAGCGCCGACGCGTTAACCTTGCCCTTGGTCGTACAGGCCGGCGCGGGAGTAGGATTCGTCGAGGAGTTCGATGGGATGGCATACCTGCAAGTTCATACCTGCTAAAGACGCGCCGGCAGCGATTTGCATCTGGCAACCAGGATTACCCGTTGCCAACAGACTTGCGCCCGTGTCCTTAATACAACTCAACTTTTCTTCCAACACTCGGGCAGACATCTCGGGTTGCATTAAGTTATAGATTCCCGCTCCGCCACAGCACCGCTCAGTGCCCTGAAGTGGCACAAAGTCAATTCCTGGAAGCTGCTGGACCATTTGCTGCGACGCATCGCCGGCATGTTGCCCGTAAAGCAAGTGGCACGACGTGTCGTAAGTAACTCGCTCCTCGGTTGCCGGCCCCCCGCTTCGAATTTTTCGCCGTTGCAGTTCCTGGCTAACGTCTTTCACCCTTTCACTGAACTGCCTCGCTCGGTCTCGATACGAGTCATCTTCGGCCAACAAGTGTGAATAGGAAACTAACATAGCGCCGCAACCTCCCGCATTGGTGATGATCGGTTCATTCCCTGTGAAGGCGTCAATATTTTTGCGGGCCAATTTTCTTGCACCGTCAAGGTCGCCAGCATGTGCATGCAGTGCTCCGCAACAAACCTGTTCCTTGGGAGTCCGCACCGACACAGCGTTAGCGTCGAGGACTCGTCGCGTGGCCCGATTAACTCGTCCGAAGAGTCCCTCGCCAACGCATCCCTGAAACAGCGATACCACATCGTTTGTCGCGCCATTCTTCAGTGTTGCAGGAGGTTCTTTACGATTTGAACGGGAACTTTCAAGCAGCGTTAAGCCAAATTCGGCCTGGCTTGAGATGAGCCGCGCAATCCCTGATTTCAAAAGAAGACGCGGCAGTCGAAGATCCCGGAATAGTCGCGAAGCTGCGAACATCATTCGCAGTCGCGTAGGCGATAACCAGATGTGTTTGAGTACTAGGCGCAATAACTTGTTTTGCAGGTCGGCCTTTGGTTGAGCGTTCAGTAGTTCATGCCGGCTGGATTCGAGGAGCGCGCCATATTCAACACCTGCTGGACAAACTTGTTCACAAGCGCGGCAACCCAGGCAGCGATCAATGTGTTCGCTGAACGCGGTCGAGGTATTTGGCAGTCGACCCTCAGCGACCGAGCGCATCAGGTACAAACGCCCGCGTGGTCCATCATTTTCATTGCCGGTAATTACGTAGGTCGGACATGCTTCGAGGCACAGCCCGCAATGAATGCAAGCAATGAGTTTCTGTTCCTGACTTGATAGTCTCTCGAGGCTCAATTTAGCTTCTCAATAGGTCCTATAGGTCCTATAGGTCCGATCTCTTTCTTTAGTATCCCACAGCCAATCCATCACTGCGCCGAGGATCAGTTGCCCCTAAACGCATGCCTGTCTTTTCCTCAATCATGATTCCTTCAGCGTCTCCAAGGTAGCGAAATTTCGCCAGTGTATGTCCACGCGCCTGCAGCGCTTTTTGTGTATCGCCAGATAAACCGAAAGGCTCGCCTACCAGTTCGTCGGGTAGCCACTGGTGATGTATACGAGGCGCGTCAATAGCTTCCTGGATGTTCATCTCATAGTCGATCACATTCGAAATGACGCAAAGCACCGTGTTAATGATTGTTGGACCACCCGGACTACCTATCGTGAACCACGTGCTGCCATCTTTTCGAAGGACGATAGTCGGAGTCATCGCTGACAGTGGACGCTTGCCAGGTGCGACGGCGTTCCGCTCGCCCTGGATCAATCCGTACATGTTTGCTGTCCCTGGTTTTGCAGCAAAGTCATCCATCTCGTCGTTTAGAATTATTCCCGTGCCTTTTGCTACTGCCGCCGAGCCGTATGAATTGTTTAGCGTGTAAGTATTTGAAACTGTATTGCCCTGCCCATCGACGACGGTGAAATGGGTTGTCTCCTCCGACTCGTACCCAGCCGGTTGCCCGGCCCGAATGTCGTTGCTATTCGAAGCTCGCTCAGGACTAATACTGGATCGCAGTTGTGCAGCGTACGCTTTATCAGTCAGACCTGCTACTGGAACTTTGACGAAGTCGCTGTCGCCCATGTATTCAGCGCGGTCGGCGAAGGCACGTCGCATTGCCTCAGCCATGAAGTGATAGCGATCGGAAGAGTTAGCATCGAGCTTATCGATCTCGAACCCCTCAAGGATATTGAGCATCTCGATCAAAACTGCACCGCCGGAAGATGGTGGCGGCATTGAAATTATCTCGTAGCCGCGATAGGTACCGCGCAGCGGCGTCCTTTCCTTTGCGACGTAACCACGCAAATCATCCATCGTCATCAAACCATTGTTGCGTTTCATGTCCGCTACGATGAGCCTGGCAGTCTCTCCCTGGTAGAGCTCATTTGGACCAAGTCGTTGCAGACGAGTGAAGGTCGCGCCTAACTCAGGTTGTCGAAATCGTTCTCCCTCTTGATAAAATTGTCCGTTCTTCAGGTAGATGCGTTTAGTCTCGTCATACAGCGAGAGATATTTGCGATTTCCATACAACGAATTGGCGAGCTCATTAGTGACGACAAACCCTTCAACCGCAAGTCGTCGCGCGGGCTCGACCAGTTGCGCCCAGCTCAACTTCCCAGAGCCGTATTTTTTCAGTGCGAGCTCCATTCCTCGGACAGTGCCCGGGACGCCTGCCGCTCGATATCCAACCAGGGAACCACCTTCGCCCTTAATCAGGTCGCCATCTTTATCCAGGAAGACGTTTCGGTGCGCCGCGGCCGGAGCCATCTCGCGATAATCGATCGCGGTGGTGGTCCCATTTTTCAATCTAATCATCATGAACCCACCGCCGCCGAGATTACCCGCAGCGGGATGCGTAACAGCTAATGCAAAGGCAACTGCGATCGCCGCGTCCACTGCATTGCCACCGCGTTTCATGATATCGACCCCGACACGTGATGCGACTTCGTTCGTCGATGCCACCATGCCGTTTCGAGCTCTGACTGGTTGGCGCCCTGCAGCCAGAGCACCCTGGTTGCTGGGACCGGTTAGCCACGCGACATTAACCAGGATAGAAAAAATGAGAGCTAACGAGGTCGAAGATTTTCTTTTCATCTTTGTCATGGTCGAACCTTCCATCATCGAAATGAGGCCTGAGGGAAAATGCCAGCCGGGTCCAACTTGGTTTTTACCCGCTTTGCGAGTTGCTGCGACGCTTGACCGTCCCCGGATTGTGAAGGCGACTGCGCCATTATTAATCGTCCAGCAAAAGAATTGGTCATAACGGAGAGTTGGTTCAACTGTTGCTTGTCTCCCGGTAATTCGTCAAACACGCGGATTCGCCCATCTCCCGCACTCATCTGCCATCTCAAATTAGCAAACCCGTCACCCAGCATGTCACTTAAGGTCTCAACGAAAACTGGTAACGATGCCGGTAGAACGCTAGCACGCCAACCGCTGCTTTGATTGACAGGAATCGTTGCAACTTCGCGCCACAGCGCAGCATCGTTTTCCAGCGTCGCAACCGATGAACAGTTGGGCCGGATGAGGGAAAGAGCCTGGTCCTGTTGAAATTTTACTGCTCCATTATTGCCCGCAAAACGGACCAGCAATAGCGAAGTGTGGTCAACCTGGATGGACTGAACATCTTGCGCAAGAGCCGGCGAGAGCAGTTCAACGGCTACTGGGAACAAGCGATTATCAACGATCGATCGAGCCGCATCATAGAGAAGAGCGATTTCTCCTGTTGCTGCGATCGTGGTTTGGACTGCCGGACATGGCCTCAATTTGAATGTCAGTTCCGTGATGACCCCGAGGCTGCCAAAACTGCCAGTGAAGAGTTTACAAAGATCATATCCGGCAACATTCTTTACCACCCGTCCACCTGCTTTGATCAACTCACCATTGGCCAGGACTACTTTCATTCCAATCACGGAGCCGCGTGGCTTTCCGTAGCCAAACTGTTGCGCGCCACCAACTCCAGTGGCGACGACGCCGCCGAGAGTTGCTGTGCCATCGTCGGGTGGATCTAGTGGCAACCATTGGCCGTTTTCCGCCAACGTTTCGTTGAAAGTGACCAGACTTACACCTGATTGAGCCGTGGCTACCAGGTCCGCCGGTTCGTGTTCGATTACTCTATTTAGCCGGTGGGTATTTAGAACAAGGTGATTTTGTTTTTGTTTGACATCCGGGAGCCATGTTCCACTTCCACAGGGAACCACGAGCAACTTGTCGTGCGAAGCTAACCTGATAATTTCTTGAACTTGAACTTCTGATGAAGGAGAAACGACTAAACGAGATGAGTTGGACCAGAAGTGCTCTGGTCCAACAAGAGACTCCAGCTGCTTAGCGATTGGTTCACCACTGCGCGAACTGATCGGTTTCGCTGGCAATACCGCGGCAGAGAGTGTTTGTTCGACTTCCGGTGTGCTCTCTGTTGCGATTGCTTTACCTTCGCCGCAACCTCGGAGCATCGGTATGACCTTGCCTGGATTACAGAGGCCCAGTGGATCAAACGCTGCTCGAACGCTCAACATCGCGTCCATGTCTGAGTCTGAAAATACGAGCGGCAGTAATTCGCGTTTGTCGAGCCCGACACCGTGTTCTCCGGTTATGGTGCCGCCGGCGTTCACGCACACCTGCATTAACTCGCGGCCGGCTTCTTTCACGCGTTGAACTTCCTCGGGACTGCGGGAGTCGAAACAGATCAGTGGATGTAGGTTTCCATCGCCGGCGTGGAATACATTAGCGATACGCAGTTTATTTCTTGCGGCAATCTCATAAGCGGCGCCAAGAACTTCCGGAAGACGAGAGCGGGGTACCACCGCATCCTGGATCATTGAATCCGGTGATATGCGTCCAATAGCGCCGAATGCTCCTTTCCTCGCGGCCCAGAGTTTCTTTCGCTCATTTTCATCGCGGGCGAGTCTGCAATTACGTGCACCATACTCCATGCAGATGTTCGTAACTCGATCGGCTTCGCCATCCAAACCGGCTTCAATTCCATCGAGTTCAATCAAAAGCGCTGCTCCAGCATCTGGAGGCAAACCGGCCGCAAAGACACTCGCTTCAACTGCCCGAATAATTTCCCGGTCCATCATCTCCAGCGCGGCGGGCATGACTCCGGCGGCGATGATTGCCGAAACTGCGTGGCTTGCATCATCTACTTCAGCGAACTCTGCCAGTAATGTTCGCACGGCTGGTGGGATTTGGACCAACCGCAAGGTTGCTTCGGTTGCAATCCCAAAAGTGCCTTCGGACCCAATGAAAGTACCCAGCAGGTCGTAACCATAATCTTCGGCCCCGAAGCCGCCAAGCTCGACAACTTCACCGCCACTTAAAACAACTTTACAACCAAGCACGTGATCAGTTGTGGTCCCATATTTTAAACAGTGGATGCCACCTGCGCTTTCCGCGATATTGCCTCCAATGGTGCACGTCGGTTGACTCGATGGATCCGGCACGTAGTACAAACCATAAGGCGCGACAGCTCGCGAGACTTGAAGGTTAACCACGCCGGGTTGCACGACGGCAATTCGATTGTCGGGGTCAATTCGCAGAATCTTTCTCATGCGGGCCATTTCAATAACGACGCCGCTGTTGAGTGCGAGTGCCCCACCGGACAAACCAGTGCCCGCTCCCCTGGGAGTGAATGGGACGCCTGCGCTTGCGAGCTCTCGCATTACCGCTGATGTCTGTTCAGTTGAACCTGGGAATACGACTGCGCGAGGCCGGTACTTGTGATGAGGTAAGCCGTCACATTCATAAACGAGAAGTTGGTCAGGTCGAGACAGAACGGCATCCTGTCCCACGATAGCGGTCAAATTGTTGATTAATGTGTCCACGCCGGAGATTCTTGGGATATAGTTTACTCCATTACAACGATTTTTGTGCTTTTCCTGTGTGACTGAAGCAGGTTCGTACCTATTCGCGGTAGCGTCGGGTCAGGATCGAGATACTCAAGAATTGATTTTGATCGAAACTAACCCGGCGCTACCGCGAGTCGGTACCGAACTGTCAAGACACACGTTCTCCTAAATCAGGCGCACTTAAGGTGCAAATAAACTTTTAGAATGCTGAAACTAACTCTCGCTATAACCCTAATCCTTATGGCTACGAATCTTTCAACCAACTCCGCGCCCAACGCTTTGGCGCCGGATATCATCGTGGTAAACGGGGTGGTCCATACGATGGATCCGCGCCAACCGCTCGCAGAAGCGCTGGCCATTTACAAGAATCAAATTGTCGCTGTCGGAACCAACAAGGAGATAAGAGCGCTCGCCGGAAACACTACTCGTGTAATCGATGCCAGACAGCGCTTGGTGCTCCCGGGCTTCAACGACGCTCACACGCACTTTTTGACTGGAGGCTTTCAGCTTTCCAGTGTCGATCTTCGAGATGCCAATTCGCCTCAGGAGTTTGCGGAAAGAATTCGCACATTTGCCTCGAAGCTTCCGAAAGGGAGATGGATTACCGGAGGTGACTGGGACCATGAGCGCTGGCCCGAAACGCGCCTGCCAACCAGGAATTTGATTGATGGGGTCACACCTGACGTGCCGGTCTTCGTCAACCGCCTCGATGGTCACATGGCGCTTGCGAACACTCTCGCCCTAAAACTCGCGGGCATCAACAAGTCAACAACGGATCCGGCTGGAGGAATTATTGTTCGCGATCCAAAGACGGGCGAACCAACTGGCGTACTCAAGGACGCGGCGCAATCGCTGATGTGGAAAGTCATCACTCCTTCCTCGTTCGATGAGAAGCTTGCCGCTGCCAGGGCCGCAACCGAGTACGCCGCAAAACTTGGCGTTACAAGTGTGCAGGATGTTTCTGCAGGTACCGACGTGGGTGTCTATCAAACGTTGCTGGATCGTGGTGAGCTTAAGACACGAATCTATGCCGTCGCTCCGCTGCCAAAGTGGGAGCGTCTTGCGAATACCGGCATCAAGGCGCATTTCGGCACAGAGATGTTGCGGGTGGGCGGCCTCAAAGGATTTGCCGATGGAAGCCTCGGTTCGACGACGGCACTCTTCTACGAACCATACAAAGACGAGCCGGCGACGAGCGGTATCGCCGGAGACGAAATGTATCCCGAAGGGGCGATGCTGAATCGAGTGCTTGGCGCGGACCGAGCCGGCTTACAAATCCTGATTCATGCGATCGGCGACAAAGCCAATGACCAGATCCTATCCATTTACGAACAAGTCGAACGAGAGAATGGCCCGCGCGATCGTCGATTCAGGATCGAACACGCTCAACACCTGAGAGTCGCTGACATCTCGCGGTTTAAGAAGGACCAGGTCATAGCATCGATGCAGCCTTACCATGCGATTGACGATGGCCGGTGGGCTGAAAAACGAATAGGACCAGAGAGGGCGAAAACCACTTACGCCTTTCGTAGTTTGTTGGACAGTGGCGCTCGCCTGGCCTTTGGCACGGATTGGACCGTAGCGCCCCTGGATCCGATGTTGACCATCTACGCGGCAGTAACGAGGCGAACCCTGGATGGCAAAAATCCGAATGGCTGGGTGCCCGAACAGAGGATCTCTGTCGAAGAAGCGGTTCAAGCTTATACCGTCGGTTCGGCTTACGCAGAGTTTCAGGAAGCGGTGAAGGGAAGTCTGACTCCTGGGAAGCTCGCAGATATCGTCATCATTGACAGCGACATTTTCACGATTAAGCCCGAGGAGATCGAGAGAGCAAAAGTTGTAATGACGCTTCTCGATGGTCGAGTAGTTTATGAGCGTGAAGAGTAAGCACGATAAGCCGCGTAAATTACTAGTCCCATCACCGCTACGATCAGCGTGACTATTCTCTCCCGGGAGGTGCTGTGCGCCAGCAGCCACACGATTATCAAAAGCGACAGTATCGCAATTGCATTACCAAACGGCAGTTTGAGTTTTGCGGGCGCATCGGCGGTGCGGCGCCGTAGAATCGGTACCGCTAAACAAGTGGCCCCATAGGTGAAGAGCCGGGCAATCGTGCTGATGGTCAATGCTTGCACGAACGAACTACTGAGGGTCAGCACGAGCATCACGACTGCTGTGATAAGTATAGCGACGTATGGTGTCGAGAACGACGGGTGAACATTCGCGATAAGAGATGGCAACTGCTTTTGCTCGGCCATTGCAAACGGGACTCGTGATCCCGACAAGATCAGAATATTCAGGTTGCCGGTAATGGAAATGATTGCCCCTGCTGAGATTATTGCTCCGCCGGCCACGCCAAGGAAACGAACTCCGGCATCGGCCAAAGGTTTTTGCGATTGTGCTAGTTCAGGGAGTGTGCCCACACAAACGACCTGAATGAGGATGTATAAGAAACCGACCACTGCGATTGCGATCAGAAGAGCGTACGGTAAGTTCTTCTGCGGATTCTTCACCTCGCCGGCGGGTATGGTTGCCATCTCAAAACCGGTAAAAGCGTAAACCAGCAGCAAAACTGATTGTGAAAATGCATCACTCGTCGGGGCAGGTCCAAATTCAAATGCAGCAGGGTTTAGAAAGAACAAGCCCACGGCTATAAAGATCAAAATGGGTATCAGCTTGCCGATAGTAAATACATTGCTCACCATCGCAGCCTGTCGAATACCAACTAAATTTACTACGGTCAGGACCAATACAACGACCACAATGATTGAAGCCCGAAAGGTGGGTTGATTAGCCGAAGGCCAGAAATAAGTGAGGTAGCTGACCAGCAGATTGCAATTGGCGCCGAAAGCAGTCAGCCGGGCCAACCAGATCAACCAGCCAACCTCAAAGGCTACCGTTGGACCAAACGCGGATTGAGAGTAGATGTATGGTCCGCCGGTGTCCTCGAACCGGCTACTCACTTCGGCGAAACAGAGAATGATAAGGACGACTACAAAACCACACGCGACAAACGCCAGCAGGCTGTAGGTTCCGATGAGCGCGTAGACTTTGGCTGGGAGACCAAAGATGCCTGCTCCAATGATGCCGTTGATGGTGATGGCGACCAGGTCCCAGCGACGTATGCCGCGAACCAGTCCTTCTTTTGCTGTGTTTTGCACGCTGCCTTATAGCAAATTATCCGTGACAGCGTCACGACATTCCTTCGACGCTCAAATGAAACGTTCTCGGTTACAGTACCGCGAGCGAAGCGACCGGATGAGCCACTCATCCAGGCATGACTGGAATCTAAGCGGAAGGTTGTGAGCTCCATCCGGTCGCTTCGCGCTCGGTACCGTACTGGTCGCTCGTTGCCAGTCGTGCAGAGTCGTTGATGTCAGCGCGGGGCGCCCGCGGAGGGGCGCCCCTACAATTTGAAATCCAGAGGGGGTCCGACTAAAGTTGTCTCAACGATCTTCTTACATTCCATGACTCAAATAGATTAACCCCGTGAAACTAACTACCAGATCTGCAAGTCTCCTACTTTTTCTACTGCTCGGTGTCCCGCTCATCAGAGCGCAACAACCAAAAGGAACAATTCAGGACCTCG